>Ga0209051_1000300_pt1 | contig 78175 bp, 63 predicted proteins | sample AraplaCvi_mMS_r2_2_FD_184286 | JGI IMG/M metagenome (GOLD analysis project Ga0209051, IMG submission 184286) | Arabidopsis root microbial communities from North Carolina, USA - plate scrape MF_Cvi_mMS_r2 (SPAdes) (version 2) | ecosystem: Host-associated > Plants > Roots > Endosphere | place...
GCCAGCAATCGGATGGCCGATGGCGCTGGGCAGCGGCGGAGCCTGCGATCGGGCGGTGGGGCGCGCTGCAATGAGCGTCTTTCCGATCATCCCGGATGATCGTTGCCACACCCAGCGCCTGCCCGTAGCCTCCCCAAGGAGGCCACCGCCTAATGTCAGCTGACCGGCAGGGCTGCGAATTCACAGTGCCGGCCACCAGCTGCCGGTCGCGAACGACCGCTTCGGAGCCGGTCAGATGGCACCTAGAGCGAGACTTGGCCGTGCTTCCCGCGAACTCCATCGCTTCGCATCGCCGCATCATGGTCTCCGAGGCGGGGGCGCTTTCTACTTAGTCGGCCCTGTGAAATTCATATCGCTGCCCGCAATCCCGGGTTGCGGCACGGGAGTGGAGCGAAGTGGTCGACGCCTTGCGAATGCGGCGATCCGAGCAAGATCGAGGCGCCGAGACGCGCCAGGGTCGCGAGAAATGACAGGCACAAAAAAGCCGCCTGGAGGCCCAGGCGAGCGATCGCGCGCAGCAGCCAGCGGATGTTGAAGCCCGCCGCGCAACTCAGCGCGTGCAATGCGTCTCCGAGCGCGCCTTTGAGCCAGCAGCGCTCCATGCGGTGGTCGGATTTCGCGTGGCCGATCAGCGGCTCGATGGCTTGACGCCGCTTGAGCCAGCCTCGTTGTTGCTTGCTCAGCGACTTGAAGCGACCCCGATGGATGATCTCGATGCCGGGGTTGTCGGCGTCCACGCCGCGGTAGCCGAGGTCGACGATGGCCTGCTTGGGCTGGCGTCCGAGGTCCTGCAACAGGTTGGCCGTCTGCTCGAGCTGTGCGGCCAGGATGTGCCCGTCGTAGGGATTGCCGGGAAAGCTGCGGGCTCCGACCATCAGGCCTTGCTTGTGCGTGACCGCCAGGCTGACCTTGACGCCGAATTCGTAGGGCTGGCGCGCCTTGCCCTTGGACAGGCACTCGACCTCGGGGGCGTGCAGCGCGTAGAGCTTGTTCTTGTCGTTGCGCTTTTGGGTGTGGATGCGGCCTGCACGTTCGAGCCAGGTGGCGAGTTCCTTGTGGGCCTTGTCGCGCGCCGCTGCGCCTGGGCCGCCAAGGTCGTCGTCCGAATGCGTCTGCAGTGCATCGAGCCTGCGCTGCACTTCGCGCAGGATGACGCCCAGGATCGTGCGCTGGCGCTTGACCGTCTTGGCCAGCCGCTTCATCTGTTTGGCATGCCCGTAGCCGGCCGCCTTGCGACGAAGCTCCTTGCCCTCGCGGGCATAGGTCTGCTTGAGCACGATGCCCGCGCGACGCGCGGCGCTGACGACCTTGTGACGGGCGACCTCCAGCAGGCGGCTGTCCACCGGATGCGCGATGGCCTTTTCCTGCACGGTGGAGTCCACGATCACGCGCTCGAGTTCGACGGGCTTGATCGCCTTGATGTCGACGGCGCACTCGATGGTCGCCTTGAGCAGTTGCTCGAGGCCATCCTCGCCGATCGCGCGACGAAATCGAACGAGCTGGCTCGCGTCACACGGCAGACGCGGCTCGAAGTACTCGCGCCCGCTGAAGAACTGCCACACGACGTTCTCGCTCCAACGCACGACGAGCTCTTCGTCACTGAGGTCGAAGCTGTGCTTCAGGTACAGCAGGCTGGCCATCAGGCGCAACGGCAATCGCGGGCGTCCAGCGTTGCTGACCTTGCCGCCACCCTGAACATCATGCTCGCCGAACAGATCCTCGACCTGCTGCTGCGTCACCGGACGCTCGCGGTGCACGAACGTGGGCGCCAGCGCCGCCTCGATGCGATCCCAGGGCAACTTGCCCGCGAGCACCACCAGCGGGTGACTCGCATCGACCATCGTGTCCAGGCGTGCATCGGTGGACCGCGTTTACCCCATATCCTCAGCATTCATGCGGGTCGAGGCGATTTTGCAGGGGCGACTACTTACGCGGCCTCGTCGGTCGCGAATTTGCAGCGGTAGACGCCATTGTTGATGTCGGAGTAGACGCCCCCAGCGGGCCCTCGAGCGCGCGCGTGACGAGCATGCGGCAGCCTCAGGGGCAGGCCAGGGACACGTGAAGGTGATAGTGGCCGGCCTTCACTAGTGTGCTGCTCCGCTGGTTCATCGGGGGGTCGATGGACGACGAGGTCTGGGTGCCGACCGTGTTCACCAAGAACCGGCAACGCTTGATCGAACATGACGCGATCGTGGCCTTCAACGAGGTGATCAACACGGCCGAGAAGGAGCGCTGGCTGTCGGGCGAGCACTTCAGCGTCGACGGTACGCTCATCCAAGCGTGGGCGGGCCACAAGAGCTTCGTGCGGAAAGACGGCGACGACGATGCCGACGGCACGGGCGGCTTCAGGGGCGAGAAGCGCAGCAACGAGACCCACGAATCCAAGACCGATCCGGACTCGAGGCTGTTCCGCGAGGGCAAGACCGCCAGCGAGCTGCGCTACATGGGCCACACGCTCACCGACAACCGCCACGGCCTGGTCGTCAACGCGATGGTCACGTATGCCGACGGCTATGCGGAACGCGAGGCGGCCAAGGCGATGATCAAAGATGCGAGGCAAGCAGTCGCCGACCCCAAAACCGAGGTCACGCTCGGTGCCGACAAGGGCTACGACGCCGCTGAGTTCATCGAGGAATTGCAGCGCCTGAAGGTCGCGCCGCATGTCGCGCAGAACAAGTCGGGACGCAGTTCGGCAGTGTCCGACGAGATCGCCAAGACCGAGGGCTACGCGCTGTCGCAGCGCAAACGAAAGCTGATCGAGCAGGGTTTCGGTTGGGCCAAGTTCGTCGGCCCGATCCGGCAGGTGATGGTACGTGGCATCAAGAAGGTCGACCAGCTGTTCGTGCTGACGATGGCGGCCTACAACCTCACGCGGATGCGCACCTTGGCAGAACTCCGTCCGGTGGCAATGTGATGGCCGGGAGGAGCATCGAAAACGCGTCCGAGAAGGCTCGAATGACGGGAAATATCGTCTCGACCGACCTGGGTCGCCGAAATCGACTCACGAGCAAGCAGACGGTCGCGCAAACGGACGGTACTCCAGCAGCCTGCTAGGCGATGCGATAGAGGAACTGTTCTTCGCCACTTCCGAGGGGCGACCGCTCATACGCCATGGTCGAGAATTGATGATGCGACTTCTATCGCGGCATTAAGCCTCATGACGTCTTTCGATCGAAGATCCTTTTGTAGACAAACCAGTCGAACTTGCCTCGCGGCGACCAAAACCGATTTCAGAAAACTCAATGAACAGACTTCGAGCATGGGCACCTGCAGTTTCGAGCCGCGAATGCAGCGCAATTCCGCTATGAGACTTGAACTCCGTCGGATAGACATCCGTAAGGGACCCTCCATAAAGCGAAGGTCTATCGACAACGCGCTTCCTTGAACGAGGGGCACGAGAGCCTCCAGCCACCATGTCAGAATAACAACCACGCAATCACGCCAACCCGAGTCGGGAAATTTAACATCTTCGAAATCAACATAGATGATTCCTGTAATCATCCCACGATCGCTGATTTCAATCGATCCATCCAGAATATTGATTTTTGCCTCGTGCAACTTCATCACCAACCAATCGGATAAGCGGTTTCTATTGTGCGCGTTTCGGTGTTGACCCACATTTCAATCTCGATCTTGTCATACACGCCCCGTACTAATACGCGCTCGCCCTGAGTCGAAATTCGTTCGCCATACCTGTAGGCCTGGCGCACCGCCGTTTCAACTTGTTCGACAGTCCAAGATACAGGAAATAGATCCTTGTTTATTCCCACGCGTAGACCTCCCTGCATATGACCGGAGGCAATGTGCTCTATGTCAACTTCGATGGTACGCCACGCTGGGAGATTAATTGGCTTGATGCGCGCTAGCGGGGCCGTTGCCGACGCGATGGTACCCATCAACACCTGATAGCGGGCGAGCGAATTGACCGCGGCCCAGAGGCCGTTTTCCGGTCGAGGCCCGATCCTTGCGATCACAGCACAGTGCACTTCTCCGCTGTCGCCGTAACATTCTTGTTCGCCAAAATAGTGGAGGAAATCTGCGCCCAGCCGTTCGAGTATGGGTCTCTTGCGATGCCGATCAAGCTCCTCTGCGTATAATTCAGAGTACGCTTTATCATATATGGCCTGAGCTTCTTCAAGTTCACGCGAGTATATATTGTTTTGATTCCACGATTCAGGTATCGCCCCCCAGTTGCCACTCCAGAGCCATTGGTCGTGGGCCTCTGCTTGCACGGGCGCCAGCGGGCCTGGCACCCCTTCGATTCCAGGTGCTGGAATCATACCCATTGCGGTTGGGCCGTCCTGCTGCTCCCCTTGAGACGGAGCGCCCTGTCCGGCATCAATCGATACGAGAAAAGTGTCGGTTTCATCCACGTGGTACATTACACCGTTCTCGTCGAAGACTTCTCGCGGCGTTGGATCTACAGATATCAGTTGAAGCTCAATCGGCGATTCTTGAAACCCACTTGGATCGACAAAATTCATCGGAGAATTCCGTACGTAACTATAAGGGTTTATCGCCTGAGAGTTGCTGAAGTTGATGATCGGATCGGGACTCAGGAACCGCCCTAACAGCGGGTCGTAAACACGCCCCTTCATGTTTATGAGGCCGACGTCGAATTCGGGTGAATGACCGGTAAAACCGTAGGTCTGTCCGCCATCCGGAGGTTGGTTGACGGGCTGTGCCACAGCCCAAGAAAAGCGGCGGTTTCCGAATGGTTCATACTTGCCTCTAGCAACCATCCGCGAGGTCACCTTCCCATCAGCCCATGCTTCAGCGGTGATGGCGTCAGGGTTGCCAAGATGATCCCGATGCACGAAGCGAGTCTCTTCTGCCGAGTTCGATCGCTGTAGAACCTGAGCCACGAGACCTTCGTCCGACCAAACGTTGTATGTGGTGGCGGTATCGGCTTGCAGCGACGGACGCCAGAACTCAGCAAGACCGCCCAGCGTGACTAGCGACTCTCCGGAATCCTTTCGATCCTCGCGGATCCGATGACCGAATGCGTCATACAGGTAAGTCTTCTGAAGTTGACCTCTGGCAACAGATAGCGGAAGTCCAAAGGGCGTCCAGGTAATGTGTCGATTCCAACTCCCGATTAGATTTCCCGCCTCGTCATAAGTTATAGATGTCTCCGGCTCACCATTTACCCCAATCGAGGATGCGGCGTGTGGGTGTGATCCCTCGTACTTCAGCGAAGTCGCGGCAGACGACTGCGAATTTGGTCCGAGAGCGAGTTGTTGAGACTTCAAATTTCCGCGATCATCGTATCCATACTTCCATTGCCACGCCGCACAATTCTGTTCGACATTCCATTGCTCTAGGCGGCCAAGATGATCGTACGAAAAGCCTTCATCAATGATTAGGTCGAGATCCTTTCGCGCACTCAGCAGACCTTCGGCGCCCCAGTCGAAATGCAAGCGCTGCACGAACTCGCCGTTAGGCTGCAACGACGTTGTTTGAAATCGAGGTTGATAGGAGGAATCGAAGATTCGCACTGTACTGGCAGTTTGCCCAAATTGCTCGCTCTCGCTTTGGCCGGCAGCGTTCTTCTTGATGACCTTCCAAATTAGCTTTTCGCCGCGATTGTCTGTTGTATTCCAGACACTTTCCAATTCTCCCATGTGATATTCATTTCGGATCACTAATCGGCCACGCTCGCTAGCCGGATATTCAACTGTCTCGAGCAGGCCACGCGGAGAATATCCATATTGAAAGCGAAAAGTTTCTCCCCGCACTTCGACAGTTTGAGCGGTTGGTCGAGACAGTTCATCATATTCGAAGGTGGTGGTGACCTCGTCTTCCCTGGCACTTTCCCCCGGCAAAGAGGCGTTCGCCGTCGCGATCCACGGTAAACCGATTCCGTTCGGACCATCATAAGTAAATGTATTTCGCCGCGCATACTGCCAGTCCGTGAGCGATGGATATGCAGCCGTCCTAGGGGTCGAAACCAATGTCAGTCTTCCGAGCGAATCATAGGCGTATGTGTTAACTGCGCCGTTCGCGTCCAGTGAAGTCTTGAGTTCATCGAAAGCGTTGTATCGCCACTGTCGGAGTCCCGAATCTGGATCTATAATCTGCTGGAGCCGGCCAAAATCGTCGTACTCAAACTCAGTTGCGATCGGCGGACTGTCCGGTGCGTCAGGTTGTTCAACTCGTTGAACCAGGTCACCATGCCAATAATTGACCCTTGTGACGACGGCGCGAGCACCATTGGCGTCCTTCTCGCGACGCTCCGTCATCCGTCCCAGGAAATCGAACTGAAATTCCGTAATGGCTCCTCGCTCGCCAGTTACCTGAACCTTTAGAGCGTCCGATATAGGATAGTCAACTTTCGACACGAAGCGAGGCGCCGTCTCAGTTTCTCCTGGTCTCGACACCGCGCGGATGCGGCCGCGCCGATCTCTCTCGAAACGAATGTATAGGGGGTTGCGCCTTTCCCCGAGTTCAAACAGCGTCTTGAAGGGTAGACTAGCTGCGATCACGCGATTGAATCTATCGTAATCGTAGGTTGCGTGGACAAGCCCGCCGATGCCGTCCCAAGACTTTTCCACAATGAGCCCCACGGGATTCCGTTCCTCACATTGCTGGCCATACACCTCATTTGATGCGCATACGGTGACAATTCGCGATGCCCCTGCGGACGGGATGATCTTGTACGTGAGATTGGTCGTTATGGGAGGTGACTTGGGCGAAGCCATTGTCGTGATCTTTGACAATCGCCCGAACGTGTCGTATGCGAAACCGATGCGCACTTGATTCCGGTCGTCTCTGGCTATAGGCTGCCCGGAACTTGCAAGCAGGTAGAATTGATCTGTTTGCCCAAGCGCGTTGGCCGTGCCTGTCTGAAATATTCGCTCCTCATCGCCGGGACTGAAGCTGTATGACGTCACGCGCCGAAGACCGGTCTGATCTTGCCCCGCTTGAGGCGGCACCGATTCGGTAAAAGACGAGACGCTTCCGTCCAGGAGATCGCGGATAACCTCGCGCGTTCTGGTAAAACCGGACGTCGTTTCGGTCTCGTATGAGGCGGCTTCCGGCGAACGAACCACGCGCAAAATGTCAGCGGTTCCAGTTTCGTACGTTATCCACAGGTGCTGAGCCACCCTCGGTCGCTTTTGGACAGCGGAATCGTACGAGGTAATAACCACATCGCGGTAGCGGTTGGTTAACCATTGACTGAGGTCAACATTGTTTATGCTTCGCGCCACCGAACGTGAGACAAGACGCCCAGTAGCAATGCCATCAAACTCCAGTTTCGCGTCGCTTCTTTCACGCGATTCGTGTGTGAGATTTCCGAATGAGTCGAAATCGCGCTTCACCCTCGTTGAGCACAGGAGTCCGCCGCTTCCCTCGATAATATCCGTCACAGACACGTCGCTGATCATCGGGAAACTTTTCCCAACTGAAGCAAGTGTTCGCCGCAACCGCCGGGTCTCAGTGCGCATGCCATCAGGTGAATAGCGCCTGATTACGGATGAGCTAGGATTCGCAGCATACAGATATGCATATGGGGATACGCCTGATGAAGCGGGGCGAGAGATGACGGCCTTAAAATCGAAGTCCAGTTGCGTTTCGGAATATTGGGTGCCTGCCTCGTCGAGCAAGACAGTGATAAAACTCGATGGGCCAAGCGTTCCTCGGCCTAGCAAGTCCGTTACGGCATTTCTGTACTTGTATTGATATACCCGCTCTTTTCCGGAGCCGTCAAACGATGCCTCCTCTGCATGCTCTGCGACGACTAAGCCAATGGATTTTAACGCTGCGAGAGGCCATTTGATGGCATCGCGATACCAGTCGTATAGTTGATAAGGGCCATCCGGGACGCCTATATTTCCCTGTGCATACTTGATGCGGACGTATGCAGAATTTGGTCCCCCCGAGATTTTGGTGACAACATTGGGCTCAGTGGAATCCTGCAGGTAGACACCAAGCTGCCGTCCTGTCCAAGTAACTATATCTGCCAGCCCGTCTCCATTTACGTCGGCGACCTGCGTCAACCTTGGGCCATATGAAGATGCGAAGGGCTCAGGGTTCCACGACGGACCATCAAAATATTTGATCGGCACGCCCAATTCATGGGGCTCGAATAGGTGTGCAGGGTTGGAACCGGTTGAACGCAGCCATACGATGCTCTGATGCCCGGTCGTCCCGCGGACTCCAATTTGCGGAATATTCGTGAGGGGGTTCCAATCGTGATTCGGCCCCACCATGAGTAAATCCTGGCGGCCATCCTTGTCCAAATCGACGACCCGAACACCTGTATCCTTTGGAACTATTGCGCGCGCTACTCCGACCGGAGAGCCGCTCCATTCAAGTGGCCCCTGGGAAACCAGCTGCATAGGCCCATAATCGGTGCCAAGGTTTGTTTGTAAGCGGAACGACATCGGGAGCGTGCGCCATCTGTCACCTAAGCCCCAAAGCCCGACATGGCAGTCCCAGGATAAGTCGGGAACACTGAGCACGTCTGGCAGCCCGTCGCCATTCAAATCAATAAACCATCGCGTAAAGTTGTTATCCCGTTCATTACTTCTATCTATGCAAGGTCCGGCCTCGGCATAGATCACGGCCGAATCCTCGCTTGGGGACGACGATAGCTTAGTTTCGAGCACGCGCGTCTTACTTGCGTCTTGGGCGTTTGGATAAATCGCGCTGAACGTAGTCGGATCTCGCCGAAAGAGCCAGGGAAGATCTTCGAGCTTCTGATAAGTCTGGAGTACTTCGGCCGGTTGCCCGCTGCCGTCGAGATCTACGACAAAGCGCTCCTCTCCAACTCGCACAGGTACAGGTTGCTGCCCGCCGCCCGAAGAAGGAATGGATATAATCTGAGGCGCTCCGAAATGCCCAGCAACGTCCGAGGTGCCTAGTCTGAAAACCGCGGCCCCAGACGACCCCGGAAGATCGGAGGAATCTAGAGGAAGGCCACTCGATCGCTTGCCATCACGATATACGTCGACACGACCGTCGCCGTTGATATCTCCGATTGACAGACTATTCCAGCGTCGATGAAAGCCGGTCCCCTCAACGGAGGGTTCAACCATCGATTCGAGAACATTGGTTTTTTCTTCGAAGCCAATTGGCCGATCGTCATGCGGATCCAAGGGTTGGATGAACGAATAGATGTGGTATCCAACGCTTTGCGGCGGGACGTTGGTGTCGTTCGGCGCGAAAAGAATAACCTCTGCCCGCCCATCGGAATTAAGATCAATGAGGCGCGCGGAATACATGCCGTCGGCAGTTGGACTATCTGGAAGACCGAGGTTGTGCACGGGGCTGGAAAGGCCAACCGGGGTACCCAAGCGTAATACCCAACGACCAATCCAATACCTTTGACCATTCACTGTATTCAAGGAGGGGACACGGTAAAGAACATCGTCGCGCCCGTCGCCGTTGACATCTCCAGTAACGGCATAGTAGAACCACGCGGCTTCCCAATAATACGGGTCAATCTCGATGTCCATCGGATATGTTTCATCCGTCACCCAGTCTGCCGGCGAAGCCTGCGAAAAATTCGGCACTTGAGGATTTGCGAGACCGCTCCACCCGAAGGAAATCGGGTCGCGGCAGGCCATGCCACCAACCGATCGGGCATTCGGAACGCACTCCGTGACGCCAATTAGTCGGTCAATCTGCTTGGAATTGATTTCAGGCTTGAAATAGTCAAATCGGTATTCTCGAATTTCCGCCGCGGGTCCCGCTTGGCCGACCAAACCATCAGGCCCAGAAACGACAACTCTTGACAGGCGTTTTGCAGCACCGATTGGGAGGCCCGCCTGATAGCCCGCATGGACGTCGAGGCGAGTGCCATACTCAAAGTCAATCCTCCGTTTAGGTAGAAGGTGGCGGTTCAGGTTGCCCGTCCATTCGATTCTAGAGATTTGTATTTCGTACGGTTGTTCCGGCGAAACGCGGTCGTTGACCTGAAACTGGAAATCGATGTAGTTGCCGTATCCATCTATTAGCCTATCCATGTGCCAGGCCAAGATCCTCCAGGGGCCACTGGCGGTGGCGGTGGTCAAATCCGAGTTGATGCGACCGTCTAGGAGGGAGGTTTTTGCGTCAACGCGGATGGCCAACCCTTCGAGCTTGGCATTCGAATCTATTCGACCGCCAAAATACCCCGTCCGACCATCTTTATAATGAACCTCAAAGAATTCAGGTTGCGTTGTTACGCCACCCCGCAGTTTGATCAACGTGCCGACATCGAATTCCAGCGTAAAGTCCCCCCCTTCGCGCGGGACGATTCGTTGTCCATCAAGGCAAAAGGCGTCCGGGACCCCCTGGGCGCCGGAAGGTTCGGCGTGGAAGGCACCGTCTTGCGCAGGACGGGACCAGCAACGTGAAACGGTTGACAGTCCGGACAGTGTGAAACCGAGCCCGAGGACGCCGTCTCCTCTTTTCGAGTCGTATTCGATTGCGAGGGAGGGCCGCATGCTGTTTCGTCCGGGGGGGACATTTATCGGCAAATTCCAGATAGCGGCGCCGGTTGCTGAAACGTGAAAACGCCCTGTGGCAGCTGTGAGCGCATCGTCCGGGCCTACCTGATCTGGTGGCTGGTAAGTCGGCGGAGCAGCGATTGCACACGCCGTCAAGACGACTAAACAAGGCGGAATCGCCGCGTTTCGGATCATGGACATGGCCCTCCGCAAGTGACAATATTCCCGCACCCGTCCGGAAGGTCACCGCATGTCTGCTGTCCGCATGCATGCGCTTCGGCCGGGCATTGCTGCTTCTGGTCGCAGGCTGGAGCCTCATCGATTCGACCATCACAGTTGTCGTCCACTCCATTGCAGGTCTCAGCGCGGGGCCAACCGCTGAACGGATTTAGACCGCAGATCCTATGTGCGGCAACCCAGGGGGGCGGCGACATAAGCGAACAGGTGGCGATGTTCCAATCGGCAGGGGAGCGGATGATCATGTCCGATTGAAGGGCGTCATCGGCGCGAATCGACACGTTCCAACGCATGGTGGCTCGGCTAAGGCCGAGTTGCTGTCTGTCTGAGCCAAGGGTTCCAAGGGCGGGGTTCCAATGCTTCAACTGCGCGCAAGGACCTGATGAGCATGCGGTAGCGGCGAGAAGTATTGGTGCACAGGTCGCACCATCCGCATCAAAGTAGGGAAAATGATCCCCGAAGTCGATAAACAAATCACCGATTTGGGCGGGTAGGGGCCAAGTTGGATTGTTCCACCATCGCAGCACCAAATAGTATTCAGAGGCACGCGCGCGATCGCCGTCAATTTGAAGATCGCGGGCAACGATCAGGATCGATGGCACATGTCTTGCGGGGCCCAGTGGCCATTGGGAAGAGAGCCGACCTTCAACGCCACGGGCACCTGGATAATTGGCGGCGACTAGTATGAGCCGTGCATCTTCAATGTCTTGTTCCGCCAGCGGTGTTCGTCGCTCGATGCCAGGTAGTCCGGACCAAATCCGATAGTCGCGCTCTGAAATAAGCGCCGCGACAGTGGGGAGGGGCCAGCGTGCAGTTCCTGCAACGACGAGCGGTCCCTGCGGTTCTCTTGCTAGGGTTTTCGGAAGGCACGTGAATTGATTTGCTGGAAGATTGGCTTCCGCCGGCGGGTAAGCAACAAGTTGCACCGCGACATCCGGGAGTCGTTCGGCGTTGAGGTAGGTGCCATTAGGTACGCCACCCAAATTGGTACTGGCTGCAGAGATTGGCGCGCCCGACTGTGTTGGTGATGGGAAGCACTCTATTGGCACGCGGCCGAAAGTGCCGCCGGGGCCGTGGCCGGAGAGATTGAGAGTTTGAACCGCGACATGATGATTTGGAGGAAGGGAAAGGCCAGATATGGCAACAACGTACACGTTTCGTGCCGACACCACTCCCTGGACAGAGGACGGAAGCTTAGGTGTGACGAGGACTACCGTTGATTCATTGGCAGTGTTGGTTGCAACAGAGTACTCGATAGCGGCTTGGGGGGAGATATTGAGCATCGTCGCGACTTCGATAGCTCGAAGGCGGTCGCCGTCGTTGACGGCCAGATACTTGTGCTCCGAGACTGCTTTGGCTAATTGCTCCTCCTCGATGATCGGTAATCCTTTGATTGATTGTGGTTCGAGCAAGAACGTGGCTTCAGGCGGCGCAATTAGTCCGTAGAGTATTGTGCAAGCGCCCAGGTTCGCGCTTAACAAGATGACCAGCGGTGTGTATGCGAGAGGCCGTAGCCAGTAGCGGCGATGCAACTTGGCGCCATCCGGAGACTCACGTAAAGTCAGGAAATTGTTCATCGCCATACTCAAAGTCGGGGTTTGGCGATACATAACAGCGATTGCTGTCGCCAGCCCTGAAGGCCCTGTGATGCATCGCATACCGCCTGAGGCTTCAGCGTTTGAATCAGCAGCGCACGCGCGTGTGATAGCTCACTAAGTAGGTGCAGTCATCCTCAGAAAGAATGATGACGGAGAGTAAGTCCGTGCGCGACATTGAGCATCGACTTGACTATCTCGCGACTTGATACGATAGCTCCTAGGAGCGTGCACGGTGCTCCTTTTGCTAGCGCCGATATGCGAGAAGCTGCTCGTGCGAGCTACGGCCCACCGATCTTACGAACGACGGCTCTCGAGCGTCGAGATCCACAGCACCAAGGGCGGTTAAGGGTCGGGAGCGTGAGCTCGCGGAGTTCAGGAGCGGTCATTCAGGTGGCCCACACCAAATGCCAGCACGTGCGGACGTCGAAGGTCGGCAGCACTGCCGCGACCGGGCGGCGTGGGGATGCCTCACCTGCCCACTCGGCGCGGGAATGGGGCCCGAAGCCGCGCGCCGTCATGAAGCCGACCGAGCTGCCTGGATCGGCGCTCGCTGAATGAGTGCAGCGGCGCACTTTTCCACTCCAAATCTTATCGTGCCGCGGAAGTTGACGTGCGAGAAGTGCGCCGGGCCGATGCGACGCAGCCAGTCGTCCTCGAACGAGGCGCCGTCACGCCTCAGCCGTTCGACCACCTCGTGCCATCTGCGCAGTATTCCAGGCCAGCTCGATGTTCGTCAGCAGGGCGTGCGAGCCGGAGATCGCCTTCATCTCGTCGCGCCGGCGGCCACGCTCGGGCGCCACCTTGCCCGAATACACGGCGCGCTGAAGCTGATGCACCGACTCGCCACGGTTCAACAGGGTGTGGATCTCGCGACGGAAGTCCTCGATGGCGATGTAGTCGGCACAAGAACACGGTTCGCAGCAAGTGGCCCAGATGCTCTGCGGCGCGGTGAAGTGGATCCCCCTGGGCAGCGACCCGAAGCGCTGTAGAGCCAACGTGGCGGAGACACGGCCCGAGCGGATCGACGCAGCCAGACGCAGCAACTCGTCCCAACCTCGCTCACGCGTCGGACGGTCACCGCCTCCAGTCCTTCGGGCACGCTCAATTCTCTCGGCAGGAAGAGCGGAGCCGGAGGACGCCGGACGTGCATACTGTAGCTTTATACAGCATAGCCGGTGCGTGGCATGTCACGATCGAGTTCCCCAACTGGAGGTGTGATGGATTCGGCAACGACAACGACGTTCGTTCACGCATGCGCGCAGTGGCTGGACGGCGTGCAGGTCACGAACGAGACCCTGTGGGGTCATCCGATCTGGTGGTGGGCGCGGGTTGGCAAGATCGCGCAATTCGTTGCGGCCTGCGCCATCATCGTGGAGCTGATCGGCGCCGAACGCATCAACCGGTTCGCCGAAAGCATCGGCGCCCTGGGCGGCCCTGGAAGCTACACCCGCAACCTCATGCGCGAAACCGTGAGCCTGGCTTCCCTCGTCTTTTCCGGGATCGTCGTGCTCGTCTGCGGTGGCCTTTTGACCTCGCCGGCCATCCGCGCGACGACGCTGGGCGCCATCTGCGTATTCGCGCTCGTCTTCGTCGTCAGCGACCTCGTGAAGCCTTTCGTGACCTGGATATTCCTGCGTGGCTTCGTCAACCCACTGCTGCGCCTGCTTCGGTCGCCGAGGATGGATCATCGGGCGAAGTCCGCCAGCTTCGTGATGTTCCTGGGCGGCTTCTTCTTCGACCTCCTGGCGTCCTGAATTGCGCGCATAAAAAAGGCCCCGGCACGATGGCCGGGGCGAGGGTGGCTCTTACAGGGAAACGTCTACGTCAGTGCGCTTCGGCACTGTTGGGCCTTGCTCCCTGCGTGGTGCGATGGCAAGCAACCGCCGTGGTTCGACGGAAAGGATGGAGGCGCCTGAAGCGCCAGCGGGCACCTCATGGCGCGTCCTCAGCCGGTGCCGCCACGTCGACCCGAGGAACGCCTCGGGACTCGCATGACACACGCCGTCGAAATTGATGCTGATCACCCGCATGCAATGCCAGCTGATCGGCCAACATCCTAACTATCGAATCAAGCGGACATAACACTTCTTATGTCAACTGTGGTCGCATGCGAACCAACTGGGCCAAGGACAGTGCTTAGAAATCGGCATGGCTGTCGCTACCGATCGTTGATTCTTGCTGGAGCGCCAGTACCTGTCTCGGGGACGCGCCCCGTGCGAGCGCGCAGCTCGTACTTCTTAGAGATCTCGTCAATACGCGCATCAAGTGCACGATCCGAACCCGCGCGCATGTCCTGAGCTTGAAGCGCAATGATGTCAGCGATCGCCGAGGCCGCGGCTCGGTCGCGGCGCGACTGGGTCGGATAAGGGAATGTCCGGCAACCAACGGAACCCGTCCCGCTTGAAAGCCGCAGGCGTTCATATGCCTCCTGAAGAAAGACGGCCGCACCCACGAACGAAGTCGATCCATCGAAGCTATCCTGTAACCAGGGGACAGGAATAAAGTCCAACATCACCGAAGTTGTCAGCGTCGCTCCAAAATAGTCGGCATCGAGCTCCCGTTGCTGGAAGGTGTTTATGTCGGCAGGGCATGGCAAGCACCGGTGGCGCAGAACTTGATGGCCGATCTCATGACCAATAACGAATAGGATTGCACCTTCCAGCGGACCTTCGACCTGTTGAAATGCCGATTGCACAAAGGCCAACTGCAAAGCATCGAGTTCCACGGCGGGGCTCTTTACACCCGAAGTCAGCTTTAGGTATCGTTTTGCAAGCTCGCCATCGGCAATAGCTGCCTCACCCTCGCCTGCGAGGCGCAAGGGCGTCAGAGCGCTAGTTGAAGCGTAGGCCGCGGCGAGCCCTCCTCGCACGAGGGCGTCGACCGACTGGAGGCTAAATACAATTCTGAGCTCACCTCCGGTCACCGGTCCGGAGCACTGGTTACCAACACTGGCGAGCGTCGCATTAGATTCGTCGGGAGCAACCACCACGCGAACCGGCGGCAGATGTTCTGGTAATTTGCCTATCGAAACTCGTTGAAGTGAGTCTCGATGCACCGAATATCGGTCGGACATAAACTTCGCAAAAGCATTGAGTTCATTCTCAATGCTTTGGAGATCGCTCGCTGATATGGAAGACAATCGGCCCCGACCTTGGCTGTCGAAGAGCACTTCAACAAGATGGGCGCCTCGCGCATTCTCATAAATGCTCCGCATGTTCGCCTTGTCGACGCTTACTGCCTTGACTGTTGGGCAGACAAGCAGTGCTGCAACCAAGAGGAAACGGTCGCACCATGAGTCGAACAGGCGTGCCCTCATTTTGAAGAGGCCATCCAAAGGACATTTCCCCGGCTGTCGATGTACGCGTCTCGACCGCCGATCTTCACGCCCGCTACACCGTCAGCAAATGACTCAGCTCTCGAAAATTGGGGTTTGAGAACCCATGCTCCTGTTCGATCGATATATCCCCAGCGCCCACCTTCAGCGGAATGCTGGGCATCAGTGATCATTCCCACGTTGACGGCCGCCAGGCCCTCAGAAAATGGGCAGGCCCAATCGAAAGCGGCGGCAATAGCCAATTGACCCGACTTGTCCAAGTAGCCCCAATGGCCTCCCGAAATATTGTATGGCTCAATCCGATCAAATTCGTCGCGGCCACCAATTAATACCGCCGCCAGATCTTCTGAGAAAGGCGTTGCAAAACTTGCGCGAGGGGCCGGCAATACGGTTCCATCCTTTCTAACAAAGACGTAATCCGCCTTACCCCTCTTCGCAACGGCGAGGCCGTGGGCATAGCTCCCGATCAATTCGTAGGCACTGCTAAACAGCAGCTTGCCGGTCTTGTCGATCACACCCTTCCTTCCGTCCAACTGCTCCACCACGGCCACACCGTCTGAAAAGGCGCGCGTGTCCTTAAACATTGGCTTGATTGCAAAGGTCCCATTGGTTCGAATGAAGCCGGCTCGCACATTTGTGAAATCGCTCTCGTCGCGCACGCTGACTGCCGCCAATCCCTCAGAGAAGCTGCTAGCCTCGTCAAAGTCCGGGTCGACGACCCAGTCACCGCGTAGATTCTTAAAGCCGAAGCGGCTCGCATCGGGGAAGTCTTGTCTGACGCCATATACTTCCATCAGCACCAGCCCATCGGATGGCCTCTCAACACGTGGTCCGAAGGAAAACAGCATCATTTTGAAGCGAAGGTCGTTCGCCGAAAGCCGGGCATCGAAGACGGTGCGTCCTGTCTTGTCAATGAAGCGAGGGGCCTGGTCTGATGCCGTGAAGACCTCGGCAACTCCATCAATGAACTCGCCCGCATATCGGAATTCTGCTGAGATAACCACCTTGAAGTTCCGATCGAGATAGCCCTCCTTCTGTCCGACAGTGAAGGGCAAGCGGTCCCGTGGTATCGAGGGCAATTGACCTCCACATTCCCAGTCTGCCAATGCAACGGCAGAGCTGAATGTTAGCGATATGGTAAGCGCCAGCGTCTTCAAGGTTTGGCAAGCACTGGAAGAACGAGCGGGTGGGAGACAGGATCCCAGTCGATCCAGTCGAGGCTCCCGGCAGCAGCGCCCATTGCTCGACCGATCGGTCTGCCGCCGCGCTGAACAGCGATATATCCCACGATCATCGGGCGAGGGGAGATAAGTTCGAACTTCCCCCGCTCGGCGGTTGAAAGCTGCGCTTGCGCGCCAGCAGGCCCGGTTAATGCCTTTCCGACCGAACCCTGCAACTTCGCCTCAAGTTCTGCCTTCAGCACTCTCGATGGCTCTACGACGATATGAAGGCCACTCACGACCACGTCTGCAACGACGAGCACGAGATTTCCTTCTTTGTATGCGTTGGCCAGACCCAGCGTTTCATGAGAAGTCGCGAGCCAGTTCTCGTACCTTCCCTGCATTAACTTGCGTACGCATGCGCTTTCGAACGTAACCTTCACGGACTTGGCGGTTTCTGCCGATGCCGACGCGGAAAATGAAAGGGCTTTCAAAATCGAGCTTAGGAAGGCCTGTGCCCCAACCTGATCCAATCCTTGTAAGGTTTGTTCAGCTGAACCTCCGCAGCCCACGCCGGCAAAGCCATTAGGTTCCGCAGGGGTCACCACGCGGCGCCACTTGTCTATGTCGGATGGAATTTGGGTTGAAAAGCAGTCAAATGTTGCGCATAAGAAACCCGCGTCCATGGGCTGGCTGCTGCTACCCTTATATGCCGACGCCACGCCGAAGTTATCCAATGGATAGTCAAGCCAAATGTAGTCGCGGAACTGAGCGCCTGTAAAGGCGCTTCGAAGTACCTTCCCCAGCTCATCGGCATGGCTGTTCGGACCAATGGCCATTGCGACCAACAAAGTTAGCAACTGCCAAGAGGCAGCCCACAGCTTGGAACGGCCAAGCTTCACACGTGAATGCCTTGCTACAGCTTTGAAACTGGGGCGGAATCGCATGACGAACGCTCCCTCTGGGACTTTTAGTAGCAGGGCACCCGGGAGGCCCCCGCAATTCTTGGTCAAAATAGCGATCCCATGCTCGGCTGTCAATCGTATGAATCGAATCGTATAGTACTTTTGTATGAGGGAGACCTAACGGACAAGGCCTTGCTGAGCAGGCAATGTCTCTCGCTGTCTCAGAGGCCAGCTCCGCTCCTTCCTCTTCGTAAGCGTTTTGCACCTACGCGCCCTATTGGGTGCAGCCTCATGGCCTTGGCTAAGGTAGACGGACTCCGTCCGGGTGGGTGCATCGCGGGGACCAGGTCATGACAACAACTTCGCGATGTGCCACCAAAGTCGCGGCGAAGCCTATCCTGCACTCAAATCGTCGGTTGGTTTGATTGAGAAATGCCGTGGAAATGCCGTGTCGCACATGTCGATGCTTGTGCATGCACATGGATCGACGTAGCGCCACGTGCATCCACACGGATCCACATGTTGGGATGAGGAACGCATGTGGAAATCGATGGAGTCCGAGTGCGAACCGTGTCACCATCGCGGCGTCGCCGCTTCCTGGGTCAAGCCCGTGAACACTGAAGAGTTCATGCAAAAGGTGCCTCCTGGCTCTCGCCGTTCGAGGCTGACGCCGTTCGAGGGCGACCTGGTCGCGCTGCGGGATCGAGGCTATACGCTTGCTCAGATGTGCGACTACCTGAGTCGCAACGGCATCTCCGCCTCCCCGTCGAACGTGGCAGCCTACCTCGCCAGGTACGCGCCGCGCGATCGCGCCCTCAAGCAGCCCCGCAAGGTGATCCAGGGGACGGAGCTCACCCGCGATGCTCCGGAGGGCATGGTTGCGTCCTCGCCCCCGCTCACGACGCCGGCGCCTCCCCCTCCTAATCCGGCACCCTCGATTCGAGAGATTGCCAATAAGGCCAGGAATTTGGCGGAACTATCAAAAGTGGGTCGCGCGGCGCAATTAAATCCTCCGTCCGCTGAATAATTCAGCCGGGAATAGTGCCCTATTATTTGCAGGGATATATTCCGGCGCCAGCCCATTCTAATATAATATTTCATACCCCGATTGGTTCGGGGTACCGTTCGGGCGGTTTCCCGATCCATTTTTGGAATTCACCATGTTAAATGTCCACGCGCCGCAATCGGCGGCGGCCAAATTCGAATCCATGCAATGTGGCTTTGAAGAATTCCGCAAGTATTTGTGCCGCCGGGAGGCGGCCGGCCAGCAACAGATCGATATCAGCGACGTGCGTCGATGGCTCCTTTGCGTCGAGCTCGATGCGGTCGAAACCTGTCGTCTCGCCGAGGTGTCGCAATGAGAACCTCGGACGACGTCGACGACGCGCTCATCGCCGATGCGATGGCAGCGCTCGATCGAAAGATCCAGCGTCAAGGGCAAGTGGCCTCGCCGGCAGACACCAAGGCATTCGTCACCCTGCGCCTGGGCGAGCTGGCACACGAGCTGTTCGCGGTGATCTTTCTGGACGCCCAGAATCGAATCATCGACTACCGGGAAATGTTCCGGGGCACGCTGAGCCAGGCGAGCGTCTATCCGCGCGAGGTGGTGAAGGAAGCCTTGCACCTGAACGCGGCCGCCGTGATCTTCAGCCACTGCCACCCGAGCGGTGTCGCGGAGCCCTCCCGCGCCGATGAACTGCTGACTCAGACGCTCAAGTCGGCCCTGGGGATGGTCGATGTGCGCGTGCTCGATCACCTCGTCGTCGCGGGCGGCCAGGTGGTGAGCTTTGCGGAAAGAGGTCTCCTGTAGCCCTTGGGCCCCGCTTTTCGCGGGGCCTTCACACCGTGCCGGGCGGGTTCCCGGCTCCGATTTTGGAGAATGATCATGAACGCTTTCGAACAAGACGCTCTGAGCGGCCTGACCGTGCGCGCCTGCCCCACCGCGCGCCCCCTGAGCACCCTGCTTCGCGATCCGCTCAATGTCCGCAAGAAGGACGCCGACGATTCCATTGGCGACCTCGCGGCGCTCATCGCTTCGCAGGGCCTGTTGCAAAACCTCGTCGTCCGTGCCGAGCACAAGGGCGAGGGGCCAGACCGGCGGCCGACCGGCAAGTTCGGCGTCGTCGCGGGCGGCCGACGCCTCGCGGCGCTGGAATTGCTCGCGCATGCGAGCCTGATTCCGAAGGACTTCCCGGTCCCGGTGTTGGAGGTCACCGACGACGAAGCCATCGCGGTCAGCCTCGCCGAAAACTCCGGGCGCGAGGCGCTGCATGGTGCGGACTTGTTTGAGGCGTTTCGCGCAATGCGAGAGCAAGGCCGCTCGGTCGAGCAAATCGCCGACGCGTGGAACGTGGAGCCCCGCACGGTCGAAAAGCGTCTGAAGCTGGCGGCGCTGTCGCCCGCGCTGCTGGAGATGTACCGCAACGATGGCGCAACGCTCGACCAGATGATCGCGCTCACGCTCACGGACGATCATGCGACCCAGGAAGCGATCTGGCGCAGCGAATCCGGAGGCCCCTCCGCGTACGCGATCCGCCGTCGACTGACAGCCAACTCGCTGGCCGGCTCCCATCCCTGGGCCCAGTTCATTGGCGAGGAAGCCTACACGCAGGCTGGGGGCGGACTGCGGCGCGATCTCTTCGCGGATGCCCACGGCGCATGGTGGGAGGACGCTGCGCTCTTGGAACGTCTGACGCGCGACCGTCTGCGAGCGCACGCCGACGCACTGGCTGCGGCCGAATCCCTCGCATGGGTCGATGTCCACCCAAGTTTCACCTTCGACGTTCAGCGCGAGTACACCCCTTGCCGCCGCGTCTCCCGGACTCTGACGGCGGAAGAACAGGCCCAGCTCGACGCGCTGGGCAGCGAGGTCGCGCGGCTGCAGGAGCAGCTCGATGGTCTCAATGACGACGACGCCAGCGACGAGGAAGCCGAGGCCATGGAAGACGCGCTCGAGGCGAGCGTCGAGCGCCTGAGGGTTCTGAAGGAATCCCTGCGCGAGATTGATCCGCGCGATCAAGCGCTCAGCGGCGCGGTGGTGTACGTCGACCACGGGGGTGCGCTGATCGTGCAACGCGGCGTCTTCCGTCGCCGTGATCAGGAGCATGCCCGCCGGTGCGCGGACGACCCAACGGACGTTGGCTGCGACCCGGCCTCCGCGAAGGATGCGCCGGCCAAGGCGGAGTTCTCGGAGCGCCTGCTGCGACACCTCACGGCGCATCGCTCGGCAGCCATCCGGCTGAAGTTGGCCGAAGACCCGGAAACCGCCTTGCGCATCCTGGCCTATCAGCTGAGCACGCACCTCTTCTGCGTGCCACCCGGCCACGATGGCGTCGATCACCCGCTGGAGCTGAGTCTCACCAGTGCGAACCTGGAGAGCAACGGCGACGACCTGGCCGTGTGCCCGGCGACCGTCGCCTTCGATGCGCTGCGCTTCGCGCTCGGCGAACAGATGCCCGAGACCCGTCCGGAACTCCTGGCGCATCTCCTGGCCTGCGAGATGACGGTGGTGTCCTCGGTGCTCGCCCTGTGCACGGCCTACGCCTTCAACGGGGTGCACGGGCGCGCCGGGCACCGCCCGATTGCCGACGCCGTGGCCCAGGCGCTGGACTTGGACATGGCGTCTTACTGGGTGCCCACGCGTCGCAGCTACTTCGATGCCGTGACCAAGGCCAAGACGTTGGAAGCGATCGCCGAGGCCGTCTCCAAGGAAACGGCGGCAAAGCTGGCCGGCCTCAAGAAGGACCAGCTCGCGATCGCCGCCGAAGAGGCTTTGGCCGGACGCCGCTGGCTGCCCACGCCGCTGCGCGCGTCTCGCGGCGGCGATTGAGCCGGGCGACAGCCGACAAGGGCGACAGCCCTTGTCCTGGCTTGTAAGGCAAATCACGAAGTCGAAGGCACTTCGTGATGCCCCGTGTCAGGCGGCTTCCTGACGCCAACTTTGGATTCCTCATGAGCACTCAACCTGTCTTCCACGCCCGCCCGTCGATCGTGGCCACCGAAGTTCCGCGCGAGGATCATCTGCGCCTCCTGCCGTGCCTCTTCGGGCCGGACATGCTTCGCTTCGAGCGATTCATCTGTTTTTGGTCCGAGCGCCTCTGCCCACACTGCGGGGACAGCGACTGGCGCCTCATTGGCTTGTCCAACGGGGGCTGCTACATGGCGCCCGATGCGCATAGCGTGCACGTCCAGGTCGAACGCAACGGCTTCGACGCCATCGTGTCTGCTGATGGCGCCGGAATCATCGTCAGCCTCTACGCGCTGGAGCTCTTGGCGGAGAGTGTCTGCAACGAGCGCGTTCCGTCGCTGTACGAGCACCTCCGTGAGTTCGCCGTGCGCCACCCCGAGTCAAGCGCGATCCATGAGGCGATCAGCGCGTGCCCGCCCCTGGCGCGAGCGCTGCGCCGCCAGCCCGCCCTCCTCGCCGCGGTCGAGACGCTGCGCCGCAAGCTTTGTCGTCGCTTCTAGTGGCTAGCCGAAAGCGCCCTCTTCTCTTCGGACGCCCTCCTCTCCGTGCCCGCACGACGGCCGAGACCCTGAGCGCCGAAAGTCCCCGCCCTTGGTGCGCCCCGCAGGGGCATGCCGTGAATGCCGTGAATGCGGCCCGCTTGGCCCTCATGAGGTCGCGCGTGGCAGGGCCTTGCAGAGCTCGAGGCCTTCCCGCCTCGAGCCAATGCGTCACTGCGCCGACGGCGGCCAGCAATGACCTTCGTCCGTCCTCACTACACTGCCCTGCTCAGGAGAAACACATGACGACTTTCCGCATCTATGTCCGCTGGCCCTCCCAGAGGGTCAGCAACAAGACCACCACGGAGGAGGACGCGGTCGCCAAGTTTGCCTTCGATGAATTGAGCAAGCGTGCGGAAGACTTTCGCCAGCAGGGCGCCCTGGGCATCACCCTGAGCGCGGACGGCAAGCAAGTGAACTACGTGCGCCTGGCCGAGGGATGACCGGGCGCGGGTGACGCCGCGAGGTCGCAGCCCTCCTTCCCGCGGCGCGATCGCTTCAGTGCCGGCCCCCTCGCTCAGTGAGTGTGCAGCCAGAGCACGGCCTGGAGAAGGAGACCCAGCGCCGCGACCTTGGCGAAATGTCTGGTGACCCAGCGGTAATGATCAAACGCAAAAGCGGCGCGGGCCGCTCGCTGACAGGCCCACCCGACGAGCAAGGCCGCCGCGACGGCCCCGGCCAAACCGCCGTGATGGCCGGGCCACGTCCACACCCAGTACAGCAGCACGCCTTGCACGGCCAGGGCGTCTACCACGGCGAGCAGCCGCGCGGCAACTCGGATCGGGCCCAGGAAGCCAGGCAGGCGAGCGACATCGATTGAGGCATTTGTGGACACCTGAAGTCACCTCAGTACACCAAACTGGCCTATGATAGGGCCAACGTGACATCAGTCGACACCTCATAACATCACGCCATGTCCGATGACACCAGCCTGAAGCAGCGCTTGCTCGCCCTCGCTGCGGCGAGCGAGCGTTCGACTTTCCAGCGCGTGCGCGACGTGTTCCCGGAGATCGAAACGGCCATCGAGGCCGGCGTGCCGCGCGCCGACATCGTCGCAGCGCTCCAGGCCGAGGGCATCGACATCTCTCCCAAGGTCTTCACGAACTACGTGCAGCGGTTGCGCATGCTGAAGGCGAAGGCAAGCGTCCGCGAAGCGGCGAACGAGCCGCCGCCGAAGGCCTCGGCGCGACGGGGGACGCGTTAGGGAATCCCAGGCCCCCGGACAACACCTCAAGGAGAGCTCCATGCGTGTGTGCGTCATCAACTTCTCCGGCAACGTGGGCAAGACGACGATCGCCGCCAACCTGCTCAAGCCGCGGCTGGCCGCCGAGCTGTTTTCGGTCGAGTCGTTGAATCAGGATGCCACCGGCGATGGCGTCGAGGCACAGCGCCTGCGCGCCCAGCGCTTCGGAGAGTTGCAAAGGCAAGTCCTCCAGCTCGAGAGCGTGGTCGTCGATGTGGGCTCGTCCAACGTGGAGATGTTTCTCGAAATGATGAAGCGATACGCCGGCAGCCACGAAGACTACGACGTCTTCGTGATCCCCACGGTCAAGGATCGTAAGCAGACCGTGGACACGCTCAACACCATCGAGGCGCTGCGCAGCATGGGTGTCGGATGCGATCGCATCAAAGTCGTGTTCAACCGGGTCGACCCCGACGACGAGCTCACGGAGGCCTTTGCGCCGCTCTTCGGCTTGGCGGTGCAAGAGCACCTGCGGCTCGACGCGCGCGCCGTACTCCACCGCAACGAGGTCTTCGATCTGATCAAGGATCATGACCAGTGCTTGGCCGAGGTGATCGCCGACCCGACTGACCACCGCGCGCTGATGGCGCAGGAAACGACGGCCGAGGGCAAGGAGGCCCGGCTGACGCGCCTGACGATCAAGCGCCTGGCGACCACCTGCGCGCGCAACATGGACCAGGCCTTCGCCGCGCTGTTCCCCGCGCACCGACTCGCTGCAACCTGATGGCCTTGAACACCGCGCAGGCAGCGCTGTTCGCGGAGCTGTTCGCCGAAGCGGACACGCTGCTCAAACGCATGGAGCGCTTGGCTCCGGAACTGCAGGCCGCCCAGGACGGCCTGACGGGATCCTCCACGGAGATCCTCGCCGCGATCGACCGCTATCGCGTGACCATTGCCGGCCTGACCGAGCAGGCACAACGCAGCGCCATCGCGCACATCGTCGAGCGCACGAACGCCGTGTGCGAGAGCAGCCTGGCGGCCCATACGGACGCCATGAAAACGGCCGCGCGCGCGAGCTTTGACAACGAAGTCGGCGGGCGGCTGGCCAACTTGGCGAGCGCCCTGGAAGGCGCGCTCGCACAGACGCGGCGCAACCGGCGGCACTTGGTGGCCACGCACTCGCTGGTCGCCTTGCTCAGCGCGGCGGGCGCGACGGCCCTCCTCCTGCACCTCGTGCCGCACTGACCCACGTCGCCTCATGGGAGAGCGAACATGCACCGTTTCCAGTTCGCTTCCGAAGTGCTGGAGTCGAAGGACGAGCGCCTGCAAGCCGCGCTCGCGGCGGCGCACGCGGGCAAGTTTCGCCCGCTCTGCCTCTGCCGGCCAACGGGCATCCCGATGTACGTGGCGCGGCTGGGAGACCGTTACCTCATCAAGCGCCTGCCCTTCACCGCAAGTCACCACCAACCCGAGTGCGACTCGTTCGAGCCGCCCCCGGAGCTGTCGGGGCTCGGCGAGATGTCAGGCTCGGCCATCCACGAGGATGTCGAATCCGGTCTGACGACGCTGAAGCTCGACTTCGCCTTGTCTCGCCAAGGCGGCCATCAGCCTCCCGTGCCCAGCACCAGCGACGACGCGCCCGTGCGCGCCGATGGCTCCAAGTTGACGCTGCGTGCGACGTTGCACTTCTTGTGGGAACAGGCCGAGCTCCATCGGTGGTCGCCGGGCATGGAAGGCAAGCGCACCTGGCACGTCGTGAAATCCCGGCTCGATGCCGTGGCGCGCATCGTCTACGTTCGACATGAAAGCCTGGCCGCGCGCCTTTTTATTCCCGAACCGTTCTCTCTCGAGCGCGAAGCGCAGATCTTGAGCCGGCGCCGGGAGCGCCTCCGAGGCCTGACGCCGGGCCAGGGCCGCCGGGAGTTGATGATGGTGCTCGCCGAGGTGAAGGCCATCGAGGCTTCGCGCTACGGCCATAAGCTGATCTTGAAGCACCTGCCCAGCATGCCGTTCATGGTGGCCGACGATCTTCACCGAAGGCTCTTGAGACGGCACGAGACCGAGCTCGCACTGTGGCGAGCGAACGAATCGGCGCACTTGCTGCTCCTGGGTACCTTCGGCCTCGATGCGGGCGGCTACGCGTGCATCGAAGAGGCCTGCGCAAGCGTGACGACGTCGAACTGGATTCCCGTCGACAACCGCTGGGACTTCGACCTGGTTGACGCACTCACCCGCGCGAGGCGGCGCTTCGTCAAGGGACTGCGGTACAACCTGGGGCCTGAGCGTCCGCTGGCATCTGCCGTCTTGACCGACACGCCCGAACCCACGGCCCTTTACGTGGTGCCGGCGGCAGGGCTCCCCGAACAGAGGGCTGCCCTCGAAGACCTGATCGAATCCAGCACGCTGGCGGCCTGGAGATGGGAAGTTGACCAGGAGTCCTTACCCCCCCTGCCCCAGCGCCTGAACAGTGCTCCGGCTCTCTCCGGCGTCAGCAGGTGAGACGGGGAGTCAATAGGCTGCGTTGTGTCCCGCCTGTTGCTCGTAGACTTCGACCATGCGACTCTTCACCCTTGTTCCTGATCGTCGGCACCCTCGCTTCTCGCCTCCTGCGCTCGCGCCCGCAGAGGTTCGTCCGAAGGCGAGTGGCACGACGGCGACGGCTATTCGGCGCCGGGCATCGCATGCTTGTGCACTTAGTCAAGGTGATTTCAGCACGCGGAGACATCAGGCATGAGTGAGCCGGTTGCGACGGGTGCGGATTACACGGGCCTGCACCGAGAAATCGTCGCCCTGCTGGAAGCGGCGCGAAGCGCTGCCGCGCGCAGTGTCAACGCGTTGATGACGGCCACCTACTGGGAGATCGGCCGTCGCATCGTTGAGTGTGAACAGGGTGGTCAGGAGCGGGCGAGCTATGGACAGGCCCTGATCGAACGGCTGTCGGCGGACCTGTCTGCCCGTTTTGGTCGCGGCTTCAGCCGGCAGAACCTGTGGCAGATGCGCCTCTTCTACTCGGCGTGGCCGTCTGAACGCGTTCTCCAGGCGGCCGCCGCCCCGTCGGCGTCGATGCGAATTGCCCAGACACCGTCTGGAGAATCCGCCCGAAAGCTCCAGACAGCGTCTGGAGCATTTCCTGCCCTGCCAGCACTGGCTCAAGCCTTTCCCCTGCCCTGGTCGGCTTACGTGCGCTTGCTCTCCGTCAAAAGCGAACCGGCCCGCGCCTTCTACGAAACCGAGGCCCTGCGAAACGGCTGGTCGGTGCGGCAGCTCGATCGCCAGATCGCAAGCCAGTTCTACGAGCGCACCGCGCTCTCCAGCAACAAGTCCGCCATGCTGGCCAAGGGCGGCTTGGCCGAACCTGCGGACGCCCTCACGCCCGAGCAAGCGATCAAAGATCCGTTCGTGTTGGAGTTTCTGGCGCTGAAGGACGAGTACTCGGAAACCGATCTCGAAGAATCGCTGATCCAGCACCTCGCCGACTTTCTGCTCGAGCTCGGCGATGACTTCGCCTTCGTCGGACGCCAACGCCGGCTGCGTATCGACGACACCTGGTTCCGCGTCGACCTGCTGTTCTTCCACCGGCGCTTGAAGTGCCTGGTGGTCATCGATCTCAAAGTCGGCAAGTTCGGCTACGCCGATGCAGGCCAGATGCACCTGTACCTGAACTACGCGCGCGAACACTGGATGAAGCCAGGCGAAAATCCGCCCGTCGGCCTGATTCTGTGCGCTGAAAAGGGCGCTGCAGAGGCTCACTATGCGCTGGAAGGCCTGCCCAACAAGGTGCTCGCCGCAGAGTACCAAACGGTCCTTCCGAACGAAGCCTTGCTCGTCCGAGAGTTGGAAAATACGCGGCGCGCATTGGAGTCGCGCGCTGCGATGGGCTCACGCACCTCCAGCGACGGCGAGAGCGACGATCGCTGAGCTGCCGCCCCTGCGCGAAGCGGGTGGGGAGGGCGCACCCTCCGAACTCGCCTCAGCTTTAGGGCGAACGACGACCGCAAACGTCCAAAGCTTGTTGGACATTCGGACACTATCATGCATGGAACGGCGTGAAGGGTCGGCGCGATGAGCACGGATGACGACAGGTTGCGCGAGTGGGATCGGCGGGCTGCGGCAGCGCAGGCTGCCGCGTCGCAGGCCTATCTCAGGTTGGTCGATCTGGCTGAGAAGCACGATACTGGGCAGGCGCGCCGCATTGCACTATTCCTCGCCAGCACCTTCGACGGCATTTCCCTTCGACCTGTTCGATTTGCGCATGTTGGATGCGACGATCGCTGATGACGCGCTTGCTTGCATCGACGCGCTGCGCTGGGGCAAGGAAGTTCAAGGATGGCTGGACGGACGTATCAACGTCCCAGCATCCGTGCATGGCGCATGGTGCATCCGAACGATGTTTAAGAGGCAGCCCCGCCCGAAGCCGCCGAAGGCGGCGTGGCATCGCGGGCGTGCCGCGTCCGGGCGACCTGGCCGTGGCCGGGGGACGCTACGACGCTACGGCGCGTCCGCCACCTTTACGAAGCGCGGCACCTGCTGTCCGTCGGCGTTCGTCGCTGTCGAGAAGAAGACGGATTTCGGCCTGGCGAACATCCGGGGGCCATCCTTCGGGTAGAGGGCAAGGTAGATGACGAACTGTTCGTCAATCTCTTCATCGCCATGCTGAGCGAGCCCGAGGACGTAGTAGTCGTTGCCCTTGTAGTGGCGGTAGACACCCACTTCGATTGACATGTCGTCTCCATGGCGCGTCCGCGCCTGTTGTGGACTCAAAGACCCTTCGTTGTCTTGGGCACGGCGAACGTCTCCGCCTTTCCACCGGCCCAGCGCACGCTCCAATCGCCGACGAGCCGCAGGTCAATCAAGGCGCGACTGCCGCCTTGGTCAGCACGCTCCTTCATCCGCATCGCAGACCACTCGACGCTGCCCTGAGCCTGCCCAGTGCGCGTGTGCATGTCGCGCGCATACAGAGGAAGGCGAACATCGTCTTGTCTACCGCTGGCATAGGGTTCATCCGACTCAGCGAACCAGGCGCTGACATCAAGGAGGCCGACCGAGGCCACTCGCTTGTGTCTGGGCAAGAACAACTTCTCGTCGGCGACGAAACCGACAAAGCGCAACGTCTCTTCGGACCCCGCCTTGGCGTAGTTCTCGCAGTAGGCCAAGACGGCGCCGCCCCAGCGCCAGTGCTTGCGCGCGGCAATGAGCATCGGCTGGATGTTGACCTGCAGCTTGGTGCACCACTTCAGCAGGTCGCGCGCGGTCGGCGCGGAGCGGCACTCCTCCATCAACTTCTTGAGCGCGTCGTCAGGGACAAGCACCTGAGCGGCAAACTCGTCGCACAGCTCTTCTTCGAGTTTGCGCGGAAGCTTGAGCTCGAAGTTCTGCTCCATCATCTGTCGCAGCAGCACGTGGCCGATTTCGTGAGCCACCGTGTAGCGCTGCCGAAGGATGCTTTGCTTGCTCTTGACGATGACGCGGAGGCGGCCGCCTCGGGAGAAGGCCGCGCCGTGCGACGAAATCGTGGCGGACACGGGGTCGACGCCAACCGCTGCCCACTGCTCATGCCGATAGCGCGCGCTCTCCCCTTCCGCCCGCGAGGTGGCGAGGAAGTTCGCAATGTCCGCCGCAGCAGCCTGCAGATAGCGCGTCACATCTGCTGGCGTCCTGGCTTCTGGAACACGTTTGCAGGCGTCGAGCCAGTAGGTGAGTACGTTCACTGGGAAGTTGACTTGTGGGCCGCGCTAGCGAGTGTCCTCATCGGCTGCTGCCATCTGGAGCAGGATTTCGAGCACATGCCGGCCGAGCGTGACCTCTCTCTCGCGCGCCGGAATGGCTTCCTCGAGCGAGGGAGTCCTGCTGCCCATTCTCAGGCCTTCGGCTGCGTAGGCGATGCGCCGCATCACAGCTTTGTCATCCTCGTCGGCGCTGCTGCGCACCGCCTCGGCACTGGCCTCGACCTCCTGAAGGAAGACCTGGAGCTTGCCGTCCTGGTCGAGTTGTTCGCGCTCGACGTTCGGCGTCTTCAAGCGCAGCACCTGCCAGAGCTCCCGGACGTCATGGACGAACTTGAACTGCTCCTGGCTGAAGTGCCGGCCGTCCAACCTCACGCCGTACTCGACGACGCGCTCGGTGTTGGCCGTGCGCTTGGGCTCCTTGACGAACTCTTCGACGACTTCTCGGACGACACGCCCCGCCTTGTAGCCAGCAAAGCCGGTGGCCACGCCCACGTCCTCAGGGTCGCCGACCTTGAGCAGACTCACCATCAGCTTGACGCCATCATCCTTGGTGAGCCACTCGTTCCTCAGCCCCAGCACGCAAGCCGCGTGGAATGCCCAGCCTGCCGTAGACGCAAACCGCCGCATGTCGAAGAGCATCCGCCGCTGCGCCTTGTCCACGTCCGTGGCGCGCTTTTCGTGCAAGTCGCGACAGAGCAGGTCCTTGTCGTTGCGCCCGAACCGGAAGCCTATCGTGCGCGAGAACGTCTGATGCAGGAAGTGCCACTCGACGAGCCACGCAGCGCGCTGGCTTTGGGCCTCGTTCCAGTCCAGCGAGTCGCCAAGCGCCTCCCAGTCAGGGACGAGCACGGCCAGTCCGGACGGGTGGTAGGCGGCGAAGAAGCGCAATCCGCCGCCGTGCACGCTCGCCGGCGTGATGGACGCGAAGTAGTCATTGAGCAGGGCCTTCCACCCCGCTTCGTCGCTCGGCGGCGGACGCCACAGGAACGCGTCGACGACCAACGACATCTCTTCGCCCTGCGGTTCGGCGTCGAACAGCTCCCAGCAGGCGTCGAGCAGCTTCGGCCAGACCCGCGCCGGCGTGGCCGTTCCCAGGAACAGCGCGGCCTCGACGACGGCGTAGCAGCCGCGAAGGTCACGTCGCTGGAGCAGCGCGTCCAGAGCGTCGCCGCGTTCGGCCTTCTCGAAGCGCTCCCAACCCGCCAGAAGCGAGTAGGCGAGGTTCGTCGCGCCCCAGGGGTCCATGTCCTTGTGGCCAAGCAGCGCACGCAGCGCCTTCATGCTCCAAGGCTCCTCCAGGAGCGCGCTGGTCATCCGCCGGAAGTACTCGGGCTCGATGTCGGCAGCGGGCTGCCCGTCGTCTCCTTCGGCGATGCCCAGGAAAAGGAGCCACTGGTCGAGCTCGAACTGGAGCGCCACGTCCCTGCCCTGCAGCTGCTGGCGAAGTTCGCTGGCGTCGGCGCCGAGCAGCGCGTCGAGCACAGCGCGACGGCCAGGAGCGACCTGGAACCAGTCCTTGTGCTCGAACTCGTAGACCTTCACGTAGCGCGCAAGCAGGTTAGGCTTGACCGCATCCAGCGACGTCGCGCTCAGGCGCTCGAGTTCGGCAACCGTCTTGTCGCGCGCGCTGAGTTCGAGCAGACGCGCGCACAGCGCGATGCGCCGCAGCGTCTGGTCTGCCTGGAGCTCGACCATCACGCCGGGCTGGTCGGGAGCGGGCAGCGCCCTCGCCTGTCCGGTCCGCACCTGGGCTACGGTCTGGACAAGGCCGGTCTCGATTGCCTGCAAGTAGTCTTCGGACTGCCCCAGGCGCACCGCGAACGCCTTCAGGACGGCAGCCGGATACGGTTCGTCGTCGCGGACGTCCATGACCAGGTCGAAGCCATCGAGGAACGCCGGCCCGTCGGTGCCGCTGCGGATGCGCACGACGGACTCCAGCGGTGCCACCAGAAATGCCGCGTCGTAGCGGCGAAGCTTGAGCAGCCGCGCGACCTCAAGCAGCTGTGGGTCCTGCGCGGCGTCGCCGGACACGACATCGTCGCCCACGAGGATGGTCGCGTGTTCGGCCGCAGTCGCCTCCTTCGCGGCGCCATTGCCCAAGCGCGACTTCAGGGCCGTGACGCCATCAACGACCTCGGGCGGCCTTGCCGTCGGCGCCAGCAGGTAGCGCAGGTACGCGGTCAGCATGACCAGCGTCGTCGCACCCGTCCCCGGCTCGGCCGCCAGGCAGACGGCCTTGGCGTCAAGCAGCGAGACGAGCACCCGGTTCGGCGGCAAGCAAACGTCGTGGAGCGACGGCGGAAGGTTCTGCCGCGACTGCGCGAACTTTTGGTACGGATAGCCCTTCAAATGGCCGGCCAGGCCCATCATGAACAGGTCGAAGTCGAAGTCGGCGGTGACCGACATCCGCGTCAGCGACTCGATGCGCCGAAGCTTTTCGAGGTGGCCGTCGATGGATGTCCCTCGGGAGAAGTACCAGGGCCGCGAAGCGCCCTTGCGCGAAGTCTTGCGGGACGTGATGAAGTTATAGAAGTCGAGCTCAAAGCCGAGGTCCACGCCCACGCAGACCTTCGGGTACTTCCACACCTGATCGAGCACTTCCACCAGCCCAACCGGGAAATTGCTAGTCTCAGTGGACCGTGCCAAGGGGTCGCCTTCGAGGCTCCCATGGACGTGAATGACGCGCAGGCCGGACTTCTTGCGCAGGAAGTTGACTGCGTTCCACTTCGCCTGGCGCGGCTCGAAGCCGCGGCACTCGACGCCCGCCGCCAAGGCGGCCTCTTCGACGCCCTTGTCCCAGTTGAAATTGATGACGTAGACGGGACGGTTGCGAGCAATGCTCGCCAGCAGGTGGTAGCCCACACCTGGCGAGAAGTTCTTGAACGCCGCTTCCAGAAGGGTTCTCTTCTCGTCGGGCGATTGGTCAGGCGCGAACTGGCGTTCGTTGCCCTGCAGCCGTTGCAACGCCGAGTCGAGCTGTTGAAACGCCGAGAAGGTCGTTGGGCCGCCAGACGAGATAGAGCAACCGGCGCCGAGGACGAAGACGAGCGGGCTGCCCGGCTTCAGTGGCGCCACGAAGTCAGCGAGAACTGTCTCCCACGAGATTCCTGCCATCGAACTGTCTCCCAGCCTCAGCACTGCAACACGCCAGTTCTGATGTCGGGTCGACGACACAAGAAACAAGTACAGCTGCTATAGTAATTTTACAGCCAGATACATGCTCATGTGCACGCTGGGCCGAGCCTTTGGCCGCAGATGGGCGCAAAGCCACTCACTCACGGGTGTGGACGCCAGGGCGGTGGCAGACCTCAAACTCGGCTTCTGCCTTCTGCACGAAGCAACGGACTCGATCGGCCGTACCGTCGTCCGGCGCAAGGCTCCTGAGGGTGTCGACCCCGATCGGCGACTGGAGGTCGATGTGCAAATCACTTGCGCCTTGCAGGCGGTAGTAGAACCGCAGTCCTCCGAACTTCTCTTTGAATCTGAAGAATCTCGAACATCGGGCAAGTGGCAGACGACAATTACCTTGGCCGATATGTTCGCATCGTCATGCGGATCCTTTCAAGTCCCAGACCGAACCTCCTCGTGCATCGCGCAACAAAGCTCATGTCACTCAGCTTTATGGATCCGCCTTGATCTTTACCTTCCCTTGCCTGTCGTGAAGATCTGCGACCCAGTCTCGGATGGCTTTGATTTCGGCGTCCAAGGTCGCCGGGGTTGGTAACGGAGCGTTGAGCGCTTCGGAGCTGCTGTGAAGCAGCTCTGAGCATCGGCCGTAGGCTTCGCGCATGGCGCGGCAATCCTCCAGGGTCAATACCGTGAGCTTCGGCAGGTTCTTCGTGTCGACCTTGTTGCCGAGGCGCCTGATCACGGGTGCGACAGCTTCTTCCACGGTGCGCTCCCACGTCGTGCGCAGCTGCTCCTGGAGCGAACGAACGACGCGATACCATTGCTCGCGCTTGCCCTGCTCGTAGAGTACCTTCTGATTGTCAAGCTGACGCTGAAGCGATTCGATCACTTGCTCGACGGGCTGCGCGTTTGGCGGCGGGTTGGCGTCGCAGAATCCGGCTCGCTCGGACCCGCGATTGATGGAACGGAACGCGATGTGCGAACCGCTGTCGCGGCAGGCTTCGTTCAGCAGGTAGAGGAATGCGATGTCGTGGGTGAAAACGATGACCTGGCGAGCCGAGCCTTCGCTGGCCAACCTTCGAGCGACCGCTTCCCGATGCATGTGATCGAGCGACGAGACGGGGTCATCGAAAACGATCGACGATTGGCTGCCATTCGTGCCGAGCTCTGCGAGAAAGGCAGCCAGCGCGATACAGCGGTATTCACCTTCGCTCAGAACATCACCGACCCTTTCGTTGGGCTTCTGAATGAGCGCCACCTTGAAATAGGGAACCCCCAGCTCTGACTTATCCTTGCGCAGCTCAATGGCCAGTCCGGCCACCCCCAGCTTCGCAACCTCCTGCGCGAAGCGTGAGCGCAGCGTGTTGGTAACGAGCCGTTCGGCCAGTTCCGTGCTCTTGGCCGTCACCCTGTTGCTGTTGGCACCCTCCTCCGCTTTCTCGAGTGCCGCGATGGCCTGGCGCCGCTGAATTTCGAGAAGCACGTCTTCCTTCAGACCAGCGAGCCACTCGCGGTCCGTCAGTTCATCGCGCCGAGCGATCGCCCGACGGCGAGACTCCCCGCCCGCTTCAGACAAAAGCGCCGCGGACCGTTCGCGCAGGCGCGTCACGATTGCGACAAAGTCTTCCACGGGACAGTCAACGGCAGCCGGAAAGGCGGGCTCTGCTTCCTGCTGATGATCTCGGATGGCTATCCTGCTACGCCAAAGCGCGACGGCAAGGCAACGCCGAACTTGCGCCGCGAGCTGGGCTTCTCCAACCTCCTCACGAAGCAGCACCGTGATCCCGCGGCGGGCGGCTCGACCGGCGATCGGGCGCACGCTAGCGAGACGCTCCTCGTAAAGACGTTTGGCTTCAGTTTCGCGGCGTCGGCTCTCGTCCTTCACAAAGGCCTCGAACGAGTTCAGACGCGCCGCGGCTTCCGCGTCGAGGACTTGGAGGCAGAGCACGCAGCGCGCCCCATCGCCCGCGACAGGGAAGGGCCGGCCCACATACGCGTCGCGCTCTGCATAGGCTCGAGCCGCCGACCACAGCGCTCGCCAGGCATCCGATCCAATATGCGGCAACGGCTGATCGGCGAACAACGTCGTCGACGCTGCGTCGGCAGCCTCGCGCGCGGAGCGGTACGTTCCATACCGCTGGCGCAGGTCAGCAAGCTTGTCGTCCGCGACCGCGGCGATCATCTGCTCCACGCGCCGCTGGGCCTCCTCCACCCTTCGAACGACGGCTGCCAGGGCGGTGCCCTGGCGCGCGGGATCGGAGGCGAGATCGGTTCGAAGTGTGGTCAGCTCGGCAATCTCGGCTTCGGACAGTCGCGCCAACCTCTCGACGTCGGCGGGCGAGGCTTTGGCGAGCGACGCGACGAGGATCCCGACTTCGGTGCCCGCTTGGCACGCGGGCTTGGACAGTGCCGCCGGTGTTTGTCCCCCGACGTGCTTCGTCTCACTTTTGAGGCGCCCCTTGACCTCCTTACATGCCTGCGCGAGTGCACTGAGCATCTGCAGCGGCTGCGGCGTATAGGCCAGGTCGTTCGTTTGGTCGACGTGAACGTTTGCGGTCCGACTGTCAAACACGCTCACGGCCGACAGCAGCGGATCGGCGACCTTCCCGAGCGTCCAACTGGCAGATCGGTTCGCGCCGTTGACGACAAAGTCGATCGCGGCGCCGGGCGTCCCTGCCTCGGCGGCGTATACGTTCGGATGGACCGTTTCGCCGCGGGCCACGCGGGCGCGGCAAGCCCGCTTCAGGATGCGCGCGTAGCCAGACTTGCCCGCGCCGTTGTCGCCATAGACAACCGTGACGCCGGTCTTGTCGAAGGTCAGCCGCTGGTCTTCGGCCAACGCATTCACGTGCCGAACGCGGTGCACGCCTTTCAAGTAGACGGTCGCGAGAGATCCGCGAGATCCGCGCACATGATCTGCACCCAAAGGCTCCGGCGCACTCTGCGGGTTACCCTTGCAGATCTCCGTCAAGGCGTCAAGATCTTCCGCATTCAGATCCCCGGAAACGCACAGCCGACGAAGCGCATCGCTCTGCCAAGTTGGCAAGGTCTTCGCCCAATCGACGAGCTCGGCCATCACCGAGGCTTCGTCGTCCTGAGACGGCGGGTGCTCCTCGCCTTTCCCGGGGATTCGGTACGAGTACATCGCGCAGCACCTCCCTACCTCGATCCGTCGAAGTCGAGCGCGCAGCGATGGCCCGGCTTCAGAGGGATTTCGCCCCAGAATTGAACTGGATGAGGCGATCCCAGTTGATGACGCCCACATCGCAGAACTGATCGACGAAGGCTGCCGTCAGCGCATTGAGCTTCGCGTCGTATTCGAACTGTAGTTCCTTCGCGCGTTCCGCGGCATTGTGCCCGAGGGGCTCGATCAGCTCACGATACAGGTTCTCGTCGCCCCCGGAGATGAATTTCCAGAAGCGCTGCCCACAGAGGCGTTGATGCGTGGGCTTGATGGGCGCGTCGTCCGCGCCATAGCAGCAGCCCTCGATGCACTGAATGTCGACGTTGGCCAAACCACCGGACGTGCGCAAGATCTTGGTCGCCGTCTGGAAGCTCTTGACGAGGTCTGCCTTCTGACCCGAGTTGCCCCAGTTTGGGCCGCTCTTGATAGTGATGAGGAACTTGCGCTGGCCGTCCTCGATCTCCAGGTCGATCCCGCGAATGCCCGATTTCCGGCCCTCGTAGACCTGCCCCGCCACGTACACAGCGACATCCTCGATGAAGTCACCGAAATTGCTCTCTTCACCGCTGGACAGCGAGGCGTCGAGCACGGCCTTGATGTAGTCGTTGGCGCTGTTGCTCCCCTTCGCTCGGAACAGGTAAGGGTTCTTGCGGCGAATGATTGTGTTGAGCGTCAGCTCCCGGATCTTGGCCAACTTCTTGTCGTGAAACCGCGGCCCGATGTGCCCTTCGATGTAGGTAGCGAGGGCAGCCAGATCAAGCGCCTTCATAGACCTTTCCCCGACGCGGTACCAAGCCAAGCTCGCGCGCCGTGAGCTCGCAATACTCGTCGAGCAACTCAATGCCCACCGCATGGCGCCCGAGGTCTCGTGCGACCCGCATCGTCGTGCCCGATCCAGAGAACGGATCGAGCACCGTATCACCCGCCACCGAAAACAGCTTGATGAACCATTCCGGTAGCGCATCGGGGAAGGCCGCCGCGTGGCTGCGGTTGCTGCATTCGGTGGCCAGGTGCAGCACGTTGGCCGGATAGGCAAGGTCGCGCCCGACCCAGTTCTCGATCTTCTTGCCGAAGCCCGAGCCCACCTTCGATTCGTCGCGCCGCCGATCGGTTTCGCTCAGCGACTTCAGCCGCGCGTGCTTCCAGTCGCCCATGGGCACTCGCACGGCATCTTGGTACATCGCGAATTTCTTCTGCTTGGTGAAGTGGATGCAGCGCTCCCACGCGTCCCGGAAGCGATTCGGCCACTTCCCGGGGTAGCAGTTGCGTTTGTGCCAGATGTACTCCTCAGTAAAGAGCCATCCGCGCTTGCGCATTTCGATGATGAGCTCCATTACGTAAGTGTGGCGCTCGCCCGCGACCACGCGCTCCTTGATGTTCAACACGAACGAGCCTGTGGGCTTCAGCACCGGATGCAGTGCGTCGGCGATCGGCAGAAACCATTCGACGTAATGATCGGCGTGGACGCCACCGTACGACGACTTGCGCTGGTCGGCATAGGGAGGCGAAGTCACGATCAGATCCACGGAGGCCGGCGCCAGCTTGCCAAGAACGATGGCCGCGTCTCCCTGGTAGAGACGCAGAGACGGGGCCCCGCTCGGCGCCGTCATGGGACTCTCGGCCGCAGCGGGCGTGGTTTGGGATTCTCGGGACGTCATATCGGAGATCCGGCGGCGTGGCGGCCGCGGAAGGGAAGGATACCTGGCATTTTATCCAGGGCAGTCCGATGCTCGCACAGGTTTATCCGAACTTCCCGCGCGGCTGTGCGCGGCAGCAACGAGGATCCGACGACGGGGGATCCAGTGTCTGTCTGCTGCTCGGCAGATAGCGACGCGGACCGCGTCGCGGGGGGCCACTACTGGGCGCCGATCTGGGAGATGCCGGGCCTGTTCCACCCCCACGCCAATCGCCCGGCGGACGTCTCCTTCGTCGGCGACGGGCTGGACATGTTCCGACGCCCGACGAAGCGGCGGGCATCGCTTGGTGGAATGGGCTCAGCGAAGCCGACCGCGCCCGCTGAATGGCCGCGGCGGGCAACACGGGCGCCGCTGCCGACGCCTGGGCCGCCTACCAGGCCAGCTCGAGGTAGCCACAGGACTTCGAGTGCGCGCGAGACTGGAAACGGGCGGGAACGCCCTCAGCCAACGGGCCCTGTCTCTGAGGGGCCCGTCCGCCGCCAGTTGGCATTTCGACGAGCGTGTCGGAGAGAGGGGAGTCGTACTAGCTCGGGAGCGCAGGCGACTTCGGCGACTCCCAAAGACTGGATCTTTAGAAGTTCAACTCCCTGTCTGACCGGCAAAGAGATCATCCGGGTGCTGCTTGTCCCAATCTGGACCATAGGTGCGGCTGCCATAGTGCCGCACGACTGTCGCCCCAAGGATCCCGTGAAGCACATCACCCTGCGCGGCACGACGGGTAATCACCGCGGTCATCAAACCCTTGGACGCCAGATCTTGGATCGCTGCGTCGACATGCGCCTGGCGTTGCTCAGGGCTCAGTGCCTGAATCTCGGTCTTGAGCGCAGAAATGCGGTCATTGAGCCACGCCGAAGCAGGATTCGGCACCGCTGCGAGCGCTGTCGACGTCGCAAAGGACTGGCGCGTTGTGCCACCGCCCTGCCCTTCTGCAGACACATCAGCTTGTGGTCGGGTCGCGGGCTCAATGGGGTCTGCTGCCCCGGCGTCGTTGCGCAGCAGTGAGCGTAAGTACGAGTACCCATTTTCAACACCGCGCAGCTTGCTGTTCGCGGCGCGCCGCTCTAAGACTTCGAGCTTGTCCCGAACGAGCGCATCGCCGAACTCCTTGATCAGGCCCTCGAGCTTGAGCTCGCGGATGCCCAGGGACTCGGCCCGCAGGATCAGGTTGGCGTCGACCACTTCAGCGGCTTGGCGCCGCCGCGTCTCCACCCTCTTCTTTCGCACGGCGAACTGCGCCTCGACGACCGCCCTGCCCTGCTTGTGTTCGATCAGCTCAATCTCAAGATCGGTCTCCGCATTGATCTCGTCGATCGCGGGCTTGACCCGCTCGTTCTTGAACTTGCGCCACTCGCGCCGTTCGGAGCCCGCCGGCGTTTGACTGAGCGCATCGGCCCACCAAGCCACCGGCTTGCGGCTGGTCACGCCGCCGGGGTTGTCGCGATATCGCGCACAAATTTCATACAGGGCGACCGCCGCATAGCTGCCCAGGCTGGCCAAGACGTCCAAGTCGATGCGTGCCCAGCGCTTGGGTTCGCGGAGGGCCGCCATGATGGTTGGCGGATACGACCAGGACACCCAGTTCTCGCCGTGGCGAACCTCGATCGCGACTTCTGACAGCATGGAGAAGCCGCGCCACTTGATTCCGTCACCGGGCGCTGTGGATTCCCAGTCGACCTCCAGACCGCGCATCTCTTTGAGATACCGTTTCGCGGCCGTCCGGTCCTCGCCATTCGAACCGGTCGTGCGGAGAATGGCTGGCAACGGCGCCTCGAACATGTAGTCAGCCGCCGGCATGGTCTCCAGGGCCGCGAGCCGCGCTTGCGACACCTGGAGCAAGGCGTTGTAGATGCGCCGTCCTGTGAGCGTTACCCGCTGCGATCGCGGGACCATGACAATCATCTCGTGCGGCTTGCGCAGCTCCGCGCCATCGGCGCTTCCGGCGTCCAAGCTTGCCCCTGGCGGCGTGGAGATGGTGTCCATGGCTCATTCTACGTCCATGTTCGTTTGGACGATCCAAGCCGTCCAACCCGCCTAGAGTGCCGGTTAAATCCCGGACAATTGCGGTCGGCCCACGTCTACCGTGCTCTTCGTTAGGCGAGTAAAGCATGGACAGTTCATCTTACGCGGCGTGAAGAGCCGGGCATGGAAAGCCGGATACAAGGCGGACACTGGTCTCGCGGGCAAGGCGAAGCAAGTTATCCACAGCCAGCGCCCTTGAAAGAGCCCGGCAGTGCAGCACCGGGTAGGCAGCGGACGACGAGCGGTTAAGCGCGGGACGCTCGCGGGAAGCCAGCGGACGTTGCCGGTTAAATGTCGGACACTTTGAGTCGGGCAACGCCGATAAGTTGTTGACTTCAAAGGACTTTTTTGAATTATCCACAGGTCGTAAGAATTTAGATGTATTGAAGACCTTTTCTTAACCTCGGAGAGGCGAGAGAAAGAGCGAGCCCAAAGACATCCTTCGCTCCGATTGTTGATGCTCCATGCGATTTTCCGCGGCTGACATGCATAATCGCGTGCAACCGATTTTTCTCGTGAGCAACGCATGGACATCAAGCAGACCATCAAACGTCAGAGTCTGGCCGACATTGAGGCTCAAGCCGCGCGTGTCGCGGCCATGATGGGCCACATTCGAGCGGCGATGTTGCCACCGACGGCGATGAAAATGGCGCCCTCGATGAGCGCCTCGCAGTTGGCGCAGTTATGCCAGGTCGACAAGTCCAAGATTGCGTATCGCCTGACCCGGGGCGACTTGCCAGCTGGCACCATGCACGGCAACCGCCGTGAATGGACCATGGCCGAGGCCCAGGAGTGGGTTCGCGCCTTCCGCGCGGAGCACTTACGCACGCGCGGCGCGGCCGCCGCGACGATCACGGTGGCGAATTTCAAGGGCGGGGTCGCGAAAACCACCTCCGCCGTCACGCTGGCTCAGGGCCTGTCCATGCGGGGCCACAAGGTGCTACTGGTCGACCTCGATCCTCAGGGCTCGGCCACCACCCTCTTTGGCGTCTTACCAGATGCCGAAGTGGATGCCGAACACACGGCGATGCTCCTCTTTACTGGGGAACAGGAAGACCTCGCCTACGCGATCCGGCGGACGTACTGGCCCGGCATTGACCTGGTCTGTGCCGCCCCACTGCTTTTCGGTGCTGAATTCGCCCTCCCCGCGCGGCAGACGCGTGATGCGGGCTTCGAGTTTTGGCGCGTCCTCGACCGCGGTTTGGATCAGGCCCGGGCCGACTACGACGTCATCGTGATCGACACCCCCCCTGCCCTGTCCTATGTGACGATCAATGCGCTGATGGCGGCCGATGGCGTGATCATGCCTCTGCCCCCCTCCGCCTTGGATTTCGCCTCGAGCGCCCAGTTCTGGGATCTGTTCTCGGATCTGTGCAACCAACTCGTAAGGGCGCGTGGCCAGGACAAGACCTTCGAGTTCATCGATGTCTTGCTCTCTCGTGTTGAGTCGTCGGATGCCGCGAGCTCGGTCGTGCGCCAGTGGGTCATCGAAGCCTATGGCGACAAGGTGCTGCCCATCGAGATCCCAAAAACGGCGGTCACGGCCACGGCCAGCGCCGAATTCGGAACCGTCTATGACCTGCCCCGGGGTGCCATGAACACCAAGACGTTTGCGCGCGCACGCGATGCCTACGACCGCATGTGCGAGCTGGTGGAACAACAAGTGGAAGCCGTCTGGCTTCGCAGCTGACGCAGATGGGAGTCTGACATGAGCCTCAAGGACAAGGCATCGAAGATCGACTTCGGCTCCCTGCCGGGCGCCCTAACCTCCCCCGTCGCCGACGCCTCTGCCGTGGGCGGACGACCCAAGACGGCGCCCGGCCTGATGATGGCGCATGCGGCCGATCAGCGCTCCGAGCTGCTGCGCGAGAACGAGGCGCTCAAGGGCCAATTAGGGGAGCTAAGTCAGGCCGCAGCGCGCGCCGGTGAACTGCAAGAAGAACTCGACGCCTGGGAAGGCGCCAAGGCCACCCGCCTACTGGATCCCCAACAGATCGCCTGGAGCGGCTGGGCCAATCGCGACGCGGCCAACTTTTCGGGCGCGGATTTCGCGGAGCTCAAGAGCGAAATCGCCTCGGCCGGTGGCAACGTGCAGCCCATCAAAGTGCGGCCGCTGAAGCCTGGCGGTGAGTTTGCGTACGAGATCGTGTTCGGCCATCGACGTCATCGCGCGTGCCTCGAGTTGGGCTTGCCGGTTCTGGCGGTGGTGGACAACCTCGGTGAGGTGGAACTTTTCGTCCAGATGGACCGTGAGAACCGCAGCCGCAAGAACTTGAGTGCGCTGGAGCAGGGCCGGATGTACCAGCGCGCGCTCGACAAAGGCCTCTTTCCCTCGAACCGCCAGCTCGCGGAGAAGGTGGGCGTCGATCTGACGCAGGTCGGCAAGGCGCTGTCGCTGGCGCGCCTGCCAAACGAAGTGGTCGAGGCGTTTGCGTCCCCACTGGATCTTCAGTTTCGGTGGGCCAAGCCGCTCGCCGATGCGGCTGAGAGTGACCACAGCGGCTTGATTGCACGCGCCGCTCAAGCGAAGGCCCTTGGTCCCAACCGAACGCCGAAGCAGGTGCTGGAAGCCTTGCTGCGGTCGGAAGGGCAGGGGGGTGGAACGGTTCTACCCCCGCTCGTGATCGAGCGAGACGGGATGCCTGCGGCCACCATCGCGCTCGACGCCAAGGGACGTGCCAGTGTCATCTTCGCGCCGAACGTCGTGAGCAATGGACAGTTGGAAGCACTGGGTGAACTCGTCGAGGTGTTCCTCGCCAAGAGCCGAAAGGCCAAGAAGTAGGGCGCTGCGAGTGACCTCATGGGCAGGGGGTAGAACGGTTCTATCCCCCAACCTTTTACGTCGGCTCGAGAGCGCCCGTTGGGAGGGACCGTCCAAGTCGCGGAAGGGTAAGGACGTGAGATTGCGTGGAGGGCGGCGAGATGTGAGCCGCGTTCCGACTCCTGGAGCTGCGGCGCAATCCTATAGGGTGCTGACACGGCGACTTGGGGCACGCTCGCCGAAGGAAAAGAGCGAGCCTGGCGCCGATGCAGAATCTAGCTTTACCGCCCGGGGAGGCCACGACCACGCCAGGCGCTTCAGGTGCAGGGCGAACGGGTGAAGCGCGGATAAGATCTCGCAGGCAGGCGTGGCATCATCGTCGGTCGCCCTCCGATCCCGCCGTTCGGCGCCGCCGGCGCCACCGGCGCAGGAGGGGTAGAACCGTTCTACTCCCCCCAATTGATTCGCTTAGGGAGCCTGCCTCAACAGCGCCAGCGGCGGTTCGGGCGCGAAGAAGCCCACCTCCGTCGGACGGCAGCGTCAGCGACCGAACGAGCAGTGACCTGGGCGTTCGAGCGGGGCACCTCCTCCGCAAAGCCTGCCTGACACGGGTTGGCTCCAGCATCAGTCACTCTCCCTCGCGCTCAGAGATGCCGCTGCGGTGGTCTGTGAACACCGCACGGAGGGGGTAGAACGGTTCTACCCCCTCGGCCCCCGCGAGGAGCGGCCGCTCTCGCTAGACCGCCCGCGCTGCGGCGAACCGCTCGCCCTTCACCTCACTGAGCTCCCAGAGTTGGGGGAGGACGCATCCCTGGGCACTGGTAAACCCGGTGAGCGGCCAGCGCACCTGACCGCCTGCGAGGGCGATCCCTGCCGTGACGCCTCGCCGGCCCGCTGGAGTTTCGCGACGGGGTGTGGCCCGGGTTTGGAGCTTTCCGGAAACCCGACGAAGGGCGACCGGGCCATGGAATGGGCGGACCGTCAGTGCGGGCAAGGCAAGCCCTCCCGGCGGTCGTCGACCTTCGGAGAAGCGTCCAGGTTTTACCCGGCGTCGGCGCGTTGCATCGACGATCCGGTGGGACGCTGGCCGCAGGTGCGTCCGGCTCTCCCGAGCGGCATGCAGCTGGGTGGGTGGCGCGCAGGGGCGCCCGGGGTGTTGAACGGTTCAATACCCCTTGGCGTGCGGGTTGTCGTCGTCCGGCCGGCGCGGCATTCGGTGGCCTCTGGCTAGCACCGAGTCGCTTCCCGTCGCCGCGGCCGCGCAGGTCCTTTACGTGGAAGATTAGGCGTCGCGGACGCCCACGCCACGGCTTGCGTGAAAGCCCAGCCGGGGAGGGCGAGAACGCCGCGGCACGATCCGGCTCGGCTGATAGCTCAGAGGTACTCGCGAACGTCCTACTTCGCCCGCGCCTGCCGTGCCGCCCACCCCACCATGACGCTGTCGATCCTCGCACAATCAGGTAGACCGACGCGGTGAGCACCGCCGCGAGTAAGGTGGGCCGGCTGGCGACGTCAAGTAGGTCATCGGCTTCGGCGAGGACGCCATACACAAGACGCAGCGCTTGGCGGGCCATAGAAGGCGACGCCCAGGGCCAGGCAGGTGAGCGCTGTGACACCGCCCTTGGTCTCTGGCGCGCTGGCCATGGGTGCGATCACGATCCCCCACGTTGCGGCCACCGCGGCCACCAGGATTGCGGCGCTGGCCAGGCGCCGCGACGGCGGGGCCCCGGCGGCCGGCGTGCGCCAACCGGCCACCGCGATCGCGGCGCGGAGAGGGCCACCAGTGCCCAGGAGAGTGCCCATGCATGCTGCAAGGCCGCATACCCTGCGGCATCGCCCAAGACTGAGCTGGCTACTGTCCAGCCGGTCGTGTCGCGCGGAGGGGCAGCCATGGGCAGCTCCTGACGCGGGGAAGGGCCCCAGCATCAACCACCGGGGCTGCGGGGCAAGCCGAGATCATTCGCCCAGGCTTCATTGGCATGTTGATAAGTCGTATTATCAACAGGGCCAAAAAAGCATGGACAACTTGACCGGTTTCAGAGCACACTCGCGCAAGTGCTTGAATCGTAAGGACTTTGCCCCACTCGGTCGGGGCAGCCAGCCAAGGAGGGCGGGCCATGGAGACGGACGGCGGCGCAGCGAATTCGATGGGGGAGGGCGGCACCGACAGCGCCGAGGAGGTACTCGCCTGGCGCATCAATGCGACGCAAGCGCTGCACTCCTTTCAGCTTGCCGTGCGCCGGGGCGAGATGTCCTTTTCGCCCGACGACCAGCCCACGGTTATTGAGGCGATGGCGGTGTCGCTGGCGCCTAGAGAGTTGCTCGGCGAGACTGCCCTGTCGGACGCGGCGCTGGACCTGGTGGCCCAGGGCGCGACGGCGGTCGAACGGCGATGGCGCGAGGCCTTCGAGCCGCGCACGTCGATCGGTGTCGCCGAGGCTCAGCGCGAGCTCTTTGAGCATTTCCACGATCTGTTTGCCGCTGCGACCGGCCGCCGCCATGAGGAGTTCGCCTCACACCAGGCGCTGGCGGACACGCTGCGGACGTGTCCCCCACATCTCGCCGAACGCCGGGTCGATCCCTTCATGCAGGCGATGGCGCGGCTGCGCGAGTTCTACCAAGCGCATGCCCGCAATCTCGGGCGCCACGCAGGCGAGCTAGGCGGGGTCAAGCTGGCGCTGGGAGGCAACCGCCTGTTCGGCCCCGGCACGCTCGCGGCCGTGCGCAAGATGGTGTTGTATGCCGACACCCAGCTGATTCCCGATCCGGTCAACCCGATGCTCTTCGAGGGGGAGGCGCTCGAGGAAGGCAGCGGCCACTACCTGCTGCTGCAGCTGTACCACCTGCTGCAGTTGACACCGCTCGTGGAGGCGGCGCTGCCCGTGCCGCCGGTACTGGTCGTGCCGGGCTTCGAGAAAACCAGCGCGGCTCACCATGTGGAAACGCAGCGGGGCATTCACGAACTGGCGGCCGAAGCCGTGGGCACCGCATGCGGCGTGCCGCTGACCACGAGCGAGGACTTGCAGGAATTCGCCCGTTCCGAGCCCGAGCGCTTCATCGAGGGCGTCATGCGCGATCAGCTGTTCATCCCACCGTTCGCAGACGTTGGCACCTACACCGACGTTCGCGCCGCCGCCGATCGATACCTCCGCGACATAGCCCTGACTCTCCCCGCCGACGCGGTGGCCATCCTTGGCCGCCGGCCGTTGTCGGAGCTGATCCTCGGTGAACTCGGCGACCGTTTCGGCTCGCAGTACCACTTGCTGCGAAACGCCGAGACGCTGGGGGCGCAGCCCATGCTCACGCACGACGTCGCGTGGCACTTCTTCAAGAAGGCCTCGGCCGCGTCGGCCCTGCATCTGCATCGCGAGGAGGTCTTGTCCGCGGCGTCGCTGCAGACGCTCCGCGCCCTGCAGAATGAACGCCTCGCCTGGCTGGCCCATGTGCCCCTCCCGGTGCTCGCCCAATTGCGAGCCAACGGTGAAAACGCCGCATTTCGCGAGGCGCTGGCCGCGCACACGGCGACGCTCACGGCGGCGGGCCCGGCCGACCTCGATCGGGTGGTGCGCGAGGTTTGCCATGGGATCGAGTCGATGGTGCAGGCGCACCAGAAAGTCATCGGCGAGCTCGAGGCGAAGTACACCGACAAGTACTGGAACACGGGGCTTCCCGGCGGTTTCGGCACCGTCATTGGGGTCGCCGCGCACTTCTTGCCGATGTTGGCTGCGTTCGGGCCGCCGGCCGGGATTGCAGCAGCGGGCCTGGCCGGCAAGCTGGCTGTCGATCGATTCATGAAGGGGCGCGAGGTGCGGCGGGCCCGTGCGAGCCTGCTGGGTGTGCTGGCCACGACGCCGCGCAAATAGTGCCAATCCCCAACGACAAGCTTCATGAACAAGCAACCGTTGCCGCTCCTGGCCGCGCCCAGCCGCAAGCTCGGCGCCGCGCACTTCGCGTTCATGCGCGGCTTGGTGCAGGGGCTGCCGCTCCGCGACACGTGGGAGCGCTACCTCCAGGCGGAGGGCAGTGCTTCCGACCTGCGCCTGGTGCGATCGACCATCGCCTGGATCCGTGACGCCTTTTCCGCCGCGGCGCGCCGCGAGGCGCGCTTTGGCACCGCGCGGCTGGTGCTGATCGATGTCGACACGCTCGGAGCCGACGCGCCGGCGCTGCCCGCGCTCGAGGACTTCGCGCTCGAGCGGGGCCTGGAGGATTTCTCGCAGGCCGAGCAACTCGAGGCGTACGAGGCCGAATTCGGCAAGGCCACGCAGCGCCAATCGAGAAGAGGGCGGATCGTTGCGAAACAGCTCGAGGCGCTGCGCTGGCTCGAGGGCCTCGTCGCCCAGCCGCCGGGCCCGGGCGATGCGGTGGCCGCGTGGCTCGCCCCCACGATCGCGCATCGGCTGGAGGCCGCCGGCGTTTTCACACTGGCGCAGCTCGTCGATCGCATCAACGGGCTCGGGCAGGGATGGACGGGCGCGATCGCGGGGATCGGCCTCGCTAAGGGCGCGCGGGTGCTGGCCTGGCTGCGTGCCCACGAGGCGGACTTGGGGCTCGCAATCGGCCCCCACGTGGCGCACCGCCGGCGTGATCAGTTCCGCCACGAGCTGGCGCGCGTCGTGGCGCCCGCCACCGACATCCGCCCGCTGGAGAAGCTCGTCGTGCCTGCGGAGTTCGATGGCACGCGCGGGCTGTATCGGCGGCCGCAAGCGCACTGCCTGATCGGGGCCACCAACGACCACGAGGCGCTGCTCACCTGGCTGCGCGCGAAGGCGAGCTTGACGCCTGAGCAGCGCGCGGCCGTGAAGGCGCGGCGGCGCGGGCGGGACTCAGGCGTCGAGGGGCCGCAGGAGTGGCTCAACTTCCTGTCGCACACGCAGCGCGCATACCGCAAGGAGGCGGAGCGGTTCCTGCTGTGGGCGATCGTGGAGCGCCGAAAACCCTTGTCGTCCATGACCACCGAGGACTGCCTCGCCTACCGCGCGTTCCTGGCCGATCCGGCGCCGCGCAGCCGCTGGTGCGCGCCACGCAACCGCGAGCGCTGGTCACCGCTCTGGCGGCCGTTCGAGGCGCCGCTGGAGGTGACCTCGCAGCGCTACGCGATCACGGTGCTGAAGAACTTGTATGCGTTCTGGGTCGACAAGAACTACGTGATGGGGAACCCCTGGTCGGGGGTGGCCGTGCCGCGCTCGGCGACCCCCAGGCTCAACGCGGGGCGCAGCCTGACGATGGCGCAGTGGCGCTTCGCGAGGGCGCAGGCCCACCAACTGCCCGACACCTCGTCCGGCGTCCGTCTGCGCTTTGCCCTGTCGTTCCTGTACGCAACGGGTCTGCGGCTCTCGGAAGCGGTGGCCGCTCGGGTCGACGACCTCGAATGGGTGGCATACCCGCCCGACGAGGACGACACCGACCACGTCGAAGGGTGGCTGCTGAACGTGGTGGGGAAGGGCGCCCGGCTGCGGCAGGTGCCGGTGCCGCAGGACGTGGTGGCCGAGCTCGCGGACTACCTGACCTCGCGCGGGCTCGACCCGGATCCGGAAGCACCCGCCAGCGCCGGTGCTTTCCTGCTGGGCCAGGCGACCGATATCGGCGCGCGCGCGCCGAGCCTGGCGCCGGCCGCCGGGGCCGACGCCAAGGCCGGCCTGGCCGCCAACACCCTGTATGACCAATTGAAGCGGTTTTTCGGGGATTGCGCCGCGGTGCTCACTGCGCAGGGCGATGCGAAGGGGGCAGGGCGCTTCGCGCAGGTGAGCACGCACTGGCTGCGGCATACCCACGCGTCGCATTCGATCGCGCGGGGCACGCGCGTGGAGATCGCGCAGCAGATTCTGGGGCACGCGTCGCTGGCGACCACCACGGTGTACGTCACCACCGAGGGCAAGCGGCGCATGAAAGCGATCGCGTCGTTCTGGCAGCGCTGAGCTTCGCGACGCCGCCGCGGCAGGGCCGCGACCGCGCGCACCTTTTCGTTTGTCCCTGTCCTCGCGCCTCCCAGTGCGGGCCTTTCGCGGGTGATCGACCGGCCTCGACCCTGAAGTGACATCCGCTGCCCTGATCTACGCCCCGGTCGCTCGCGCATACAGGCGAGACGCACAGCCCCGGCCGTGGCGGGTCCCACGACGCTTTTGACCGCGTCGAACGAGCCGGGCACGTACACTCTTGCACCCGCTGGTGGAGAACAAAAATTGGCAGAATTACGTAAGCTCTTTGAGCCAATCCTGAAGGCTGGCCAGGCGATCTCGGAGATGCTTGCTCATCTGCTCGTTCTCACGGCTGTGTTGGGTTGCTTGAAGCTTGGCGAAATGGCCCAACACCATCTAGCTCCTGACGACCCGATAGTGTTTGGGTGCACAACATGGAGGCAGGCCTTCCACTTCGCCGACATGTTTGTCCTCGTGGGCATCCTTGGGATGGGCGTCTACAAAGTTATCCGCGCCTACCGCTGAGAGGAGTAGGATTTCTTCATGGCGTCCGCGATTTTGTCTGCCCTTCGATCGGCTGCAGCCGTCGTTCTTGCCGGTTTGGGAATCGTCTTGGCGATCGGCCTGACCGCAGTGACTTCCGGCATGTCCGAGCTCGGACATCTCGCGTTCGTCTTGGTCGCGGGTTCCCTCCTTCTGTTGTTGACGAATGGCGCGGTAGGTGACGCAACGCGCCGAGCGAGGCACAAGCGAGATGGGCGCCCTGTGAAGGCCGAAGCCGCCGCTATCGGAAGCGCGGTGGGCGAGAATGCTGTGTCGTCGATGAGCGATTCGTTGTCCCAGCTCGACGCGGTTGGCGATGTGGACCCGGTGGCCGAGGCCGACGTGTATCTCGCCTACGGGCGGGACCTGCAGGCCGAGGAGATCCTAAAGGAAGCCATGCGCAGTGACCCGGATCGACTGGCGATCCGCGTCAAGCTGCTTGAGGTCTACGCCAAGCGGCTTGACGCCAAGGGGTTCGAGTCGATGGCGACCCAACTGTACGCGCTCACCAAGGGCGAGGGCGACGACTGGACCTGGGCACAAGAGCTCGGTCGCCTAATCGACCCCGAGAACGCCCTCTATCAGCATGGGGGTGCGCCGACGCCCGACGTGGAACCGGGCGGCAAGTTGGGCGCGCCACTCGGCGCGACGACGATGCCATATACCGCCAATCCGTCATTCGGGCCCGCGCCCGTTCAGGCGGCCGATGCAGAACTCGATACGCACGTCACTCTCGACTCCGACTTCGACCTTGAATCCAGCGGTGAGTCGGCCTTGGACATCAGCGACTTCATGCTGCCTGGCGATGAGCCGACAGTGGGAGGCGATGATGATCCAATGGCGCGCCAACTCGAACTTGCAGATGAGTTCCGTCGGATAGGCGATGTCGAAGGCGCGCGCGATCTGCTCGAGGAGGTTATCGTGAAGGCCGAGGGCGCACTGAAGCGCAAGGCATTGCGAATGCTTCGGACCTTCGACGATTGAGGCCACGAGCTTTGCTGTCTGTTTTTGGCGAACACGTTGGCCAGCGGTCGGCGGATCAACGTTTCTTTCCGGCCTTTCAATTGCCCACAGATTCCGCTGCGCGCTGCATCCTGAGTTCGGTGTCGGTGAGTCGCGTCAGGCCACGTGAACGATATTGCCTGGCGGAGGATCGCCTTAGCGCGCGAGGTGGCCACCGAGCTTCTTAGCCAACTGAATGGGGTCGTGCGACAGCGTTCAAGGCCGAACTCCGCTGTGGCTTTTGGCGGCAGTGGCGAGGCATGCAGGAGCCTGACCAGCCGAGGGCTCGCATCCGGCCAGAAAGACCGACGCGACAGAGTCGCAAGACTCAGCACACGGGCAGTGCTTGAGCTCGAGATGCTGCGCGGGCATCGCACCATGGCATGTCTCCCTTCTCGAGGGCTTCGTTCGTGCTGGCGACCAGCGCGGGGATTCCCCGCCTCCGTTCGGGCGTCAGCCCTGGTAGTCTGCCGCGTCGATTCGGAAGACGGGAGAGAACATGCGGCGCCATGTTCTTGGAGGATTGGCTGCTCTGACCGCCCTCACCTTCGTGAGCTCAGGTTCACAGGCCGATGGCGGCGGTGATGTCCCGATTCCGCCGACACACGACGGTTCGCTTGGGGCTCGTTCGGCCTTCAGCCCTGGGTTGACCCTGAGTCTTCCGGCGTCGAGCCGACATGCGGCGCAGCGACACCCGGGCTGCCGCCAGGCAGCGCAACCCGTGTTGAGGTGCCTGGCGTTCCGGGGCGGCCGGCGCGGCACAGGCCGCGAAGTCGTGCCCCGCCTCGCGCGCTCGGCCCTTTGGTGGCGGCTGCGGATCCAGGGCCAAGTGAGTCAGGATCTTCTCGATCACCTGTCGCTCCAGGATGGTCGAGATGATGTTGAACCCGCCTCCGCCGCAGTTCGGGCTTGGGACTTCTCCCGGGGTTGACGGGGGCCGAGCAGCCCCATCGGGCGACTGCTTTGCGTCGGCCAATCTTGCAGGCCCGATGTCCGGATCGGGTCGTCGAGCGTTGCCCAGGGTTCGGCGGCGGCGGGCAGCTGCACATCCTTGAGCGGACGCTCGTCACCTGAGCGGCAGCTTGGATGCTATGCGGACGGTAGGCGTGGAGAAGGCCCTAGACGACGATCACGTCGCTGGACCTGCAAGGACTCCCGGCAGAGAATCTCATTCAAGCTCCCACTCTCGGCCTGGAGTACCTGCGCCTCAATGCCGGTCGGCGAGCTATGCCGCCGGCAAACCTCGGTCCTTAGCCAACGGATCTGTCCCTCAATCGCCCGCAAAGCGTACATGGGGTAACCACCATCCGGGGTGGTCGCGACCGACCTCAAGGCTTCGATGTGCTGCGGGGAAAACCCCAAGGCAGCCAAACCCAGGTCGTCGCCATGTCGCAATAGCTTGTCCGCAGCGCGCATCCGCGCGTGGGCCAACTGCGCTCTCGCCAGCTCGAACTCAAGATCCTCGACCGCGACTGCCGCCAGCAGCCGTGCGGAGGGGGAGGGGGTATTCGTACGTGCCATAGGAAATTGGCTCCGAAGGCTCTCACCGCCGGCTGCCATCTGCACCTCAGTGCCAGCAGACGACCACTTGCTGCCTAAACAGCGTGAGCCCGCGGTACATGACGACTCTATCCCGGGGTCCCCCTGGATGTCGCGCAGGATTTCAACCAAAATCCATCGCACTTGTTTATACGAGCATGGGTATAGTACGTGGTGCGTCAAGACACGTTCATGGGAAGCGAACACACATGGGGCGCCGGCGGCGCCGAGTTCACGCTTGCCCGATGCGATTGCGGGGTCAGCATGCATCGGCGTGTAACCGATCGGAGAGGCGCCATGGTGGACCACACGTTCTGGTTCTGCACCGAGTCTGAGCTCTTGGCTTGGTGCCGAGAGGACCCCTACCTCGTGGAGCATCCGGCGTTGCTGTCCAAGCTAAGGAGAACAGCTCTTGTCCTGCTCGACAGCTCCGAATGAAACCAGAGGATTCGATCTCCAAGATCGGCTTGGGCAATCGCGCGTCCTTGACGAAGTGCTTCAGGCTGTAAGCAGGATCCGAGAGGCGCTCGATCAGGGAACGGTTTGCCTTCGCTTGCGAGAGGTCGCCGCGCTTCTGGGCTGCTCTAGCGCAGCCTTCGCGACCTTTCTTCCCGTAGACCCCTGGCACCAAAGTTACCGCTTCATCCTAGCGTGCCATCCAGGCTGGTGCGCAAAATATCAGCGCCTCGCGTGGTTCGCTGACGACCCTTGGTTGAACTACGCCCGCACCCATATGTTTCCCGCTCGAGGAAGCGACATCCCCTGCAAGTCCGAGAAGCAGACTGAGATCGTCGCCCTAGCGCGGTCGTATGGTGTCGAAGCAAGCTTCATTACGCCTTCGCCCGCCGGGGGTGGCCTGTTCAGGTTGGGCGTTCTGATGCTTGGCGCGTCTGATGCGCGCCACTTCGATGTCGACGATCCAACCTACGCGAAACTCAAGTCGGTTTCTCGCATTGTCTGCTCGGAACTCCACGACTGGATGGCCGGCTTCCTACGACACGAACTCCTCAGCGCAGCGAAATTGACCGAGACGGACATCTCGTTGTTGCGGCATGAGCGTGCCGGGCTTTCGTCGAAGGAAATCTCGCGGGTCGAGGGCATCAGTCAGCGCGCGATCGACTCACGCTTTCAAAGGATCTTGGGACGATTACGAGTCGCAAGTCGGCGAGCGGCCGCGCAGACCGCAGCCGAACACGGTTTGCTCTGACATGCGCTTTGATCACCGCCCGCTCGGGTTCTTTGTGGTGCTTTTGCCACCGACAGTGTTGGCATGCGGAACGCGCCTTGGATGGCCGATTCTGGCATTTGCGCTTTTCGTCGCTTGCTCTCCGATAACGAGATACGTCTTTAACGTCTACAGGCCTGGGCCTCTTCAGATCACAGAAGGTCTAGCCAAGGCTTTATACGCTTTGCCGGCCTGCTACCTGTTGGTGTTGACTTTGGCCATCGTCGACTTTGAACGCAGCATCCCCACACTTGTCTTGAGCGGTCCTCTTCACGTGGCCGCCGGCGCGTTGAGCCTTTGGACGGTGATGGTCTTTGGGCTATTCCCATCGCACGAGATGTTTCATCGTCGCTCGCCAGTTTGGATTCGCGCCGGCGCCATCGCGTCCGGAATATGTGGCTATCCGCTATGGCCAGGCGAGCACATGGCCCACCATCGTTCCCGAGGAGCGTTGGCTACCCGCGACGCGGCCGAAGTAGAGCAAGGGCCTTGGACTTTCACTCGTCAAAGACTGCGGTCCGTGCTGGCCGCAGCGATCGATACGGAAAAGGCACTCCACGCCCACTTCAAAGGGCAGGTTATCGGCCCCATGAGCTGGGCGACCCTTGCAATGGTCTGCACTGCGTTGTCGTTCTGGTGGTTTGCAGGCTACCCCGGCATTTGCGTGTACATCATCTCGGCACTTGGCGTCACGTTCGCTGCACAACTCATGACGTATGTCCAGCACTGGGGGCTAGACGAAGCAGAACTTGACAGCGCCGGGGTCGATGAAGCTGCCTGGGAGGACGACTGCCTGATGCAGGCTTGGCTCACGCTCGCAAACTCGTTGCATGCGGCTCACCACCGGGATCCCGAGATCCCCTACTTCCACCTTCAACCTCAGTCCGACTCGCCCAGACAGCCCGGGTGCTACGTGGTCATGCTGGTTCTTTGCATCGTTCCGGGGCTGTGGAGAAAGATCATGCGCCCGGTGCGAGAAGCTTACCTTCAGAGTTGCCCAACGGTCTGCCATCCGGGGCGTCGGGTGATATGCATCCGACCTGCACTCGCGCTTGTCCGCGAGAGGCAGAGCAACCCGTCCGAAGACACAAAGGAGTAGTGAATGGCACCCGTCATGGCATACCTGATGATCTTCGTGCCACCTGCACTCCTGGTGATCGGCGCCTACTCCGACATCGACTACCTGCTTCCGCTGTTCTTCTTTCTGGGCGTGCCGACACTTCGCCTCCTTTTCGGCTCCGAGAAGGATGGCGACGCGCGAGTCTGGAATGCTTGGCAGCGGCGCGCGCTCGAATGGATTCCACGCCTGTACGTTCCGGCATTTCTGGGAGTAATGACCTGGGCATTCGCGACACTTGGCGCCAGTCAACTCGTGTTCACTCAGGATCGCATCCTGTTCGCGGCGTCGGTGCTGGTGATGTGCGGCCTGGCAACTTGCGTGGCGCACGAATTGGCGCATAGGCGCACGAAGTGGGATCGACGCTCGGCGATGCTCGTAGCCGCAGTCGCTGGCTATCCCTTCTTCGTATACGAGCACTTGGCCCATCACCTTGATCCTCGCAACGCCGATCAGTGCAACTGCCCGCGGCGAAGCGAAAGCGTGTGGCGCTTCTGTGCCCGCCGGAGTATCGAGGCTCCACGCCAAGCCTTCCAGGCATCATCGCACTTCCAGCGGTTGCCAAGCTGTTCGACGTGGCTTGATGGTCAGTGGTTCTATGTGTCTTTGAGCGTCCTGACCTGGGTCTGTGTGACTGCGCGCGCCGGCTGGCAGGGTGCCGCCACCTACGGGCTCCTGGTTGTCGGCGTGCCGTTTCTGCTCAACGGCATAACATACATTCAGCACTGGGGCCTCGAGCGCGATGACATCGCCGCGGACACTTCGCCCCACCAGGTGGGATGGGACGAGACCTCCCGCGTGCAAGCTTGGCTGATCCTGGGAATCTCCTTTCACGATCAACATCACCGCGAACCGGCGCGATCCTACTTCGAGTACGGTCCCACGCGCGGCGCTCCTCGTCTGCCCGCAGACTACGCCATCATGTTCTTGCTATGCATGGTTCCACCTGCGTGGTCTGCTGTGATGAACAGACGCCTCGAGGCTTGGCTCAAGACGTCTCAGTTCGAAAAGACCCCCGCTCCATGACCCTAGCCCTTTGGGGACACGTGCTATCTGCGGCGCGCGAGAGCTCACAAGAGAACACTTACCTCGGGGTCCAGTCGACAGTGCGCCGCCGTGACCGCGGACCAATGGTGATACGGAATGATTCCAAGCGTGATCGGAGTATCGACGAGCAGCGTACGCGTGGGAATGGCAAACAGCTTGATGTGCCGGCAAGCAGGGCTCTCCACGAGAGCGTCAATTTGTCCGGGATCGGATAGAAGAACGCGCTGTATGCGATCCTTGTCTGGACGATCTCGGCTCGGGGGCTCATTCTTGTCGCCGCCTACTGCCATGGACAGGAGGTCACTCGTACCTCGCGAAACTCTCTCCAGACTGAGGAAGTCTCGGCTTGGTAGGTCTTCTGGATGTACGACGCCAGGCTTCAGCTCGCGCTCCAGACTGACGACGAGGTCGACGACTGTGAATTGCAGCCCCAAGTTCTTGGCATACAGCTTGGCCCACAGGAACGCTTCTCTTCGCTCGGTGGAACCGTAAAGCGCGCAAAACCCGTTCTCAATCGGCGTGGGTAACGGAATGGCGCAAGAGCGCAACTGAATTTCCGCTGGAAGATGACGCCGATAGAAGGCGACCGTCGATAGCCGAATTTGGGGCATCGAACGCTAGGAATCGCTCGGCCCGTCGACAACCCAGCCGCGCTTCATAACATCTGGCACTCCCTGCCGATCCGCGACTTCATGAACGGTCTGCATCATGATGTTCTTCGTCGACCGAGGCGAAAGCCCGAGGCGCTTGAGCGCTTCAATCCATCGAATGACGGGTCGCCCCGCCCGACCGTTGTGGAGCAGGTGTCGATAGACGGTGGGAACAGAGCGACCTATGAGGGCCGCGAATTCAAGCCGATCCTGGGCGTCGTCGCGAAAGCCGAGCCAAGAATAAAACTCGGCAACAGAGGGTGACTCTCGCACCGGGTTGGCACCGGGGTGGCCAACATAGACGTGGTACAGCATTGCAACCACCGGATCGTCGACTGGCACCCCTGCGCTGTCCGGTGCGACCAAGGCATCCCATGCCGCCGTCTGCAAACCGAAGGCGTCTGCAGCGGTGGCCTTCGAAAGGCCATTCTCGACACGCCACCGCTCGAGATCAGCGCCAGAGATCGGCCTCGGTCGACTGCCCGACGTCTTTTTCATCGATCGAATCATAGCAAGTGGGCTGTGAGTGCCTCTTGCGAGCGACAGAGTTTTGTAGGATAGTGTTCTACGGAATGCGTTAGGCCTCGTTGACGCTCACAAGGTGAGTGCCCTTCGGGGGTCCGGTCGCCCGAGCCGTTCCTCGGATTTGGCGCGAGCGCAAACGCATTGGACGGACCCTCGCGGTCGAACGGAGGATGAAGATGCGGCACCTGGTGGTCTCGTTGCTTGCCGTCGGACTTGCCGTCACTGCGGCGTACGCGTCCGCCGAAGACGGCTGCAGGGCAATGCTCTGTCTCGCCGGCAACTGGAAGGACGTCGCGCCATGCAGGCCGCCGGTCGAGAAGGTTCTTCGCGATCTCGCGCTCGGGCGCTCCTTTCCGGTCTGCCACTTCAAGAACGACAACGGCAGTGAGACCGATTCGCGCGAGTCGGGCTTCTACTCCGACAACCACTCCCCCACGCGACTCAATTGTCCGCCGATGTATTCGACCTACAGCGAGGACACGGGCCGCTGGATGGGGTGCATCTTCCGGGGCGTGATCTCCACCAGGATCAACGCTCAGCCGTGGGCGGACGTGTACTGGGACACCAGAGGACATACGTCGACGCACTACTACGGCCAGGCGAAAGCGCAACTGCCGCCCGATCAGCTCGACCCCCGCTATGACAAGGACCTCGCCGAGTGGCGCGCCGCACACCCACCGGGCGATGGCAACGGCGGCGGCATGCAGCGCTAGCGGCGAAAGGACTTCGTCATGCGACCTCCCACTTTCGACAGGCAGCAGGTTCTCGTGCGAGCGCTCGAGCTGATGGGCTTCGATGCGGATGCGGTGGTGAGCCACATCCTCGGAGCTCCGAGTCCAGCACAGGTCGAACTCGCGCTCAGGAGCGTTCGAGTCTGCTTCGACGATTGGAGCGCGCGACGCCTCGAGCCTGGCCTCTCGCCAGAGGATCTTGACGTGGTTCACGCTTGGTTCGAAGCCGTCCGACGCGGACCGCAGCGCCCGCCTTGCACGCAAAGACCGCAGGCCGAACGGCGCGCGATTGGCTGACCCCACTCCCATCGACTCGCTTTGCCATGCTGCCACTCGACACCCTCCTTGCAACGTGCGCCCCGCAGGTCGCACCCGCGACGGCGCGTGCCTTGATCGGCGTTGAGTCCGGCGGAAATCCCTATGCGATCGGCGTCGTCAACGGCGCATTGGTGCGACAGCCTCGCGATGCCTCCGAGGCAATCGCCACGGCACGCGCGTTGGAAGCCGGGGGTTGGAACTTCAGCGTCGGCCTCGGCCAAGTCAACAAGCACAACTTCTCGAAGTACGGCCTCACGCTGGTGAGCGCCTTCGACGCTTGCAAGAACCTTCAGGCGATGCAGGCGATCTTGGCCGACTGCTTCGCGCGTGCACCTCAACGCAGCCCCGAGCAACAGGCCCTCTGCCAGGCGTTCAGCTGCTACTACAGCGGCAACTTTCGGACGGGCTTTGCGCAAGGCTACGTCGTCAAGGTGCTGCAGGCCTGGCGCAGCCAAGCTGCGCCACGAACGGAGAAGGGAGGTCTGGATCGACTCATTACAGCGCCCTGAGCGCACCCATCAACAGCAATCAACCAGTAGGAGAACCAAGATGCAATCGCAACTCGCTGCACACCTGCGTGGCCAGTGCTCTCCGGCCCGCCGTGGGCGTGCACTGGCGCGTGTCGCCATGCTTGGCATTTTGCTCGCCGCGCACTCCGCCTTCGCCGATGCACTGACCCCGGTCACCAACGCCAGCACGATCTTCCGAGACACCATCGTCGCCATTTGCCTGACGTTCATGACGGGCGCCTGGGGCTATGCCGGCATGAAGATCGGGTTGTCCGGCGCGAACGTTCGCGACATGGGCGGCCCCTTCATCGGCGGCGCAATTGCCGGCGGCGCGGCGCTGATGGCCGGCGCCTTCATCGGCTGAAACGGTGGTCGGCATGCAAGACCTGCAGGAGCCCATCTACAAGGGGGCCACTCGACCGGCGATGAAGGCGGGTGTCCCTCTCATGGTGTTGCTGTTGGTCTTCATGCCGACCATCACGCTGAGCGTGTGGGCCGTGATGTTCCTCAGCAAGTGGATCGCTGTGGCCACGGTCGCCGTGCTGGTTCCCCTGTACTTCTGGATGCGGCGAGTCACTTCGAAGGACGACCAACGTCTCACGCAGATGATCATTGCGCTCAGGCTGGCCCTGGCGAACCGCAACCGGCGCCTATGGCAGACGCGCTCGTACTCCAGCCACCGACCCAGGGAGCGGTCATGACGTTCGACACTGCTTCGAAGCCGCGCTACTGGGATCAGGCGGCCAAGGAAACCAACCTATGCGACTTCGTCGCGATCAGGGCGCCTGTCACGGAAAACGACTCGATCACGCGGTCAGGCGACTATGTTCGCGTCTGGCGCTTGGAAGGCGTGCCCTTTGAAGCATCGGATCCGAAGCGCGTCAAGGAATACCACGAGGCCATGTGCAACCTGATGGCCAATCTGCCGGCGGGCCAGAGCGGCATCTACGCTCACCGCATCCAGTACCGCGAGAGCGACCGCCTCACGGAGCCCGCAGCGCCTGCCTTCAGCGCCGCCTTCTCCAAGTTTTACCAAGACCGGCTCGCGGCGCGGCCGATGCTGACCAAGGCGTTGTTCCTGACGCTGCTCTACCGGCCCTACGCCTCCAAGCTGGCCCGGCGCATCGCCTCTTCGTCGGCCACGGTGGAGACTATCGCGGCGCGTCAGGCCGAAGCGGTGGCCTTCTTGAATGAGAAGGGCGCGATCCTTGAGCGCGTGCTGCGCGACTTCGGCGCGCGCCGGCTGGGCGTGCGCGAGGAGGAGGGCGAGCTGTACTGGGAAGCGGGCGAGCTCTTTGGTTTCCTCGTCAACGGCCTCTGGCGCCGCGTTCGTTTCCCCACCGGGCCGGTCCACAAGACCCTGCCGGATGTGCGACTGTCCTTTGGCGGCGAAAAGATCGAGATCCGATCGGCCAACCGGCGCCGCTTCGCAGCCATCCTGGACATCAAAGAGTATGCCAACGTCGTCGAACCCGGCTCGCTGGGCGCACTCATGTACGAGGACTTCGAGTTCGTCGAGGTGCAGAGCTTCATGAGCATGCCGCGCCGGCGTGCCTTGGCGGCCATGACCCTGCAACGCCAGCAGCTCATCGCCTCGGAAGACGTTGTGAAGTCGCAGATCGACGACATGGATCTCGCCATCAACGACCTGGGCGACGGCAAGTTCCAGATGGGCGAGTACCACTATTCGCTCGCAGTGTTCGGAGACACGCTCGAGGAGGCCGGTAGCTGCGCCGCCAAGGCGATTGGCGCGGTCAGCGAGGGCTCGTCCATCGAGCTCGTGCCGGTCGACCTCGTTGCCGATGCGGCCTGGTTCGCGATGCAGCCAGGCAACCTCAAGTGGCGGCCGCGCCAGGCCAGCATCTCCAGTCGCGCCTTCGCGGCGCTGGCCTGCAATCACAACTTCCTGCGGGGCAAGCGCGACGGCAATCCGTGGGGCGAGGCGCTCATGATCCTGCGCACGCCCGGTGGTCAGGGATTCTACTTCAACCTCCACTCGAGCCCCCGCCATGAAGACAGCGAGGGCAAAAAGGTGCCTGGCAGCACCCTGTTCGTCGGCTCCACGGGTGTGGGCAAGACCACGGCCCTGTGCGCCATGTTGGCGCTGACGCCCAAGTGGTCTCCTGCGCCTCGCCTGGTCTCGTTCAGCCTGGACCGCGACACCGAGATCTTGATTCGCGCCCTGGGCGGCCGATTCATCTGCTTCAACCGCAACGTGCCGACCGGCCTGTCGCCGCTGCAGCGCCCCGTGACGGCTGATCGCGTGGCTCATTGGAATGCACTCGTGACGCGCTGTCTGGCCGCCGACGGCATGCCGCTGCTGCCCAGCGACCGGGACGATATCGCGCATGCGGTGCGGGCCGTCTCGGTGATGCACACCAACCTGCGCAGGTTCACCACCGTGCGGCAGAACCTCTCGCGCAAGGGTGTTAACAGCCTGTATGACCGCTTCGGACGTTGGTGCCAAGGCGGTGAGTATGGGTGGGTGTTCGACATGGCCCCAGACCAGCTGCAAGACGTGGGCGCCTACCGAGCCATCGGCTTCGACTACACGGGCGTCATGGCCAATGAAGACGTGAAGACGCCCATCATGATGGAGCTGATCGATGTCATGACGGGTCTGCTCGATGGCACCCCGCTGATCTACCACGTGGCTGAAGCCTGGAAGGCGCTCGGCGACCCGGTCTTCGCACCCTTCATCCGGACCCAGCAGAAGACCATTCGCAAGAAGAACGGGCTGGGCGTCTTCGACACCCAGGAGATCAAGGACCTGCTGTCGAACGAGAACGGCCGCACGATGATCGAGCAGTCGATCACACGCATTGCACTGCCAAACGCCAATGCCGTCCTCGAGGAGTACTTGGAAGGCGGCTTCACGGTCGCCGAGTTCGAGCAGATCGTGGCGCTCGGCGCCACCGGCTCCCGGCGGTTCTTGTGCAAGCAGGGCGACGAGAGCGTGCTGTGCGAGTTCGACCTGACCGGCGCCGATGACCTGCTGACCGTGCTCTCAGCGACCCAGGACAACCTCGAACTGCTCGACGAGATCCGCGCCAAAGTCGGCGATGACCCGGCCGTCTGGCTGCCCCTTCTCAATCGTCGCGCTCGCGAGCAGCGCGCCCGCCTCAGGAGAGTCGCATGATCAAGCATTGCACCGCGCTTGCGGCTGGACTTCTCGCGATCGCGCCGGCGGCGCGTGCCCAGCTCGCGGCCGCGCCGTACAACGAGGCGGTTCACATGGTCGACGGCAAGCGTGTGGTCGACCTCGCGCCTTTCCCGAAGCACATGGAGTTTATGGTTAAGGGTTTCCATCGGCCCGACGAACACCCGCCCGGCATGGTCTACGTGAAAGTCGTCGAGACACCGGACGGCCTCATGGACTGCAACGGCACCTGGTGGTACCACCCGAAGGCTTGTTCTCCGTCCACCTTCGGTCGGGAAAAGTTCGGGCGCCAGTGGATGGTCAAGATGCACGGCGAGTGGTTTGGTTGCGTCGGGCGCCTCAAGCCCATCGACTGCATTCCGCTGATCGCAGATGGCAAGTTGCGCGCACTTCCTACCCCGCTTCAAGAGTGAGCACAACATGTTCACGCAGCTGGGTCTCTGGATCACGGGCTTCCTGCAAGGCTACGTCGCGAGGGTCGTGGGGCAGCTCGCGCGGGAGCTGGTGCCGATCACGCTGACCTGGCTCACGGTGTATGTGGGCCTTTACGGCTACGCCATGGCGCGCGGCGAAGCGAGCGAGTCTCTGAGTGTCTTCTTCTGGAAGATGATCAAGATCTCGTTCATCCTGTCGTTCGCGCTGGGAGCGGCCACCTACATGAGCGTCGTCTTCTCCACCGCAGACGGCCTGCAGGATGGCATGGCCACCTTGTTCATCAGCGGCGGGCCGTACGGAAACTCGGCGCCCGGCACAGTCTTCAGCGAGCTCGACAACGTCAACGATCAGGCCGATCGCATGCTGAAGCAGCTGTGGGGAGACGCCAGCATCATGCGCCTGGACCTTGTGGTCGCCTCATGCATCTTCGCCCTGGGAACGGTGCTCTTCCAGGCCATTGGGACCATCGTCGTGATCCTTTCGAAGGTGCTGCTCGCCTTCGTGCTTGCGATCGGGCCGATGACCATCCTCACCTTGATGTTCAAGCAGACGGCCCGCTTCTTCGATGCGTGGTTGTCCACGCTTCTGAGTGCGGTCGTGCTTTCCTGGTTCGTGTTCTTCGCGCTGGGTCTATCGTTCTATGTCGTGCAACAGATGTTGGACACGATGTCGGCCGCGGGCGCGTTTTCCGGAGACGGCGTGGTCAATGCGATCGAAGCGGCTGCCACCTATCTCACGTTCATGGTGGTTCTGTCCTACCTGCTGTACCACGCGCCTCAGTACGCGGCAGCGCTGACCGGCGGTGCCGCGGTTCAGCATGGCGGTCAGCTTCTGGGAAGCTATCTGGGCTCCCGAGCCGGCAGCCGCGGAGGCGGGCAGTCGGCTGCCGGCGGGGGTGGTGGTGGTGGCGGATCCATTCGCTCGGGCGGCGGCGGTGCCTACCAGGCAGGCCGCTTCGCTGGCGCAGCCACCGCGGCCGCTACCCGCAGCGTCTCCGCGGCCTATCAGCGTGTGGCCCATCGCGGTACACGCTCTTGATCCCCAACGCATCGGTCCTCTTTCGAAGGAGCACGAACATGGGCCATATCCGCGAGCTCGTCCTGCGTCACGTCGGCGCCTTCGGCATCCTGTGCGGGCTGTTGGTCGCAGCGCCCGCGCGAGCGCAGGGCATCCCGGTGATCGACATCGCCGGCCTCGTGCAGGCCATCCAAGAGGTGCTGCAGTCCCTCGAGCAGATTGAGAACCAAGTGCGCCAGATCAAGCAGTTGGATCACGAGATCAACACGCTCGACACGCAGGTCGAAGCCATGACCGGCGTTCGCGACCTCGGCGCGATCCTCAACAACCGGCAGATCCTGAACTACGTCGCACCTGAGGCAGCCGACATCGTGGCGTCCATCGACGTGAACGGGTACTCGGCGCTCTCAGGCACCGCCAAGTCGCTGCGCGACGCGCGATTGATCTACAACTGCATGGATCGCAATGGCGCGCAGCGGACCGCATGCCAGGCAGGCCTGGCCCAGCCTTACCAGTCCATGGCCTTCATGCAAGACGCGATGAACACGGCACGCGCGCGCCTCGATCAGGTTCAGGGCCTGATGCAAGAGATCAACCTGACCGACGACCCGAAGAGCGTGGCCGAGATCCAGGCGCGCATTACGGCGGAAAACGCCTTGATCCAGCACGTCTCCACGCAGATCAGCATGGCCCACGGCATGTCGGACGCCGAACGACGCGTCGAGGAGTCGCGGGCGCGTGAGGCGCAGATGCAGCAGGCCTCACGCACCGGCCGCTTGGCCGACTTCGTGCCGCGTTAAGGGTCCGCGAGCCCGTCGAGAACACCCCATTCAGGACTCCCCACAGGAGAACACCATGACGGATGCAACGCTGGCCGGTGCCAGCGATACCCTTCCTCACGCCAAAAATCGGCTCAAGGCCATCGCGGAGGCCTCCAGCTGGGCGATGAGCGACCTCGAGACTATGCACGCGTCCAAGCGGCTCGCATGGCGGATCAGCGCCGCGGCGGTGCTTCTGGCTCTTCTCGGCTGGGTCATGGCCGCCTACCTGTCGGCCAGGCCGGCCATCCCGCCCGTGGTCGTGGTGGCTGACCGCATCACGGGCGACACGCAGGTGGCAGGGCCGTTCGACGCGACGGCCGTGCCGAAGCTGTCCGTCCTCGACCAGCACTTTACCGAGGCCTTCATCAGGGCCTGCGAGAGCTACAGCTTCAAGATGCTTCAGCGCGACTACGACCAGTGCGGGCGCATGTCCTCGCCGAAGGTCTTCGCCCGTTACAGCGCGCAATTTGCAGGTGATGAGGGCAAGCAGAACAAGGTGGGCGACAAGGAAGAAGCGACCGTCTCGACGGTCTCCGTTCGCATGTCCCCGTCCACGCAGCCCGGACGCCGGGGCGAGGCCATCGTCACGTTCGACAAGCGGGTTCACCTGAGCGATGGCTCCCCGGACGTGGTGACCCGTTTCATCGGAACCTGTGAATTCGAATACCACCCGGACGCCATGGCCAAGCCCTTCGATCGACTGGAGAACCCCCTGGGCTTCATCTGCACGGACTACCGCAAGGACGCTGAGCTCATTTCGCCCACCGCGTCGTCCGCGCCCGCGACCTCGCACCGCAATGGAGGTGCCGCATGAACGCCTTCTTGAAGCCCGCCGAGATCGTCGTCCTGAGCCTGGTGCTCAGCGTAAGCAGTGCTCAGGCGGTCGATGTGCCCGAGGCGGCTGCGCGACTCCGACCCTCAACGGCGGGCTCTGCCGAGAAGCGCGCGTCGGACTCGAGGATGCGGTCGCTGACCTACCAGTCCAACGGCATCGTCTCGGTGCCGGTCGCCCGCGGCGTGGCCACCCACATCGTGCTCATGGACGATGAGGTCATGCAACTGCCGCCCGCCACTGGCAAGGGCGCGGATTGCAAGAAGGAGGCTGACACCTGGTGCATCACGGCCACGGGGCGCGACGTCTTCGTGAAGCCGAAGGCCGGCGCGAGCAACACCGACATGGCGATCGTCACCACGCGGCGACGCTACACCTTCTTGCTCGACGTGCTGCCGGCGGCGCGGGAGCAGGAGGCTGTCCTGCAGCTCTCGTTTGCGATGCCACCTGCGCCGCCGATGCCTCCCGTCGCGGTCGAGCCAGCGCCGCCAACGGGCTTGAGCGCTCAGGAGCTCATCGACAACCGCATGAGGGCGGCCCCGGTGGTTCGCAACGCGGCGTACTCGGTGGCCGTCGGCGAGAACTCCGAGGACATCGTCCCGGTGATGGTCTTCGATGACGGCACACAGACCTACTTCTCGTTTCCCAACAATCGACCGATCCCGACCGTCTTCCAAACCGCTCCCGACCAGAGCGAGGAGATGGTCAACGTGCGGATGCAAAACGATCTACTGATCGCCGATCGCGTCGGGCGGCGCTTCGTCTTGCGCCTGGGCGACGCGGTGGTCGCCGTCATCAACGAGAAGTTCGACATCGACGGCCAGCCGCCCGTCAACGGCACCACCGTCCCAGGCTTGTTGCGCGTCCTGCGCGCCGAGCTGGCCGACAGTCTGGAGAGGCAACCATGACAACGGACACCCTTGAACCGCTCGAGGGCGAGCAGACCATCCCCAGCGTCGTTCAGAAGAAGGCAAAGACGGACAGCAGCAAGCTCGTCATCGCGCTGGGCGTGGCGGTGCTCCTCGTTGCAGCGCTCGGCTTCGCCATCTACCGCGTGCTGCATCACCCGGCCGAAAGCGGCACACAGGTCTCGGCCTCGCCACCGCCCTCGGTCGCCGCGAAGCCCAGTGCACTCAAGATGCCGGCGCCCGTACCCGTCGCGCTCGTCGCGCCGGGGCCCGCCGCCTCGGCGCTGAGGGTGCCGGAGCTGAGGGAAATTGACAGCGAGGCGAAGCCCATTCCGCTGCGCGGCGCTGGCACAGGCGCAGGGCAGGGGGGCGCTCGATCCGAGCGCTCGGCCTCTGGCTACGGAGCGAATGCGCCAACGAAGGTAGTGCCTCCGGAGGACGCCCCCATCTTCTCCGCCGACGCCACCCCCGACCTCCGTGGCGCGAAGGGGCTGCCGCCTGGCCAGGCCGAGCCGTGGCCAGGCCCCCCTCGCGCTGAGGCCTCCGGCGATGCGGGCAACGGCGCCGAGGGCAGCGCGCTGACCGAGGCACGCACCTCACTCAACGCGTACAAGACACAGCTCCATGGGCTCATGGACACCCTGAAGAAGCGCGTGAACGGCGCAACGGGCGAGGACGGATCGCCGATGCCCGCCCGCTTCACGATCAACGGCGCAGGGCAGGGCGCCGAGGCCGAGTCCTCCCAGGGCTCTCAATCGTCGGGTGGCCCCTTGTTCGGCACCCTCGAAAAGAGCGCAGCGGGTCGAGTGCGCGCCGAGATGATCGGCGACCGGAGCCTGACCATTCCGAAGGGAACGCTGTTTCTGTGCAGCCTGAAGACCAAAGTCATCTCGGCCACGAGCGGCTTCGTCGGCTGCCAAACCGAGCGCAATGTGTACTCGGAGAACGGCAAGGTCTTGCTCATCGAGCGCGGCTCGCACATGGATGGCGAATACCGCATCGTTCAGGTCAAGCCGGGCGTGACGCGCGTTCCCGTGCTGTGGACACGCCTTCGCACCCCCACGGGCGTCGTCATCAACCTCGATTCGCCGGCGACGGGCGCGCTCGGCGAAAGCGGCATGGGCGGCTACGTGGACAACCGTTGGGGCGAGCGGCTCGGCGCGGCCCTCATGCTGTCGTTGATCCAGGACGCGATCGTCTACGCCACCTTCAAGCCCACGGCGACCGATGGCACGTCCCAGACGCAGTTGATCATGCCCAACACCACCACCGAGGGCGGCAAGCTCGCCGAGCAGGTGCTCAACACGACGATCAACATCCCGCCGCTGATCTACCAGAACCAGGGTGCGATGGCGGGCGTCTACGTGGCGCACGACATCGACTTCTCCTCGGTCTATGCGCTGCGCGCCCGGTAAAGCAGGGAAGGACTGATCATGATCGACGAGCAGCCGCCGGGTGTGCTGGCCGATGACACCACGGTGGTCGAGTACATGCGCCCCCTGCAGGCGATCCTCGACCGCCCTGGCGTCACCGAGCTGTGCATCAACCGCCCCGACGAGGTCTTCTTCGAGCAGGAGGGCGTCTGGGAGCGCGTGGCCGTCCCCGGGCTGACTTACACCCATTGCCGCTCCTTGGCCAACGCGGTGGCCACCTGGACGGCGCAGTTCACGAGCGAAGCCGCGCCACTGCTGAGCGCGACGCTGCCTTGCGGCGAGCGCGTCCAGTTCTGCCAGCCGGGGGCGACCCCGGCCGGCATCGTGGGCGTGTGCATCCGCAAACCATCCACCCGTCTGCTGCGCCTTTCAGACTTCCAGAACAGCGGCCTGTTCGAACGGGTTCGCCCGCCGTCCGTCGATCTGCTGCCGTTCGAAAAGGATCTGCTCCAGATGAAGGAGAACCACGACTATGCGGGCTTCTTGCGCGCGGCCGTCCGGCAGCGCCAAACGATTCTGGTGGCGGGCAAGACGGGGTCGGGCAAGACGACGTTCATGAAGGCGCTCGTGGAAGAAATCCCCACCACGGAGCGTCTCATCACGATCGAAGACGCGGCGGAAATGCGGCTGCCATCGCATCCCAACAAGCTCAACCTCTTCTATTCCAAGAACGGCCAGGGCGCCTCCAACGTGAGCGCGAAGCAGTTGCTCGAAGCCTGCCTGCGTCTGCGCCCCGACCGCATCCTGCTCGCCGAAGTGCGCGGCGAGGAGGCGTACTACTTCCTGCGCCTGGCCGCCTCCGGCCACCCGGGCAGCCTCACCAGTCTGCATGCGGGCAGCTGCGAGCTCGCTTTTGAGCAGATTGCCCTGATGGTTCGGGAGTCTGCCGCGGGCGGGGGCATGAGCATGTCGGAGATCAAGCAGCTGGCGCACGACGTCATCGACATCGTCGTCCACATGGACGATCTGGAGGGACGCCACATCACCGGCATCCACTACGACCCCCGCGCGCGGCTGGACCGGAGGCCGTCGTGAGCAGGGCGCCGCTCCGTCAGCGCGTAAAGGCGGCCCTGATCATCTTCGGCGCTCTGGGCTACCTGGTCGGTGCTTCGGTTGGCATCGCCTACGGCAGTGCGGCGCTGTTCCAGGCGATGCACAAGGAGCGGCCGCACGACCTGAGCCTGACCTCGAGCTACGACTTCTGGCAGGCCGCCCGGCTGGATCCGGACGTGCGCGAACTTCGCAAGTTCGAGCTCGCCATAGCAGTTCCCGCCGCGCTCTTCTTCGTCGTGGTGCCGATCGGACTGCTCGGCATCAAGCCTCGCACGCGCGAACTGCATGGCTCGGCTCGCTTCGCGCGACCAGCCGAAATCGCCAAGAGCGATTTGCTGGGCGATCGGGGCATCATCTTGGGCAAGTACCGCGGTCAGTACCTGGTCATGCCAGGCGCACTTTCGGTGATGCTCGCCGCGCCGCCGGGCGGCGGCAAGAGCGCCGGCGTCATCGTCCCTAACCTGCTCGCCTGGAGCGACTCCGTCGTCGCGCTCGACGTCAAGCCGGAGCTGTTCCGGATCACCGCCGGATTTCGCGCGAGGCACGGCCAGGCCGTGTACGCCTGGGCCCCCTTCGACAAGGACGGCCGCACCCACCGCTTCAACCCGCTGCATTACGTGCGCACCGACTACCGCTATGTGGTCGGCGACATCCTCAACATTGCCCAGTCCATCTATGCGGGCAAGGTGGACGACTCGAGTACGTCGTCCTTTTTCCTGGGCAATGCCAAGAACATGTTCTTGGGGCTGGCCATGTACCTGGTCGAGACGCCGGAGCTTCCGCGCACCATCGGCGAGATTCTCCGCTTGGCCAGTGGCCGGGGTCAGCCTGTGAGGGAGTACTTGCAAGGATTGCTCGATGCGCGCATGCACAGCGGCCGTCCCCTGTCCGGTCGCTGCGTCGAGACCATGGGTCGGGTGCTGTCCGCGGCGGAGGAAACGTTCAGCGGCATCGTCAACACACTCAACGAGCCGTTGACGCTCTTCACCGATGCCATGGTCGATGCCTCGACCAGCGGCAACGACTTCGACCTGGCCGAGCTGCGCCGTCGGCCGACATCGGTGTACGTCTGCATCCCGGTGAACCGCCTGGGAGAGTCCAAGGTGCTTCTCAATCTCTTTTACTCGCAGCTCCTCAAGCTCAACACGGCGGAGCTGCCCGAGGGCGATGGGACGTTGAAGTACCAGCTGCTGCTGGCCGATGACGAGTTCACGACGATGGGCCGCGTCCAGGCCTTCGCCGACAGCGTCGGCTACCTGCGCGGCTACGGCATTCGGCTGCTTACGAGCATCCAGTCCCCCGCGCAGCTGGAGTACACCTATGGCAAGGAGGTCGCTCAGACCTTCTCGACGTGCCACGGTGCTCGCATCCTGTTCACACCCCGTGAGCAGCGGGACGCCGAGGACTACAGCCGCTTCCTGGGAAACTTCACGGAGCGCTCCGAGTCGCGCTCGCGCTCTTCGAATCGCGGCAAGGGAGGCGGGGGGTCGACTTCGACCAGCATCTCGCCCCAGCGGCGCCCCCTGCTGCTGCCGCAGGAGTTCAAGGAGCTGCCCAATGATCAGGAGATTGTCCTGATCGACGACGTCAAACCCATTCAGGCGGACAAGATCCGCTACTGGGAAGACGAGGTCTTTTCCTCACGGGTGTTGCCGCCGCCGACCTTGCCGCTGATCGATCTGGATCTGCACCGTGCACGGTGCGAGCGCCGCGTACGCCAGGTCGTCCCCGGCGAGTGGTTCTCGGTGGAACGCATCGCTGCGGACTTTCGCGCGCTGCCCGACGTGCCGGGCGACTCCGACGAAGCCACCAAGCGCGCCTTCGTGTCGGCTGCGTTGGACATGCTGCTGCTTTCGCAGGCCGACGCCGAATCGGCCCCGACGCCTCCAACGGAGGACGCGAACGCTGAATCTGCGCCCGCGGCCGGCGGTCGCCGGCGTGCTTCACGCGCCCAGGGCCGTCCCCGCGCCTCCATCACTTGACCTGGAGCCCTCCCCATGACGCGCATCCCATGCCCTCCCGTCGCGGCCGTCCTGGCGCTGCTCGTTCTGGCAGCCTGCTCGACGCCGCCCAAACCGCCCACGGTCGACGATGCCAACAAGCGTCCCGTCAACGACCCGGCGGCCATCGCACTGCAGTCGTGTGTGTCAGAGCTGACGGCCTCGAAGATCGTTCTGACCGAGGCGCTGGCCCGGCAACCGGTGGTGCCGGCCCGGTTGGTGTCGGCCTCCCTGGCCGCCGCGGTGCCGGCTCCCACGACGGTGTTCAAGCCCGAGCCGAACCGACTCTTCATCGTGCACTTCGAGCTCGGCGCGTCCGACTTCAACGTCTCATCGCAGCAGCGCGAGAGCCTGATCGAGCTGACGCGCTCGGCCAGGTACGTCGTCATTCGCGGGCGCACAGACGCCGCGGCTGACACGCCCCTGCAGACGGCCCTCGCCAAGCGCCGCGCGCTGGCGGCGTTCGACTACCTGACCCAGACCGCGCGCTTTCCGGCGGAAGCGATCCGCGTCACCTGGCAGGGCGCTGGCGACGTGGCGGTGGCCGGTGACGGTGCAGCGCAGCGCCAGGCCAATCGGCGCGTCGAGATCGAGCTGTACGCGGTCGCGCCGCAGCTCGAACTCGCGGCGCGCTGACCCGCAGCTGTGAGACGTCCCAAAACGAACTTGGCAACATTCTTCAGGAGGCCTCCCATGTCCGCTTCCCACGACGACCATGCGTCGCGCCTGCCACCCGAGGCCGTCGTTCGGGCCCAGTTTGCCGACGCCCTGCGCCGGGCCGGGCTGGTGCTCGATGGCGACGCTCAGCATCCGATCATGGATGGCAAGCTGCACCGCGTGCCGGTGGAAGGCGCTCGCGCACACACCCGTGACGGCGCCTATGTCGGCCATCTGGACGGCAAGGTGCCGGCGGGCTACATCCACAACTGGAAGTCTGGCGCCTCAGAAAACTGGACGCTGCCCGGGGTGGAGCTGTCCCGGGAGGAGCTCCAGGCCTTGGCCAAGCATGCTCATGTCGTGAGGCTGCAGCGTGCGGCCGAGCGCAGCGCAAGCCAGGAGGACACGGCCAAGCGATCTCAGGCACGGTGGGACGGGCTCTCGGATGTTCCTGAGGGCGGCTCGAACGCCTACCTGGAGCGCAAGGGCGTCGCAGGGTTCGGGGTGAAGTTCGACGGGCCGAGGATGGTCATCCCGCTTCGCGACATCGACGGCAGACTCTGGTCGCTTCAGACGATCGATCCGAACGCCGAGGTGGACAAGAAGTTCGCCTACCGCGGCCGCATCACGGGAAACATGCACCTGCTGGGCGAGCCCAAGGCAGGCGAAATCCTGCTGGTGGCCGAAGGATATGCCACCGCAGCGACGCTGCACCAAGCCACCGGCAAGGCGGTGGCCGTCGCCTTCAACTCCGGCAATCTGGAGCCGGTGGTGGCAGCGCTCAAGGCGCGCTTCCCCGAAAGTCCCCTCTTCATCCTGGGCGACGACGACCGGCTCGTGAGAGAGCCCGTGAGTAATCCCGGGGTCTCCAAGGCGCTCGCGGCGGCCCGCAAGCATGAGGTGGGCATCGGCATCCCCGAGTTTCTGCGGTCCGGCACTCAGACCGACTTCAACGACTTGCAGGCGAGCGAGGGGAGGGACACCGTGCGCGCGCAAGTCGAACAGGTGATCGCACGGTCGTTGGCGCAGAGCCGCGCGGACGTCGAAACGCGGTTTCCCGATGTCGTGAAGCAACTCCTGCCGGCGGTTCCCAAGGAGGCGCGCCGCGCCGCACTCAGCGCCGGCGAATCGATGTCGTCCACGAGCGACATGGATTCGAAGGCCGTGCCGAGTCCGGCTCGACCGCACGGATCGGCACCGGTGACGATCAGCGAACTTTCGGATCGGGCGGTCGATCCTGCGCGAGCGGCGCCGGCGTCAGCGAGCGACGCCGTCGGTCCCCAAGCGCCAGGCGCACAGGAATCCGGGCCGACCGACGCTGCTCTGCGTGCGTCGATCGATCACCGTGCATTGGACACGGCCGCCGTGCCGCGCGACGCGGTCGGCCGCGACACGGCGCAGGCTTGGGCGGGCGCGGACTTGGCGGCCTACCGCGCCATCGGGTCGCCGACCGAGCGCGCCGAGGCGGCGTACACCTTGGGCTACAACGCGCTGCAGCAAACCAGCTACCGCATCGAGCTCGAAAGGCAAGACCCCGAGGCGGCGCGCGTGGCCCTTCGCGTCTTCATGGACGAAGGCGCTCGCCAAGCCGCGGGAATGCGCATGGAGAGGGGTTGGCAGGAGTTCGAGCTGGCGGGACTGAGAGAGCGTCATCACGTCGCCAACGCCATCGGGTTGGAAAGCCTGCCCCGCATCGCCGCCGACACGCTCGCACGGCAGGACGTGCTGAGTCTGCACGCGCTGCGAGGGCATCCGGACGAGGAGGGTGCCAAGCGCCTGGTGCGAGACGCGATGAGGTCGCCCGACTATCGGCAGGTGTTTGAAAGCGAAACCGATCGCCTCCAGCGTGGCGCGCCCACTCCGGGACGAACCGTCGACCTCGAACTGCCGTTGGTCACGGACGCGCAAGACGCACTGCTGCGTGCAGGCGTCGAGCGACGCAGCGAGGAGCTGCGCACGATGCCGCGGGACAGCTTGGGCACGGCCGCAGCTCAAGAGGTCGTCGCGCAAGACCTTCAGGCCCTCAGGCTCTCGGTGACCCCCCGTGACCGCCTCGCCATCGCCGTCATGATGGGCGGCAACGCCCTTCAACATGCCACCTATACGGCGCAGCTCGAGCGCCAGGATGCGGAAATCGGCGTCGCTGTCGTGCGAGCGTTCCAGGACTCGAACCGAATGCACGGCGAGAGTCGTTCTGCCACGGAAACTCTCAATGAGCGGCGAGAGGCTTGGCGCGAACCTCTGATGCACCGGGGCACATTCGCCACGGAGCGAGATCAGCAGCCGCCTCGGGACAAGTCCGAGTCGAGAGCGGTGGACAACAGCATCAGCGCAGGTGAGCGTGACATGCGGTTCGACAACCAGGCGACGGACGCACTGCGTCGGCGCATCGCGCGAGAGCGAGCCATGCTCGGCGCGTCGGATTCGTGGTTGGCGGAGACGATTTCGCGCATGACGCCTAAGGAGCTCAACGCCTACAGTCAAGCGCCGTCGGCGAAGGAGGCGGACGAGCTGCTCGGCGCGGTGCGCCGGCGCGTGGAGGCGGAGCTCGACATTCGAGCCGGCCGCCCCGCCTTTCCGCCGCTGGATGAACGCTTCACCGTTGTCGCTCACTTGGGCGGTCGCCGCGACTACCACTTTCGCGACAAGCCTGGCATTGCGTTCTCCGAAGGGTGGATGTCCATGACCACCGCCTCCGACGGGGCGGCGGTCGTCAAGGGAATGCTGGATCGGGCAGACGAACGCGGGTGGACGACCGTCCGCGTCAATGGCAGTGAGGAGTTCAAGCGCCAGGCGTGGGTTCAGGCCGAGGCGCGCGGAATCCGGGCCGTGGGCTACGAGCCCACCCAGGGGGATCGCGTCGCGGCCTCCGAGCAGCGCGCCGAACTCGAGCGAATACGCGGCGCCGGCGCACAACGCAGCGCAGGCGGAGCCGCTACCCGTGAGCCGTTGTTGAGCCCGATGCCCGACGCATCGGGGCCACACGTCGATCGCTCAGGACAGTCCGCGGCGCGCAGCGAATCGCCATCTGGAACAGCACGGGCGCCCAGCCTCGACGAACGTGCGGTCCTCAGGGCCTTCGAGGCGGCCATGGATGCGAAGCGGGTGCCGCAGGCCGATCGGGCGGAGCTGCGTGAAACGTTCAGGCAGGAGCTTTCGGCGCGGCAGGAGCGAGGCGAACGATTCGGCGTGCGCGTGTATGACCCGGCGGCGGAACGTCAGAACGCTCGGGCACCCGCGGCTCAGGACGTGCCCCGCGCCCAGGCGCAGACCGACTCCTCGACGAAGGTGCGCAGATCGCCCCGGCCGTCGCACTGAAGTTCTTCATTGGCTCATCGAAACCAGCAAATCGCGCGTTCTCATGGGTCAACAAGAAAACAGCAGTCCTTCGCTTGGCGCTGCAAAGCCGCGGCCCGCGCGCGCGATCGCGCGGGTCGATCTGGGCGACGAGCTGAAGGCAGCGGCGCAGGCGGCGAGCGATGCCGCCGGCGTGCGGTTGTCGGAGTGGTTTCGAAGGGCCGTCGTTCGAGCGCTGCCATCCGAGCTGGGTGAAGTGCCTGCGTCGGCCGACGCCGTTTCCCCTGGGCGCCTGTCGGCTCGTGCGGGGGAAATCAAGCTCGATCAGGCACTTGTTCGGCGCATGGACCTCCTCGTCGCTCACGGTCGATTTCGAACGCGCACGGGCGCCCTGCGAGCCCTTCTGGACGGGGTGCCGGTGGGAGCGTCTTCCGAGGCGCTGCGCGAAGCCTCTCGAGCGCTGGGCGAGTCCAATTTCCGGCTGTCCGACGTGGCCCGTGATTTGGCCCGTGTCACTCGGTCGATCTCGCCCCAGAGCGAGACCGGCCTCGCACATCGCATGGCGATCGACCGCACGATCCAAAGTGTGGAGCGGCACCTCGACATCGCAGCCCGCACCCTCGCTGGCCTGCGCTCGCAACTGCTCGCAAAGGAGGACTGACGGTGTCAATGCCCCAGGTCGACGAAGCCTTGGCGGAGTGGGGAAATCGGCTTTTCTATGGCCCGCCCAGGAAACCCAGGAAGGGAGGACGCGATATCCGGCTGTCCGCAGGCGCTGTTCGTATGCGAATTTCGGCGCTGGTCGCACCCGGTGCCACACAAGTGATGGTCAAGGTGACGGGTGGAGGGCGGGGCATGCGGGCCATCGCAGCGCATTTTCGCTACATCAGCCGTCTGGGAAAGCCCGAGGTGGGTGGCAAAGGAATGACGCTCGAGCTCGAAGACGATCGCGGTGAGCGGCTTTCGGGTGCGGACGATCTGAAGGCGTTGGAGCGTACTTGGCGCGTCGCAGGAGGCCACATTCCCGAGACGTCAAGACGCCGCGAGGCGTTCAACATCATCCTGTCCATGCCCGCTGGAACGCCACCGGGCACCGTGCTCGATGCCGCGCGCGCGTTCGCCAAGGAAACCTTTGAAGGCCACAAGTACGTGCTCGCGCTGCACGACGACACCTGCTCGCCGCATGTGCACCTGGCGGTGCGTGCAGAGCGAATGGACGGGGTTCGACTGAATCCGCGCAAGGACGACCTGCGCCAGTGGCGCGAGCGATTCGCGGCGCGGCTGCAAGATCGCGGCATCAATGCGGTGGCCACGCGAGCGACGGTAAGGGGAAGGACTCAGGCGCCGCAGGCCATCTGGCGGCTGAAGACGCCGCATCCCTTTCGTGCCGCGCGACCGGTGCATCTCAGCCAAGCGTCCGTGACGCGCGGTCGCGACGCGGCACTCGAAGCACTGGGTCAACTCGAGGCCGCGCTCTCGCGTTCGAGCAGCGCGGAGGATCGACGCTTGGCCAGCGAGCTCAAGGCTTACGTGCAAAAGCACTTCGCCGGGGAATCGCAGCAGGTGACGACTACCCGGCATCATTCCCGAGGTCCTGCGCAATCCTAGACGCAAGGCTCCGCCGTTCAGGCAGCCCCGAAAAGCGACGGCTCGATCAGGCCGCAGTGGCCGCCGTCGCCGTCGAATCGGACTGCGATGCCTGCGAGGCGCTCACCTTGCCGGCGAGAGACCGCTTGCCAGCCTTCGCACTGCGCGCGCTCACCTTCGCTTGACGCTTGCCTGTGGCGGAAGCGGTCCTCTTGCGAGGCGTTGCACCCTTCGGTGTCGTCTCGCGAGCGCCGCCACCTTGCGTGGCGAACTCCTCAAGCGAGCGTCCTTCGCCCAGGGCCGTGCGCAGCCACGCGGGGCGCGGGCCGCGGCCACCCCAGACATTTCCATTGCCATCGCTGTACTTGGGCGCGGTCGTCGATCGGCTCATCTTGGCCTTCGAACCCGTGCGCCCGCCACGTTTCGCTCTCAGCCCTAGGTCGGCAAGCGTGAGGCCGTAGTGCACCATCGCCTCGCGGATACGGCCCACGACGTCGGCCACTTCCTTCGCGCGAAGAGTATCTGCTTCGGCCTGCAAGCGCGCGATTTGCGCCTGAACGTCTGCGTAGGTCTTGGCCATGCGGGTCTCTCAAGTTGCGTCCGAAGACGCGACTTTAACTCGGCTGCCGCTGGCAAGTCGGCCAGGCCTCCATGCCGCTGCGAGACATTCTTTCAGGCGGCCAGCCGATGTTCGTAGTACGGTCGCTCGCGATCGTCGAGGATGGCGTACTGGGCCGCCAAGTTGGCCGGATCAGGATTGAGCCATGCATCGATGTGTTCGCTCTTGATCTGGACAATGCACCGATCGTGACCAGCGGCCGCCACTTCCGCCGGCGGCTCGTCCGTGATGGCCGCAAAGGACAACAGTTCGCGCCCCTCGGGCTCGCCGGGCGGCAGCCATCGTGACCAGAGGCAGGCAATGAGCATGTCTTGCAGTGGCCGCGGCCGGAATTCCAGAACGACGTTTTCCTCGGCCTCGCCGGCGGCCAGTTCGCGATGCTCCATGGCATGACGCTTGACGTTCTCGAAGAAGGCATTCACAACCATGATGCCGTGGCGGTAGCCGAAGATGGGTTTCCAGAATGGCCCCTCGAGGTTGTCGCGTCGCGCGTTGTAAACGCCCGGGAACTGACGATCGATGCTGGCCGGCTTGCCTTCCGGACGGCATTGATAGCGCATGGGCTTGACGACGCGTCGCCCTTCTTCCATCACCATGACGGGCACCCACATGCCCGGGAAGATGCGCGAGTCACGATCTTCGAGTTCGGTGCGTTGCAGGTCTTGCAGGCGCGCGCGCGCCGCGTCGATCTTGGCGGTCGAGATGCGCTGGTCCTCGGCGGCCTTCTTCGTGGGCTTGGCGGCCAGTTTGCGCTCGGCATCGACTAGGCGCGTGCGCTGCGCGAAGAGTTCCTGCTCGGTGCGCGTTACCTCCTGCGCCGTGAACGCATCGATCTCGGCCTTGATCGCCCGCTCATCGTCGGTTTGCGGTTCGTCGAACGCGGCGTCGAATGCTTTGGGCAGCTTGATGCGCGCCTCGGGTTCGTGCGTACGCGTCCACACGGTGTTCCAGAACTCGCGAATGCCCATCACCGCGCCAAAGTGCCGGACGAACTTCTTGTAGTCGGCCCAGACTTGGGCGGAGTAGCACATCGATGTCCTCCGAAGTCTCAGTTGTCGTCGCTGAGGAACAGGCGTCCGCCCGTTCCATCGACCTCGGCTGAGTCGTTCGCCGCGGCTTCTGCCAGCACCCAGGTGGACCAGGCCTCGCCGCGGACGCCGTCCGAGAAGGCAAGCCAGGCTTCTCGCGGATCGACCCCCGCAGCGGCGAAGACCTTATGTGCGGTCTCCAGGCCACGGGCAAGCTGCTCAGGACAGAGATCGGAAGCATCGAGCATCAAAGGCATCGACCGATAATAGCTGCGGCCAACACTGCGCCGCCGCGGCGGAACAAGCCGGGGCAAAGGCGCCCAGGCAGGCGTCCAATCATCGTCGTCTGCACCGGGCTCACGTTCGTAGAAGGCACAGCCGCGGCTCGGCATGGCCACCTTGCAATTGCCGCCAGGCCGCTCGCACAGACCATGGGAATGTCCAGACGTGCCGCCCCACCACCTGCAGTACCAGCAGGGGTGGCTGAGGATCTCTCGGTAGTCGCTGGGTGCGCCGTTCATGGCAGTGAGTCTGGCGAGTCGCAGGCCCAAGGGGTGAGCCAGCGTCGCGAAGAGGTCATCGCGGATGGCCGCGACCTCTCTTCATGTCGAGTATCGCGAGTCACTCATAACTCCTGGCGCACCAAAATTGCCGGATGGCCATTAGCCATCGCCGTCAACTCGTTGATGGATGAGCAGCGCGACGATCCCAGAAAACCGCCGTCCGCGGCATCAGCAAATGGCCCAAAGCCGAGTCGGCTCAATGGTTGGGGTTGCTGAACGCCGACTGCGCCGGGCCGGCAGCCGACACGTGCGTCCAGGATACATCGTGAGCCCTGGGCCGGGCACTCATGGCGTCGCCGGTGCTGACCAAGGCGAACCTCTTGCAAGCCGCTGGATCGAGCTCGAAGAAGGCCGCCCACGAGTCGTCCTGGCGCAGCCTTCCGGGTGATTCCTCATGCCTCTCGCGGCTTCACGAACTGGCGCGCCGCCTGCGGGCCGTCGGCGCATCCTGCGATGGTAGGCGTCGCGGCGTCCTGGGCACGGGCCCGCCCAATCGGAAAGCTCCCACTCATGACCCGTTCGATGCCGGGCCGGCCTGACGTCGTCCGCTGTGGCACCTGGTGTCACTGCACGGTTGAGCTTGGTATTGATCGGTGCACGGCATGCGCGTTGCTCCGTGGCGCCACTCAACCACCGTCTCGCTGACATATGCCTGCCTTCTTCGTCCGCGGATGCAGGGCCTCGCCGCCGACGCTGTTTCTGGCCATCGGCTTGTCCCTCGCCACGACCGGCTGCAGCTCTTTGCTGAGCGAAGGGGCGGCGACGGCCGCGGGCGTCGCCGGCACGGCCCTCGCGGCGCAGGTGACGGACAACGCGGCGGTGAGCGCGGGCATCGGCCTGGGCGTTCTCGCGGCGGCACAGGCCGGCGTCAAGGCGGTGGAGCGCGACTAACACGGCAGGCAGCAGGGGCATATCGCCGAGATCGCGGGTGGCCTGGCGCCCGGCCAAGTGGCGCCCTGGCGAAGCCAGCACCTGGTCCACCTGGATCCCAACGAGAACGGACGCGTGACGGTGAGCCGGGTCATCAGCGCGGGTGACCTCGCCTGCAAGGAGATCGTGTTCTCCGTCGATCGGGTACAAGACAACGCCCCGATGAGCGCGTTCTATGTCGCCACCATCTGCCAGGACGGCGGCACCTGGCGCTGGGCATCCGCCGAGCCGGCGACGGCGCGCTGGGACAACCTGCAATGAGAAGGCCGACTCGATGTTCGCCAGCGGTCATCGTGCTATTGGCGTCGTCGGTCGCCGGCTGCGGCTCGGTGGGCGGGTGGACGGGTGCCATTGCCGGCATCGCCACGGGCACCTTCAGCTCCAACCCGGCAGTCGGACTGGCCGTGGGCGTGACCGTCAAGGCCGCGACCGACGCCGAGATGAAGCGCCTTTTCCGCGGGATGCAATCGGAGGAGCAGGATCGCATCGCCGAGACAGCCGGCGCCCTGGAAGTCGGCGACCGCCAGCAGTGGCAAGTTCACCACCCGTTCCACTACGCGGACCACGGCGGCGAAGTGCAGGTCCTGGCCACGATCGACAACGCCCTGGCCGTCTGCAAGGAGGTGCTGTTCTCTGTGGTCGGCGGCGACAGCGATTCGCCCACGCGCGAGTGGTTCGTCACGCAGATCTGCCAGCAATCGGATGGCCGCTGGCGCTGGGCAGCGGCGGAGCCTGCGATCGGGCGGTGGGGCGCGCTGCAATGAGCGTCTTTCCGATCATCCCGGATGATCGTTGCCACACCCAGCGCCTGCCCGTAGCCTCCCCAAGGAGGCCAC
>Ga0209051_1000302_pt1 | contig 77692 bp, 77 predicted proteins | sample AraplaCvi_mMS_r2_2_FD_184286 | JGI IMG/M metagenome (GOLD analysis project Ga0209051, IMG submission 184286) | Arabidopsis root microbial communities from North Carolina, USA - plate scrape MF_Cvi_mMS_r2 (SPAdes) (version 2) | ecosystem: Host-associated > Plants > Roots > Endosphere | place...
GCGAGCGCGTGCACTGGGCGATGATGTTCGCGGCCTTCCTGGTGGGCATCCCGCTGTTCTTCGAGATCGGCTTCGTGCTGCTGATCCCGCTGGTGTTCATCGTGGCGCGGCGCACCGGCGTGTCGCTGATCCGCATCGGCATCCCGCTGCTGGCCGGCCTGTCGGTGGTGCACGGCCTGGTGCCGCCGCATCCGGGGCCGCTGCTGGCCATCGGCGTGTTCGGCGCCGACATCGGCAAGACCATCTTCTACGGCCTCCTCGTGGGCCTGCCCACCGCGATGATCGCCGGGCCGATCTTCGGCAAGTTCATCTCGAAGTACGTGCCGGGCGAGGCCTCGCCCGAGCTGATGGAGCAGCTGGCGCACGAGCCCGAGGCGCGCGATCTGCCCGGCTTCGGCATCACGCTGCTCACGGTGCTGCTGCCGGTGGGGCTGATGCTGCTGAAGACCTTCGCCGACGTGGCGCTCGACGACAAGAACGTGGTGCGCCACTGGATGGACTTCATCGGCCACCCGATCACCGCGCTGCTGGCGGCGCTGCTGCTGTCGCTCTACACCTTCGGCACCGCGCGCGGCTTCACCGCCAAGCAGATCATGAAGTTCGTCGACGACAGCCTCGCGCCCACCGCGGCGATCGTGCTGATCATCGGCGCGGGCGGCGGCTTCAAGCAGATGCTGGTCGCGAGCGGCGTGGGCAACGCGATCGGGCAGATGGCGCTGCATGCGCAGGTCTCGCCGATCCTGCTCGCCTGGCTGGTGGCGGGGTTGATCCGCATCGCCACCGGCTCGGCCACGGTCGCCACCATCACCGGCGCGGGCATCGTCGCGCCGCTGGCCACCATGGTGCCGGGCGTGAACCGCGAGCTGCTGGTGCTGGCCACCGGCGCCGGCTCGCTGATCCTCTCGCACGTCAACGACGCGGGCTTCTGGCTGGTGAAGCAGTACTTCAACATGACGGTGGCCGAGACCTTCAAGACCTGGACCGTGATGGAAACACTGATCTCGGTCGTGGCCATCGTGTTCATCATGCTGCTCGGCATGGTCGTGTAAGCCAAGGGACAAGCATGGGCCGCATCGTCATCGGGGTCGACATCGGAACCACCAGCACCAAGGCGGTGGCCTTCACGCCGGCCGGGCGCGTGCTGGCGCACGACGCGGTCGAGTACCCGCTGCTGCAGCCCGAGGCCGCAGCCGCCGAGCAGGACCCGGAGCAGATCTTCCAGGCCGTGCTCGCGGCCATTGCCGGCTGCGTGAAGCAGAGCAAGGCCGCGCCCGCCGACGTGCTCGCGGTGTCCTTCAGCGCGGCGATGCACAGCCTGATCCTGGTCGACGGCGCTGGCGCGCCGCTCACGCGCAGCATCACCTGGGCCGACCACCGCGCCTCGGCCTGGGCCGGGCGCATCCGCGACCAGTGGGACGGCCTGGCGATCTACCGCCGCACCGGCACGCCGATCCATCCGATGTCGCCGCTGGCCAAGCTGGTGTGGCTGCGCCACGAGCGCGCCGACCTGTTCGCGCGGGCCGCGCGCTTCGTCGGCATCAAGGAGTACGTGTTCTTCCGGCTCTTCGGCCAGTGGCAGGTCGACCATTCGATCGCCTCGGCCACGGGGCTGTTCGACATCGAGCGGCTCGACTGGGACGAGGGCGCGCTCGCGCTGGCCGGCGTGCGCGCCGACCAGCTGCCGCGCCCGGTGCCGACCACCTGGCACATCGAGGGCCTGGCGGCGGAGACCGCGGCGCAGCTGGGCCTGGCGCGCGACACCCCGTTCGTGATCGGCGCCAACGACGGCGTGCTCTCCAACCTTGGCGTGAACGCGATGGCGCCCGGCGAAGTGGCCGTGACCATCGGCACCAGCGGCGCGATGCGCACCGTGGTCGACCATCCGATGACCGATCCCGAGGGCCGCACCTTCTGCTATGCGCTGGCCGAGCGGCGCTGGGTGGTGGGCGGGCCGGTGAACAACGGCGGCATCATCCTGCGCTGGGTGCGCGACGAGTTCGCCTCGGCCGAGGCCGAGACCGCCAAGCGCCTGGGCATCGACACCTACGAGGTGCTCACGCGCATCGCCGAGCGGGTCTCGGCGGGCTCCGAAGGGCTGGTGTTCCATCCCTTCCTCACCGGCGAACGCGCACCCTACTGGAACGCGGACCTGCGCGGCTCCTTCTTCGGGCTGGGCATCCACCACCGCAAGGAGCACATGATCCGCGCGGTGCTCGAGGGCGTGATCTTCAATCTGCACAGCATCCTGCCGGCGGTCGAATCGATCGCGGGCCCGAGCGCCCGCATCAAGGCCACCGGCGGCTTCGCGCGTTCGGGCATGTGGCGCCAGATGATGGCCGACGTGTTCGACCGCGAGGTGGTGGTGCCCGAGAGCTTCGAGAGCTCCTGCCTGGGCGCCGCGGTGCTCGGGCTCTATGCGCTGGGCCATGTCGATTCGCTGGACGTGGTCGCGGGCATGGTGGGCGCGACCCACCGCCACACGCCCAACGCCAAGAACGCCGCGCTCTACCGGCAGCTGCTGCCGGTGTTCCTCTCGCTGCCGCGCAAGCTCGGCGAGGAATACCGGCTGCTGGCCGCGTTCCAGCAGCAGACGGCGGTGCCGCCGCCGGTGCGCAAAGGCTGACGGCTGCGCTTCGCCCAGCCCCTTTTTGGAGATCCGGCTTTGCTGAACACGACGCCGCAGGCCTTCGCTCCCCAGCAGGTGTTCGATGCCTGCGCCACGGTCCACTGCGAGGGCGCCTGCGCGCCTTCGCCGCGAGAGAGCAATCCGCGCTGCCTGCATGAACACGAGCTGCACCTGATCGGCGCGAGGCCTGCGCGCCTGCGCATCGGCGGCGGCACGGACCAGGAGACGCACAGCTTCGCGCCCGGCACCGTCGTGCTGCTCGGTCCGCGGCTGCCGCGCAGCCTCGCGTTCGAGCACCGCGCGCCCCCGGGCGACGCCGCCGCTGGTGCACTGGTGCTGCGCTTCAGCGACGAGCTGCTGCGCCGCGGCATGGCGCTTTTTCCGGAGCTCGGCGATGCCGGCCCGCTGCTGGCGCGCGCGCGCCAGGGCGTGCAGTTCGTCGGCCTCGGCGCGGACACGCGCGCGCGCCTGCGCCGCATCGAGACGCTGCGCGGGCTTGCGCGATTTTCCGAATTCATCGCACTGCTGAACGAGCTCGCGCAATGGCGCGACTACCGCCTGCTGGCCGATGTCTTCCTTGCCGATGCCGGCTTCGACGAGGACGGCCGGGCGCTGCGCATCCACAAGGCGATCGACTACATCCGCGACAACTACGCCGAGGCGCTCTCGCTGGCCGAGGTCGGCGCGATCGCAGGCATGCGCGAGAACGCGTTCTCGCGCAGCTTCCGCCGCGCCACCGGCCAGACCTTCACCGACTTCGTCAACGGCCTGCGCGTGGCCAGGGCCTGCCGCCTGCTGGCGTCGACGCGCCAGCAGGTGAGCAGCATCTGCTACGAGGTGGGCTTCAACAACATCTCGAATTTCAATCGGCACTTCCGCCGGATCAAGGGCATGACGCCGGGCGAATTCCGCGGCGGCCGGATGTGAACGCGGACCGCGCCGGGCATCGGGGCACGCCGGTCCTCGCGTGCCTGGTACTTCGTCTCGCCATCGGCCAGGTGGTGGAGGTTCTCGAAGGCCGCGGCGCTGCGCTCGGACGTGGCCGCGCGAAGAAGCTCAGGACGCGGCCGCCGCCCGGCGAAACATGGTCCGCCGCGTGTTGCGGAAAGCCGGCCGCACGCGCGAACTCCACGGCGTCGCGCGCACCGCCAGCCACGCGGGGCTGCCCAGGGCCCCGGGGTCCGCAAGGTCGTAGCAGGCGTAGTAGCGCGGCGAGCCCGCCAGGTCGATGTAGCGTGCGGCCCGGACGGTCCCGGGCACGGCGGCGAGGCCGGGCAGGTGCTCCTGCGCATACCAGGCATTGAGTTCGTCCTCGAGTTCGGGCAGCACGTCCGTCTCCACGACGTAGTGGTGCGTGGCGACGCGGCCGGCCGAGGCACCCGGCACTTCCTGCAGGCAGGCGAGCCGCCGCCACCCGCCCAAGCCGCCTTCCGCGGGCGGCTTGGGGCTCGAAACATAGAAATAGGCCAGGTGCCCGTCCACGGCCTGCCACGGTCGCGCTTCGCGCAGCCACGAACCTGCCAGCGGCCCCGCCACCGATGCGTCATGCCTGAGAAGCCAGAGGTCCTGCATTCGAATGGCCTCGTTCAATGCGCCACATTCAGCGCGACAAGCAGGCGCGACACCATGTTGTAGGCCGCCACGGTCGCCACGACTTCCACCACGCCCTTGGCGTCGAAGTGCTGCTGCACGCGGCCCATGAGTTCGTCCGGCACCACGACCTGCCGGGTCATGGCATCGGTCAGCTCCAGCACCAGGCGCTCGAGCGGCGCGAACACGCCGGACAGCACGTCCTGGCGCACCGCGTCGATCTTCTCGGCGCTCACGCCCGCCTTCTGCGCATGGGGCACGTGCGCGTCGTACTCGAAGCTTGCGCCGTTGAGCACCGCGACCCGCAGGATCATCAGCTCGCGAAGGTCGGCCGGCACGCCGGTCTGGTTGCGCACCGCCGTGAGCATGCGTTCCCAGCCCGAGGCGATCGGCCCGCTGTTCAGCAGCACCTGGTAGAGCAGCGACACGCGGCCGCGCTCGGCCATGATGCGGGCTTCGACCTCGGCCAGTTCCGGATGGGTGCCGGGCTGCACGAGGGGTACGCGGATGGATGTGCTCGTCGTCATCATTCGGCCCTGATGTTCTTGGCGCGGATCAGCTTGGCCCACTTCTCGGTGTCGCGCTTCTGGATGGCCGCGAGTTCCTGCGGGGTGGAGCCTACCGGCTCGGTGCCGGTCTTCAGCAGTTTCTCGCGCACCGCCGGGTCGGCCAGCGTGCGGCGCACCGCCTTGTTGATGGCCGCGACGGTCTCGGGCGGCGTCTTCGCAGGCGCGAACAGCGCATACCAGTTGTTGGTGTCGACGCCCTGGATGCCTTGCTCTTCCAGCGTCTTCACCTCGGGCAGCGAAGGATGCCGCTTGCCCGACGCCACGCCGAGCGCCTTGAGCCGCCCGCCCTGCAGGTGTCCGAGCAGCCCCGGCACGTCGCCGAAGAAGCCGCTGATCTGGCCGCCCATCAGGTCCGTGATGGCGGGAGCGGCGCCCTTGTAGGGCACATGAAGCAGCTTCGCGCCGCTCGCATCGGCGAGCTGCTCGATCGCCAGGTGCGGAATGCTTCCGGTGCCGGAGGAGCCCATCGGCGTGGGATCGGCGCGCTTCTTCGTCGCGACCACGAACTCGGCCGCGTCCCGGGCCGGGTTGGCCTGCTGCGCCACCAGCAGCTCGACGTTGTTGACCACCAGCGAGACCGGCACGAAGTCGCGCTGCATGTCGTAGGGAAGCTTCTCGTAGAGCGAAGAATTGATGGCCGCCGCGCCCACGCTGGTGAACCACAGCGTGCTGCCGTCCGGCGCCGATTTCATGACATCGACGGCGCCGATCGCGCCATTGGCGCCCGGCTTGTTGTCGATGAGGACCGTGCGGCCCAGCTCCTTGCCGAGCCGTTCGGACAGGGTCCGCGCGACCGCGTCGACAGGGCCGCCCGATGTGAAGGAAACGACGATCCGCGTCGTCTTCGGCTGCGCGTGCACGGCGGGCATCGGCAGCGCGGCGAATGCCGCCGCGAGCAGGTAGCGCTTGATCATGGATGTCTCCGTCTTTCTTGCAGGGGCTCGAGCCTCAGTCGCAGCGCGCGGTCATGCCGCCGTCGACGATCAGTTCGGTGCCGGTGATGAACCGGGCCTCGTCGCTCGCCAGGAACAGCACCGCGCTCGCGGTGTCGCGGCCGTCGCCCATGAAACCGAGCGGAATGCGCTTCTGGCGCTGGGCCAGCAGGGCATCGACGTTGCCGCCGGCGCGCTGTTTTGCCAGCCGCGTCTCGACCATCGGCGTGTGCAGCTGGCCCGGCACCACGCTGTTGACCCGCACGCCCTGCGCCGCGTGCTGGACCGCGATCACGCGCGACATCTGGATCACGCCGGCCTTGGTCGCGGCGTACGCGACCTGCGCACTGCCGGTCCAGCGCAGGCCCGAGGTGGAGGAAATGTTGACGATCGATCCCGCACCCTTCGCAAGCATCGTGGGAAGCACGTGCTTGCAGGTGAGGAACACGCTCTTGAGGTTCACGTCGACCTGCAGGTTCCATGTTTCCTCGGCCAGTTCCACCGGCCCGCCTGCGGCCGAGCCGCCCACGTTGTTGACGAGGATGTCGATGGTGCCGTAGCTGTCCAGGCAGGCGGCCGCCATGGCCGCGACGCTCTCGTTGCTCGTGACGTCGCACAGCCATGGCGTGATCGATGCGCGGGCCTCGCCGGCCAGCTCGAGCGTTTCTTCGAGCCGTGCGCGGTCGCGGTCCACCGCCAGCACCTTGGCGCCTTCCTCGGCCAGGCGCACGGCAATTGCGCGGCCGTTTCCCCAGCCGGCGCCGACGCAGCCGGCGCCGGTCACGATGGCCACCTTGTTCTCGAAGCGCGGGCTCATGGCTGGTCTCCAAATCGGTAAAGGCGTTGCGGGTTGTCGACCAGCAGCGCATGGCGCGCGGATTCGCTCGGCGCCATTTCGGCAATGAGGTCGACGAGCTGCTGTTCGTCGGGCACGGGGCCCGCGTGGTTGGGATGCGGCCAGTCGTTGCCCCACACCACCCGGTCGCCGAATTCCGCGACCAGCTTCCGCGCGAAGGGCAGGGCGTCGGCATAGGGCGGACCCTGCCGCGTGATGCGGTCCATGCCGCTCACCTTGACCCAGAAGTGTTCGTGCGCCATCAGGCCGAGCAGCGCGCGGAAGTCGGGCTGGTCCAGGCCCCGCGACGCATCGATGCGCCCGATGTGGTCGATCACCACCGGCGTCGGCGAACGGCGCAGCGCCGGCGCCAGGTCCGTGAGCAGGGCCGGATCGCCGTGGATCTGCAGATGCCAGCCGAGCGGCGCAAAGCGGCCCGCGAGCGACAGCACCTCCTCGATGGGGGTGTGGCGGCCCAGGTGGCCCATGAAGTTGAAACGGACGCCGCGAAAACCCGCTGCGTCCAGGCGCCGGAGCTCCGCATCGCCGACGTGGGTCGGCAGCAGCGCGATGCCGCGGTAACTCGAAGGCCGCGCGGCGACCGCGTCTTCGGTGGCCCGGTTGTCGAAGCCATGGCAGGCCGACTGCACGACCACGCAGCGCTGCAGCCCGAGCCGGTCGTTCAGCGCGTAGAGGGCTTCCTTCGGCGCATCGGCCCCGGGAACGAAGCTGGCGTCCTCGGCGTAGGGAAATCGCGTGCGGGGCCCGAACACATGGCAATGGGCATTGCAGGCCCCGGAGGGGAGGGTGGAGGTCATGCATGCAGTTTCCCGGCTGCGGGCGGTATGCGTAAGGACGGCATCTCTATATCAGCTATGCTGCCTGGCTATGGAACTGCGCCAGCTTCAGTATTTCGTCGCCGTGGTCGATGCGGGGAGCTTCAGCCGTGCGGCCGTGGTGCTCGACCTGGCGCAGCCCAGCTTGAGCAGGCAGATCGCGCTGCTGGAAGCGGACCTCGGGCAGCGGCTGCTGGTCAGAACCGGGCGCGGCGTGACCCCCACGGATGCGGGCGAAGCCTTGCTGGTTCACGCGCGCGCCATGCTCGAGATCTCGCGCCGCGCGCGCGACGAGCTCGGCGAGATGGAGGAAAGCCCGGGCGGCCGGATCGTGGTCGGCATGCCGCCGCGGGTGGCCCTGGGCTTGAGCGCGCCCCTGATCCGGCGCTTCAGGCAGAGGTTCCCGCGCGCCGTCATCACCGTGCTCGAAGGCCTGAGCGTCGCACTGCGCGAGTCGCTCGTCGCAGGGCGGCTGGACCTGGCGCTGCTCTTCGATCCCGCGCCCTCGGCCCAGCTTTCGTTCCAGCCGCTGATGCGCGAGAAGCTTTTGCTGGTGGCGCCGCCCAGGAGCAAGCTGCCCGCCCGCGTCGGCTTGCCGGCGCTCGCCAACTACCCCATGGTGCTGCCCAGTGCGCCGAATGCGATCCGGCACTTGCTCGACTCGGTGCTGGGCCCGCGCGGTGTCGAGCTCCAGGTGCTCGCGGAGGTGGGTGCGGTGCGCACCGTTCTCGCGCTCGTCGCGACCGGCGTCGGATGCACGATCCTTCCGGAGAGCGCCTTGAGTGCCGCCGACGACGAGGCCCTGCCGCGCGCGCCGATCGGGCCGCCCGCCATCTGGAATGCGCTGGTCCTCGCGACGCCGACGGCGCGCCCGGCCACCCGGCTCGTGCGTGGCACGGCGCAGCTGCTCCAGGAACTGGATTTCCGGCGCCCCCAGGTCGAATAGCCAACAGGCATAGCTGGTATAGGGCAAGATTGCTTACGGGCTGCGGCGGGCCCGCCGAGACTGCCGGTCATGCCCACCGACACCCCACTCCATCCCGCCAGGCGCGAGCCGCCGGCGAGCAAGCTGCTCTCCTACCGGCCCCGGAATTCGAACGGAACAACGGTCGAGATCGAATTCCACGACCAGGGCGCCGGCCCGGTCATCTGCATCCTGCCTTCGCTCGCGCGCTCGGGGCGGGACTACGACGTGGTCGCGGACCTGCTGTGCGACGCCGGCTTCCGCGTGCTGCGGCCCGAGCCCAGAGGCGTCGGCCGCAGCCGCGGGCCGATGGAGAACCTGGACATGCACGATTTCGCGGGCGACGTGGCCGCGGTTCTCGACCATGCGCAAACCGGGCCGGTGGTCATCGTCGGCCATGCCTGGGGCAGCCAGCCGGCGCGTGCGCTGGCGGCCGATCGTCCGGACCTGGTGCGCGGCATCGTCATGGCCGCGGCGTCGGCGGGCAAGCTGCCGCCGGGCTCGACCGAGAGGCCGTACAGCCGCCTGCGCGACGCGATCGACGGCGCCGGGGATCCGTCCCTCTCGCAGGCCGAACGCCTCGCCTGCCTGCGCAAGGCCTTCTTCGCACCCGGGCACGACCCGAGCGTGTGGCTCGACGGCTGGTTTCCGGCCGCGCACGAAGCGCAGGGCCGCGCGCGCGAGAACACGCCGATCGACGACTACTTCTCGGGTGGAAAGACGGCGCCGATCCTGGACCTGCAGGCCGAGCACGACGCGGTCGTCATTCCCGATGTCATGCAGCCCCTGTTGGGCGAGCGGGTCACGGTCCGGGTCATCCGCGACGCGGGGCATGCGATGGCGCCCGAGCAGCCGCACGCCATGAGCGCGGCGATCGCCGAGTTCGCGCGCGGCATCTAGAAATCCAAGAGAAGGAGAAGGAGACACAGCATGCTGAAAAAGATCATTTCGCTGTCCAGGTTCGCGCTGCTGGGAGCTGCCGTCGCGGGCGCCCAGGTCTGCAGTGCGGACGACTATCCGAGCAAGCCCATCCGGATGGTCATTCCCTACACGCCCGGAGGCTCCATCGACACCGTGGGCCGCATGGTGGCCGACCAGCTGCAGCGGCAGCTGGGCCAGCCGATCGTCATCGAGAACACGCCGGGCGCCTCCGGGGTGCTCGGGTCGCTGAATGTCAGGAAGGCCAAGGCCGATGGCTACACCCTGCTGTTCAATGCATCGAGCCAGGTGTACCTGCCGCTCGTCCTCGCCAAGAAGAGCTATGACGCGGAGAAGGACTTCACCCCCGTGGGACAGATCGGCTACGTGCCGTTGATCGTGGCGGTCAACAACGATGTTCCGGCCAAGAACCTCGCCGAATTCGCGGCGCTGGCCAGGGCGAACCCCGACAAGTACACCTGGGCGACCTCGGGCCTCGGGACCACGAGCCACCTCAGCGAGGAAATGATCAATCGCGCGCTGAAGCTCAGGATGGCGATCATTGCGTACAAGGGCGCGGTGCCGCAGCTGACCGACGTCATCGGGGGGCACGTCTCGGCGGCGGTGTCTCCGATGCCCGGCGTCCACTCTTTCGTGCAGGCCGGCCGCCTGCGCGCACTGGCTGTCACGAGCAAGACGCGGGTGCCGAGCATGCCCGAGGTTCCGACGGTCGCGGAAAGCGGCATCCCGGGCTTCGAGCTCCTCTCGTGGTACGGCATCTGGGGGCCGGCCCACATGCCGGCAGCGGTGGTCGACCGCCTGAACGCGGAAATTGCCAAGGCGGTCGACACGCCCGCGCTCAAGGCCAAATTTGCCGAGCTGTCCTTCATTGCGGCCAGGTCGAATCCCGCGCAGTTCCGCGAGCTGATCCGCGAGGACCTGTCGAAGATCGGCCAGGCGGTCAAGGAAGCCAACATCCGGATCGACTTCTAGCGGGCGCGCGAGGGCGGCGGCTCGGCCGCGAGCAGGACCGCCCTTGCCCGGTCGCGCAGGGCCAGCAGCGGCCCCTTCAACTCCGCTTCGGTGTCCTGGACGCTGCCTGCCGTGGTGACGCTGACATTGAAGACATAGATGGGCCGCTGCGCCATGACGAGCGGCGCCGCCATGGCGACGACTTCCGGCTGCCAAGACGCCGCGCAGTAGCCGCGCTCTTCGACACTCGCGATCGCGGCCTTGATCTCGTCGCGTAGGCGGCCCCATTCGGAGTGCCGCCCCGCCTTGAACCTTGCCATCAGCGCGCGGCGCTCGTCCTGCGGCGCCACGGCCAGGTAGGCCCTGCCGAGCGAGGTGAGCTCCATCGGCACGCGCTGGCCCGCAACCACGTTGCGCAGTGCGACTTTCCGGTTGTAGCGCACGGACTCCAGGTAGACCATCTCGTCCCGGTCGGGCGCGGCCAGGCCGACGTTGATGCGCATCTTTTCCGCCAGCGTCCGCATCAGCGGCGCCACCGCGTTCAGCACGGGCGAACCCGAGCGCATGGCGTGGCCCAGGCTCAGCACCGGCGCGGCCAGCCGGTAGGCCCGGCGGCTGCGGTCGTGCTCGAGCAGGCCGGTCTCGACCAGCGTTTGCGCGAGGCGGCTGACCGTCGCGCGCGAGAGGCCGGTGCGCTCCGCGATCTCGCCGTTGCCCAGCAGGTCGGCGCCGGGGCGGAAGGCCCTCAGGATCTCGATGCCCCGCACCAGGGAGCGGTTCAGCAGCGGGTCTTCGTGGTGCTGGCGCCGGGGCGCGGGGTCTGCAGGAGCATGCATGGCAAGGTGGGAGAGGTGTGCCGGCGGAGCCTATCTCAAATTCCATGCAATGGAAATGTGGGGATGCGCGGCGGCGCCCGCGTCCCTAAGCTTGGACCCGTCGATGAGAAGAGCCGCAGCGCCGCCCTCGATGCCTGCCTTCTCACATTTCTTTTGACGGAGACAAACCATGCAGAACCCGATGACGCTGGCGCGCGCCAGGCATGCCATCCTTCTTTCGCTGGCCTGCGCGGTCGGCGGCCTCGTCGCGATGCCGGCGCGCGCGGCCTTTCCCGACAAGCCGATCAAGCTCGTGGTGCCGTTCGCACCCGGCGGCGGCACCGACCTGGTGGCCCGCACCATGGCCATCGCGATGGGGCAGGAGCTGGGGCAGCCCGTGATCATCGACAACAAGCCCGGCGCGGGCACGATCATCGGCACGGACGCGGTGGCCAAGAGCGCACCCGATGGCTACACGATGGTGATGGCAACCGTGGCGCACGTCGTGAACCCGAGCCTCCAGCCCAAGCTCCCGTACAACCACGAGAAAGCCTTTGCGCCGGTCATGCTGGTAGGCATCTCGCCGAACGTGCTGGTGGTTCGCGCCGACAGCCCGCTCAAGTCGGTGAAGGACCTGATCGATGCGGCCAGGGCCCATCCGGGCAAGCTGTCCTTTGCGTCGCAGGGCGCGGGCACCTCGGCCCACCTGGCCGGCGAACTCTTCAAGAATCTCACCAAGACCGACATCACCCACATCCCGTACCGCGGTGCCGGCCCCGCCATCACCGACCTGCTAGGCGGACAGGTCGACGTGATGTTCGCGACCGCCGCGGCGGTGGGCAGCTTCGTCGAGAGCGGCAAGCTGCGCGCGCTGGCCGTGACGACCGCCGCGCGATCCGCGGCCCACTCGCTCGCAAAGGTGCCGACGATCGCGGAGAGCGGCGTGCCGGGCTATGTCGCAGACAGCTGGTACGGCCTGTACGCGCCCGCCGGCACCCCGGCCGACGTGATTGCGCGCCTGAATGCCGCGGCGAAGAAGGCCGTGCAGACGGACGCCTTCCGCAAGCGGGTGGAGTCCGAGGGCCTCGTCATCAACGGCGGCTCGCCGCAGGACTTCGACAGGTACGCCAAGGGCGAGGAAGCGCGCTGGCGCAAGGTGGTCAAAGAAAACAACATCACGGCCGAATGAACGGAGAAATCGAATGAACAGCAGCAGCCTGATCGAACTGGAAGTCGCGGACGGCATCGCCACCCTGTGGCTGAACCGCCCCGAAAAGCGCAACGCGATGAGCGACGACATGCGCACTGAATTCATCGCCGCACTCGAGCACGTGGCCGGCGACAAGGCGATCCGCGCCCTGGTGCTCACGGGACGCGGCAAGGGCTTCTGCGCCGGCGGGGATGTCGCCGGCATGGAGCGGCGGATGCAGGCACCCGCGGGCGAGGTCGGCTTCAACGGCTGGAGCCGCCAGCAGCGCGTGCACCACACCCAGTCGCTGCTGCACACCATGCCCAAGCCGACGATCGCCGCCGTCAACGGCGCCGCCTCGGGCCTCGGGGCCGACACGGCACTGGCCTGCGACTTCATCATCGCTTCGGATGCCGCGAGCTTCACCTGGTCCTACATCCATCGCGGCATCGTTCCCGATGGCGGCGGCATGTACTTCCTGCCGCGCCGGGTCGGACTCTCCAGGGCCAAGGAACTGATCTTCAGCGGCCGGAAGGTCGAGCTCGAAGAGGCCCTGCGCCTGGGCATTGCCGATCGCCGGTCGCAGGCCGAGCACCTGGTTGCCGATGCGCAGCGCTGGGCGGCCGAGATGAGCCAGGGGTCGGCCACCGCATTGGCCCTTGGCAAGACGATCCTCAACCAGAGCTTCGAGCTGTCCGCGCACCAGGTGTTCGCCCAGGGCAGCCAGGCGCAGGGCATCTGCTACACCAGCACCGAGCATCGCGAATCGGTGATGGCCTTCCTGGCCAAGAGCAGCGCGAAGAACAGGACGACGAAATGACCGAACTGAACGCCATCGCCAGGCTTCTGAAGCCGCGCAGCGTCGCCGTGATCGGCGCCTCGGCCGATGCGGCCAAGACGGCCGGCCGGCCCGTGGCCTACCTGCGCAAGCACGGATTCACGGGCGAGATCTACCCGGTCAATCCGCGTGCCGATGCCATCGGCGGCCTGGCCTGCTATCCGGACATCGCCTCGATCCCCGGCACGCCCGATGTGGGCATCGTGCTGCTGGGCGCCGAGCGCGCGCACCAGGCCGTGCGCGAACTCGCGGCCAAGGGAACGGCCGCAGCGATCGTGCTTGCGAGCGGCTACACGGAAACCGGGGAGGAAGGCGCGCGCCGCCAGCAGCAGCTCATCGAAGCGGCCGGCCGCATGCGGATCCTCGGCCCCAACACGATCGGACTGGTCAACCTGACCGACAACATCGTGCTCTCCGCCAGCGGTGCACTCGAGATGGAGCACTTCCCGGTCGGCGGGATCGGCGTGGTCTCGCAGAGCGGGGGCATCCTCGGCGCGCTGCTCTCGCGTGCCGCCGCGCGCGGCATCGGCCTGTCGAAGCTGATTTCGACCAGCAACGAAGTGGACCTGGACCTGGCGGATTTTGTCGACCACCTGGCCGACGACGCCGACACCAGGGTCATCGCCCTCTATGTGGAGAGCGTGCGCAACCCGGAGAAGTTTCGTGCCGCTGCACTGAAGGCCGCGCGCGCGGGCAAGCCGGTGGTCGCGTTCAAGATCGGCCGCTCCGAAGCGGGCGCGAAAGCCGCCGTGTCGCACACCGGCGCGCTGGCGGGCGCCGACCGCATGTACGACGCGCTGTTCAGGCAGGTCGGCGTGATCCGCGCCCAGACCTTCGGCGACCTGCTCGACATTCCCGTCGCGCTGGCCACGGGCCGGAAGCTCCGCGGCAGGCGCGTGGCCATCCTGACCTCGACGGGCGGCGCCGGAACGCTGGTGTCGGACGACCTGGGCATGCAGGGCTTCGAGACGCCGGCGCCGGATGCTGCAACCGCCGCGGCCTTGCGCGCGCTGCAGAGCGGCGATCATGCGGTGCTCGACCGCAACCCCATCGACGTCACCCTGGCCGGCCTGCAGCCGGACCTGCTGCGCGGCGCCATCGACATCCTGCTCGAGAGCCCCAGCTACGACGCGCTGGCGATCATCGTCGGCTCCTCCAGCCTGGCCATGCCGGAACTGATGGCGGGCGCCATCCAGGACTGCCTGCCGCATTCGGACAAGCCCGTGATCGCCTACGTGAGCCCGCATGCGCCCGAAGTCGCGGCCTTGCTCACGCAGCGCGGTGTGCCCGCCTTTGCCGCGGCCGAGAGCTGCACCCGTGCGCTCGCTGCCATGCTGAATGCCGGCAGCTGGCGCGAGCCGGATCCATCCCGTGCGCCTGCCGCCGCCGTGCCCATCGACGACCTGCCCACCGGCTCGCTGGATGAGGCCCAGGCCAAGCAGCTGTTCACCCGCTTCGGCATCGCGTGTGCGCGCGAGGTGGTGGTGACCACGCCGGCAGAGGCCGAGGCTGCGGCGCGCGAACTGGGCGGACGCGTCGTGCTCAAGATCCTGTCGGCCGAGATCACGCACAAGAGCGATGTCGGCGGCGTCGCGGTGAACCTGACGGCCGAGACGGTGGGCGCGCGCCTGCAGGCGATGGCCGCCGAGGTTGAGGCCAAGGCCGGCGTGCGGCCCCGGCGCTTCCTGGTGCAGGAAATGGTGGGCGGCGGCACCGAGCTGATCCTGGGCATGCACCGCGACCCGCTGGGAACCGCCATCCTGCTGGGCATGGGCGGCATCACCGCCGAACTGTTCAAGGACACCACGATGCGGCTGCTGCCGCTCCAGGGCGGCCTGAGCCGCGAGGATGCGCTCTCCATGGCGCACGAGCTCAAGACCTGGCCCTTGCTGGATGGTTTCCGCGGCCGGCCCAAGGCCGACGTCGAGGCGCTGGTCGATGCCATCGTCGCCTTCTCGGACATGGCGGCGCGGCTCGGCGAGCGCCTGCTCGAAGCCGAGATCAACCCGGTCTTCGTGCTGCCGCAAGGGCAGGGCGTGCGCGCGGCCGATGGCGTGGTCGTGCTGGCCGGCTGAAGAGGCAAGGCAAGCCTATCCTCAAGGAACCATCGAGATGCACGTCACCCAAGTATTCGCGCGCTACGCCGCCGACTTCCGGCGGCAGGATCTGCCGGCCGAAGTCCTCCACCACGCCAAGCGGGCCGTGATCGACTGGTATGCCTCGCTGTTCCCCGGCCTCGGCGCGGCGCCGGTGCGCCAGCTCGAGGCCGCCCTCAACGAGGACCTGGACCGCGGACGCGCCTTTCTCGCGCGCGGCCGGTCGGCCACCGCGCGCGCCGCTGCGCTGATCAACGGCACGGCCGCCCATGCGGCGGAGGTGGACGACAGCTTTCGCGAAGCCATGTACCACCCGGGCGCGGCCACCATTGCCGCCGCCCTGGCCGCAAGCCATGACACCGGCGCAAGCGGGCTGCAGTTCCTGCGCGGCGTGGTGCTGGGCTATGAAGTGTCGACGCGCATCGGCGTCGTGATGGGGCGCGCGCACTACCGGTTCTGGCACAGCACGGGCACGGTGGGCAGCTTCGGCGCCGCGGCCGCCGCAGGCGTTCTCATGAACCTCGACGAAGCCGCCTTCGCGCACGCGCTGGCCACGGCCGCCACCTTCGCGGCCGGCCTGCAGCAGGCCTTCCGCATGGACTCCATGTCCAAGCCGCTGCATGCGGGCCGCGCGGCCGAGGCCGGCGTGCTCGCCGCCCAGCTTGCGCGCAACGGTGTCACGGGTTCGCTCGACGTGCTCGAAGGAGAGGCGGGGCTGGGCCGGGCCATGAGCGACGGGCCGGACTGGTCGCAGATCGGCGCGACGCTGGGGCGGGACTTCCACATCGCCCGCCTGACGTTCAAGAACCACATCGGGTGCGGCCATGCCTTCGCGGCCATCGACGGCGCGCTGGCGCTGAAGCGGCGGCATGGCATCGAAGCCGGCGAGATCGCGCATGTGCATGTGGCAACCTACCGCCCGGCGCTCGACATTGCCTGCCACACGCAGCCGGCCACGGCCAACGAAGCGCGCTTCAGCCTGCGCTACGTGGTGGCGACCGCGCTGGCGCACGGCAGCGTGCGGCTGGCGGCGTACGAGCCGGCGCGGCTGCAGGATCCGGCCACGCGTTCGTTGATGGAGCGCACCAGCGTCGCGGTGGACCCGGAGCTCGATGCCGCCTTTCCGGGCCGGCGCGCCGCGCGCGTGGTGATCACGATGCGCGACGGCCGCCGCTTCGATCACCTGCAGCCCAACCGCAAGGGCGATCCGGAAGAACCGCTGAGCGATGCCGAGCTCGAAGACAAGTTCATGGAACTGTCCTCGCCCGTGATCGGCAGTGCACCCGCGCGGGCGCTGCTGGACCGCCTCTGGACGCTGGAGCGCAGCGCGGCGGTGCCGAACTGATCCGCGTCTGCGTCCGAGGGCGGGCGGCGCCAGAGCCGCAACTCAGGAACTGCAGCTGTAGTTGGCGGCCAGCTTCGCCGCCGCCGCATCGTTGGCCGGGCCGGTGTAGCGCGGGTATTGCGGGTACTGGCACAGCGGCCGGCTCAGCAGCACCGCCCCTTGCGCATCGCGCTTCTCCGCGAGCAGCGTGGAGGGGGCCGCGCTCTTGGTCACCCACTGGTCCAGGGCCGTCAGCAGATCCGATGAATCGGCACCCGGTCCTCCGGCGCAGTGGTTCACGCCCGGTGCGACATAGAAGCGCGTCGATGCGTCGGCGGTTGCGGCGCCGATGGCGCTTCGCATGTTCCCGTAGTACTCGACGGTCGACCGCACGCTGAGCGCGGAATCATTCCCGCCGTGCCACAGTATCAGCTTGCCGCCGCTGTTGATGAACGGGCGGATGTCCGCATTGGTCGCGTCGTTGAGCGCGGCCATGGCATAGAGGGCATTCTGGTTCTGATCCCAGGGCGTGTAGGCCAGCGAGTCCGCGCTCCGGTCGCGGGCCAGGTAGTTCTTGACCGTCGTGTCCTGGAACAGGAACTGCAGCGCCATGGTGACATTGCCGTCGCCCGTGAGCCAGGTCCGCCAGGCGCCGGGGTCGTCCTCGTTGCCCGTCAGGTTCCAGCCTGCATTGCGGAAGGTGGGGCTGCCCGTGAATGCGGCCTGCGTGGTCCAGGACGTGACCACGTCGAGCTGCGCGTCCGACAGGCAGGTGTCGCCAGTGTCGGCTCCGCCGGCGCAGCGCAGGGCGGCCACGTTGGCGAGCGCCGGCGTGCAGGCGGCCTGGTTCGACACCACGCCGTCGACAAGCCCGTCGAGCCCGTCGCAGGCGTCCCGCACATGCTTGCTCAGGAGCGCGGTCTTCGCGGCGCTGAATGCACCGCCGGGCGCGGCCAGTGCCCTGGAGTTCCGGTTGAAGGCGCCCATGAACCCGACCCAGTTGTAGGCCGGTGCGCGCGCAATGACGCCATCGAAGAGGTTCGGCGCGCGCTGCACCGCCATCAAGGCTTCGCGGCCGCCGTTCGAGCAGCCTTCGAAGTACGACTTGGCCGGCAGGGTTCCATAAGCCGCCGCCAGGGTCTCGGTGGCCGTCGACATCACGGTGGGCACCGAGAGGCTGCCGAACAGCTGCGCGGCAAAGGTGTCGGTCAATGCGAAGTCCGCGCTCAGGACATTGCCCTGGTGCCCCGAGTCGCTCGCGACCACGGCGTAGCCCAGGCCCAGCGCCGGCACCGAGGGCGGCGTGATCGCGCCGTTGTAGCCGCCGCCGCCCTGGTAGTAGAGCTTGCCGTTCCATGACTGCGGCAGGGAGATCTGGAAGTTCAGCGCCGGCGCGATCGTGCCGGTGACCTTGCAGTAGACGGGCACGCCCGCGGCCGCCTCCTGCATGGCGGCCGTCAGCGCGGCGCCCGCCACGGTTTTTCCGTTCAGCTCGCCGCAGGCCTTCTGGGCCGTCACGGCCGGTGCAGGTGGCGGGCTTGCGGGTTGCGCAGCAGGCGGGACCGGAAGCAGCACGGGGACCGCGCCGCGGTGATCGGAGCCGCCGCCGCAAGCGGCCAGCATCGCAGCGCCGGCAGCAGCAGCGGCAACGGCGTGGAGCTTCGTGCGGGCCCGTGATTCCTTGGAGAAGGAGGAGAAGAAGTGCATGTCTCGATTCCTTTGTCGGTTGTCAGCCTGTGCACCGCAACGACATGGAGCGATGCCTGCGTGATTCTGAAAGGCGAGACCCCGGGCAACTGTTCCGGGACGGACATTCGGGCCACTGATTTCTAAGGAAAAACCCTTCGGTTTCCCACGATGCACCGCCGGCCGGTCAGGGGTACCTGGCAAGCGCCTGCCGGTCCATCACCGTGATGTAGCCGTAGCCGCGCCGGATGAGGCCGGCGGCTTCCAGTTCGGTCAGCGCGGCGTTGACGCGCTGGCGCGAGATGCCGACGAGCGAACCGATCTCCTCCTGGTTGATCCGCAGCGTGGAGTCGGTGTTCGGATAGAGCACCGGATGGAACAGGCTCGAGATCCCCCGCGCCACGCGCGCCGTCGGTTCGAGCAGCCGGTCGAACTTCACCATCGCGATGAACTGTCCGAGGCGCTCGTTCAGATGGGAGAGCATGAAGTGGTTGAACGGAATGCTTCGATCGAGCAGCCAGGAGAACGTGGCCCTCGGCAGATGCACGGTGACGGTCGGCCGCGTCGCCATGACCTCGTACTTGCGCTGCTCCGGCTTCAGCAGCGATCCCTCGCCGATCCATCCGCTCGATGCGACCCCGGTGAACATGATCAGGCGGCCGTCCACCGTGGTGTCCTGGACGCGCAGAAAACCCTCCAGCACGCCGATCCAGCTGTCGGCGGTCTCGTCGCGCCGGCACACATAGGAGTGCGCTTCATGGCGGCGAACGTACAGGGCTTCGAAGGCTTTCGTCCGCTCGGCCTGCGTCAGCGCGCGCGGCCAGATGCAGCGCTCGAAGAAGGCGTGGAGATCCTTCAGAGGCAGCATGCGTCACCACCGTGCCGGGCGGAGGCCCTCGGCGCGGGCGAAGAACAAACCGGATCGAACGCGCATGGCGAATTTCCTTGGGCTGGCGAATCCTAGGGCACACCGGCTTGCGGAGTTTGTAGCGCGGACGACATTTGCGTCCTTGCATCGTCGGGACAAACCCTGGGGCGGGCAGGCAAAGGCAGAATGCGGCCCATCTCCCTCGTTCCCTCCTCCGCCGAGATGCAGCCCAGCAAAGCCACGAACATCCAGCTCGACATTGCCTCGGACCTGCAGAAGTGGCGCGCTTTCCTCGCGATTGCCGAACTGGGAAGCCTGACGCGCGCCGCGCTGTTCCTGGACAGCAGCCAGTCGCTGCTGAGCCGCCACCTCAACGCGCTCGAGCGCGAATGCAACGCGCGCCTGTTCAATCGCACGGGCCGCGGCGTGCAGCTGTCGGAGGTGGGGCAGCGGCTCTTTCCGCATGTGAAGGCGCTGCTCTCGGACGCCGAGCAGCTCCAGCTGGAGATTCGCGGCGAGGCCCGCGAGCCGGCCGGCCGCGTCACCATCGGCTCGCTGCCTTCGGTCACCAATCCGATCGTCGGCAAGCTGTTCAATCGGCTGCAGGCGCGCCATCCCGGCATCCAGCTCAAGATTCTCGAGGGATCGAGCGGGCAGGTGGAAGAGTGGCTGGCGGACGCGCGCGTGGACATCGCGATCCTCTACCGCTACGGCGCCGTGCTGCCGGAGCAGGAGCAGGCGCTCGCCACGGTGGACAGCTACCTGATCGGCCCTGCCGGCGACCGCCTGACCGCCAAGCCGGAGCTGCCGTTCAGCGCACTCGACGGGCTCCCGTTCATCCTTCCGAGCGCCCCCAACGGTCTGCGCAGCGCGCTCGATGCGCTCGCCCGCCAGCAGCACATTTCCCTGTCGCCCGTGCTCGAAGCCGACTCGCTGCCGCTGATGCGCTCGGTCGTGGCGCAGGAGCGGCTCTACACGGTGCTGCCGCTGCATGCGGTCTGGGCGGAGGTGGAGGAGGGCCGCCTGCAGGCTTCGAAGATCGTCTCGCCCGGCCTGCAGCGCATCGTCTCGATGATCATGGCGCGCAGCAAGGGGCCGGGCAAGGCGGTCCTGTCCGTGGCCGCGCAGATCGTGCAGGCCGTCGAAGAAAGCACGCGGCAGGGGCTCTGGCGCCCGGGCGCGGAAAGCGCCTGAAGAACCGCTGGCCGTGCGCCGGCGTGCATAGCAGCCTTCCTCGCCGGTGCATAGGTTGCACGCGCATCCTGGCCTACCCTCCACGCACAGGCCGCGCCGCAGTCCTGCCTGGGGGCTGGAGGCGAGCGGCCAAGGAGACCACAGGCCATGCCATTCGATTTCCCCGCATCACGCCGGCGCCGTGCCGCCCTGGGCGCGCTGGCCGGCGCCTTCGCGGTGGGCGCCTGCGCGCCTTTCGTGCCGGCGCGGGCCGTCCGCCAGCGCGTGCTGCTGAGCGAAGGCGCCGTTCGCATCGATGTCATCGTCGAGGGCCAGGGGCCTGCCGTGGTGCTGCTGCCGTCCTCGCAGCGCGACTCGGAAGATTTCGACGTCCTTGCAGGACGCCTGGCCGCCTCCGGCTTCAAGCTGCTGCGTCCGCAGCCGCGCGGCATGGGAGCATCGGCCGGGCCGATGAACGATCTCACCTTGCACGTGCTCGCCGGCGACGTCGCGACCACCGTGCGGCAACTGGGCGGCGGCCGCGCCGTGCTGGTTGGCCACGCCTATGGCCACTTCGTGGCGCGGGTCGCGGACCTCGACCATCCCGGCCTCGTGCGCGGCGTGGTTGTCGCGGCGGGCGCGGCGCGCACCTTCCCGCCCGGCATGGCCCGGTCGCTCGCGGTCGCCAGCGATCCGGCCCAATCGCGCGACGCGCGGCTGCGCGGCCTGCGCGAGGCCTTCTTCGCGCCCGGCAACGATCCCACGCCCTGGCTCGAGGGCTGGCACCCGGCCTTGCGCGAGGCCTACAGCCGCGCCGGCCGGACGCCGGCCAAGGAGGTATGGTGGCCGGTGAGCCACGCGCCCATCCTCGACCTGCAAGGCGCCGAAGACCCGTGGCGCCCGCCGGCCACGCGCAACGAACTCAAGGACGCGCTGGGCGACAAGGTGCAGGTGAAGATCGTTCCACGCGCCAGCCATGCACTGATCCCCGAACAGCCGGAGGCGGTGGCCCAGGCGATTGCCGATTGGATCGGCACGCTGCCGCCCTGAACCGGACACTTTGAAGGAAGCACCTCATGCCACGCATACCCCTTTTTCCGACCGACTCCATGAGCCCCGAACAGCGCGCGGTCCACGACAGGATCGTCTCCGGCCCGCGCGGCAGGATCCAGGGTCCGCTGCGGGCCGCGCTGCACAACCCGGAGCTGGCCGACAAGTGGCAGGCGCTCGGCGCGCTGCTGCGCTACGGCACAGGCTTGCCGCCGCGGCTGTCGGAGCTCGCGATCCTGGTCACGGGCCGTGCCTGCAACTCGCCCTTCGAGTGGTATGCGCACCGCGCGGAGGCCGAGAAGGCGGGCATCGAGCAGCCCGTGATCGAAGCCATCCTGGCCGGCGCCGAGCCGCCCGGCCTGTCGGCGGACGATGCCGCCGTCTACCGCTACGCCGTCGAGCTCAACCGCCACAACTCGGTCTCCGACGCCACGTACAACGTGGCGCTGGCGCGTTTTGGCGCGCGCACCGTGGTGGAGCTCACGGCGCTGGTCGGCTACTACACCATGGTCGCGATGACGCTCAACTGCCACGAGATTCCGCTGCCCGAAGGCGTGGTGCCGGCCTTTGCCCTGCCGCAGCACGCGGCGCTTGCCGCATGAACGGCGCGCCGCATGCGCCGGCCGGATGGGACTGCCACGCCCACCTGTTCGGCCCCTACGACCGCTTTCCGCTGGCGTCCGAGCGCAGCTACACGCCGCCCGAGGCCGTGGCGCCGGAATACCTGGCGCTGCTGGCGCGCCTCGGCCTGGGCCACGGCGTGCTGGTGCATCCGAGCGCCTATGGCGAAGACCACGCGCTGCTGCTGCACGCACTGGCGGCCCATGCGAACCTGCGCGGCGTGGTGGTCGTGCAGCCCGGCAGCCGATTGGCGCTGAACGGCCTGCACGGCAAGGGCGTGCGCGGTGCGCGCTTCAGCCACCGCAGCGGCGCCGGCAGCAACTTTGCGGGCAGCGCCTCCTTCGACGACCTGCGGGCACTGGCCCCGGCACTGGCCGATGCCGGCCTGCACGCCGAGCTGTGGACCGACGGCCAGGCCTTGCCCGGCATCGCCGCGGAACTGAAGGCGCTGCCGGTGCCGGTCGTGATCGACCACATGGGTGGCTTCGACGTGGAAGCGGGCGTCGACGCGCCCGGCTTCCGCGTGCTGCTCGAGCTGCTGGCCTCGGGCCGCACATGGGTCAAGCTGTGCGCCTACCGCAATCTGCTGGGCGCGCCCGACTGGCAGGCCGGCCGCGCGTTCCAGCAGAAGCTGGTCGAGGCCAATCCGGAGCGCCTCGTGTGGGGCAGCGACTGGCCGCACCTGCGCGTGGCGCCGGCCCCGGACACGGCCGCGCTGCTCGCGATGTTCAAGGACTGGGCCGGCAACGACGACGTCGTCCGGCAGGTGCTCCAGGACAATCCGGCGGTGCTCTACCGCTGAGCTGAAGTGCTCAGCCTTCCGCCGGCTCGGTCGCGGCGAAGGAGGGCCGCGCACGCAGCGTCTCGAACCAGTCCGCGAGCGCCGGCGCCGCGCTGCGCCATCCGAGCGTGCCGAAACGGTAGTCGAGGTAGCCGAGCGCGCAGCCGAGCGTCAGCTGGCCGATCGAGAACGGTGCCTGGCGCAGGGCCGCCGCTTCGCGGTCGAGCCTCTGCAGCGAGGTGCGGGTCTTGAGCTCGAACGCATCGAGCAGCGCCTGCAGCGGCACCTCGCGTTCGCGCTCGTTGCGCCAGAGGATCAGCGCGTCGAGCAACCCGTCGCCGAAAGCGTGCCAGCGCAGCGCCTGCCAGCGCGCCTCGCCCTGCGGCGGGAACAACGATCCGCCGGCCAGCTCGTTGAGGTATTCGCAGATCACGACCGAGTCGAACAGCGTCGAGCCGTCCTCGCGCACCAGGGTCGGGATCTTCGACAGCGGGTTGTCCGCCATGAGGGCCGGATTGGGCGTGCGCATCGCAGCGACCGAGCGCACCAGCTCGAGCCGGGGCAGCAGGCCGAGCTCGTGGGCGCAGATCATCACCTTGCGCACATAGGGCGACTTGGGCGACCAGTGCAGCTTCATCGCGGCGGCCATCAGATCGCTCCGGCCTCGCGCAGCGCATGGATGCCGGCCGCGCTGTAGCCCAGCTCGGACAGGATGTCGTCGCTGTGCTGGCCCAGCAGCGGCGGTGCGGCCGGCGTTTGCAGCGCCGCGTGCGCAAAGCGCATCGGGCTCGCGACCTGCGGTGCGTCGACGCCGCTGGGATGCGGCACATGGCGCAGCATTCCGCGCGCCTTGACCTGCGGCTCCTCGAACACCTCGGCGACCGTGTGGATCGGACCGCAGGGCACGCCGGCCTTGTCGAGCGCCGCAATCAGTTGCCCGCGCTCCCACTTTGCGAACGCGTCGCGCAGCATCGCGGACAACGCGCCGATGTTGCGGACCCGCTGCGCATTGGTCGCAAAGCGCTCGTCCGCGGCCCAGTCGCTTCGCCCGAAGACTTCGCAGAGCCGGGCGAACTGGGCGTCGTTGCCGACCACGAGGATCACGTCGCCGTCGGCGCAGCCGTACACGTCCTGCGGCTGGATGTTCGGATGCGCGTTGCCGTTGCGCTGCGGCACCTGGCCCGACACCAGGTAGTTCATCGCCTGGTTGGAAAGCGCCGCCACCTGCACGTCGAGCATCGCGATGTCGATGGCGTCGCCCACGCCGCTTTCATTGCGGCGCGCGAGGGCGGCAAGCACGGCGACGGCGGTGTACATGCCGGTCATCAGGTCGACGATCGGGATGCCGACCTTCTGCGGGCCGCCGCCGGGGCGGCCGTCCTTCTCGCCGGTGACGCTCATCAGGCCGCCCATCGCCTGGATCAGGAAGTCGTAGGCCGGCTGGTCGCGCCGGGGGCCCGTCTGGCCGAAGCCCGTGACCGAGCAGTAGATGAGGCGCGGGTTGATCCTGCGCAGCGAGGCCTCGTCCAGGCCATGGCGCGCCAGCGTGCCGGCCTTGTAGTTCTCGAGCACGATGTCGGCCCGCATGGCGAGTTCCTTGATGATCTTCTGGCCTTCCGGCTTGTCGAGGCTCACGGTGATCGAGCGCTTGCCGCGGTTGACGGCCAGATAGTAGCCCGCCTCTTTCGTATCCTGGCCTTCGGCATCCTTCAGGAACGGGGGCCCCCAGGTCCGCGTGTCGTCGCCCGCGCCGGGCCGCTCGACCTTGATCACTTCGGCCCCCAGGTCCGCGAGGATCTGGCTGGCCCAGGGTGCGGCGAGGATGCGGCTGAGGTCCAGCACCTTGACGTGCGACAGCGGCCCCTTGGTCATGCTCATTCGGATTCTCCTTGTGTTGGATGAATTCTGGAATCCGGTCCGGCCGCGGGCTAGAGGCGGGCTCGCAAGGCTGTGATGCGCGGCGGCGCATAACGGCCCGCATCGCATAGCAGCTATGCGCCCGGATGCGGTGGCACGGCCCGGTGCCATGCCTAAAGTCCGGGCACGACATTCGAAGACATCGGAGACATCGACATGAACGGACTTTTCAAATCCGCAGCCGCGCTCGCCCTCGCATTGGCCGCCGCCTCGGGCTGGGCGCAGGCCTATCCCGCCAAGCCGATCCGCGTGGTCGTTCCCTTTCCGGCCGGCGGGCCGGTGGACCAGACGGCCCGCGCACTCGGCGCCAGGATGAGCGCCTCCCTGGGCCAATCCATCATCATCGACAACAAGGGCGGCGCCGGCGGCCTGCTCGGTGCCGACGCGGTCGCCAAGTCGGCGGCCGATGGCTACACGCTGCTGTTCTCCTCGGCCGGTGCGCTGGCCATCGTGCCGCACATCGCGCCCTCGATGCCCTACGATCCGCAGAAGGACCTGGTCGCGGTGACCCAGGCACTGAAGGTGCCGGCGGTGCTGGTGGTGGCCGCCGACTCAAGATTCAAGACCTTCGCGGACCTGAAGGCCGCCGCCACCGGCGACGCCAGCAAGGTCAACTACGCCTCGGCCGGCAGCGGGACCACGCCGCACCTGCAGGCGGAGCTGCTCAAGCGCGAGGCCCGGTTGAACATCACCCACATTCCCTACCGCGGCGCCGCGCCGGCGCTGACCGACCTGATGGGCGGCCAGGTGGACATGATGATGGTCGACATTCCCGTGGCCCTGCCGTTCATCCAGTCAGGCAAGGTCCGCGCGCTGGCGGTGACCAGCGCCGTGCGCATTCCGGTCCTCAAGGAGGTGCCGACGGTCGGCGAGCTCGGCCTGCCGAAGGTGGAGGCTTACAACTGGTACGGAATGCTCGCCCCGGCACGCACGCCGGCCGAAGTCATCGACAAGATGCATGGTGCCGTGGGCGCCGCATTGCGCTCGCCCGACCTGAAGCAGCAGTTCGAGCAGCAGGGCGTGCAGGTCGTCGGCAGCAAGCCCGCGGAGTTCGGACGGTTCATTTCAGCGGAGTCGGAACGCTGGGGCTCGCTGGCCAAGGCGGTGGGCGCCAAGCTCGATTGAGCCCGGGCGCGCTGCGCCTCGGCGGGTTCAGGCGCGCGCCGGCGCGGCGCGCTTGGCCAGCTCCAGCTTGGCGATGGCGTTGCGGTGCACTTCGTCGGGTCCGTCGACGATGCGCACCGTGCGCTGGTGCGCATAGGCCTCGGCCAGCCAGAAGTCCTGGCTGACGCCGGCGGCGCCGTGCGCCTGGATCGCCCAGTCGACCACCTTGCACGACATGTTGGGCGCCACCACCTTGATCATCGCGATCTCGGCGCGGGCTTCCTTGTTGCCCACGGTGTCCATCTTGTAGGCGGCATTGAGCGTGAGCAGGCGGGCCTGGTCGATGAGGCAGCGCGACTCGGCGATGCGCTCGTGCCAGATCGACTGCTCCGCGAGCGGACGGCCGAAGGCCACGCGGCTGCGCAGGCGGTCGCACATGAGTTCGAGCGCACGCTCGGCGGCGCCGATGGAGCGCATGCAATGGTGGATGCGCCCCGGGCCGAGCCGCCCCTGCGCAATCTCGAAACCGCGTCCTTCGCCCAGCAGGATGTTCGACACGGGAACGCGCACGTCTTCCAGCAGCACTTCCATGTGGCCGTGTGGCGCATCGTCGTAGCCGAACACCGACAGGTGGCGCAGCACCGTGATGCCCTTGGTGTCGCGCGGCACCAGCACCATCGACTGCTGCGCATGGCGCGGCGCATCGGGGTCGGTCTTGCCCATCACGATGAAGATCTTGCAGCGCGGGCTGCCCGCGCCCGAAGAGAACCACTTGCGGCCGTTGATCACGTACTCGTCGCCTTCGCGGCGGATCGTGCACTGGATGTTGGTGGCGTCCGACGAGGCGACGGCCGGCTCGGTCATCAGGAAGCCCGAGCGGATTTCGCCCGCGAGCAGCGGTGCCAGCCATTCGTCCTTCTGCGCCTCGGTGCCGTAGCGCTCGATGGTTTCCATGTTGCCGGTGTCGGGCGCCGAGCAGTTGAACACCTCGCCCGACCACGACACGCGGCCCATCACCTCGCACAGCGGCGCGTAGTCGAGATTGGAGATGGCCGGCACGTCGCGGTGCGGATGCGGCAGGAACATGTTCCAGAGGCCGGCCGCGCGCGCCACGGGCTTGAGCTCCTCGATGAGCGGCGACACCTGCCAGGCATTGCCCTGGCGGCGGAAGGCGTCCATCTCGTGGTGGTAGCGCGCTTCGTTCGGATAGATGTGCTGGTCGAAGAACTTGTTGAGGCGTTCGAGCAACTCGCGGGTTTTCGCGGAGGGTTCGGCAAACATGGGGAGCGTCCTTTCTTGATGGCGAGCAACCCGGCCAGACCGCTCGCATGCAGAAGATTTGAACATCGCAAGCTGGTGGATGCCGTCCCGCAAGCGACGCCCCAGGTGCGCTTCGGCTCCACCGGCCCGAGGGCTCAGCGCCCCGTGAATACCGGCGCGCGTTTCTCGGCAAAGGCGCGCTGGGCTTCCTTCGCATCGTCGGTCTTCGCGATCTGCGCCGTCATGTCCTGTTCGTAGCGGTAGCCGTCGCGCAGGCTCATGTCCTCGATCACGTTGAGCGTGTGCTTGCCCATGCGGGTGGACACGGGGCTCTTGGATGCAATGGCGGCGGCGATCTCGCGGGCCGCGGGCATCAGGTCCTCGGGCGCGGTGCAGGCCTCCACGATGCCAAGCCGGTAGAGCTCGGCGCCCGGCACGCGCATGCCGGTGAGCATCATGCGGCGCAGGCGCGAATGGCCGAACAGGCGCATCGCATGGCGGCAGCCGCCGAGCAGGCCGACGTCGACCTCGGGCAGCCCGAGCGAGGCCTTTTCCGAGGCAATGAGAATGTCGCTCGAAGCCGCCATGGCAAGGCCGGAACCGAGCGCGGCACCGTTGATGGCGCAGACCACGGGCTTGGCGCATTCGCGGATCGCGTGGAAGCATTCGCGCGTGCGGCGCGAATGGGCCATCAGGTCGCCCGGTCCCTTGATGACTTCGGCGCGTCCCTTCAGGTCGGCGCCGGCGCAGAACACCTTGCCTTCGCCGGTCAGGATCACCGCGCGTACCTCGTCCATCTCGGAGATCTGGTCCAGCGCGCGCGTCAGCTCGTCGTTGAGCACGCGCGTCAGCGCATTGACCGGCGGCGCATTCAGCGTCAGCGTTGCGACGTGATCGGCGATGGCCACTTTGAGCTGCAAGAAGTTGTCCACGATGTCTCCTGATGCCATGGTTTGAAATGCCGCGGCTCAGTCTACGAGCCGCATTCCATGGCGGCGAGCGTCCCCGGTGTACATCAGCTATTCCGCAGGAGACATAGCGCAGCCCATTGCTATCATCGGCAAACGCAGTCCCGAACGACCGGGCCGTCGTGCCCAGCGAAGGAAACCCAGTGCGGCTCAAGCTGAGAACGAAGACAGCCTTGCTCATCACCTTGCTCGTGCTCGCCCTGGTGGGTGCAACGGGCGGCTGGCAGTACCGGAGCCTCTCCAGCGAGTACGTCAACCTGATGCGCGAACAACAGCAGGCGCTGACCGAGAGCGCCGCGGCGGATCTCGACTACAAGCTGGGCGTTCATCTGGCTGCGCTGTCGCGGGCCGCCCGGGAACTCGGCGCGGCCGGCATCGCCGACCCCGTGGCACAGCAGCGCTTCCTTGCGGACAAGGACTTGCGCGCGATGTTCGACAACGCCGCGGTGGCCACGCCGGACGGCGCCATCGTCGCGATCCATCCGGCCGCAGGCCAGCCGCCGAACGTGGCCGACCGCGACTATTTCAAGCAGGTGCGCGACCGGCGCCAGCCCGCCATCTCCGCGCCGCTGCTCACCAAGGGTGGCCGGCAGCCCGCCGTGGTGATGGCGGTTCCCGTCGAAGGAGCGGACGGCCGTCTGGCCGGCGTGCTGGGTGCGGCGCTGAACCTGCAGCGCGCCAACGTGCTCGGCGATCTCAGCCGCGCCAGCGTCGGCCGGGGCGGCCACTACGAGATCGTCACGCGCGGCGAGTCGCCTCGGATCGTCATGCACCCGGACGCGAAGCTGCTGCTCAAGCCGGCCGACACGGCCACCGACGCCTTCGCCAGCGATCCCGAGCGCGACCTGGCAACGCACGCCACGGTGCGCAGCGCCGACTGGGACCTGCGCCTGGTCGTGCCGGCGCACGCCGCCTACGCCCCCCTGGAACGGGCACGGCGCAACCTGCTGATGCAGTTGTTCTGGCTGGGCCTGGGCTGCGCGCTGCTGGTGTGGCTGGGCACGGCCTGGGTCATGCGCCCGCTCGAAGCGCTGAGCAATGCGATCCGCACCTTGCGCCAATCACCGGACAGCCAGGTCAAGCTCGACGTCGTCGCCAACGACGAGCGCGGCGACCTGGCGCGCGAATTCGATGCGCTGATGGGCGAGCTGCGCGAACAGCGGCTCGAGGTGGCGGCGGTCACCGATGCATCGCCGGTCGGGCTGTTTCGCTGCGACAGCGATGGCCGCATGACCTACGTGAACGACGAGTACCTGGCGATCCACGGACTGGCCCGCGCGGAGGCGCAGGAGGGCTGGCTCACGCTGGTGCGCGAGGAGATCCGCGAGAAGGTCCGCCAGGACTGGGTCCGCATCGTCAGCGCGGCCGAACCGCTGAACGCCACGCGCCGGCTGCACCGCAAGGATGGCACGCAGGTGCTGGTGGCCTTGCGCAGCCGGCCCGTGCTGGCCGCTGGCCGTGTCATGGGCCATGTCGGAACGGTGACCGACATCACGGAGCGCACCCGCGCCGAGCGGGCGCTTCGCACGCTGACGGCCATCTTCGACATGACGACCGACTACATCATCCAGAACGATGCGAAGGGGCGGCTCATCTACATGAACCCCGCCGCACGGCGCCGCACCGGCGTGGACCTCGATGCCCCGGTCGAGACGCTGAAGGTGTCCGACTTCAATCCGCCGCAGACGCTGGAGCGGTTCAGGTCGGAGGTGGTGCCCACCGCGGTCGCGACCGGTGTCTGGGTGGGCGAGTCGCTGGTGTGGGATGCGCAGAAGCAGCCATTCCCGGTCAGCCACATGGTGATCGCGCACCGCGACAAGCACGGCAATCTCGAATATTTCTCGGGGCTGATGCGCGACATCTCGGCGGCCAAGGCCGCGGAGCAGGCCCTGCGCGAGAGCGAGCAGCGCCTGCGCATGGTGACGGACCACCTGCCGGCACTGATTTCCTACCTGGATCGCGACCTGCGGTTCCGCTTCGTCAACAAGGCCTACCAGGACTGGTTCGGCATCGAGCCGCAGCAGCTGCTCGGCCGCAGCCTGCGCGAGTTCTACGGCGAGGAGGCGTGGATGCAGATGGAGCCGTACATCCGCGCGGCCCTGGGCGGACGCCAGGTCACCTACGAGCGGCGGGTGACGGGGGCCGGCGGGCGCCGCGACATCCAGGCCACACTGGTGCCGGAGCGCAACGAAGCGGGCGAGGTGGTGGGCCTCTACACGCTGGACAGCGACATCACCGCGCATCACGAGGCCGAGGAAGCGCTGCAGGAAAGCGAGGCCCGCCTGCGCACCGTGGCCGACGCGCTGCCGATGCGCGTGGCCTACATCGATGCCGACGAGCGCTACCGCTTCAACAACCTGGCCTATGAACGCGAGTTCGGGCTCTCGCGCGACCAGATCCAGGGGCACACCGTGCAGGAGCTGCTGGGCGAACCGGCCTACGAATCCTTGAAGCCGCACATCCGTGCCGCGCTGGCCGGCGAGGTTGTCACCTTCCAGAGCGAAGTCAGCCAGAGCGACAGCTACAACTGCTACGAGGCCCAGTACATCCCGCAGCCCGCGGCCAATGCCGATGCGATCGTCGGCTTCCATGCCGTGATCACCGACATCACGCGGCAGAAGCTCGAGGAGAAGCGCCTGATGAACCTGGCGCAGATCGATCCGCTCACCGGCCTGGCCAACCGCGCGGGCTTCGAGGCGCGCCTGCGCGAAGCGATGGACCGCAGCCGCAGCGCGGGCGCGCTGATGGCGCTGATGTACCTGGACATCGACGGCTTCAAGCAGATCAACGACCAGTTCGGGCACCAGACCGGCGACGAGCTGCTGAAGGCTTTCTCGGGCCGGCTGTCGCAGGGGCTGCGCTCGAGCGACGTCCGCGCGCGCCTGGGCGGCGACGAGTTCACCGTGATCATGGAGGGGCTGCCCCATGCCGACATCGCGGTATCGGCCGCCGCGAAGCTCGTCGTGGCCATGCAGGCGCCGTTCGACATCGAGCAACAGCCGACGATCCGTGTCACCGCGAGCATCGGCGTGGCGTTCTACCAGGGTGGCGGAACAACCGCCGCCGCACTGGTGAAGCAGGCGGACGAGATGCTCTACCGCGCCAAACGGGCCGGCCGCAACAACGTGCAGGTGTCGCCATTGCCGGTCGATGGCGGCCAGACGTAGCCGTGGCTGAAGCGGCGGGGCTGGCCCGGGTCCAGTCCATGCCGTGGCGCTCGGTGCCGCCGCGCAATGCGAGCGCGATCAGGCGGGCTGGCGCAGCGGCCGGAACGCCGCGCGCAGTTCCTCGCTGAACAGCTGCGGCTGCTCCCAGGCGGCAAAGTAGCCGCCCTTGCCGACTTCGTTGAAGTAGTAGAGCGTTCGATAGGCGCGCCCGGCCCAGCTTTTCGGCGCGCGGTAGATCTCGCCCGGGAACACGGTGATGGCCACCGGAATCGAGATGTCCTGCGTCTTCTGCGCCGCCGCGCTGAAGTTGTTGTTGTTGTTCTCCCAATAGAACCGCGAGGAAGAAGCGGCCGTGTCGGTGAGCCAGTAGAGGGTGATGTCGTCGAGCATCTCGTCCCGGCCGAGCACGCGCTCGGGTTCGCCGCCGCTGTCGGTCCATTGCGCGAACTTCTCGTAGATCCAGCCGGCCAGGCCCGCTGGCGAGTCGGCCAGCGGATAGCCGATCGTCTGGGGGCGCGTCACCATCATGGCGCCGTAGGCAGCGCCCGTCTTGAAGAAGGCACTGAGCGTGTTGAACGCCGCGCGCTCGGGCGCCGACAGCCCGGCCGGCGCGGGATCGCCGTTGTTGATGGGCTTGACCAGTTCCGCGGGCACGGTGGCGGGCATGTTCAGGTGGATGCCCCGCAGGCCTTGCGGTGCCTGGCGTGCCATCGCATCCGAGATGACCGAACCATGGTCTCCGCCCTGGGACACGTAGTGCGTGTAGCCCAGCCGCTTCATCAGCGTGTCCCACGCGCGGCCCACGCGCTCGGGGCCCCAGCCCGTCTCCCTGGGCTTGCCGGAGAAGCCGTGGCCGGGGATGGACGGGATCACGACGTGGAAGGCGTCGGCGGCACTGCCTGCGAAGGCGGTCGGGTCGGTGAGCGGACCGATGGTTTTCAGGAACTCCAGCATCGAGCCGGGCCAGCCATGCGTCAGGATCAGCGGCAATGCGTCCGGATGGCGGGAGCGCACGTGGATGAACTGGATGTCGACGCCGTCGATCGCGGTGATGAACTGCGGCAGCGCATTGAGCCTGGCCTCGATCTTGCGCCAGTCATGGCCCGTTTCCCAGTAGCGAACCAGCGCCTGCAACCTGGCCAGCTGAACGCCTTGCGAGGTGTCGCCGACCGTCTCGCGGTCGGGCCATCGCGTGGCCCTGAGGCGCCGGCGCAGATCGGTGATCGCCTCCTCGGGAATGTCGATGCGGAAGGGCCGTATCGCGTCGCCTTGCGCTGCGGCGCTCCTGTCCGCGGGTGTGGCCGCGAAGGTCGCGGCCGCCGAACCTGCGAGAAGGCCCGCAGTGGCCACCAGCGCACCGCGGCGCGTCAGGGTGGGATGGAACGCCGCGCGGCGGCTGGATGCGTCGGAATCTGTCATGGTCATTTGCCTTGTGCTGGTGAACGGAAATCTCTGCGTCCTCTATCGGCTGGCCGCCTCGTCGATGAGCTTCGCGACCACCTCGGGCCTGGACGTCATCACGACGTGCGAGGCGCCCTTGACCACCACCGTCTTCACCGACCTGGCACGCTCTGCCATGAAGGCCTGCGCCGCGGGCGGAATGTTCTTGTCGGCGTCGCCATAGACGAACCACGAGGGCACCGTCTTCCACGCGGGTGCGCCCGCGGGCTCGCCGAGCGCCGACTCGGCGATGGGGCGCTGGGTCGCGGCCATCAGGCGCGCGGCCGCAGCCGGAACGTCGGCGGCGAACTGGTCGTGGAACCTGTTCTTCAGGATGTACAGGTCCTTGCCGCCGTCGGCGAGTGCGACCGGCGGTGCCAGCGCAGGTCCGAGCGTGCTGCCGGGGAACTTGCCGGCGAGATCGGCTGCCGACTCGCCGGCTTCGGGCGCGAAGGCAGCGACGAAGACAAGCGCCTTCACGTTGCTCTTGCCGGTGGCGGCGCTGGAGATCACGGAGCCGCCATAGGAATGGCCCACCAGCACCACCGGTCCCTTGACCGCATCGACGATGCTCGCGACATCGGCTGCGTCGGACTTGACGCCACGCAACGGATTGGCGGCGGCGATCACCGGATAGTGCTTCGCCTCGAGCTTGCGGATGACGCCATCCCAGCTCGACGATTCCGCGAAGGCGCCATGCACGAGCACGATGGTGGGCTTGGCTTGCTGTGCCGTGCCTGGGGTCTGCGCCGAAGCATTGAACGTGAAGGCGCCAGCCAATGCCATGAGGCCCACGGCGGCGATGGTGCGGGCGAAGCGGCGGCTGAGATTTTTCATTTGGTTTTTCCTGCGGTTGAAGTGAAGGGCAATGAAGAGTGATTGCCTTCTGCAGCTCATGGCGAGCGCGGCGGGGCAAGGCACGGCCGCGTTTATAGGGCGCGCCTCCACGTGCGCTGCGGATGTCTGTATGCCACTGTGTCGGCCGGACAGGGCGACATGAAGAATTACACGAAGGCCACGCCGATGAAACGTAGTGTGTGCGTCCGGCCGTGCAGATACACAGGAATACGGAACCCCGTCTGGAAGCGACAGGGGCGCTGAACAATCCACGCGTTCAGGCGCTGCGGGGCCTTCGCGCCCGGCGGCAAGTTCCAACGCACAAGGTCCGCCTCATGAATCGAAACAACACACAGCAGGTGTCCGCCCCGGACGCCACCGCCCGCCATGCATGCCTGGCTTCATGCCGGCGCACGCTGGCCAAGCTCAGCGGCCTCGGCCTGCTTGCGCTCGCGGCGGCGGCCGGCGTGTTCGCCGCGACTTCCAGCGCCGCGGAGGACGTGAAGATTTCAGATGCCTCGCCCTTGTATGGCGTCACCATTCCCAAGGGCTATCGGCAGTGGCAGCTGATCGCGCCGGCGATCGAGGCAGAGCCGTTGAACGAACTGCGCGTGGTGCTCGGCAATGCAAAGGCGATCCAGGCCTACGACCAGGGGACGCTGCCGTTCCCTGACGGGACCATCCTCACCAAGCTGGCATGGAAACATGTGCAATCGCCGGAGTTCGCGCCCGCGTCGATTCCCGGCGCAGCGACCACCGTGCAGGTGATGGTGAAGGACTCGAAGAAATACGCGGCCACCGGCGGATGGGGATTCGGCCGCTTCGTCGATGGCAAGCCCGTGGACCTGGCGCAGCACCAGACCTGCTTTGCCTGCCACCAGGCGCTGGTGAAGAACCACGACTACGTGTTCACGCGGTTCGCGCGTTGAGGCGCGAACGGCGGGCAAAAAAAAAGGGCGCTCCCTTGCGGAAGCGCCCCTTCGTCTTTCAGTTGAGCCTGGAGCCTTTCGGAAGCCGGCTCGCCAGCCACTGCGGCGCTGGTGCCGGCGCCTTGGCATGCATGTGAACCCGCAACCGAAGTTCATGTGCCCCGATGCGACTCTGGCTTCATGCATCGTCATCGCGGCAGGCGCTGCGGGCCACGACGTCGTGCCGCTCTACAAGGCCATCCTGCACGCCCAATGGTGTGCCGACCTGGACATCTCGAGTCCGCAGACACTCGCCGAGATCCTGCAAGCCTGCGGTCTCGACGCCCAGGCCCTGATCAGCCAGGCGCGCACCGACGAGGTGGCCCGCTCCTACGCCGCACCGACTGACCGCGCGGTTTCAGCAGGGGTGTTCGGCTCGCCGAGCGACGTCTTCCGCGAGGAGCTCTTCTGGGGACAGGACCGCCTGGACTTTCTCGAAGAAGCGCTGGCGACGTCCGATGGAGGGCGCGCTGGCCGGCTGAATGCCCGGTCCTGTTTCGACGACTTGGAAACGTAGTGTGTGCAATTCCAGGGCTGACACACAGGCATACGCAATGTGCGCCGGAAGGGGAGGGTGCAGCGAACAATTCATTCGCTCCCTACCCAAGTTCACTTCACTACCAAGGAATCACCATGAAGTTCTCTCGCATTGCCAGTGCTGCCTCGTTCTCGGTCCTTGCCGCTCTCGTTGGAGCGCAAGCCCATGCCGAGGAATACCAAGGCGTGTTGCAGACGCACTCGACGCTCAGCCGCAGCGACGTTCGCGCCCAGGCCGTCGCGGCCGCGCACTCCGCAGATCCCTATGCCGACGGCGCCTCCTCAGGTGTGGTTGCGGCGCTGCCCTCCCCGCTCGACCGCTCGGCAGTGCAGGCCGAAGCCCGCGCACTCGCTCACGCGCCGGCCCAGAACCTCTATGTCGAGGCCTTCGTCAACAGCCGGGTGCCCGCGCAGTACGGCATCCACGGGGCGCTCCCCACGCGCCAGGCGGGCATCGCCGACGGTGTCACCTTGCGCTGAACGCCGGAGCTCACCGTGACCATGAGATCCAACGTGCTGATCGGCGTGGCGGCTGTTGCGGCCTCGGTCGGCATACTCACCGCTGCGGCACCGACATCCGGAGGCGACATTCCCTCCAGCGCCGCGCAGATCGCGCCCGAGTTCCAGAACATCGACAAGTGGCTCAACTCGCCGCCCCTGAAGCTGCAAGACTTGCGCGGCAAGGTCGTGCTCGTCGACTTCTGGACCTACACCTGCATCAACTGCCTCAACCACCTGCCCTACGTCAAGGCGTGGAACGAGAAGTACAAGGACCAGGGCCTCGTCGTCGTGGGCGTGCACACGCCGGAGTTCGCGTACGAGAAGTCCACCAAGAACGTGCAGGACGCGATCAGCCGGCTGCAGATCAAGCATGCCGTCGCGCAAGACAACCACTACGCCACCTGGAAGGCCTTCAACAACCAGTACTGGCCTGCGGTCTACCTGATCGACAAGCAGGGAAAGATCGTCTATTCGCACTTTGGCGAAGGCAGCTACGGCACCACCGAGAAAAAGATCCAGTCGCTGCTCGCCGAACCGGCGCCGGCGGCGGGAAGCTGAGATGAAGAAGCTCTGGTTCGCGCTCCTCTTCCTTGCGGGCGGCTTCGCGCATGAAGTGCGCAACCCGGTGAGCTGCCAATGCATCGCCGCCAGCGGATTCATGGGGGCGACCCGGCGCCGCGCCCGTCCGATCGACCCGCCGCTTCCAAAAGAAAACTGACCAGCGCCTGCACCCGCGCGCTGCGCCCCTTGCGCGTGGGCACGAGCACCACCACCGGGGCCGCGCCAAATTCCCAGTCCGCCATCACGCGCTCGAGGCGGCCGGCGGCCAGCGCTTCGGCGGCATCCCATTGGGAGCGCAGCACGATGCCCAGGCCATCCTCGGCCCACTGGCGCGCCACGCTGCCGTCGTTGCTGACGAACGCCGGGTTGATGCGCAGCGTCTCGCCCCTGCGGGCGCCGCTGCCCGCAGGCCGCATGTGCCACAGCGTCACGTCCTCGTCGTTCTCGCGGATGCAGATGCAGGCGTGGTAGGCCAGGTCCGCCGGGTGGCGGGGCGTGCCGTGCTCGCGCAGGTAGCCGGGGCTCGCGCACAGCCAGCGTTCGTTGGAAGCGAGCGTATGCGCCACCCAGGACGAGTCGCGCACCGCGCCCACGTGCACCACCGCGTCGGAATCGTGCTTGTCGGGCCACGGCGTTTCACGCAGGTCCAGCTGCAGCCGCAGGGCCGGATGCAGGCGGGAGAAACGGGACAGCCATGGCGCGACGTGCGTGCGGCCATAGCCGAAGGACGCGGCCACGCGCAGCGTTCCGCTCAGGCGCCGGTCGTCGCGCTGCAGGGATTCGCGCAGGCCGTCGAACTTCAGCAAAAGTTCATAGGCCTCGCGCCCGAACCGTTCGCCTTCGGAGGTCAAGTGCAGCTTGCGCGACGTGCGGTGGGCCAGCGCCAGGCCCAGCGAGGCCTCGAGCTTGCGCAGGCGCATCGACAGCGCGGGCGGCGTGACACCCAGCGAGCGCGCAGCCGCGCTGAGCGAGCTCTCGCGCAGCAGCGCGGCAGCCAGGCGAAGGTCTTCGATCTGCATCATTCAGCAGAGCTTAACTATTGATGACGCAAGAGTGAAGCTCGAAGACGCCCTGGCACACCTAAAGTGAGCGCCATGCAAAACACTTCGACTCCCCATGCCGCGGCCGGACGCTATCCCCGGGCCGTGCTGTTCGACCTGCTCACCGCGCTGCTCGACTCGTGGACCGTCTGGAACGCGGCTGCCGGCTCCGAGCAGAGGGGCCGCGCCTGGCGCGCCGAGTACCTGCGGCTCACCTATGGCTGCGGCGCCTACGTGCCCTACGAAGACCTGGTGCGGCAGGCCGCCGCCGCCGTGGGGTTGCCCGCGAGCGCCCCGCAGTTGCTGGACGACCATTGGGATGAACTGCCTGCCTGGAGCGGCGCCACCGAGCTGCTGCGGGCGCTTCGGCCCCACTGCAAGCTGGCCGTGGTGACCAACTGCTCGCGGCGCCTGGGCGAACGCGCTGCCGAACGCCTGGGCATCGACTGGGACGTGGTCGTGACCTCCGAGGAAGCGGGCTTCTACAAGCCCGACCCCAGGCCCTACCGGCTGGCCCTGGAGCGGCTGGACGTGCAGCCGGGCGAGGCGGCCTTCGTTGCCGGCTCCGGCTACGACATGTTCGGCACCGCCAGCGTCGGCCTGCGCACCTACTGGCACAACCGCGTCGGCCTCGCCCGGCCCGAAGGCGCGCCGCTGGCGGAGGTCGAGTCGCCCGCGCTCGATGGCGCGCTGCCATGGCTGCGCGGCTTCCGGCCGGCCGCTTCCTGATCCAACCCACCACCCCAGGACCTTGTCGATGATCCGCTTTCTTCGCCTGGCCGGCAGCCTTGTCGCCTTCTGCGCCGGCTTGCTGGCCGCGCCCGGCACTTTCGCCCAGCCGTTTCCGAACCGCCCGGTCACGCTGATCGTTCCTTTCCCCGCCGGGGGGCCCAGCGATGCACTGGCCCGCGCCGTCGCACAGAAGATGGCTGCGCCGCTGGGCCAGCCCGTGGTCATCGAGAACCTCGGCGGCGCCAATGGCGTCATCGGCCTGACGAAGGCCAGCAAGGCTGCCGCCGACGGCTACACCATCTCGTTCGGAGGCATCGGCACGCATGTGGCCAACCTCGCGCTGTACAAGAAACTGGCCTATGACCCCGTTGCCGATTTCTCGCCCATCGGCCCCGCGGGCGCGGCACCGATGCTGCTGCTGGCCCGCGCCGATCTGCCGGCCAACGACCTGCGCGAGTTCGGCGCCTGGCTGGCGAAGCACAAGGACAAGGCCTCCTACGGCAGCGCGGGCGTGGGGTCGATCTCGCACTACGGCTGCGTGTTGTTGCTCTCTTCCCTCGGCCAGAACGCCACGCACGTGCCCTACAAGGGCGTCGCGCCAGCGGTCAACGACCTGATGGGCGGCCAGACCGATTTCATGTGCGACCAGACCACCACCGCACTGCCGCAGATCGCCGGCGGGCGCATCAAGGCCATCGCGGTGCTGTCGGGCACGCGCCTCGCGCAGCTGCCTCGTATCGGCACCGCCGCGGAAGCCGGCCATGCCCTGGACGTGCGTTCCTGGAACGCCTTCTTCGCCCCGCGCGGCACGCCGCAGCCCGTGCTCGCCAGGCTGACGAGCGCGCTGCAGCAGGCGGTCGCCGATCCGGCGCTGCGCAAGCAGATGGAAGGACTGGGCGTCGACCTGCCCGCACCTGCCGATGCAACGCCCGCGACCGTCACCGCGCTCATCGCGCGCGGTATCCGCGACGACGTGCCGGCCCTCAAGGCCAAGGGCCAATACCTGGATTGATTCGAATGAGCAACATGCAGAACATCTCCCAAGATCTCGCCCACATCGACACCCCCGCAGCCATTGTGTCGCTGCCGCGCATGCAACGGAACATCGCGCGCATGCAGCAGCAGGCCGACGCGCTGGGCGTGCGCTTTCGCCCGCACGTGAAGACCAGCAAATGCGCCGAGGTGGTCGCCGCGCAGCTTGCCGCCGGCGCGGCGGGCATCACGGTGTCGACGCTGAAAGAGGCCGACCAGTTCTTCGCCCACGGCGTGACCGACATCCTCTACGCCGTCGGCATGGCGCCGCACCGGCTCGCGCATGCGCTGGACCTCTGCCAGCGCGGCTGCGCGCTGCAGATCCTGACCGACAGCGTCGAAGGCGCACGGGCCATCGCCGAGTACGGCCGCGCACGTGGACACGCGTTCGAAGTTCTCATCGAGATCGACACCGACGGCCACCGCTCCGGCATCAAGCCGGGCGAGGATCTCCTGCTGGAGGTCGGCCGCATGCTGCACGAGGGCGGCATGCGCCTGGCCGGCGTGCTCACGCATGCGGGCTCCAGCTACGAACTGCATACGCCCGAGGCCCTGGCCGCCCTGGCCGAGCAGGAACGTGCCGGCTGTGTGCAGGCTGCGGAACGCCTGCGCGCAGCGGGCCTGCCGTGCCCCATCGTCTCGGTAGGCTCCACCCCCACGGCGCTGGAAGCCGCGTCGCTGGAAGGCGTCACCGAACTGCGCGCCGGCGTCTATGTCTTCTTCGACCTGGTGATGCGCAACGTGGGCGTCTGCCGCACCGAAGACATTGCGCTGAGCGTGCTCACCACCGTCATCGGGCACCAGGCCGACAAGGGCTGGGCCATCGTCGATGCCGGCTGGATGGCCATGAGCCGCGACCGGGGCACGGGCAGGCAGCAACGCGACTATGGCTATGGCCAGGTGTGCACCGTGGACGGAATGCCGATCGAGGGCTACCTGCTGTCGGCCGCCAACCAGGAGCACGGCATCCTGTCGCGCGAGGGCGCTGCGGACACGGACATCGTCGCGCGCTTCCCGGTCGGCACGCGGCTGCGCATATTGCCCAACCATGCCTGCGCGACCGGCGCGCAGTTTCCCGCCTACCAGGCGCTGGCCGCGGACGGCACGGTGCAAACCTGGGAGCGTTTCCATGGCTGGTGAGAACGCCGCCGAGTCGCACAACATGCCGGGCCCGGTCCATGTCGCCGTGCCTGCGCTGGCCAGGCCGGGCGGCCACTACAGCCACGCTGCCATCGGCGGCGGCCTGGTCTTCATCGCCGGGCAACTGCCGATCACGCCGGCCGGCGAGCGCCTGGCCGATGCGGCTTTCGAGGCGCAGGTGGCACAGACGCTGGCGAATGTGCAGGCGGCGTTGCTGGCCGCCGGCTCGGGCATCGACAAACTGCTGCAGGTGAGGGTCTATCTCGACGACATCGCCAACTGGCCGGCCTTCGACAGGATCTACGCGCAGTGGGCCGGAACCTCGCGACCGACCAGGGCCATCGTACCGACGGGGCCGCTGCACTTCGGATTCAAGGTCGAGGTGGAGGCGATGGCGCTTGCGTGAATGGGCGTTTGCAGGTTGGAGGATTGGACGCTAAACTGATGTTAAAGCAAACCTTAACGGATACTGCAATATGCCATTGAGAGCATCGGACATTGTTCCCATCAGCGAAGCGCGCGCCCGGCTCACCGAACTGGCCGAAGACGTGGTCGGCAGCGGCTCGGAGAAGGTGCTGACCAAGAACGGCGCGAGCTACGTTGCCTTGGTCGATGCACGCCGGCTGGATTACTACCATGCTCTCGAATCGGAGCACGCCAGCCTTGTGCTGGCCGAGGACGCCATCACCGGCCTGCGGCAGGCCTTGGCAGGCCAGTTCGTGTCTGACGAGGAACTGGACCGGGCACTCGGCGTCGCAACGGCGCCGTGAGCATTCCTGTCAATGCAAGCGTTCGGGCGGTTCCGAACTTTCTGGTGTGCTTGCATGCTGCACGTAGCTTCATGGAGGCACAGGACGACGCTTCTGCGCCGGCGCGCTTCAAGAAATTGCAGGCTGAAGTGGTCAAAGCGCGCGCGCTTCTTTCGTTCGCGCCCACAAGCGGGCGACCTGCTCGATTCCTCGATGCCAAGTCGGGCTGGGGGCAGTTTCAAGCTGAGCAGGCAAGACAAACTGCCGAGGCACTTGGCTTGCCTGTGTTGCGGGAGTTGGTGCTGGCTCGTCACGTCCTGCTCTATGCCCATTCCGAGAAAGAAGTGGTGTTGCTCTCACTGAGGCACGAGCGTCAGCTGGGTTACGGATTGCCCTGGCACCCCGTCTGACGGGCGCTGAGGAAGGCCTGATCCCTCAAGGCGCGCTGCGGCGCAGAAACACATGCGTGGCGCGCTCGCCTGCCACCTGCCGATCGCAGCGGTAGCCCAGCGCCGGCAGGTCCAGGCCTGCGAACAGCGCCTCGCCCTTGCCTAGCAGCACCGGACGCACGGCCAGGTGAAGTTCGTCGATCAGCCCGGCCTTCAGGTATTCGCGCACGGTCGCCACGCCACCGCCCACGCGCACGTCACGCCCACCAGCGGCGGTCTGCGCCAGCGCGAGCGCTTCATGGATGCCGCCGGTGACGAAGTGGAAGGTGGTGCCGCCTTGCATCGTCAGCGGCGCGCGGGCATGGTGGGTCAACACGAAGACCGGTACGTGGTACGGAGGCTCGTCGCCCCACCAGCCTTTCCAGCTTTCGTCGGGCCAGGGACCGCGCACCGGCCCGAACATGTTGCGCCCGAGGATCCAGGCACCCATCTCGGCGAAACCCAGTTCGGCCATCTCGTTGTCGATGCCGGTTTCGCCGTTGGCCTCGCCCGTCTTCTGCATCTGCTGCCAGACGCGAGTGGGAAAGAACCAGTCCATGAGTTCGGGGCCGCGAACGCCCAGCGGATGCTCCAGGCTCTGGTCCGGGCCGGCGGCAAAACCGTCGAGCGAAACGCCGAAGCTGCGCACGAGCAATCGGGCCATGGGGTCGTCTCCTGCAAGAAGAAGGGGGCTGAAGTTTAGCGCGGGCGATGCCTCGCGAACCGCCGTTCGAGACCATGGGCATCGCACAAAATGCGCGCATGAGCATCGAATACATCAGCGTTGAAGAAGCCATTGCCGGCACCGGCCTGCGCATGGTGGTGGTGGGGCATATTCCCAGCCCCTGGTCGGAGGCGGCCAAGGGCATCCTGCATGTGAAAGGCATCCCGTGGAAAGCGGTGCGCCTGGCCTACGACAGTCCGCGACTCAAGGAGTGGGCCGGCCAGCGCAGCGCGCCCGTGGCCATCTGCAACAACGAGGCGCCGCGCTCGGGCTGGGCGGACATCCTGCTCCTGTGCGAGCGGCTCGCGCCGCAGCCCTCGCTTCTCCCGGCCGATGCGGCCGACCGGGCGCTGATGTTCGGCCTGGCCCACGAGATCTGCGGCGAGCAGGGGCTGGCGTGGTCGCGCCGCCTGCAGCTGGTGCAGGCCGGCCTGGCGGGAGAGGGCGGTTTCGCCGCACAGGCCGCCGCATACATCGGCAAGAAGTACGGCTTCAGTCCGCAGGCGGGCGCGAGTGCACCCGGGCGTGTGGTGGCTGTGCTGAAGATGCTGGCAGCGCGCCTGAAGGCACAGCAGGCGGCCGGCAGCGACTACTACATCGGCAGAAGTCTTAGCGCCGTGGACATCTACAGCGCGACCGCGCTGGCGCTGATGCGTCCGTTGCCGCAGGCGGTTTGCCAGATGGACCCCGTCACGCGCCAGGCTTTCGAATTCCGCGAGCCGGTGACCGATGCGGCGCTGGACGCTGTGCTGCTGCGGCACCGGGATCTCATGTACGAGCGGCACCTGGGGCTGCCGCTGTCGCTGTGACGGGCCGCGGAAACCCGAATTCGACGGCGATGCCGGCGTTCAAGGTCGACGCATTCAATGCAATCACGGCGCTCTTGTCCGCTCGTTCAGCGGCCGGCAAACCTCCAGCACCATCCCGCGCAGCCACCGATGCGCAAGGTCCCGATCCAGGCGCGGATGCCACATCTGCGACACGGTGATCGGCTCCGTGGGCATCGGCAGGGGGAAAGAGCGCAGCGTGCCGCGCGCCCTCAGGTGTTCGAAGTAGGAGGACGGTATCAATGCAACCAGATCGGTCGCGGCCGCTATCGACAGGGCGGTACCGAAGCTGGGCACCACGACCGCGGCATTGCGCACCAGGCCCACTGCCGCAAGCGCGTCGTCCACCGGTCCCACGCTCCGGCCGTGGCGTGAAGTGACCACGTGGTCGCAGGCCGCGTAGCGCTCGGCCGTGATCTCGGGTCCGGCGAGCAGCGGATGGCCTTCGCGCACGACCGCGATGAAGCGGTCGCGATAGAGCGCCTGCACGCGGACCTCCGGGCCCGACTCGCCGAGAACGCCGATATCCAGGTCGAGCAATCCCTCGCGCAGGGGACGGACGTCCTTGTCGGGCTTGGGCGCGAAGCGCAGGCGAACGCCGGGCGCCTCGCGCGCGGCGCGGGCCACCAGCTGAGGCGCGAAGCCCTCGATGAAGCCGTCGTTGGCCCGTATCGTGAACAGGTGCCGGAGCGTGCGGGGGTCCATGTTCGCGCCGGCAGGCTGAAGCACCGCGCGCGACTCCTGCACCAGCTCCCTGACGCGATCGCGCAGTGCCAGCGCATGCGGCGTGGGCACCATGGCGCGGCCCGCGCGCACCAGGAGCTGATCCCCGGTCGATTCCCGCAGCCGCGCGAGTGCCCGGCTCATCGCCGACTCGCTCAGGCCCAGGCGTTCGGCAGCTTTGGCGACGCTGCCCTCGGAGAGAAGTGCGTTCAACGCAAACAGCAGGTTCAGGTCGGCTTCTGTCGGCATGCCCGAAGCTAGCACGGCCGCGAGGATTTCGACAGGCGCCGCATGCAGGAACAAGCTGCGCGCCGCGCGCTGTGCAAGCCGTGTGCGCAGTCCTAAGCTGGACTCATGCTGACATCCACACTTCGATCCAACTCTTCCTCCACCGCTTCGCCCACCGTCGAACCCCGGAAGGCGAACGATGCGAACGCGGCGCATGACGCCGACGGCCTGCCGTTGCCGCGGCGCTGCCTGGCCGTCGCCGCGATCCTGGGCGCGGGCGTGCTGGTGGTGCTCGACGGCGCCATCGCCAACATCGCACTGCCAAACATTGCCCAGCAGTTGCGGGCGACACCCGCCGATGCCGTCTGGATCATCACCGCCTACCAACTGGCTGTGGTCATGTTCTTGTTGCCGGCTTCTGCGGTCGGGGAGAGCTTCGGGTATCGGCGGGTCTTCGCGGGTGGCGTTGCGCTGTTCACCGCGGCGTCGGTGCTGTGCGCGTTGGCGCCATCGCTGCCATGGCTCGTGGCCGCGCGGTGCCTCCAGGGCCTGGGCAGTGCGGCCGTGATGCCACTGGGGCTGGCGTTGCTGCGCTTCACTTATCCGCGCCGGCTGCTGGCGCGCTCGATCGCGTGGAATGCACTCGCCGTCGCAGCCGCTTCGGCGTCGGGACCCGCCCTTGGCGCCTTCATACTTTCCGCGGCGAGTTGGCCGTGGCTCTTTGCGGTGAACCTGCCGATCGGCCTCCTCGTGCTCGCCGCCTGTGCAGGGTTGCCGAGCCCGGCGCGCCCGGTGCGTCGCATCGATGGCTGGAGCATCGCGCTCAATGCGGTCATGTTCGCGGCTTTCGTGCTGGGAAGCGACCGGCTGGTGGCACAGCCGCTGCTCGGCGGCGCGCTGCTCGCGCTGTCGGCCGTTTGCATGGTCTGGCTGGTGCGGCGCGAAATGCCAAAGGCGGCACCGTTGATCCCGCTCGACCTGCTGCGCGTGCATTCCTTTCGGGTCTCGATCATTGCCTCCGTGTGCTGCTTCACCGGCCAGATGGCCGGCCTTGTGGCGCTGCCGTTCTACATCCAGCACGAACTCGGCCAGAGCGCGGTGACCGCCGGCCTCTTGATGACTCCCTGGCCCCTGGCGGTGATGCTGGCCGCGCCGCTGTCGGCACGCCTGGCCCAGCGCGTGCCCGGCGCCTGGCTGTGCGCGGCCGGCAGTGCATGCTTCGCGAGCGGCCTGGCCCTGTGTGCGCTGTGGCCGCTGCACGGCAACCCGGCCCTGCCGATCGCTGCGTTCACGAGCCTCGCAGGCCTGGGTTTCGGCTTCTTCCAGACACCTAACAACCAGAACATGCTGCTCTCGGCACCCAGGGAGCGCAGCGGCGCGGCCGGTGGCGCGCAAGGCACCGCCCGGCTCACGGGGCTGACGCTCGGCAGCCTGTTGATGAGCTTGATGTTCGAGCTGCTGCCATCCCACAGCGCAGTGCACTGGGGCTTGGTGATGGCGGCTCTGGCTGCGTTGGCAGGGAGCATGGCGAGCTTGCTCAGGAGTACCGCAAGGGTGCACGCCGCGTGATTTATATCGGAAGGCGGGGCTCTTTTTGGCTCCGACTTGCCGGTGCGAACGACCGCTTCTTGAGGTGCCTTGTATCGCCGCATCGGGGAAGCTCGCGCGCAGCCTCATCTTGCATGCGACGAGGGGTTTATCTGCGATCTCGTGAAGGTTCAAGCAGCCGACAATGTAAGCGCACGGCGCGCCTGTTCGACCCGGGCGCGTGTCACGCAGTCGGCAGCATGATCGTTGATCAGCCCTGCAGCCTGCATGAAGGCATACACGGTGGTGGGCCCGACAAACTTCCAGCCCTGTTTCTTCAAGTCCTTGGACAAGGCCTGCGAGGACGCGGAAGCGGTTTGCGGCTCTGCGAGCTGCGCAGGGTCCGGCTCATGGCGCCAGAAGTAAGACGCCAGCGATCCCTCGCGCTGCGCCATCTCCTCGGCCATGCGCGCGTTGTGAATCACAGCCTCGATCTTGCCGCGATGGCGCACGATGCCGCTGTCGCCGAGCAATCGCTCGACATCAGGTGCGCCGAAGCGCGCGATGCGCCTGTAATCGAAGCCCAGGAAGGCCTGCCGGAAGTTCTCTCGCTTGACCAGAATGGTGCGCCAGCTCAGGCCCGACTGAAAGCCTTCCAGGCACAGCTTCTCGAAAAGGTGGTGGTCATCCGTGACGGGAAAGCCCCATTCAGTATCGTGATAGTGGAGAAACTCGGGAGCGGCGGCGCACCAGCGACACCGCGGCTGTCCATCGAGCCCGAGGAGAGTCGAGCCCATTTCAGGTACGTTCCACCAGGAACTGCAGGCGCTCGTCGACCCTGCCGGGCACTATCTCCGCGATCTCGACCTTGACCACGTCCTGCGCTACAAAGGGATCCATCGCTACGCGCTCCTCCAACGCCTCGCGGGTGGTGTTGTGTGCCAGGACGGTGCCACCCTGGTTGCCCGAGAGGCTGCCTGTCAGGAGGAAGACGCCATCTTCAAATCCCTGCTCGATCCATCGCATGTGCTCCGCCATGTGGCGTGATGCCTGGCCTTTGTTGCTCGAGAACTTGAGAAACACACAGAACATGAATGACCCTTCTTGAACAGATGGCTAACACGAACGACCGGAGGCAGTTGGCTGCACGGGCGAGCAGGACTCGACCCAGGCACTCATGAGTGCCACCTCCTGTTGTACAAATTGCTTGTTGCGCAGGGACTGCGCGAGCACCGCCACTCCTTGGCTGCGCGCCAGGAGATGCAGGGCGAGCGCATCCGCTTCCTTGCCTCGGCCCATTTGGCGGAACTGCCCTCGCAGCCACACGCGGAAGAGATCCAGGATGGCGTTGGCCTCGCCTTGTCCCGGGTGCCCGAGCTTGGCAAGTTCCGTGCACAGGGTGCCGACCGGACAGCCATGGCGCATGATCTTGGCTTGATTGCGGATCAGCAGGGTGATGAACAGGCGGATGCGCTCCTGCGGGCCCTCGCCTTCCGTCTCCCACTGACTCAACATCGCTCGCGTGCGCTCCATTCGCGCGGCGATGACCGCCGTCAGGATCTCGTCCTTCGTCTTGAAGTGATAGTAGAAATTGCCGCGCGAGATCCTCACGGCATCCGCGATGTCCGCGAAGGACGTGTGCTCGAAACCGCGCTCGTAGAACAAGGCGTCGGCGGCTTGAACGATGCTGTCGCGGGTACGCAAGATCGAATAGGACAGTTGACCTAAAGAAGGCGCAAACTGTAGGACGTGTGTCCTAGGTTGTCAATCAAGATCATTGCGACTCATTGGGGCCTGGATACGCCTGATGAAGTCAAGCATGAGCGCAACGGCCGCGGCCGCATGGGTTTCGAGCAGCAGGTGGCCTGCGTCCAGGACATGGGCTTCCATCCTGGGCAGCGCACGCATCCAGGACAGAACCTCGGCCAGGTCGAAATAGATATCGTGCCTTCCCCACACCATGAGGGCAGGGGGCTGCCAATGCTCGAGGTACTTGGCGATGGCGTCGAAGCGGGTGGCATAGTTCCCGTAGTCCGCGATCAGCGCCCGCTGGGTGTCCATATGTCCCGGCAGGTTCATCACTTGCCAATCCTCTTCCCAGTGTTCAGCGGGGATGCGCTCGGCCACTTCCGGCGGAACGCCGGCGATGTAAGTGTCGCGTGTGCCCGCGAGGGTCAGGTGCGCGGTTGCCGCCGCCTGGTTCTCTGCGTTGGGCTGCGTCCAGTAGGCCTGCGTCGCGGCCCATCCCGGTCCCCATCCCGTTCGATGCGCGTTGGCGTTCTGCACGATGAGGCCCAGCACTTTCTCTGGCGCCTGCATCGCGATCTGCAGGCCCACGGGCGCTCCCCAGTCATGCAGGTAGATGAATCGCGGACCGATCTCGAGCGAATCCAGCAGTTCGGAAATCGCCTGGCCGATGGCGGGAAACGAGGGGGCCGGCAGCGGTTCGGACTCGCCATGGCCGGGCAGATCCGGTGCGATCACGAAAGCGGCCTGCGACAGCGCGGGCACGACCGCCCGGAACAGCCGGGCGGAGTTGGGGGTTCCGTGCAGCAGCAGCAAGGCGGGTCTGGACACCTCGCCTGCGGTGGTGAACGACAGTTCGGTTCCGCTGGACAGGCGAAGCCGTTCTGTTCTCATGCCACGGCCCGTGCTGCTCGGCAGGGGCTTTCGCTTCAAGGCGGGTGGCTTCCGGGTTGCCATGCACGAATTCTGGCGTGAAGAGATCCGGGCCATGTCAGCGCAGGCCGCTACAGCGTGTCCTGGGATTGCCGGGGCGCGGAATCCCTTCTGCGCCGGTTCGGGAACAGCAGGCATGCCTTGACCTTGGTGTCCCCTTCGGGCACCGTGCCTGCATTCGCAAAAATGGCCAAAGTGATATCAGCCGATCGATGCCTTCATCGGGCAGGTCAACCCGTTCGGCTATAACCTCGATTTCCGCAGTGCCACCCGGGCGAAGGAGTTCTTGATGAGTTTGGATTTCACTTTCGGCCGCATGGCACTCGCCCTCTGCGCCGGTTCGCTCTTCGCCGTGACTGCCGCGATCGCCGGTGAGGTCGCCAGCCAGTCGCCAACTGGGAGCCTCGCCGCCGAAAAATTGGCTGCTCGCACTGGACCGGAGAGCGTTGTCGTGGAGAGCGCAGGGCCCTACGGCGTCGATACGGAAAGCGTCAGGCGCCATCTTGCCGACACCTTGGCAAAGGATTCGGCGCTGACGCCGCTACCGCGCAACAACGAGCGGTACAGCTTCGATGGGAAGGTTCGCACCTATGTCGTGCCCGTGCGCCCGGCCATCGACAACCCGATCAACAGCTATTCGCCCTACGACAGCAGTTCGTTCCGCCGAGATGCCGTGGCCGCGGATGCGTCGAATCTCGGCTTGCTTCAGGCGCTGTTCAAGCGCCTCGCTGCGGATTGAACGAAGCGCCGGCAACGGCGCATCACTCACCGATTGAACGTCGGAGAAACCTGCGACGCAACCATTGCGGCAGTCAGCCGACGATGTACGGCGTTTCGGGCACCTGCGTGTGGAAGCTGGCATTGAGCATGTTCCACGAGCGGATCGCGCAGACCGCGAACGAGAGGTCTGCGATCTGTGCGTCACTGAAGTGCCGCTTCACTGCGTCGAAGTCCGCGTCGCTGGGCGTGCGCTGCGGCAACGCGTTGACGGCCTCCGCCCAGTTGAAGGCGGCGCGCTCGGCTTCGCTGAAGAAGCGCTCCGCCTCGCGCCAGCCGGCCACAGCGTTGACATGGCGCGGGTCCATGCCCTGCTTGAGCAGCTCGGCCCAGTGCATGTCGATGCAGAAAGCGCAGCCGTTGATCTGGCTGATGCGCAAGTTCACCAATTCACGCAGACGCTTGTCCAGCGTACGGCCGGCGGCGTGGGAAAACTGGGTACCGGCGCGCGCTGCCGCGGGCGCGAGGGCGTGGTAGTCGAGTCGTGCTGGGCACATGTTGAGCTCCTTGTAGCTTGAGGGTTGGGGGAACACCGTCTTAGACGGGCGGGCACATGGCCTTGTGACAGGCACGGCGCCCGGTACTGCCCGACCATGCCTCGGCCACGTGGATGGCAACCCTGACCAGGGGCCCCTGGAAAAGCGCGGAGTTCGTGGCGTACGCCGCGATCCGCGCGGTGGTGGCTGGCCGACGGCAGCCACATCCGTCATTCGCCATTCAGGCGGCAACCCGCCTTCTCGCCGGCGCTTCGGCCTCGTGCAGGTACGCCGTGAAGCCATCCTTGGCCGGCGGCACTGCATGGAGCAGCATCACTGCGCTGACCTGCCCGCGATGGCCCGCCCCGTGCATGAGGACGTGCATGAGCATCTCCTCGCGGGACATGCGCCCCTGTGCGCCGTCGGTGAACGCGAAGTCGATCCGTTCGGCCAGCTGGTCGGGATCGAGCGTCGAGACATGGTCGATGTATTCCCGGTCGCTTCTTCTGAGATCGGCGGCCAGGGCTGCGAGCGTCGGCATCTCGCTCAGGTTGGCCGACGGGTACGTGTGGCCTTCTCGCCGGAGGTGGGCGGCGAATATGCGGTCCACCACATACGTGTGGCTCAACGCCTTGATAGCCAGTGCGGTGACCGGGGAGCTGTCGCCGAGCCCGGCGAGCGCCGTCAGCAGCCGGTCGTCGGCCCAAGCCTTGAATCCGAAGAGGCGGTGCAATGTGTCGTGCATGTCGTGGGTCTCCTGGGGTGTTTGCGCGTCTGCCAAGAATATGAGCGATCATTCGCTTTTTCTACTCGCATTGACGGCTGCGGAACATGGCAAGAAAACCGGTCACCAAGCCCAGGAAAATCGCGGTTCAGGAGCGATCGCGCGCGACGGTCGGCAGCCTGATCGAGGCAACTGCTCGCATTCTGGTCAAGGAAGGCTTCGACAAGGCGAGCACCAACCGCGTCGCGGAAGTCGCGGGGGTGAGCATCGGCTCGCTCTATCAGTACTTCCCGAGCAAGGAGGCACTCGTGGCCGCCGTGATCGAGCGCCACCAGCAGCAGATCATGCAAATGGTCCGCAGCGAACTGGCGCAGGTCAGGGCCCAGCCGCTGGACCAGGCGATACGCCGATTCGTCGCGGTCGCGGTTGCAGCGCATCGGCTCGATCCCGCGCTGCACCGCGTGCTTGCCGAGCAGATCCCGCGCGTGGGAAGGCTCGAGAAGCTGGAGACGTTCAGCCGTGAGAACTTCAGCCTGTTCAGGGCCTACCTCGAGGCGGCGCGGGACGAACTGGGCGTCGACGACCTGGAGCTCGCATCATTTGTCTGCGTCACCACGATCGAGGCATTGACGCACAACGCGGTGCTGCACCACTCCAAAGCGTTGACCGGCGATCGGATGGACGCGCTCATCGACGAGGGCGCGCGCCTCGTGACCGGCTATCTCAAAGGCTAGCCCGACGGTTCAGCGGCTCGGCATGGGGCACGGTTGCTGAGTTCTATCCATTCAGCACAAGAGACCCCTGCGGATATTGCCCGCACATGAATTCGACGAACGCGCGAACCTTCGGCGCGGGAAGCCGCCTCGATGTGTGCAGGACCCACAGCGCGACCTCCGCGCCCGAAACCATGCCCCACTGGACCAGCTCTCCGCGCGTGAGCTGGTTCCACGCGATGGACTGCGGGATCAGCGCAGCGCCGGCGCCGGCGACCGCGGCGTCGCGGATCATCAGGAACGATGAAAGCCTGAGCTTCGGGATCGGCTCCACGACAAGGCGTCCGTCGTCGAGCGTCCAATTCCCGCCTTGGAAGCTTGTTGAAACGATGCCCGGAACAGGGCTGACCTTGCCCTTGCCTCGCTTCGGCATGGGCACGGAGGGCGCGGCCACGACCACCAGCCGGTCCTTGGCGAAGCAGCGGCCCACAAGGCTGCTGTCGGGGCCTGGATTGATCCGGATCGCGGCGTCGAACTGCTCCTCGACGAGGTCGACCAGGCGGTCGTCGGCCACCACTTCGCAGGCGACCTCGGGGTAGGCCGCGCAGAACTCGGCGCCGATGCGGCCCATCGCCAGCTGCGAGAACAGCACCGGCGAGGCGATGCGCAAGCGCCCGCGCGGCACCGACAGGCCCTCGCGCGCGGAAGTCATGGCGTCGGCCACCTCGTGCATCGGCCCTTCGGTGCGGTCCATCAGCATCTGGCCGGCTTCCGTGAGCTTGAGCCCGCGGGCGCTGCGCTCGATGAGCCGCACGCCGAGCTGCTCTTCCAGGTCCGCGATGCGGCGCGACAGCGTCGCCTTGGATCTGCCGCTCGCGCGGCTTGCCTTTCCGAGGCCGCCATTGGCTGCGACGAGCGCGAAGTCGGTCAATGCGTTCAGGTCCATGTGTTCCGTATTTGAGACGAGGTGTCTTCATTTTCGCGTCTTTGTTTTACCGATGCAACGACCTATCTTCTCCTCATCGCAACTTCGAATGAGGAAATTGAAATGACCACCACCACCACCACCACCACGCAACGCGCTGTGCTGATCCGGGCCTATGGCGGCGCCGCCGCTGCAGAGGTCGCCGAGATCGCGAAGCCCGCAGCCGGGCCGGGCCAGGTCCTGGTCCGCGTTCGGGCCGCCGGTGTGAACGGCATCGACTGGAAGGTTCGTGAAGGCTTCGTCCGGGAGGCGTTCCCGCTTCAGCTGCCCGCCGTGCTGGGCATCGAACTCGCAGGCACCGTCGAGGCGCTCGGCCCCGGCGCCTCGCGCTTTCGCGTGGGCGATCGCGTCATGGGCCCGCTGGGCGGGCTCGGTGCCTATGCCGACTTCGTGAGCGTCGACGAGGCGAACCTGGTGCGCACGCCCCAGGGCCTGGACGACGTCCATGCGGCCGGCGTTCCTGTCGCGGCCGTGGCCGCCTGGCAGAGCCTGTACCACGCGGGTCCGATCACCGCAGGCCAGCGGATCCTGATCCACGGCGCGGCGGGAGGGCTGGGCGGCTATGCCGTGCAGTACGCCAAGCGGGCAGGCGCCGAAGTCTTCGCCACGGCGTCGACCGCGCACCTCGAATACGTGCGCAGCCTGGGCGCGGACCACGTCATCGACCACCGGAGCGAACGCTTCGAGTCGGTCGCGCGCGACATCGAGCTGGTGCTCGACTACGTCGGCGGCGAAGTGCTCGATCGCTCGTGGCAGGTGCTGTCGAAAAACGGCGCGATCGTCGGCACGTCCTCGCCCGACATCCTGGCACGCACGCCGCCCGGCCGCCGCGGACTGTGGTTCATGAACAAGCCGGATGCCGCCCTGCTGGAACGGCTGGCGGCGGAGATCGCGCAAGGCACGCTGGTCTCGAAGCTCGGCGAAGTCGTGGGCTTCGGCGACATCCCCGCGGCCATCGAGCGCAACCGCACCGAGCCTCGCATCGGCAAGGTGGTCGCGGATTTCTCGCGCTGATCGATCTTTTTTTTTCCCTTCTCTAACTTTCCAGGAGATTTCCATGAGCATTCTCGTCACGGGTGCCACCGGCACCATCGGTTCCCTCGTCGTCCAAGGCCTGTCCGCTGCCGGCGCCGAGGTCAGTGCCTTCGTTCGCACACCCGGAAAGCAAGCCTTCCCGTCGGGCGTCCGGGAGGTCGTCGGCGACCTGACCGACGTGCCCTCGCTGCGCGCGGCACTGTCTTCGGTGCGCACGCTGTTCCTGCTGAACGCCGTCACGCCCGATGAAGTGACGCAGGCCCTCGTCATGCTGAACCTGGCGCGCGAAGCCGGCATCGAGCGCATCGTCTACCTGTCGGTCATCCATGCGGACAAGTTCACCAACGTGCCGCACTTCACCGGCAAGCACACGGTCGAGCGAATGATCGAGAGCCTCGACATTCCGGCGACCATCCTTCGTCCGGCCTACTTCATGCAGAACGAGCGCATGGTCCAGCAGGTGATCCAGGGCCATGGCGTCTACCCGATGCCGATCGGCTCTACAGGTGTCGCGATGATCGATGCGCGGGACATCGCGGACGTCGCCGTTGCCGAATTGCTGCACCGCGACCGCGCGCCCGCGCCGTCACCGCGCATGACGCTCGAGCTGGTCGGGCCCGAGCTGTGGACCGGAGCGTCGGTGGCCAAGGTCTGGAGCGCCGCGCTCGGCCGCGAAGTGGCTTACGGCGGGGATGACGTGGCGGCCTTCGAAGGACAGATGGCCTCGTTCGGGCCATCCTGGCTGGCCTACGACATGCGCCTGATGATGGCCGGGATCCAGAAGTTCGGCATGCACGGCGCGGACGGTGCAGCGGATCGCCTGCAGGCCATCATCGGCCATCCTCTGCGCCGCTACGCCGACTTCGTCAAGGAGGCCGTTGCCGCGTCATAGGCAGCGCCCACTCAGATCACGCCCTCGCGCCGCAGCCTGTCCAGCGCTTCGCTGCCAAGGCCCAGCGCCGCGTAGATCTCCGCGTTGTGTTCGCCGGCGGCCGGCCCGGTGCGCGGCGCCGCGGGCCTGAAGCCCGAGAAGCGCGGCACGATCGCAGGCGCAGGCAGCGACCCGAGGTCCGGGTCGGGCAGGCGGATGACGGCTTCGCGCGCAATGAAGTGCGGGTCGGCCATCACGTCGTCCACCGCATAGACCTTGCTGTGGGGAACACCGCCGCGGGTCAGGGCCTCGGACAGTTCTGCGAGCGTCTGGCCCTCGCACCAGGCGGCCACGATCGCATCGATCTCGTCGATGTTCCGCACCCGGTCCGGCGTGGTGGCAAAGCGCGGGTCGTGCGCCAGCGCCGGCCGGCCCATGGCCTGGCAGATGCGCTTGAAGATCGGGTCGGACGAACCCACGATCGTGACCCAATGGCCCTCGGCCGTGCGGTACATGTTGGACGGAGCCGTGTAGGTGGCCCGGCTGCCCGAGCGGCTGCGCGCCTGCCCCAGCACCTCGTGCTCGACCGGCAGGGCTTCGAGCAGCCGGAACATGGCTTCGGTCGCCGCGAGATCGATCTCCCGGCCCGGTGCGTCGGGGTGGCGATGGCGTTCCGCGATCGCGGTGGAGATGGCGAAGGCACCGAACAGGCCCGCAATCACGTCGCCGAGCGGATAGTTCATGTGCTGCGGACTGCGGCCGCTTTCGCCGGTCAGATGCGCGAAGCCGCTCATCGCCTCGAAGATGCGCGCAAAACCCGGGCGCTGCGCATACGGGCCGGTCTGGCCGAAGCCGGTGAGGCGCAGGATGACGAGCCGGGGGTTGACCGACCACAGCGTGGGCGCGTCGAGTCCCCACTTGTCGAGCGTGCCGGTGCGGAAGTTCTCGACCAGCACATCGAAGGACGCGATCAGCCGCAGGAACAGCGCGCGGCCTTCCGGCTTGCGCACGTCGAGCGACACGCCTTTCTTGCCGCGGTTCGAGACCTTCCAGAACAGCGCGTGATCCGGCGTGGTGGGCGAGAGCGAGCGCAGTGGGTCGTTGCCTTCGGGCAGTTCCAGCTTGACGACCTCGGCGCCCATGTCGGCGCACAGCGAGGCCGAGAAGGGCGCCGCGATCACGGTGGCCATGTCGAGGATCCGGATGCCGCCGAGCGGCCCCTGTGGCGTGGCGGACGCGGACTCAGTGGCGGCGGTGTGTTGGCGGGCGTCGGATGGCATGCATCGGAGTCTCATTGCGCGCTCCATTTGCCGCAACTCATGTTTCGACATCCTGAACGCGGCGTTGATGCCTGCTATCGCAGGCCCAGCGAGAGCTCGATGCTGTGCGCCAGCGTGAGCAGCCGCGGCGCGACCTCCCGGCGCATCTGCGCGAAGCTGCCGCGCTTCGTTGCCACGGCGCAGTTCAGCACGAACTGCATGCCGTCCACCAGGCCGTGCAGCGGCACGGCAAAGCCATGCCGGTTCGGCTGCCAGTCGGCGCGGGCACTGCAGAAGCCGTCGCGTGCCAGCTCGTCGCGTGCCAGCTCGGCCGCCGCGGCGTGGCGCTCGAACTCGGCCGGCGCGGCGACTCGGATCTGGTTCAGCACCGACAGCCGGTCTTCGGGCGCGGCGCGCGCCAGCCAGGCGCGCCCGATGGCGGTGGCCAGCATGGGAAGCGGCGCGCCGATGTCGGGCGTCAGCACGAAGTCCTCGCTGCTGCGCGCAGTCTCCACATACACCATGTGGATGCGGTGGCGCAGCCCCAGCGAGACGGCGCCTTCGATCTCGCGCGCCAGCGTTTCCATCATCGGCCGCGCGATCGGGCGGATGCGCATGCTGGCCAGCAGCGGATGGCTCAGCCCGAGCACGGCCGCGCCCAGGCGGTACCTGGCGCTGGCCGGGTCGCGCCGCAGGTAGCCGAGCAGCGCCAGCGTGTGCGTCAGGCGCGCGACCGTGGGTTTGGACAGGCCGGTGCGCTGCGCGAAGTCCTTGTTCGCGAGGCTCGATTCGCCTGGATGGAAGCACAGCAGCAGGTCGATGCCGCTCGCGAGCGTGGTGGCGAACTGGCGGTCCTTGGTGTCCTCATCTTTCATGCCGCGGCATCCAGGTCGGCTTCCACGCTGCGCGCGAGCGCGACGAGGCGCGGGCCCACGCCTTGCTCGAGCTGGCGCGGGCCGAGCCGCGACGTGAGCACGCCGCAATTGAGCACCAGCGTCTCGCCGTCCTGGGGAATGCGGATCGGCACGCCGACCGCCTGCACGTCGCTGCGCCAGGCGCCGCGCGACACGCAGAAGCCCTTGCGCTGGAGGTCGGCCTGCGCCCGCACCAGGTCGGCTTCGTACAGCCGCACCTGGCCGGGCTCCGAAGCCTCGATCTGCGCCAGCACGGCGTCGCGCAGCTGCGGCGGCGCGTGTGCGAGCCAGCCGCGCCCCATCGCGGTCGGCAGCATCGGCACGGCCGCGCCGATGTCGGGCCGCCAGGCGCTGAGGTCGTGGCCGCGGCAGGTTTCGACGTAGACCATCCGCGTGCGGTCGCGCATGCCCAGCGACACCGAGCCGCCCACCTCGTCGGCCAGCTGCTTCATGCGGCCGCGCGCGACTTGCCGGATGCGCAGGCTCGCCATCAGCGGATAGCCGATGGTGAGTGCGGTGGAGCCCAGGCGATAGCGCCGCAGGTGCGCATCGAAGACCACCAGGCCGCGCGCCGCCAGCGTGTAGGTCAGCCGCGAGATCGTCGCCTTCGACAGTCCGGTGCGCTCCGACAGTTCCTTGTTGCCGAGCGCGGGCTCGCCGACGGTGAAGCAGTGCAGCACCTGCAGGCCGTGCTGCAGCGTGGTTGCGAAGTCGGGGTCGGGGTGGCGTGCGGCAGGCATGTGGGGCTGGTGTTGCGCGGTGAATGCTACGTCCGGCAGGGCGCGCCGGCGAGCGATGGCATTCAAGATAGAGAAACATCGTTTTCCATATGTGATGCCGCTGCGTAGTCTCCGGGCCCTGGCAAAGAACCAACCGGAGACTCCCATGCGCAAGATGTTCATGCTCGCTGCCGCCTGCCTGCTGGCTGCGGCTTCCGCGGTGCACGCCGACCCGGCCGCCTATCCGGCCAAGCCGGTCCGCCTCATCGTGCCCTTTGCACCGGGCGGCTCCACCGACGTGCTGGCGCGGCTGCTGGCCGCGGCCCTCGCTCCCGAATTGGGGCAGCCCGTCATCGTCGAGAACAAGGCCGGCGCCGGCGGCAACATCGGCGGCGACTACGTCGCCAAGTCGGCGCCCGACGGCTACACGCTGCTGATTGCGGCGGCAGGCCCCACGGTGATCAACCCGAGCCTCTACGCCAGGATGCCCTACGACCCCGCGAAGGACCTGCGGCCGGTGACCTTGCTGATCCAGGAGCCCAACCTGATGGCGATCAACCCCAAGATCCCGGCGAAGACGGTGCCCGAGTTCATCGCCTATGCCAAGTCCAGGCCGAAGGAGGTCAGCTTCGGCTCCGCGGGCAACGGCAGCCCGTCCCACCTGGCCGGCGAGTGGTTCAACCAACTCACCGGCACCACGATGGTCCACGTCCCGTACAAGGGCACGGGCCCTGCGATGAACGATCTGCTCGCCGGCCAGATCGCGATGATGATCGACAACATGCCCGCCCTGTGGCCGCATGTGCAGTCGGGCAGGCTCAGGGCGCTGGCGGTGTCCACCGACAAGCGGGCCACGGCCGCGCCCGACGTGCCGACCATTTCCGAGTCCGTCAAGGGCTTCAGCTTCGGTGCCTGGAAGGGCCTGATGGTGCCCGCTGCGACGCCCACCGCCATCGTCGAGCGCCTGCATGCCGCCACGACGAAGGCGCTGGAAAAGCCCGAGCTTCGCCATCGCCTGGCGGCCTTGGGCGCCGAGCCGGTCGGCAACACTCCGGCGCAGTTTGCCGAGCTCATCAAGGCCGACACGGCCTCGTGGGCCGCGCTGGTCAAGTCCACCGGAACCAAGCTGGACTGAGGTCCGCGCGCATCCACCCCATGAAGCAAGGAGCAACACATCATGCAGCGTGATCCCCAAGCGTTCGAGCAATTCCTCGGCAGCCTGCGCAGCTACGTGCGCGAGCGGCTGGTGCCGAACGAGGCGCGCGTGGCCGACGCCGACGAAGTGCCCGCCGACCTGGTGGCCGACATGGCGGCGCAGGGCCTGTTCGGCTATTCGATCCCCGAGGCCTATGGCGGGGCGGGCATGACGACCGAAGAGCTGGTGCTGGCGGCGATGGAGCTGTCGCAGTGCTCGGTGGCCTTTCGGGCGCGGGTCGGCACCAACACCGGCATCGGCTCCGAGGCCCTGGTGGCCGATGGCACCGAGGCGCAGAAGCGCCGCTACCTTCCGCGGCTGGCCAGCGGCGAGCTGACCGGCGCGTTCGCGCTGACCGAACCCGAGGCCGGCTCGGACGCCGTGTCGCTGCGCACCTCGGCGCGGCGCGAGGGCGACCACTACGTGCTCAACGGCACCAAGTGCTTCATCACCAACGCGCCGATCGCAGGCCTCTTCACCGTGATGGCGCGCACCGACCCCCATGACCTGTCGGCACGCGGCGTCACGGCCTTCCTGGTCGAGCGCGGCATGCCCGGGCTCGGCACCGGGCCGGCCTACCGGAAGATGGGGCAGGCGGGCTCGCCCGTGTCCGAGGTGCACATGAACGACTGCATCGTGCCGGCGGAGAACGTCATCGGCGGGCGCGAAGGGCAGGGCTTCAAGACGGCGATGAAAGTGCTGAACAAGCAGCGCATCCACCTCGCGGCCCTGTGCATCGGGCCGGCGATCCGCATGCTGCAGGATGCGGTGGCGTTCGTGTCCACGCGCCGGCAGTTCGGCCAGGCGCTCTCGGGCTTCCAGCTGATCCAGGCGCTGATCGCCGACAGCCAGACCGAGATCCATGCGGCCCGGGCGCTGGTGCTGGACACCGCGCGCAAGCGCGACGAAGGCATCGACGTGACGATGGAGGCATCGATCTGCAAGTACTTCGCGTCCGAGATGTGCGGCCGCGTGGCCGACCGCAGCGTGCAGATGCTGGGCGGCTACGGCTACATCGCCGACCACGGCATGGAGCGCTTCTACCGCGACGTGCGGCTGTTCCGGTTGTACGAAGGCACGAGCCAGATCCACCAGCTCAACATCGCCAGGCGCACGCTGGCCAAGGCCGGCTACGGCGGCGAAGGCGCCTGATGTTCGGCCACAGCGACCGTCTTCCGGCGCTGCGCGAGGCGGTCCGGTGCTTCGTCGAGGAAGAGGCCATTCCGCGCGAGTGTCCGGCGCTGGCGCACGACCTGGACGCACTGGAAGCCGCGGTCCGTTCGTTGCGCGCCAACGCCATGGAGGCCGGCATCTACGCACCGCAGCTGCCGGTGGCGTGGGGCGGGCTGGGCCTGTCCTGGCGCGATCGTTCGGTGGTGCTCGAAGAGGCCGGCCGGAGCTTCCTGGCGCCATTGGCCATGAACTGCGCACCGCCGGACCAGCCCAACATGATCAACCTGCTCGCCGAAGGAACGCCGGCACAGCAGCAGCACTACCTGGTGCCGCTGGCGCGCGGCGAGGCCCGCTCGTGCTTCGCGATGACCGAACCCGACCCCGGCGCGGGGTCCGATCCGTCGATGCTGCAGACGGTGGCCGAGCGCCGCCCCGGTGGCTGGGTCATCAACGGCCGCAAGTGGTTCATCAGCGGGGCGATCGGCGCCGCATTCGCGCTGGTGCTGGCGAAGACGGGCGAGGGCGCGACGATCTTCATCGTCGATGCCGGCAATCCCGGCTACCGCGTGGTGCGCAACATCGCCAGCATCGATGGATTCCAGATCGGCGGCCATGGCGAGATCGAACTGCAGGACTGTTTCGTCGATGACGGCGCGGTGCTGGGCGAGGCGGGCCAGGGCTTTGCCCAGGCGCAGGCGCGGCTCGAACCGGCGCGCCTGTCGCACTGCATGCGCTTCATCGGCCGCGCCTCGCGCGCGATGGCGCTGGCGCAGGACTACGCCAACCGTCGCCACTCGTTCGGGCAGCCGCTCGCGCAGCTGCAGCAGGTGCAGGCGATGGTGGCGGACTCGCACATCGACCTGCATGCCGCGCGCCTGATGACCTGGCACGCGGCCGCGAAGCTCGATGCGAAGCAAAGCATCAAGCACGAGTCGGCCATGGTCAAGGTGTTCGTGTCCGAGGCCGTGGGACGGGTGGCGGACCGCGCTGCGCAGATCATGGGCGCGCTCGGCATGTCGGAAGACTCTCCCGTGTCAATGATCCTGCGCGAGATGCGGCCTTTTCGCGTCTATGACGGCGCGTCGGAGGTGCACCGCTCGACGCTGGCGCGGCGCATCCTGAAGGAATCGCTGCGTCCTTGAGGCCGTCACTCGCCGGCGGTCAGCAGGACGGTGCCGTGCGCGAGAACGCGGGTCCGGTCGTCCGACCCTTTCATGCATCCCTGCAGTTCGATGATGCTGCCGCCTCTGGGACGGGCCGCGATCGACGAAACGCGCCACTCGATCAGCACCGTCTCGCTCGCTGATACGGGCCGCAGCAGATCGACCGAGAAGTTGATGCCCAGCACATGTCCTTTCTTCGCGAAATGCGTGGCGGTCAATCCCATCAGCAGCGAGGTGGTGTGCGTGGCGCTTGCGATCAGTCCGCCAAAGCGCGTGCCCCTTGCGAACACCGCATCGTGGTGCAGCGGGTTCTCGTCTCCCGCGGCCAAGGCAAAGGCCCTGACTTGCTCTTCGTCGAAAGTGTGGATTCGCGAGAAGCGGTAGCCGGGCTCGACAGGGGCGCGGGCAGCGGGTTCGAACTCAACCATGGCGCGCGAGGCCGGTGATGGCCTCCTGGCTTCCGGCCTGCTGGCGCAGGCGGAACTTCTGGATCTTTCCCGTGGCCGTCTTCGGCAAGCTGCTGAAGATCACCCGGCGTGGACACTTGAAGTGGGCCAGCCGCTCCCGGCAGAACGCAATGATCTCCTGCTCGGAAGGCGCCGGGATGCCGGCCCTGAGTTCGATGAACACGCACGGCACCTCGCCCCATTTCTCGTCGGGCTGGGCGACCACGGCGGCGTGCAGGACGGCCGGGTGGCCATGAACGACATCCTCGACTTCCACGGAGGAGATGTTCTCGCCGCCCGAAATGATCACGTCCTTCGAACGATCGGTGATCTGCGCATAGCCGTTGCCATGCAGGACCGCGACGTCGCCGGTGCGGAACCAGCCGTTGGCGAGCGCCCTGCGTGTCGCCGCCTCGTTCTTGAAGTAGCCCATCATCACGGTGTTGCCGCGCAGCATGAGTTCTCCTGCGGTTTTTCCGTCGCGAGGGACCGGCTCCAGCGTGTCCGCGTCGCCGACCATGAGGCCTTCGAACATGGCGGCGCGCACGCCCTGGCGCACCCGCAGCCTGCCTTGCTCGGCGGGTTCAAGATCGTCCCAGCCGTCCTGCCACGCGCAACTCACCGGCGTGCCGCAAACCTCGGTGATGCCGAACACGTGCTCCACGTCGAAGCCCATCGCCAGCACCGCGTTCAGCACGGCCAGCGGCGGCGGGGAACCCGCAGTCAGTACCCGCACGCTGCGGGACAGCCGGATGTTCCGGGCTGAATCCGAGAGCATGGCCATCACGACCGGCGCCGCGCAGAGATGGTCGATCTGGTGCGTGTCGATGGCCCGCAGCACCGCTTCGGCGGACACCCGGCGCAGGCAGACGTGGGTCCCGGCCGCCGCCGTCACGGCCCAGGTGAAGCACCACCCGTTCGCATGGAACATGGGCAGCGTCCACAGGTACTTCGGCGCCCGCGGCATCGCCCAGTTCGTGATCTGCAGCAGGCTCATCAGGTAGGTGCCGCGGTGGCTGGCGACCACGCCCTTCGGGTCTCCCGTCGTACCCGAGGTGTAGTTCAGCGCGATGGGCTGCCACTCGTCGCTCGGCCAGCGGCCGGGGAACTCCGGGTCGCCGCTCGCCAGCAGCGATTCATAGTCGGTCTCGCCGATGCGTTCGGCGGGCGGCGCGAGGTGGTCTTCGATGTCGATGACCGGGGGAGGGCTGTCCAGCAGCGCCAGGGCGGCGGCAACCGTTGCGGAGAATTCGCGGTCGACCATCAGCAATTTGCACTCGCCGTGACGCAGGATGAACGCGATGCCTTCTGCATCCAGGCGATGGTTGATCGCGTTGAGCACGGCACCTGCCAGCGGCACGCCGAAGTGCGACTCCAGCATCGCCGGCGTGTTCGGCGCCAGCACCGAAACCGTGTCCCCCGGCTGGATGCCCCTGGCCACCAGCGCCGACGCCAGGCGATGGCAGCGCTCCCGCGTCTGCGCCCAGGTCCGCGTCAGGTCGCCGTGCACCACGGCCGGGCGGTTCGGATGGGCCAGCGCGGCGCGGTCGAGAAAGCCGAGCGGCGTCAGCGGCACATGGTTCGCCTCGCAGCGGTCGAGGCCCTTTGCATAGGATGGCGCGCTCATGTCCTTGTCTCCTTCGTGCTGTCGTGGAATGCCGTGAAGGCGGAAACCGGCTCCCGCTCGGTGACCAGGGCGTTCTCGATGGAGGACTCGTCGGCGTAGCCCAGGCTCATGCCGCAGACGAGCATCTGGCCCGCGGGAATGTCCAGGAACTCGGCGATCTGGCGATGGAACTTCAGGAACGCGGCTTGCGGACAGGTGTGGAGGTGGCGGCCGCGTGCGGCGATCATCACGCTCTGCAGGAACATGCCGCAGTCCAGCAGGCTTCCTTCCTGCAGTGCGCGGTCGATCGTGAAGAACAGGCCCACGGGCGCATCGAAGAAACGGTAGTTGCGCCCATGCTGCATGTGCATGCGCTGCTTGTCGCCCTTGGCGATGCCAAGCAGCCCATAGAGGTCCCAGCCCACCTTGCGGCGCCGCTCCAGGTACGGGGAGAGCCATTCGCGCGGGTAGTAGTCGTAGGGCTCGAGCAGTTCCTCCGACCTGCCGGGATCGTCGTCGAGCGCTGCGATCACTGCGGACAGGCCGGCCTTCGCAGCCCCGGTCAGCACATGCACATGCCAGGGCTGCATGTTCATGCCGGAAGCGCTGTAGCGCGCGGTCGAGAGGATCGCTTCGATCTCTTGCTGCGGCACCGGCCTGGGCAGGTACGCCCTGATGCTGCGCCGCGTGGCAATTGCCCAATCGACTGCGCCTTGCAGCGCCTGCGCACCCAGCGGCGGCGCCATCATTCGGTTCATTGCGGGTTTCCTCGTTGCTGGACTGCCGAGGAGCTTAGTTCCGCAAGCGCTCGATGCCCATGCCCGCAGGCCTCGATCCGGCCGGGGCTTTCGGGCATGCGGACGTCACTTTGGCGGGCGCCGGGCGCTTATTCCCGCGCGTGCGCAGAGGAGCGATAGCTTCCGGGGCTCACGCCTGTCCATTTCTTGAAGGCGCGATGAAAGGCGCTGGTCTCCCGGAATCCGGTGCGGGCGGCGACCTCGGCCACCGTCAGCGGAGCGCTCGACAGCAGATCGATCGCGATGTCCCGCCGCAGATCGTCCTTCACCCGCTGGTAGCTCAGCCCCTCCTGCTGCAATCGGCGCTGGAGCGTGGTACCGGAAACGCAGAGCTCTTGTGCGAGCTTCTCCAGCTCGGGCCACGCATCGGGCATCTGGCTGCGCAACCGGTGCCGCACCTGTGCGCTGGTGCTCGCGTCATTGCGGTACTTGACCAGCAGATTGGCGGGCGCTGCCCGCAGGAAGTTGTCGACGGTCTGGGGGGATTCCGCGATCTTCAGATCGAGCAGGTCGCTGGCAAAGGTGATGTGCGTGGTCTCTGCGTTGAACTTCACGTTCTCGCAGAACCGCGTGCGGTAGTGGCTGTCGTCGGCCGGAGGCGGACAGCGGAACCGCATCTCGCGCAACGGAATTCGCCTGTGCACGAGCCAGCATGCCAGCCCGTGGACGAGGATGAACCAGGTGCCGTAGCCGAACAGCCGGCGCAGCACGCCACCGTCGTGCAGGATCACGCGCGCCTCGTCCGCTGATCGGACCAGCTCCCCGCTAAAGTCGTCCAGGGTGGCGTGAAGAAACCGGAGGATCCGGCGCAGGGCGTGCTCCAGGTTCTCCGAGTTGACCGCTGCGCGCGTCATGAGCGCATAGCTTCCGCGGCGCAGTCCGTGGCTGTCCAGGCCGAAGAACTCGTCATCCATCAGGTCGGCCAGCGCCACCCACATGCGCGAGTACGCAGCCGCCGAAATGCGCGCGCGCGGCGCATTCAGCAGATCGCGGTCCAGCCTTGCGATCTCGAGCACGCCGCTGATGTCCATGTTCCTGAGCGCGGCGGCGCGGATCGCCTCATGCACGAGCTCAATGGAAACGGTGCCCTTCAGCCCTGCTGACTTCATGCGAACTCTCTGGGGAATGGTTGATCAGGGTGCGCCCCTGGCCGTGGGGGTGGCGCGGCCTGATCTTAGTCACTCCGGCCGGGGCGAAGCTGGCGAAGCGATCCACCGCAAGGCGCAACGAAAACGACTTTCAATGCTCTTTCATCCCCAACAAGGCCCGAAGCGTCAACTCCGTCGCATCGTCGTCCAGCCTGGTCCGATGCGCAATGCCCAGCGCCCTCGACAGCGCCGGCCGCAGCGGTCGCATGCTGATGCGCCGATCGGGCGGCGGCGCGCCTGCCTCGTGCGGCAGCAGCGCGGCGCCGTAGCCTGCTGCCACGAGGTTCCTCATCGCGTCGTTGTAGTTCAATTCGATGCGCGCCTGCGGCCTCTCGCCGGCCGCGGCGAACCATTCGGCGGTCTGGCGGAAGAGCCGGGTGCCGCGGTCATTGGCGATCAAGGGCCGGGCGGCGAGCCAGGCCGGCGTCACGTGCGGCGGCGGTTTCCAATCGGCCGGGATGAACGCCAGCACCGGATCCTTGCGCCAGGCCTGCACGCGCAGGCCGCGGAGCACCGGCTGCGGCAAAGCCACAATGCCGATGTCCAGGCTGCCGGCGGCCAGCCGCGCCAGGGCTTCCTCGCTGGTCATCACCGCGACCTGCACGTCGATCTCCGGATGCCGGGCGGCCAAGGCCTCCAAGGCCTGCGGCAGCAGGTGCGCGAGCGCACCGGTGGACGCGCCCAATCGGACGCGGCCGCCGCGCGCCGCGATCTGCCTTTGAACGGTCTGCAGCAGGTCGTCGGCTTCGGCCAGCAGCCGCCGCGCCCTGTCGATCAGCAAGCTGCCGGCGGACGTCGCGGTGACGCCGGCCGGCGCGCGGTGCAGCAGGCGGGCCCCGAGGCGGGCTTCGAGCTGTGCCACGTGCAGCGTCACCGTGGGCGGTGCCAGATGAAGTGCCTTGGCCGCTGCCGCGAACGAGCCGAGATCGATCACCGTCAGCAGCGTTCGCAGGCGGTCGAGGTTGATTTCGCGCATCGTGCAACTTTCCTCGTTGGAAGGGGATTCAGAATTCCTGAATCCGTAGTTTGTCAGATTCAACTGGTGTGCATGCGATGGGCGATGCACCATGCGTTTCGAACTCAATCGGAGCGCTCCATGACCCCTCTCGTTTTCATCGATGGCGACCAAGGCACCACGGGCCTGCAGGTGCGGCAATGGCTGGCGGGGCGGACCGACCTTCGCTTGCTGCAATTGCCGCCCGAACATCGCAAGAGCGCGGCTCATCGCGCCGAGGCGCTGAACGACTGCGACATCGCATTGCTGTGCCTGCCGGACGACGCCGCGCGCGAGGCCGTGGCGCTGGTGCGCCGTCCTGGCGTGCGGGTGATCGACGCGAGCTCGGCCCATCGCACCGCGCCGGGCTGGGTCTATGGCCTGCCGGAACTGGAAGCTGCGCAGCCCGGGCGCATCGCCAGCGCCGGGCGTGTCAGCAATCCCGGTTGCTACCCGACGGGGGCGCTGGCATTGCTCAAGCCGTTGATCGATGATGGCCTGCTGCCGGCAGACTACCCGCTGGTCATCCACGCGGTGTCGGGCTATTCAGGACGGGGCCGACCCGGCCTCGAGGATCATGAAGGCGCCGGCGCTGCCACCGCGGTGCCCTTCCAGGTCTACGGCCTGGGCCTGAACCACAAGCACGTGCCCGAGATCCAGCAGCATGCCGGCCTGGCGCATGCGCCGGTGTTCGTGCCGGCGTATGGCCACTATCGGCAAGGCATCGTGTTGACGATGGCGCTGCATCTGCGCCTGCTGCCCGCCGGCGTGACGGCCGCGCGCTTGCACGCCGCGCTTCAAGCGCGCTATGCAGGGCAAGCTTTCATCGAGCTGCAATCGCTCGACAAGGAGGTCGATGCGCGGCGGCTCGACCCCCGGGCACTCAACGGCAGCAACCGATTGCGACTCGCGGTTTTCGAGCAGGAGCGCACGGGCCAGGTGCTGTTGGCTGCGGTGTTCGACAACCTGGGAAAGGGCGCCGCGGGAGCGGCGGTGCAGAACCTCGATTTGATGCTCGGATTATCGGCGGTACCACACCTGGAGCCCGGTGACCCATTGGGCCGCGCGCGGGCGGCATGACATTTAGCCAGCGGTAGAGAGCGGCCCGGCTTCCATCGCTCGTGTTGAATTGGCAGCCTTGTGTTGGCACCCATGCGGGTGCGTCGGGGCAGTGTCCTCTGTTCAGCCGCGGACATCCAGAGGCGCGAACGACTTCACCAGGTCGTCCAACGCCTTCAGCTGCGCGAGGAAAGGCTCCAATTGGTCCAGCGGCAGAGCGCTGGGACCGTCGCATTTGGCCTGCGCCGGATCAGGATGAGCTTCAAGAAAGAGGCCCGCCAAGCCCACTGCCAGGCCCGCGCGCGCCAGTTCAGCCACTTGCTCGCGTCGCCCGCCGGAGACAGCGGCGTTCGCCTCGCGTTGCTGGAGGGCGTGGGTAACGTCGAAGATGACGGGCAGGTTCCCGGTGACCTTCTTCATGGCACCGAAGCCAAGCATGTCCACCACCAGGTTGTCGTAGCCGAAACAGGTGCCACGGTCGCACAGAATGACCGGGGAGCTTCCCGCCTCCCTGATCTTCTCCACGATATTGAGCACCTGCGGCGGACTCAGGAACTGGGGCTTCTTGACGTTGATGACCTTGCCCGTCCTGGCAAGCGCGACGACCAAGTCAGTCTGGCGGGCGAGAAACGCAGGCAGTTGCAGAACGTCCACGACTTCGGCGACGGGATTCGCCTGCCATGGCTCGTGCACGTCGGTGAGGATGGGCACGCCGAACGCGGCCTTGACGGCTTCGAAGATTTTCAGGCCCTCTTCCAGACCGGGGCCCCGGAAGGAATGGATGGACGAGCGATTCGCCTTGTCGAAACTTGCCTTGAAGACGTATGGGATGCCAAGCTTGCGCGTGACCCGCACGTACTCCTCGGCAGCACGCAGGGCCATGTCCTTCGACTCGAGTACGTTCACGCCGCCAAACAGGACAAAGCCGTTGCTGTTGCTGACGTTGATTGCGGGGGTGATGGCGACGGTCGTCAAGAAGAGTTCTCCTGCAGTGTTGTTGCTCGCATTCTCGCGCTCCGGCCGGCCAATGAATCACGCCTTTGGCCACCAGTGCCTGGAGCCGGCCAGCACCGACCGTCCACCCGACTGGGCGTTCCGGCTGCCGACGCCGTAGGATTTTCATGAAAACCTTCGAGCTTTATGCTCGGGTCTATGGGGCTGCCAGCAAACAACCATCCCGCTCACATCCATGTTCCTCCCCCCGCAAATTGCAGAGGTCACCGTTGACCAGGCGTGGCGCTACGAGACGCCGTACCCCCCTTTGGGGTTTCGACCCCTGGCCGAGGGGGCGCTCGGCAACGGAGATACGTTTGGGCTCTACTGGCCCATCGGGCTGGAAGCGCGGGAGCCTATCGTGGTCGAGACATGGCACGATTCATGGCAGATCCAACCGGTGTACTCGTCGCTTTCCTCATTCCTGGTCGCGCTCGCGAAGGCTGAGGACGCATACCCTGAACCGCCTTCCCTCATGGAGGACCCGCGCTCCCCGCGGGCGCTTCTCGAGAAAGCGAAGCGGAAGGTGCAGGCGCAAGCCGTGGCAGAGGCTGTCCAGCTCTTGGAAAGAGCACTGGACGTTCTGCCCGAGTACACGGACGCACTTTGCCTTCTGTGGGCCCAGCATGTTCGGCAAGGGCGCATCGATGAGGCGCTTGCAGTCGCGATCAGGGCCATCATTGCTCCACCGTCTTTGGGAGGTCGCGCGACCAGGCCGCTCAGATGGCTGCAGGCGCAAGGCGAAGCGCCGGCCTTGGAGCACGATCCCATCTGGCAAGCACGCGCTGAACTCAAGCTGTCCTATGGAGGCGCGAAGGAGAACGGCGACTACGCCATCTATCGCTCTGCCATCCAGGCCTACCTGGGCGCCTCGCGATACGTTGAGGCGAGCATGCTCATGCAAACCTATGCGGAACTGATGCAGGCGGAGACGGTCGCCTTCCAAGAGCGGCACGGTTTTGTGAAGGCGGAATTCCTGGCTGCGCAGATTGCCGCCAGCGCCAGGCTGCCGCATGGGCCAAGGGCCTGAGTGCCCCGCGCAGACGCTTTGAGAATCCACATGATCCAAATGAGACAACCCGAAGACGCACCGCTCGCATTTCAAACCGCCTGGAACAACCACGACATGGTGTCTCTTGGAGCACTGTTCCACGAGGACGCGACATTCGTGAATCGGTTCGGGCACTACGTGCGCGGCGCCGGGAAGATCGTCGATCTGCATGCCCCCATCCACGCAACCATCTACAGCGATTCCACGCTCGAGAACCAGCTCATCGACCTGGTCACCCTTGCCGACGGCGTGGTGGTCATGCACTTCTGGAGTCGCCTCCGGGTCGGTGCCGCGCACCCGGCAGGTCCGCACGCCGTCGACACGCTGATTCTTGCCGTGCTGACGGAGCGGGCTGGCGAGTGGCGAATCAAGGCGCTCGAGAATGTCACCCTGACGAATCCGCGCACGGGAGAAACCGTGCTGAGAGACGAGCAAGGCTCCTGATCGTGCAGGGACGATCTCGACCTCGAGCGCCGCGTGGGAGACGGGCGTGGGTTGCCGATGACACCATGCTGCGGTAGCCTGCCGGCTCCAATACTGCCAGGAGTCTCCGATGCCCAGTCGCTTCATTCTTCCCACTGGCGCCGCCGCCGCCGCCGCCGCCCTGATCATCGGTTGCGGAGCGATGGGGTCATCGGGCGGCAAGTCCATGAGCTTCTTCATCACCAGCGTCAACCCCGGAAAGGGCGGCGACCTCGGCGGCCTGGCCGGAGCCGACCGCTTCTGCCAATCGCTGGCCACGAGTGCCGGGGCGGGCGACAAGACTTGGCGCGCTTACTTGAGCACCGTCGCCGCGAACGGACAGCCGGCTGTCAATGCGCGCGACCGGATCGGCACCGGCCCCTGGACCAACGCCAAGGGAGTGGTCGTCGCCACCAGCGTGGCCGACCTGCACAGCGCCAACGCAAAGGTGGGCAAGGACACCTCGTTGACCGAGAAGGGCGAAGTTGTCTCCGGCTTCGGCGATCCGGTCAACCGCCACGACATCCTCACCGGCTCGCGCCCTGACGGAGCCGTGGCCGTGCCCGAACCCGGCAAGGACACCACGTGCGGCAATTGGACCCGAAGCGACGGCGGCTCCGCCATCGTGGGTCACCACGACCACAAGGGCACCAATCCCGATCCGGTAGCCAACGCGTCGTGGAACTCCTCGCACGGTACGCGCGGCTGCAGCGTCGACCAGCTCAAGATGAGCGGCAGCGCCGGGCTGATGTACTGCTTTGCGGCCAACTGACCTTGGCAGATGGGCGGCCCCCGGTCCGCCGGCGTGCGAGCGCAGGCTGCCGACGTCCAGAAATTGACTCGAATCCCGGGGAAGCGATGGTGGGAAAGCAACTCCAGATTGCCATGAATGAGGCGGACGAGAAGGACTTCGTCGCGTTCTTGCGCAGCGCGGCCGACATCCGGTTGATCGAGGCTTTTGCGCCCACGATCGAAGAGCTGTGGGTGGACGACTTCCATCCCATCTTCAAGGGGCATCACACCTATGCAATCTGGAATACGGCATTTGCGTGGACGCCCGAATACGGAACTGTGGGCGAGCAAGCCCACGATCCGAACAGCGTCGGTTGGCGCTACGTGTCGAATGCCGACGGCGCCCCGCTGCTGCACATGACGCGCAGCAATTCGCTGTCGGGTGTCTCCGGCCGCTTGTTCTGGGCAAAGGACTTCGCTGCCCCCGGTGGACTGGCATACGACGTTGCTTCCTTCTCCCAGTGGATTGACTCGGTCTGGCGGTGGGTTCGCCGGCACGGGAAGAAGTCGAAGGACCTGGACCGGCCCGCAGGGGCGTACCGGACCAAACCGGCCGTTCGCTGATGACCGTCTCGCGAAGCCGCAGCCTCGGTTCTGTCGTTCGGCCTCCGCGCATCTGAGTTGAATTTTTAATTCTTTGGAACTACTCGACCTCCGGCATGCCCGCCGGATGTTGATTTTTGGCGCGCGACATTCAACACTTTGTTACCGAATGCTCATTCGATAACAAAGTTGGAGGGGTCTGTGAACCACATCTACCGCGTCGTCTTCGACCGGCTGCTCGGCCGCGCCCGGGTGGTTTCCGAACTCGCGCGCAGCACCACACGCATATTCCGAGTGAAAAGTGGTGGTGCTCTCGATACGGCACGAGCGGGAGTTGTGCTGCGGGTTGCCCCCAAGCCATCCATCTGACGAGGGCCGCGGAAGACCTGACCGCCAGCGGTCGGCCATGACCGGGCACTGAGGGGTGCTGCCAGCTTGCCAGGGCATCGGTTCGCTGGGCTGAGTTCTGGAAGTCCAACCGCAGGCCCACACGCGTCGCGCGGACTGGATGAACCCCTCGGCCTTGCCGTTGGTCCGTGAAGCGAATTTGAAATCGGTGAACGGCCGCTTTGAAGTTTTCGCGGCGACGTATTCGCAGCCGGTGTTCCAACCGATGAGCGCTGCACCTGCATGCCGGCCGGCGGGCCCTGCCGGCGCCGGGTAGAGAATCCAGGGCTTATGGAACTCCGATCGCTGCGCTACTTCATCGCCGTGCTGGAAGCGGGCAGCCTTTCGCGCGCCGCGGGTGCGCTGTACGTGGCGCAACCCGCGCTCACGGCACAGATCAAGAAGCTTGAGGAGGAGCTTGGCACGCAGCTCTTCGAGCGTTCGCACGTCGGCGTCACGCCCACGGCGGCCGGGCTGCAGCTCTATCACGACGCGCGCAAGCTGCTGTCCGACGCCAGCGCGATGCGCGAGCGCCTGCAGCGCACGCCCGATGGGCCCGAGGGCTCGGTCACGGTGGCCGTACCTTTCCTTCTAGCCTCGCTGCTGCTCGGGCCGGCGCTGGCGCGGCTGAAACAAAGGCATCCACGCATTCGCGTGTTCGTCATCGACGACCTGAGCCTGATGGTGCGCAAGGCCATGGTCGAGCGGCGCGCGGACATCGGGATCCTGGTGGACAGCGATGAAGTGAACGGGCTCGATGTGAAGCCACTTGCGCGGGAGGCGATGTTCGTCTGCGGCTACGACGCCGACGGCAAGGTTGCGGCCATGACCGTGCAGCCCGCCACCGGTGCATCGAAGAAGCGCAAGACGACTAAGGTGCCGAGACCCGCGATGCCCTTCGCCCGTGCGGCCGGCCTCCCGCTGGTGCTGCAATCGCGCCGATTCAGCATTCGCGCGCAGGTCGAGCGCACTGCGTCGGACCTGGGCCTGGAGCTCAACATCGCGCACGAGCACGATTCCGCTCGCGTGATCCGTTCGCTGTACTTGGCGGGCGCGGGCTTCACCTTTTCTCCCGCCTGCGCCCTGGGCGACGCGCCAGCGGGCGGCAAGCAGTGGCTGGTGGCGCGCGTGGTGCGTCCCGAACTGGCGCGTACCTACTTTCTTGCAACCCCGTCAGCGCGCGAGCCCGACCCCGCGACCCGGGCAGTGATGGACGTGCTCGTCGAAGAAACGCGCCGCATGATCGCATCGGGCCGCTGGGAGGCGGAGTTCCTGTTGGGAGAGAGCTCCGCACCAGGAGCGTCAGGCAAGCCATAGCGCCGGGCACGCCGAGTTGGCAGGGCCATCAACTCTTTTGATGGCCGCGCATCAGCAATCCGTATTTGTTGTTGCGCGCCTTCCGCTGCCAAAGTCGTCTCCATCCCGTGCCGTGGCTCGGACATCCAGGAGACAACTTGCAAACCACAGCCCCCGAGATCGCCAACGTCGGCGAGCTCACATCCCGTGCCGCTCGCATCCACGCGAAGCGGCTTGCCGTCACCAGCGCGCAGCGCTCGGCCACCTACGAAGAACTTGAGCAGCGCTCCAACCGTCTGGCCAACGCGCTGTGCGGCCTCGGCTTGCAGCGCGGCGACCGCGTGGGCGTGTACCTGCCGAACTGCATCGAGATCGTCGAGCTCGAACTGGCGTGCTACAAGGCCGCGCTCGTGAAGGCGCCCATCAACGCGCGGCTGGCGCCGGTCGAAGTGGCCGAGGTCATCGCGGACAGCGAGGCGACGCTGATCGTCACCACCGCCGAACGCGCCGAGAGCTTCTTGCCGCAGCTCAAGAGCGCGCCGCGCCTGCTGCTGCTCGACGCCGCGGAAGACTCCCCCACGTCATACGAAGGCGCGCTTTCTCGCGCCAGCGACCGCTTCACACCCGCACGGGTGAGCGCCGACGAACTCGCGGTGCTGCACTACACCTCGGGCTCCAGCGGCGTGCTCAAAGCCGCGATGCAGACCTTCGGCAACCGCCTCGCGCAACTGCGCAAGTTCCTGATGCGCGCCGACAACCTTCAGCCCGGCGACCTGCTGGGGCTGGTGGGACCGATCACGCACGCATCGGGCATGCAGCTGGTGCCGGCGCTGTGCAGCGGCGCCACGATCCGGCTTTTCAGCGGCTTCGATCCCGGACGCTTCATCGCGGAAATGAAGCGCGAGCGCGTGACCCACACCTTCATGGTGCCGACCATGATCAACATGCTGCTGGCCGAGGTGCAGGGCCGCTACCGCCCATTGCCCGACCTGCGGCGCCTGGGCTACGGCGCCGCGCCGATGGCGCCGGCTCGCATCATGCAGGCCATGGACGTGTTCGGCCCGGTGCTCTCGCAAGGCTATGGTGCGGGGGAGACGACCTCGGGCGTGTGCGGCCTGAGCGTTGAAGACCACCTGTTCGCGAGAGCCGCCATGCCCGAGCGGCTGGCATCGTGCGGGCGGCCGTTTCTCGAGTCGCGGGTGGACATCGTCGACGACGAAGGCCAGCCGGTGGCCGCCGGTGAGATCGGCGAGATCGTGGTGGGAGGCGCCGATGTCTTCGCGGGCTACTGGCGCGCTCCCGAGCTCACGGCCGAGGTGCTGAAGAACGGCCGCTACCACACGGGCGACCTGGCACGTGTGGACGACGACGGCTACATCTACATTGTCGACCGCAAGAAGGACATGGTGATCAGCGGAGGCTTCAACGTGTACCCGTCGGAGGTCGAGGCGGTGTTGTACCAGCACGCCGCGGTCGATGAAGCGTGCGTGTTCAGTGTGCCGGACGACAAGTGGGGCGAGGCCGTGGCCGCGCACATCGTGTTGAAGGCCGGCTCGGCCGCGGACGCAGCCGCGCTCGATGCCTTCTGCGCCGAACGGCTTGCGGGCTTCAAGCGGCCGCGCCGCATCGAGTTTGTCGAGGCACTGCAGAAGAACGCCAACGGAAAAATCGCGCGCAAGGTCATCCAGTCGCCGTACTGGGTGGGCCACGACCGCCGCGTGAACTGAGAAGCCGCACAACCATGACAACGCAAACCATTGCATCCGAGCCCACGGGCGCGGCCGCCGCTGCTTCCAGCGTGCGCTCTCCGCTGTTCGACGGACCGTTCGAAGGTTCGGAACGCGCGGCCGAATTGATTGCGCGCATCGGTGGCTTCATCGACGGCGAGCTGGCTGCGCTGGTCCGCGAGCAAGGCATCGATCACGAGCACGGTACCGACAAAGCCACGCTGCAGCGCGTGTGGCGACGCTCGCATGAACTGGGCTTCTACGGCATGACGCTGCCCACGAAGATGGGAGGCCTGGGGCTCTCGCTGCTCGACCACGTGTTGATCAAGGAATCGATCTACGCGAGCGGCTCGCCCCTGGCACCGCATGTGTTCGGAGAACTCAGCGGCCCGCCGCGCGTGGGAGCGCTGGCGCGCTATGCCACGCCGATGCAGCTCGCGAATTTCATCGTGCCGGTGGCGCAGGCCGAGAAGGCCATCTGCTTCGCGCTCACCGAGGCCGAGGCCGGCTCGGACCCCGGCGCGCTGCAGACGCAGGCGCGCCTCGAGGGCGACACCTATGTTGTCAACGGGCGCAAGCGCTTCATCTCGGGCTCGCCCTTTGCGGACTACGCGGTGCTGATGGCGTCCACCTCCGACAACCCCGAACGACGCGAGATCTCGGCCTTCTTCGTCGACCTGCGCCAAGACGGCGTGGAGGTGAAGGCCGGCTACAAGACCATGGCGGGCCAGTCGACCACCGGCGACATCCTGCTGACCGATTGCCGCGTGCCCGCCGCCAACCTCATCGGCGAGCCGGGCCGCGGTCTGGCGCTGGCGCTGGGCCGGATCACCGTCAACCGGCTGCTGCATTGCCCCGGCATGGTGGGCCTGGCCACGGTGGCTTTGAAGGATGCCCGCGACTACGCGCGCACGCGGCGCCAGTTCGGTCGGCCGATCGCTCAGTTCCAGGCCATCCAGCATTCGCTGGCCGACATGGCCACGCAGCTGGCGGCAGCGCGCGCGCTGATGATCTCGACCGCGCGCCAGCTCGACGCAGGCGGCGATGCGCGGGCCGATGCGTCGATGGCGAAGCTCTTCTGCTCGGAAGCGGCCTTTCGCATTGCCGACGCGGCGGTGCAGATCCACGGCGGCGAAGGCATCGTGCAGGGCCGGCGTGTGGAGTTCCTGTTCCGCATGCTTCGCATGTACCGCGTGCTCACGGGCACCAGCGAGATACAGAAGAACATCATCGCGCGCGAGCTGCTCGGCGAGGCGCCGTAGGCAGGCCAGAACGAATCACAAAGCAAAAAAATCCGGAGACAAGCGAAATTGAACAACGAACTTACCGATTGCATCGACCATTCACGCCGTGCGCTTTGCCGCGCACTGGCCGCAGCGCCTCTGCTGCCGTTCATGAACGTCGCAAAGGCCGCCGACCAATGGCCCAGCCGCCCCATCAAGTGGGTTGTGCCCTACCTGGCCGGCACCGGTCCCGACACCGGCGCGCGCATCCTCGCCGAGGCGGCCGGCCGCTTGCTTGGCCAACCCGTCGTCATCGAAAACAAGGGCGGTGCCGCCGGCAACATCGGCGCGCGCCAGGTTGCCCGTGCCGCGCCCGACGGATACACATGGATCTACTCCGCCGCGCCCATGGCGGCGAACGTGCTGATGTACCGCAGCCCCGGCTACGACGTGATGAAGGACTTCCGCCATGTCATGCGGCTTACCACGTCGGATGTGCTGCTGGTCGTCAACCCGGCGTCGGGCATCGAGACGCTGCAGGACCTCGTTACCAAGGCGCGTGCCGCCCCCGGCAAGCTGGACTATGCCTCCGGCGGCGTGGGCACGCCGTCGCATCTTGGCGTGGAGCTGTTCCTCAATGCCGCGGACATCAGCGCCACTCATGTTCCGTACAAGGGCGCGTCCGAGCTGGTCAACGCCGTGCTGGGCGGGCAGGTGAGCTTCGGCATGCCCATCTTCGCGGTGGCCTTCCCGCAGGTGAAGGCCGGCAAGCTCAAGGCACTGGGCGTTGCCGGCACGCGGCGCAACGCCAGCCTGCCAGACGTGCCAACGCTGGCCGAGCAAGGCGTGCAGGGAGTGCAACTGACGTCATGGGGCGGGCTCTCGCTGCCCGCGGGCACGCCCGATGCGATCGCGGCGCTTGTTTACGAGGTCTTCAGCCAAATGCTCAAGGACCCCCAGGTGATCGCATCATTGAGCGAACTGGGTAGCCAGGTTTCGCCTTCGACACCCGAGGGTTATCTGCAGGTTATCCGGCATGAAGTCGAGTTGACAGGGCAGATGATGAAGAGCGCCAAGATATCGCCGCTTTAGAAAAAGCTCGCGCTAGGGTGCTCGGCCGAATGAACTGCCTTCGCGTTTTCCTTTTCCTTGTGAGGCGATGTTTTTATCAGGTCCTGCAGCGGCCGCCGAGCTTGGCTGTGCTTCAGAAATGCGCTCTGCGAAAACCAGCTTCGAGAGCTCGCTACTTCGGCTTTGGAGACAGGCGATCGGCGGCCTCGGGTCCGAAGCCGTCTTCCGCTTCGATTTAAAGCGGACTTGTCAAGAGGTCGAAGCTGGCCGTCCCAGAACGATAATTTCGAGGTAGTGAGTGCGCCTTATATTTTCCAAGTCCAAGCAGGCGCGGTAGTGGAACGTGTCACCTTGAACGGACTTCGTTCTGCCATGTTTATAGCTCTGCTCATCGCAGTGGGCTGCACGAAACCGGAGCCATTGCCTTTGAGCGACCACCAGTTGGCGCTCTCGCGGTTTATTAGTGAGAAGTAGCTTCGCTCGGGCTTCTCGATACACGGTGTTTAGACGCTCGTCGGAGTCAGCTAGAAAAGCGCTGGAACACGCGTCCATTTCGCTCGGTAAGCTTTCCTTGCAAACTCGAACAGGCAACAGCGGTTCTCTCGGGTCCCTGAATAGCGCAGTGCTCGGACAGTTCTTGTCCTGTGGTGCGCGACCTGGGGATTCGACGAGGTCAAAGGCCGTGCATCGGACGTATTGACGCGGCGTCGCAGGCGCAGACGGATCAACCTGTGCGTATGCCAAGCCGGGCTGCTCCGACATGACTGATGCAATCAGCACGAATGCACGTATAGCTGCAGAGGACTTCATCGTCATTTGCTTGAACTTATGAGTGACCGCAAATGGCCGACTGTAGCGGTTGCGCCGCCGTCATGAACGGGCCCGTTGCTGGCTTTGCCCGATCTGTCAGTGACGCTTGACGAATTTACCTTCGGCCGGTGAACTGGGGGCGTCCAACTCCGCATTCATTTGGGTCTGAATCTTCTGCAAAGAATCCGCGGAACCTTGGCCGCACCCCTCATGCAGGGCGTTCGCGATGTGTCGCGCGGCATCGGCCAGGATGGTGCCCCAAGCCTTAGCCTCATCAATCGACGTTGATTCGGCGTACATGCCCACCTTGATCGAGCAATGAAGGCGCTTCTCAGCTATCCAAACACGCAGCATTTCAACGGCATCTTTGTCTCGATACGCCGCCTCAGGAATCAGCCGCTCATTCATTCAATTCAGTCCTATTTATGTGTCTGCTTCCCGCCGAAGGTAGTCGGCTAGCTTCACGGCAGGCTAAAGGAGGAGATAAGCTTCATACGCTTCGGTTTTGCTCGATTTGATGGATACGAGGTTGGACGTCCGCTATGGGGGATTTCCACGTCCGGCACCAATGACCGGTTGTGGCCGACTGACGTCACGGCAACTCAAACAGGTATGGTTTTCGAACACGTTGAACACTTCGCTCATCGCAGGCGCCTAGCGACCTGAAGTTCGCCCTGGCCTGAGCCAAACTGAGATTCCCGTTCGGACCTCCTCGAACGACGGATGCGTCATCGTCGTCCTGTCCGTCGTCCTCCCAGAAACACACTGGACAAATCTCGTATCCGCCGCGCTCTGCGAGGGTGATATGTCGACAGCAGGGGCACGGGAGACCAAGCTTTTCTGTGGGGACGACGTAGGTAGGCGTCTTCATATCAAATGGACCACTCATCGTGAGCGACAGCTGTTGGCCGCATGCCGCCTCCGTCAGGCCCGCGCGTTGAACGACTCGTCGTACGACACATTGGCGCATGGCATGGCTGCGCCGCCAAAGGACACGGCCTGGAAGTACTCGGGCGGAACGTTCGGAAGGACAAGGCCGGGCTCGGCCCGAAAGCCGAATCGACCGTAGAAGCCGGGCTCGCCGAGAACGACGCACCCGAAGGCTCCGCTTTCGCGCAGCGCACTCAGTGCTTCGCGCATGAGGCGTGAGCCAACCCCCTGGCCCTGATAGGCCGGCAACACTGAAATGGGGCCAAGACCATGCCAGCCCGAAGCCCCGTCCGAGATGGATACCGGCGATACAGCCACGTGGCCGACTACTTCCCCGTCGACCGCTGCGACCAGGGATACTGTCAACTTTCCAGCCTTGCGCAGCGCCTTGACGATGAACTGCTCCGTATGGTCTGTATGGGGCGTAGCCAGAAATGCAGCGGTCGTCACTGCATCAATGGCATCCACGTCATTCGCCATCTCGTTCCTGATTTCGACGCTCATTGAACTCCTGTGATGCGGGTGTCGGTTAAGCCATCGTCGGATTCTGTCTTGGCTTCGACAGTCCGCTCCTGGCCGAC
>Ga0209051_1000305_pt1 | contig 77260 bp, 81 predicted proteins | sample AraplaCvi_mMS_r2_2_FD_184286 | JGI IMG/M metagenome (GOLD analysis project Ga0209051, IMG submission 184286) | Arabidopsis root microbial communities from North Carolina, USA - plate scrape MF_Cvi_mMS_r2 (SPAdes) (version 2) | ecosystem: Host-associated > Plants > Roots > Endosphere | place...
GCTGGCCGAACCCGACCTGCTCAACCGCATCCAGGCCGACCACACCACGAAATCAGGCTGCACACACTGCAATCTGTGCATGCCCACCATCTACACCCGAACCCACTGCGTGGTGACCGGCAAGCCGAACTGAGATAGGAGCTGTATGGGCGAGTTTGACGGCCTCGTTGCGCTGATCACCGGCGGGGCACGAGGAATGGGCCGATCGCACGCGGTGGCACTTGCCGAGGCAGGTGCGGATATCGCCATCTGCGACCGCTGTGAGAACAACGAGCAGATTGCGTACCCGTTGGCGACGGAAGCGGATCTGGCCACCACTGCCGAGATGGTCGAGGCAACTGGAAGACGTTGTCTCACAGCCAAACTGTCGACGGCCGACCGTGGCGCGCTGGAGCAGTTCGTGGCTCGCGTCGAAACGGAGTTCGGGCGCCTGGACATCGCCGTCACCAACGCCGGCGTCAGTGCGATCGCGCTCCTGCCCGACGTCCCGTCGGCACAGTGGGATGAAGTGATCGGGTCCAATCTCACCGGCACGTTCAACACGATCGCCGCGGTGGCGCCGGGCATGATCGCGCGCGGGTTCGGACGGATCGTCACGGTGTCCTCGATGCTGGGCCGCAGCGGAAATTTCGCGCAGGCCGCGTATGCCGCCTCGAAGTGGGGCGTCATCGGGTTGACCAAGGTCGCCGCACACGACCTGGCCGGCCACGGCATCACCGTCAACGCGGTGGCGCCCGGCAACGTCGAAACCCCGATGACATACAACGACGCGTTGTTCGGCGCCATGCGGCCCGATCTGGATCAGCCGACGCTCGCCGACGTGGAATCGGTGTTCGCGTCGTTGCACCTGCAGCCGGTGCCCTTCCTGAAGCCGGCTGAAATCACGCGCGCGGTCATGTTTTTGGCCCACCCGGACAGCAGCCACATCACCGGGACGGTTCTGCCGGTCGATGCGGGCGCCACCGCCCGGTTCACCGGCTGACACCGGGGCCGCAACTGGCATCATCGAAGCCATGACTGCGCGCCCGATCTGGTTCACAGCCTGCGTCACCGCCGCTCTCGCCCTGGCGCCGACCGCGGCCGCGAGGCCGTCGGACCCGGGCGTGGTGTCATACGCGGTTCTGGGCAAGGGCTCGGTCGGCAATGTGGTCGGCGCTCCGATGGGCTGGGAATCCACCTTCACTGCGCCGTTCCAGGGCTTCTTCGTCGACCTCCCGGCATGCAACAACTGGGGCGACATCGGCCTGCCCGAGGTGTACGGCGACCCGGACCTGGCGTCGTTCAACGGCGCTGTGGCGCAGACGACGGCGACCGATGACAGTCACGCGGCCAAGCAGGTGGTGGGCGTCTTTGCCACCGCCGAGGCCGCGTCGCGCGCGTTCCACCGCGTCGTCGACCGGACCGCCGGGTGCTCGGGGCAGACCACCGCGATGCACCTCGAGGACGGGCGGACCGAGGTCTGGAGCTTCGCGGGTGCCCAGGCCGGCCCGACGGACGAGGCGTGGGTCAAGCAGGAAGCGGGCACCGATCGACGCTGTTTCGCACAGACCCGGCTACGCGAGAACGTTCTGCTGCAGGCGAAAGTCTGCCAGTCCGGCAACGCCGGCCTCGCGGTCAACGTGCTGGCCGGAGCCATGCAGAACGCGTTGGGGCAATGAGCGTCGTGAAGCCTGGAGCGGGGTATGGGGACATATTGCGCAGATTTTGTCGGTGCCTCATGGCATCGTCGGACGAACACGTAATGCTCGGGACGAGTCTGAATTAGGCCTGGTCCGGGAACACCAACCAACGAATGCGGGGGACGGCCCCCGAATCTCGGAAGGGGACTGTTCAGATGGGCACCGCTACCGCCGTGCGTCGCCCGCACGCCGAATACCCCGAGTTGTCGAGTGCGTACAGCGCCGCCCTGCTGGCCGGCGGTGGCTGTCTGCGGGACGGGCCGGTGGGCCTGGTCGGCCTCGAGATCGAAGCACACTGCTTCGATCTGTCCGACCCGATGCGGCGGCCGGGCTGGGAGGAATTGACCGAGGCCGTCGAGTCGGTGCCGCAACTGCCCGGTGGCAGCGCGATCACCATGGAACCCGGCGGAGCCATCGAACTGTCGGGGCCGCCGCTCGAGGGCGCCGGTGCCGCGATCGCGGCGATGCAGGCCGACCAGACGGTGCTCCGGGAGGCCCTGCGACGGCGCGGGTTGGGCCTGCTGCAGCTCGGTGTGGATCCGCTGCGTCCGCAAGCCCGGGTGAACCCCGGCGGTCGCTATCGGGCCATGGAGGCGTTCTTCGCCGCCGGTGGGACGGGCGCGGCCGGGGCGGCGATGATGACGTCGACCGCCTCGCTGCAGATCAATGTCGATGCCGGCCCGCGTGACGGCTGGGCCGACCGCGTCCGCCTGGCCCACGCGCTGGGCCCCACCATGATCGCGGTGTCGGCGAGTTCGCCGATGCTGGGCGGCGAGTTCACCGGGTGGCAGAGCACCCGTCAGCGGATCTGGGGCCAGTTGGACACCGCCCGCTGCGGTCCCGTCCTCGGCGCCAGCGGTGACGATCCGGCCAACGACTGGGCGCGCTACGCCCTCAAGGCGCCGGTGATGCTGGTGCACACGCCGGAGGCGGAACCGGTCACCGAATGGGTGCCGTTCGCCGACTGGGCGGACGGGCGGACGCTGCTCGGCGGCCGCCGGCCCACCGAGGCCGACCTGGACTACCACTTGACGACGCTGTTCCCGCCGGTCCGGCCGCGGCGCTGGCTGGAGATCCGCTATCTCGACGCAGTGTCCGACGACCTCTGGCCGGCTGTGGTGTTCACCCTGGTGACGTTGCTGGACGACGCCCGCCTGTCGCAGATTGCCTGGGAGGCAACGGAACCGGTCGCGACCGCATGGGATCAGGCGGCGCGGGTGGGGCTCGCCGACCCGCGGCTGCGGGCGGCCGCGGTGCAGTGTGTGCAAGCGGCCGCCGACGTCGCGCCGGCTGACGTCGCGGACTCGATGGACCGGCTGCTGCGCCAGGTGACCCGGGGACGCAGTGCGGCCGACGATTTCGCGGACCGGGTCGTCGCGCACGGAATCGATGCGGCCATTACCGGGTTGGCATCTGATGACCGGCTGAAAGGTGGGGTGTGAGTACGCGCGAGCTGTTGGCCCGAGGGCTGACCAGGGCCCGGGACCGGACGCTGGCCCTGGTCGAGTTCGACGATGCCGAACTGCTGCGCCAGTACGACCCGCTGATGAGCCCGCTGGTGTGGGACCTCGCACATATCGGTCAGCAGGAAGAATTGTGGCTGCTGCGCGGTGGCGATCTCAACCGTCCCGGTCTGTTGCCGCCGGAGGTCGACAGCCTGTATGACGCGTTCGTGCATTCGCGCGCCAGCAGGGTGTCGCTCCCGCTGTTGCCGCCCACCGATGCGCGCACCTTCTGCCGCACCATCCGGTCCAAAGCCCTTGACGCCCTTGACCGGGCGCCCGACGAGGCTGATGCCCAGTTCCCGTTCGCCTTGGTGATCAGCCACGAGAACCAGCACGACGAGACCATGCTGCAGGCTCTGAATCTGCGCAGCGGCCCGCCGCTGTTGGGGCCGGGTGCCGTACTGCCTCGGGGGCGTGACGGGGTCGCCGGTACCTCGGTACTGGTGCCCGGCGGACCGTTCGTGCTCGGTGTCGATGCGGCCGACGAGCCTTTTGCGCTCGACAACGAGGGCCCCGCACATGTCGTCGATGTGCCGTCGTTCCGGATCGGCCGGGTGCCGGTCACCAATGCCGAATGGCGTGAGTTCATCGCCGACGGTGGCTATCGGGAATCCCGGTGGTGGTCTGCGGCCGGCTGGGAGCATCGGCTGCGGGCGGGCCTGGTGGCGCCGCAGTTCTGGAGTGCCGACGGCACCACCCGGGTCCGATTCGGGCACGTCGAGGAACTGCCGCCCGACGAGCCGGTGCAGCACGTCAGCTTCTACGAGGCCGAGGCCTACGCCGCCTGGGCCGGTGCTCGGCTGCCCACCGAGGTCGAGTGGGAGAAGGCCTGCGTCTGGGATCCCGCGGTCGGAGCGCGGCGCCGATTCCCCTGGGGCGCAGCCGAACCCGATGCGCACCGGGCCAATCTCGATGGGGACGCGCTGCGGCCGGCGCCGGTGGGTGCGTATCCCGACGGCGCGTCGGCCTACGGCGCCGAACAGCTGCTCGGCGATGTGTGGGAGTGGACCACCTCCCCGCTGCGGCCGTGGCCGGGATTCGCGCCGATGATCTACGACCGCTATTCGCAACCGTTCTTCGAGGGCACCGGCAGCGGCGACTACCGGGTGCTGCGCGGCGGTTCCTGGGCGGTGGCAGGCGACATCCTGCGGCCCAGCTTCCGCAATTGGGACCACCCGATCCGTCGCCAGGTCTTCTCCGGGGTTCGCCTGGCCTGGTCTTGTGACGAGGGGCGCGGTTGATGTGTCGTCATCTGGGCTGGCTCGGCGCTCCGGTCTCGGTGTCGTCGCTGATCCTGGAACCCGCGAACGGGCTTCTGGTGCAGTCGTATTCGCCCCGGCGGCAGAAGCACGGACTGCTCAACGCCGATGGCTGGGGCGTCGGGTTCTTCGACGGTACGACACCACGCCGCTGGCGCAGCGCCGCCCCGTTGTGGGGTGACGCGTCGCTGGCGTCGGTGGCGCCGGTGCTGCGCAGCGAGTGTGTGGTGGCTGCCGTCCGGTCGGCCACAGTCGGGATGCCCATCGAGCCGTCGGCGTCGGCGCCGTTCACCGACGGTGAGTGGCTGCTGTCGCACAACGGCGTCGTCGACCGCGGGGTGCTGCCGGTGTCCCGGACCGCTGAATCGACGGTCGACAGCGCGATCCTGGCCGCCCACATCTTCGCTGAAGGCCTGGACAACCTGGGGGACACCGTGCGCAGGGTCGGGGAGTCCGACCCGCCGGCGCGGCTGAACATCCTGGCCGCCAACGGTTCCCGGATGCTGGCCACCGTGTGGGGCGACACGTTGTCGATACTGCGGCGGCCCGATGGGGTGGTGCTGGCCAGCGAGCCCTACGACGACCACCCGGACTGGCAGGACATCCCAGACCGTCACCTCGTCGAGGTGACGGCCGCCGGCGTCGCACTGACACCACTGACTTGACGAAGGGATCACGATGACACCGAGCAGGACAGCACCGCTGCTGACCAACCACCTCGCCGCCGACTGGGCGCCCCGCGCGTTGCGGCGTGATGTCCGGGATGGCCTGGCGCAGTCGCCGAAATCGTTGCCGCCCAAGTGGTTCTACGATGCCGTCGGCAGTGACCTGTTCGATCAGATCACCCGGCTGCCCGAGTATTACCCGACGCGCACCGAGGCGCACATCCTGCACGAGGCGGCCGGTGCGATCGTGGCGGCCTCCGGCGCCGACACTCTCGTCGAGCTCGGCAGCGGCACGTCGGAGAAGACACGCATCCTGCTCGACGCGTTCCGGGACGCCGCGGCGCTGCGCCGGTTCGTGGCGTTCGACGTCGACGAGAACGTGCTGAGCGCCGCGCTCACCCAGTTGTCCGACGAGTACGACGGTGTCGAGATCAGCGGGGTGCGAGGCGATTTCGAGCAGCACCTGGGCGAGCTGCCCGTCGTGGGCCGTCGGCTGATCGTGTTCCTCGGGTCGACGATCGGCAATCTGACGGCCGGCCCACGGGCGGAGTTCCTCGCGAGCCTGGCCGCGGCGATGCAGCCGGGAGACACGCTGCTGCTGGGTACCGACCTGGTCAAGGACACCACACGGCTGGTGGCCGCCTACGACGACAGCGCCGGGGTCACCGCGCAGTTCAACCGCAATGTGCTGGCGGTGGTGAACCGGGAGCTGGATGCTGATTTCGATCTCGACCGCTTCGAACATGTGGCACGATGGAACACCGAACACGAGCGTATCGAGATGTGGCTGAGGTCTGTTGCCGCGCAACGGATTCAGATACGTGAGCTGGATCTGTCGGTGGAGTTCGAGGCGGGTGAGGAGATGTTGACCGAGGTGTCGTGCAAGTTCCGCCCCGAGGGCGTCGCGGCCGAGTTGGCGGCCGCCGGACTGCGGCAGACCGAGTGGTGGACCGACCCGGCCGGGGACTTCGGGCTGTCGCTGGCGGTCAAGCCGGACCCGCGGACGTGACCGGGGCTGATTCCGCCGTCGCGCGCCTGTGGCGCGCCGCCCGGCCCAAACCGCTGGGCCTGCATTTCGACAACGCCGCCTGCTCGCGGCAGAGCTTCGCCGTCATCGACGCCGCGGCTCAGCACGCCCGGCAGGAAGCACAGGTCGGCGGTTATGTGGCCGCCGAATCCGCGGAACCCGTGTTGGAGGGTGGCCGGGCAGCGGTGGCCGAGCTGACCGGGATGGCCGCCGGCGACGTGGTGTTCACCACGGGGTCCAACAACGCACTCAACCTGCTTCTCAGCAGTTGGGACGGCGAGAAGACCATTGCCTGCCTGCCGGGCGAGTACGGCCCCAATCTGGTGGTGATGGAAGCCAACGGCTTCACCGTCCGGGAGTTGCCCGTCGACGGTCAAGGGCGGCTCGATGTCGAAGTGGCGGTCGCGCTGATGCAGGGCGACCCGCCTGCGCTGGCGCATTTGACGGCGCTCGGCAGTCACCGCGGGGTGGCCCAGCCGTTGTCGGAGTTCGTGGCGGCCTGCCATGCGATCGGGGTGCCGGTAGCGGTGGACGCCGCCCAGGCGCTGGGCCATCTGGACTGCGCGGTGGCTCCCGACGTCATCTACGCGTCGTCGCGTAAGTGGCTGGCGGGGCCGCGCGGGGTCGGCGTGCTGGCGATCAGTTCGTCTGTGTCGCATCGGCTTCGGCCGCGCATCCCGCTGCCGGAATGGGGTACGCCGCTACCGGTGCTGAAACGGCTCGACCTCGGTGAGGCCAACGTGGCTGCCCGCGTGGCCTTTTCTAAGGCCCTCGAAGAACATCTGGTGGCCGGTCCGGAACTGGTGCGCGCGCGGCTGGCGGAGGTGGGGCGCCTGACGCGCACCGCACTCGCGGGATTGGCCGGGTGGCGGGTGGTCGAGGATGTCGACGAGCCGACGGCCATCACCACGCTGGAGCCGACGCGAGGCGACGACCCGAACTCCGTGCGCACCAAGTTGATTACCGAACACCATGTCGTCACGACGGTGGCCGGCATCGAGCGGGCGCCCTTCGAGATGAAGGTTCCGGTGCTGCGGGTGTCACCGCACGTCGACGTCACCGACGACGAACTGGAGTCCTTCGCCGGTGCGCTGACTGCCGCGTCGACCTGACCGTCAGGCCTTGTGTGCCGTGAGCAGGAACGCCGGCATCTTCAGCCGGCCCTTCTCGTCGAGGGCGTGCGGCGGCATCTCGAGCGGGGGCTGCCCCGGCAGCGACGGCGGCGCGACCATGCCGGCGTGGATGAACGCCGGCCGGATCTCGTCGATGGCCCAGTACTTGCCGACGGCCTCACGCAGCTCGTCCTCGGTGACCTCATTCGGCTTCATCTCGGCCTCGGCCGGGAACGCGCCCTTGGCGAACACCAGGATGAAGTACTTGGCGCCCGGCGCGGCCGCGCGGAACACGGCCTGCTGGTAGGCGTCGCGTGCCTCGACCGGAATCGAGTGGAACAGCGTCGAATCCATGATGGTGTCGAACCGTCCGTCGAATCCCGTGAACGAGGTGATGTCGTCCTCGACGAATGTCGCGTTGGTCAGATTCCGTTCGGCGGCAGCCTGTTTCGCGGCGGCAACCGCGGTGGGGGAGAGTTCGATACCCACCACGTTGTGGCCTGCCGCAGCCAGCGCGAGGGCCAGTTCCGCGTGGCCGCAGCCCGCGTCGAGCACCTCGCCGGTGACCTGACCGGCGTCGATCAAGGCAGCCAGTTCGGGCTGCGGCTCCCCGATGTTCCACGGGGGCGGACCGTCGAACCCGCCCTCCTGCCGATAGACGCTGTCCCAATCCATCACTTCATTCGACGAGTCGGTCATGCGTCCAACCTACGCGGGCGGTCGCCGGGTGGCGATGGCTATCTGCGGTGAGTACAGGCCGCTGCGCAACTCGATGTCGACGCCGGCGGCGTCGGCCAAGGCCCGCAGCGCAGACGGACTGTAGGCCCGCAGCGAGCTGATGACGCCGTCGTGCACGAACGGCACGAACGGGGCCAACGGCAGCATCGTGGCCAGCCGCATCAGGTGCAGCGGGGAAGGTGGCCGCGGCAGGTCGATGATGAGCAACTTGTCCGCCACGCGGGTGCCCTCCGCGAGCACACGCACGGCCGCGGACGGGGGCAGATGGTGGAACGACAACGCGAAAACGGCCAGGGCATAAGCACTGTCGGCCGCGTCGATCGCCGTGGCGTCCATGCCGCGCACCGTCACCCGCGGATCGGAACCCAGGTCACCGGCGGTGATGGCCGCGACCGAGTCGGGCTCCAGATCGGTGACCGTCAGGGTCGCCGTGGGGTGCATCTCCAGCACCTTTTTCGACAGACCACCGTGGCCGGCCCCCAACTCGAGGATGCGTGGGTCGGGAACCTCGGCCACCTCGTCCATGACGATGTAGGCGAAGCGCTCGTGGAGGCCGAACCAATTGCCGGTGAGCTCCAGCGCGCGCACGACGCTGCGCTTGACGGCGGGATCGATGTCGTCGCGGTCGAGGTATTCGGGCTGGTCGGTCTGCAGCGCGCGATCGAGGCACGAAGCCCGGGGACCGCCGCGCGGCATGCGATCGATGTCGGCGCTCAACCGAGTGCCTCGGTCAGCGCGGCAGGTACTTCGATGTCCGCCACCGCGAGGTTCTCCTCGAGATGCGCGACCGACGACGTACCGGGGATCAGCAGCATGTTGGGTGCCGCGGCCAGGGTCCAGGCCAGCGCGACCTGTGCCGGTGTCCGACCGAGTTCGCTTGCCGCCTTGCGGATTTCGGGGTGTCCGAGCACCGGATTCTCCGGCACGAACGCCGATCCCAGTGGAAAGAACGGGACGAACGCGATGCCGCGTGCGGTGCACGCGTCCAGCACCGGCTGCGAGGACCGGTCGAGGAGGTTGTAGGCGTTCTGGACGCACGCGATGTCGGTGCGCTGCAGCGCGATCTCCAGGTGTTCGCGGGAGATGCTGCTCAGGCCGATGCCGCCGATCAGCCCCTCGTCGCGGGCCTCGATCATCGTGGTGAGTTGGCGGTCGAACAGTTCACGGTCGACCTCGCCCGGCGCACTGGCATCGCCGTCGGGGCCCATCACCCGCAGGTTCACCGCCGCGAGCCGGTCGGTGCCGAGGGTTTCCAGGTTCTGCTCGATGGCTGCCCGCAGTTCGCCGGGCTGCTGCGCCGGAAGCCAGGCTCCGGTCTGGTCCCGGCGGGCACCGACCTTGCTGACGAGCGCGAGGCCCTGCGGATAAGGATGCAGGGCCTCGCGGATCAGCTGGTTGGCCACGTCGGGGCCATAGAACTGTGCGGTGTCGATGTGGTTGACGCCGAGTTCCACCGCGCGTCGCAACACGGCGAGCGCCTGGTCGTGGTCCCGTGGTGGACCGAAAACGCCGGGTCCGGGGAGCTGCATGGCTCCGAATCCGATCCGGTGGACCTGGTGCTGACCGAGCGCGTACGTCGTCATGTAGCCAGGCTAACGCTAGTCGGACTCGCCGAGAATCTGATAGATCTCGCGGCGGGCGTTGTTCACGATGTCCAGGATGCGTTGCTGCTGTTCGGCATTCGCGGAGTGCACGGACTGCGCGACGGCGCCGAACAATTGGCCGAGCGCGTTGCGCAGGTTCAAGGCGGCAGGATCGGCGCCCTCGGCGATCTCTTCCCAGGGGGCGGTCTCGATCGCGTCGGCGGCGGTGCGGCCGTCCTCGGTCAGCTCGAAAGTCTTCTTACTGCCCTGACTTTCGGCGGGGGTGATCAGACCCTCGTCCTCCAGCAGCTGCAGGGTCGGGTAGATCGAGCCTGGGCTGGGCTTCCACAGGCCGTCGCTGCGCGCGGCGATCTCCTGCGTCATCTCGTAGCCGTGCATGGGCCGCTCGGTGAGCAGCTTGAGGATGGCGGCACGGACATCGCCGCGACGGCTGCGACCACTGGCGCGGCCGCGGCCACCGTGACGCCGTCCGCGGGGACCGCCCGGTCCGAAGGGGCCGGCGCCGAAGCCCGGGCCGAAGCCGGGACCGAAACCGAAGCCCGGCCCGAAGCCGGGACCGAAACCGAAGCCGCCTTCGCCGCGGTGGTCCCGCACATGGTCGCGGAACTGTTCGCGCATCTCCCGATGGGCTGCACGGCGTTCGTCATGTCGAGCGCGCCGGTCGGCGGGGCCGACGAACGGTGACCGGTCGCCGGGTGTGAAACCGAAGCCACCTCCGTGGGAGGGGCGGTTGAAGGGGCCACCGTCGAACGGGTGGCGGGGTGGGGTGAATGGGGTTTCCATAGATGTGTTCTCTCTTTCGGCGGGAGGCGCTTGGTGCGCCTCCGATGCATTAACGATATATCGGAAACTATCGGAACGCAACAGTCTGCTGAGAGTCGGCCGCGTGCGGCCCGCGTCGGAACGCCCGCGTTTAGGGTGTGGCGATGGCAGGCGACTTCGGATTTCATGCCCTGGCGCTGGTGGCCGTCATCGGTCTGGTGGGGCCACTGCTGGCAGCAGTGCCCAAGCTGCGGGTGCCCTTGATCGTCGGTGAACTCGCTGCCGGAATCGTCGTGGGGCGCACCGGGTTCGGCATCGTCGACGCGGGCAACCCCACGTTCGTGCTGCTGGCGGACATCGGTTTTGCGCTGGTGATGTTCATCGTCGGAACCCACGTGCCGGTGCGGGACAGGTCATTACGGGGTGATCTGCCCAGATCGCTGTTGCGGGCGGTCGTCGTGGGTGTCTTCGCCGCAGTGTTGGGGGCGGTCATCGCCCAGCTGTTCGGCACCGGCCACGCCCCGTTGTATGCGGTCCTCATGGCGTCGTCCTCGGCGGCGCTGGCGCTGCCGGTCATCCAGTCGCTGGGGCTGACGGGACCGCCGGTGCTGTCGGTCACCGCTCAGATCGCGATAGCCGACGCCGCGTCGATTGTGTTGTTGCCGTTGGTCATCAATCCCGCGGGTGCCCCGCGCGCGGCGGTGGGAGTCCTGGCGATCGCCGCCTGCACGGTCCTGCTGTATTTCCTGCTGCGGTATGAAGCCAAGCGCGGGTGGCTCAAGCGGATGCACAAGTACTCGCACCGCCGGCATCTGGCGCTCGAACTGAGGATCAGTCTGATCGTGCTGTTCGGCCTGGCGGCGCTGGCGAAGTCGACGCACGTGTCGATCATGCTCGCGGGCTTTGCGCTGGGCCTGTGCCTCTCGGCGATCGGCGAGCCGCGTCGGCTGGCGCGCCAGCTGTTCGGCATCACCGAGGGATTCTTCGCGCCGTTGTTCTTCGTCTGGCTCGGCGCGTCATTGCAGGTGCGGGAACTCGGTGCGCATCCGGGTCTGATCGGGCTGGGTGCGGCGCTGGGCGTGGGAGCGGTGCTCGCGCACCTCAGTGGTCGGCTGTTCGGGCAGCCGCTTTCCCTCGGGGTGCTGGCGGCCGCGCAATTGGGCGTTCCGGTGGCCGCCGCCACGTTGGGGACCCAGCAGCAGCTGCTGAGTCCGGGCGAGCCGTCGGCGCTGATTCTGGGCGCGCTGCTGACGGTCGTGGCGACGTCCGTGGCCGGCGGGGTCGCCCGGCGCCGGCAAACTATCGCCGCCTGAGTTAATGCCGCGCTGTCCGGCTCGACGCACCGTCTCAGCATGTGGACATCCGGGTGGTTGGTCGCGCTCTTGGCAAGCCCTTCGCGGCTACGACTGACGCTCGCGCAAGTTATGCGTAGCGTAATTTGCTGAAACTGTAATTTTTCGACGTATCGGCTTTTTGGCGCGCTGCGCGATCCGTGGTGTGACGTGCGTCTCGTCGCGCGATTGGCGGCCTGCGACGCGGACGGCTGAGATTTGGGCGGTTCTGCTGGCCAAATTGCTGATTCTGTAGCGAAGCTAACTTGCCCGTCGGGGCAGCAATCTAACGCAATCGGCAATTTCCCAGCGGTTCGATTTTGGTTAGCTGGGAAATGTGTGGGTTGGTCAAAAATGCCTATTTACAAGGGGTAAATTTCTCGGGCACACGGGTGTCGCGATAACTGGGAGGACTTAAATGCAGCTCACAATGAAGCCGTATATCACTGCGGGCGTTGCCCTCGCGGGAGCGAGCGTGATTGCTGTGGCGCCGGTGGTGCCACAGACCGAAACCCACTTGCCTGCGGTTTCGCACGTGCAGGTTTCCGATGTGCACCTGACGGCATTGGTCAACCCGATCGTGGCACTGGGAGACATCTACAACGCCCTGGCCGAGACCGTCGGGCAAACCAGCTACATGGTGGAGACCAGCGTGAACCCGCTCGTGCGCCAGGTGGTGCTCGATGCGAACTACGGTCTCCAGCAGGGCATGCAGTTGATCGGCAACATCACCGGCGCGACGTTCACCCTCGGTGGTGCGCTGCCGGGCACTCTCGCAAACGTGCTGGGCAACCTCGGCACGCTCAATGTCAACGGCGCCATCGACTCGTTGGTGGGCGGTCTGCTCCCGGGCGGCCTGCAGTTGATCACCGGCATCAACGGCCCGGTGCAGAACATCCTGCAGCAACCGTTGGCCGTGGCGGAGGCCATGGTGCCCGCGGTGCTGGATTCGGTCACCGCGCTGGTCGCCGGCCTGGCGATCTCGACCGTCGGAATCGGCTGCGGCGCGTGCCTCGGCACCACGCCGGTGGTTCAGCAGGTGGTCAAGAGCGTGACCGGCATTCTGCAGTCGGTGCTCACCCTGAACCCGGGCACCATCTACAACGGCGTGCTCAACAATGTGGTGAGCCTGGTGCAGAACATTCAGAAGAATGTCACCGATTTTGAAACCGGCACCGTTCCGTACATCGTCAACCGGATCATCACGGCGCTGAACGTGAACCCGAACGCACCGGGCGGTGTCACCGTCCCCGTCGCCGCAACGACAACTGCGGCTCTGGCGGCGGCGCCGGCGGCCGAGACCGCGAAGACGGATTCGACCGACGCGGTGACGACGACGAAGAAGGCGGCCGCGGCAACCTCTACTGAGGCGGCACCGGCGACCGATGCGGCGAAGGACACGTCCACGAAGGCCGCCGACACCAAGGCTGCCGACACCAAGGCCGCCACCGAGACGGCGGCGACGGACACCAAGGCCGCTGACACCAAGGATGCCGACGCCAAGGCGACGGACACCAAGGGTGCGACGAAGGAAGCCGACACCAAGGCGACCGATACCAAGGGTGCCACCAAGGACGCCGACACCGTGACGACGCCCAAGGACACCGCTACCAAGACCAAGAAGGCGCAGAACCCTGTGTCCAAGGTCGCGAAGTCGATCGCCAAGGCGATCAAGGGTGCCGCCCCCAAGGCGCCGAAGGGCAAGACCGCCGGCAAGTAGTCGCTCGGCAAAACTGTGGCCCCACCGCCGAAAGGCGATGGGGCCACAGTGTATTCAGCGACTATTGCCGGCTGCGGAAGGCGGCGGCCACGATCGCGGTGGCGACCAGCGCCAGTCCGGCCGCGGTCGCCGCGGTGGCGCCGATGCCCGAGTCGAACGCGAGGCGCGCCGATTCCACGAGGTGGTTGCCGAGCTCGGTCGGCAGGGTCCGGGCGACCGAGATGGCGCCGCCGATGCTCTCCCCGGCGTCGGCCGACTGTGCGGGTGACAGTGCGCCCGGCAGTTCGATGTTCGCGCGATAGAACGCGGTGAACATCGTGCCCAGTCCGGCGGTGCCGATCACCGCGCCCAACTCGTAGGCGGTCTCCGACACCGCGGACGCCGCGCCGGCCTTCTCCGGGGGCACCGACGCCACGATGGTGTCATTCGAGATCGTCTGCGACACACCGACACCCAACTCGAGCACGGTGAACGACGCGATGACCCCGACCATCGTCAGGTCATGACGGAACAGCAGGATCAGCAGGAAGCCGGCCGCCACCAGGAGGAGCCCGGTGACGATCAGCGTCTGCGGCGCGAACCGTTTGGTCAGTCGCACCACGGCGATACCCGCGATGGTCGACGCCGCCGCACCCGGCAGCATGACCAGCGCGGCGGTCAGCGGGTCCAGTCCCAGGACCAGCTGCAGGTGCTGCGAGACGAAGAACAGGAACCCGATGAGGCCGACCATCGACAGGAAGTTGGCCAGGATCGACGCCGTGAAGGGGCCGTGACCGAACAACCGCATGTCGAGAATCGGTGTGGCACTGCGGTTCTGCCGACGCACGAACCAGACGCCCGCGGCGATACCGAGCGCGACGGCCGCCAGCGTCAGCGTCGAGATGCCGTCATGCGCGGCGGTCTTGATCGCCCACACCACCGGCAGCATGGCGACCAGGGACAGCAGCACGCTCAGCGCGTCGACCGGGCCCGGGTTCGGGTCCCGCGATTCGGGCACCAGCTTGGGCGCCAGCACCAGCAGCGGCAGCAGGATCGGCACGGCGATCATGAAAACCGCGCCCCAGTGGAAGTGCTGGAGCAGCAGGCCACCGACGATGGGCCCCAACGCCGAACCGGCCGCGAAGCACGACGCCCAGATGGCGATGGCGAGCCGGCGCGAGGTGGCCTCGGTGAAGATGTTGCGGATCAGCGACAACGTCGAGGGCATCAGCATGGCGCCGAACACGGCGAGCGCGGCGCGTGCGGCGACCAGGTACCCGGCGCTCGGCGCGAACGCCGCAGCAGCCGAGATGGTGGCGAAACCGACAGCGCCGATGAGCAACAGCCGGCGCCGGCCGAGCCGGTCGCCGAGGCTGCCCATCGTCACCAAAAGCGTTGCCAGCACCAGTGAATAGATGTCGACGAGCCACAACTGGGTGGCGGCCGACGGGCGGAAGTCCTCGGCGATGCGGGGCAGCGCGAAGGCCAGCACCGTGTTGTCGATCGAGACGAGCAGCACGGGCAGCATCAGCACTGCCAGCGCCCACCAATGGCGTTGCGGGGTCCGGTTCGTCACCTCGTTGGCGACGAGACTGGTGGACATGGGGAATTACCTAACTTGTTGAGATGAAAGCAAATTCGGGGGGATCAGGACTGATCCGGGGTGATGGTGCCGGCCGTCAGGCTGGCCATGATGGCGTCGACGATCTCGACCCGCGGCGCGATGTTCCGGCGCAGTGCCTCATATCCGGCGTCGAGCAGGGCCCAGAAAACCAGGCGCGGCCACTCCGGAGGGCTGGTCTGCGGTCGTGCCGAAACCCGCGCCAGCACTTCGGCTATCGCCTCGTCGCCGGTATCGAGGATCGCGGACAACTCCGGATCGGCCACGATCGTCGGCTCGTTGTAGACGAAGGGCACGATGGGTCCGAGGTCCAGCTGGGATTCGACCACCCGGCGCAGCGCCGCGAGCGGGGGACCGCAGGCCGGCTCGGCCTTGTCGATGGCGGCGTTGCACATCTCGTGCACGTACAGCGCGACGGCACGGATCAGTTCGGAGCGCTCCGCGAAGTAGCGATGTAGCGTGCTGCGGCCGACGTTCGCGGCAGTGGCGATGTCGCTCAACGACGCTGTGGGATTGGTCGCCAGGACGGCAGTGGCGGCATCGAGAATCGCCTTCCGGGTGCGCGAGCGCACACCGGTGTCGAACGATTTCAACTCAGCCATGTGTCAAAAGTAGCACGATTGCTCGAAAATGGGACAGTTATGTCTCAATATGAGTCTGGTGAGAGCGATCACGCCGCAGCGGTGGGACGACCTCGTTGGGGCTCTGCTGATTGAGCTCAGGTACTTCTTTCGGGCACCAGACGTCCCAGAGTGCAACAACCACCCGCGCATCGCGCCGACGACTGCGCCCACGCACTTCTCGCCGAAGTCCGTGGTGTCCGCACTCAGCCGAACGGCGAACCCGCCTCGTGAAAGACGAAGGCCCTGACCAGATTTCCCTGGTCAGGGCCTTGCTCACTTGTCGGGGTGGCGGGATTCGAACCCACGACCTCTTCGTCCCGAACTCCACGACCTGGGCGTTTGTGCAAATTGGCATGGTTGGTGCCGTTGGATCAGCACAGGTCAGGGCGTTGGCATGGTTGGTCGGTGGTGGTGGTCAGCGAAATTACTGCGGACTCACTGCGGACGGACGCTTACCGATCAACGCGATCGAGGACCAACGCAATGAGCTTCTCCAACGCCGGCCGGGCGTTACCGTCCATGCTTCCCGTCGCGTCGAGAATGACTCCACTCTTGTCAGGCCAATGCGCTTTGACCTTCAGCTTCACAGAGTGATCGAGCGTGGTGCCAGATGGAATGGTGACGTCGACGCCGACGTCGACCTTCTGCACGTCCGCCAACGGCCGGAGGCACGCACTCATCCCCGGCGATGACCACTGGTCGTCATTTCCGGGGTTCACCACCTCGGCTTGGCCAAGCACGCCGCCCCGGATCCAGGTGAACGTGTAGAGGGGCTCACCCTTGCCGGATGGGTTGTGTTTGATACCGAAGAATGCGTCGGGCTCACCGCCGACCGCGGCGGCCAGACCGTGCGCGATCGCAAGGTGCTGCGGATCGGACACGAGGCTGGAGAGGGAAACGTTCTTGGACATCTCGTCGTAGAGCGCTCCGGCAAGGCTGCTGGTGTTATTCCGGGTATTCACGAAGGCGACAATATACGTGCCTAGCCCACGCCCAAGGCCTTCTCAACGCGGACAATGTGGCGGTCGGATCATTTTGACCATGAGTAACTGGCTAAACGACTGGCGGTCGACGTCGACGAAGCTCGGTGGGATCTGCAAGACGCAGGTGTTCAAGCTGTGGGGCAGTGGTGATCTCGGTTCGGTGACGATGGGTCGGCGCCGGTTCTCCACTGACGAACAGATCGCTGTATTCATCCGACAGTTGGAGGCTGCGAGCTTGTCCAGCGTCGACACCACTGACTGATCCTCGACTGTTCCGAACGGCCGAGGCATCATCGTTCGATGACCAACCCTGAACTCGAAGCGATCGAACTGGCGGAGGATCGCGCCGACCTGGAGCGCGCGTTGGCCGAAGACGACGGCGAACACATCGCCCTGGCCGACCATCTGAACGGCTAGGCGTGGCGCTCCGGAGATGTAGGAGCCATCCCCGGAGCGCCACAGGCGAGGGACCAAGCAAGGAGCCGCCAAGCTCGGGAACCTCTGACCCGGCACGCTGCCACACGGCACCGACAAACCCCCGGAAAATCACCACAAAATGCGGTGGAAATCTCCCCCAAACGCGCTGGTAGTACGCCCTTTTCCCGAAACTATCGGCCCGGCTGTAAAAAAAGTTGGACACAGACCGGCCTGTGTCCGCTGAGGGGTCTCCCGATATTTCGGGTAGGGGGTCTGGGTGGTGTCGTGGTGGTGGCTGTGTGCCCTGTGGAGCCGATGATCAGTAGTGGTTGGGGTTCCGTGGCGTGCAGTGGCATTGGGGGCCGACTGCTGGCCAGTTCATGATGCGTCGGTCGGGTGTTGGGCATGGGGTGCGGAACGTCCCCTCGTTGGCGAGCAATGCTCGGAACTCATCGGGCGACATGGTGCCTTTGCGCCTGTTGCAGGTGCGGCAGCAGAGGATGTCCGCCTTGCCGTAGATGTTTCCGTCGGCTCGGGCTGTTGAGTGGTCGGCTTCGAGCGGTGCGCCGTCGTGGTTGAGCTGTGGGTCGCGGTACATGGGTTGTCCGCAGTATGGGCATGGTGCGCCGTCGGTGTGGCGTGCGAGGAGCAGCTCGCGGTGTTGGCGGTGTTGCCGGCCGTACGCGCTGTTGTGGGTGCGCTGGGCGAGTGTCTGCGGGGGTTGCTTCACGTGGTTTCCTTTGCGGCGCATCAGCCTTCGAGAAGGAGCCCCTGCGACTGGCTCTGGAGGGATTCAGTCGCAGGGGCTCCGAATGGCTCGCGGCGTGGTCAGCAGCCCAGCGCGGGCCTACCTCGGACGGCAGTCTCTCGCCCGACCGGCCGAGGCGGTCTCAAGTGCCTACCGGAACCACTTGGGTTCGTCGGCGACATCGGCGTTGGTGTCGTGTCCGAGCGCCTTGAGCGGGATGGTGTTGTCCGGGATGGACTGCAGATCGGCGAGCGCGGCGGGGTCACGGCGGAGCATGGTGCGCCAGTGTTCGCGGCGGCTGGAGGCGATCTTGCCGCGGCCGACCGCGCTGGCGAGGACCTCGTCGAGCTCCTTCTCGGCGGCCGCGGCGCGGAGCTTCTCGGCGTCGGCAGCGTCGGCCCGAAGGCTGGCAAGTACACCCTTGTCGATGGTCTCCAGCCCGACCCGGCGCGCGGACGCGGCGACGGCTTCGGCGTTACCCGCCTGTCCGGCTTCGGATTCGGCCAGGGCGCGGACGGCGTCGACGATCGCGGCCGGCAGGTCAGCAGGCGGGGTGGCGGGGTCGATGCCGAGGAGCGTGACGAGCTCGGTGGCCTGCTCGGTGGGGAGCAGCAGTTCGGGGACGATGGTGGTGGGCTTGTCGGTCATGGTGGTTCCTTCCTATTCGAGTCCGGTGATTCGCTTGACCGCGTTGGGGTTTCGCACCGCGAACGCGGGCACGCAGAACACCTGGACCCATCGGGAGCGGGTGAGCCGGTCGGGAACGACTTCCACTGTGAGGACCTTCTCGAAGCCGACGACGCCAGCCTCACCGTGCTTGGTGACGTACGCGGTGCCGGCGGGGGCGCGGGTGTTGCTGACGAGCTTGAGGCCGGTGCTGTCGAGCATGGCCTGGAGCTGGTCGCCGTACGCGCTGCGCAGGCGGTGGGCCTGGTTGGGGTGCACGATCAGGGTGTCGTGGACGACGCCGAGTTCTTGCAGCTCGGCTGCCATCTGAGCGGCACTGATGTCTGCGGTGGGCCGCAGGTTCGACGGGGTGATGCCGGTGGCGGGGCCTTCGAACACCAGATTCTCCCAGCCGGCGGTCGACACGATGGTGTTCTCCGCGGCGGTCTCGTCGAGGGCGTCGACGAGTGCGTCATGGGCGCGCTGGTCGATCTTCGCGACGACGCTATTGGTGAGGGCGGTGACCTGGTCGTCGAACCAGTCGCGGTCGTTGCGCTCTACGCGCTCATCTTCAACTCGGAACTTGCCGCCCCAGTCTTCGACCAGAGCGAGTCGAGGCTCTTCCTCGAGGCCTTCGACCGTCCGGTACTCCTGGCCGGGCTGGCGCAGTTCGACGCCGGTCACGTCGAAGAAGCTGGCCGCGCGGACCCGCTCGTAGGCGATGGCCCCCGCTTCGGGCGCCGCGCCGGGCCGGAAGAAGTACGGCGTCAGCAGTTGATCCTGGGCGAGTTCGGCGATGCGGTCGCGGATGATCTGTGGTCGCTTGAGCGCCCCGTCGACGGTGAGGGCGTGGCCGTTGAGTTCGGGCACGAGTGCGGGTGTGGTCATGCTGAGATTCCTTGTCTAGTTGGCGATTTCGACGGTGCCGTTGGCAGCGGCGGTGATGACAGCGAGCCCAAACGGGGCGCCGGTGGTCAGCGGGACGGCCTTGGCGTCGGCGCCGGCCTGGACGCGCTGCCCGGCGGTGATCGCGGCCCCGGCGATGGCCTTGAGGACACCGTCGCGGGCGACTCCGACCAGCTCGCCGGCCGCGGCGTCGGCGACGGCCACACCGAGGACGGGCTCACCGGCAGCGGCGGGCCGGATGGCGATGTTGTCGGTGCCGCCACTACCGCGGGTGCCAGCGACCGTGACCAGGGTGCGGGCGGTGACGGGCGCGGTGGCGCGGCAGGTGATGTCCGAGCCGGGTGCGTAAGTGCGTGGCTGCGGGTTGGCGATACGGGGTGCCATGATGCGTTTCTCCTTGCGTTACTTGGTGTTTCGGGGCTTGTACGTGGCGCGTCGTCGGCGCCGTGCGGCTGCTGCCGTGATGAGTTCGCCGCGCCGTGCGGTCACGAAGCCGCGGAGGTCGGCGAGAGATTCGACAGCCGGTGGTGTGGTGCCGAGCAGCGCGACGGCGTCCAGCACGAAGGGCCAGGTGGTGCCTTCGGGGTCTTGCCAGTCGATGCGACCCTCGATCGACCGGGACGGGTATGCGCTCTCGATGTTGTCGGCCAGCCACTTCGGGACGCCGGCCATGTCGCCGAGCAGGACGGTGTCATCTGCGGCGGTGCGGATGTTCTCCAGCCACCCGAGGGCGGGTTCGCCGTCGAACCGGGGATCGGTGTGGCCGATGCGTATGACGGGGGCTCGGAGGATTCCGGCGGCCGCGGCCTGCGCGGCGGACCGGATGACTTCCGTGGTGACGTTGAACGGTCCGGTGCCAGCGTCCCAGTTACCGATGCGGAGGAGTTCGACGCCCTCGATTCGTACGCGAGTTGCCGAGGTCGACAACGTCACGTGCGGAGACGAGTATCCGGCCGCCCGCGCGGGACGCAGGGAGACGGCCGCGTCGGACGAGTGCGCGGACACCGTCGGCGCTGATGCCGAGGTACGCGGCGGCGTCGTTGGTGTCGAGGAGGTCATGCTCTCGGAGTAGTTCACGGTCGAGCCCCGAGGCAACTGTTGTCGCTCCCGCCGAATGCCGTTGTCGTGTTTGGTGTTTCGCGGCGCGACGCAGGATGGCGGTGACCTGCTGCAGTCGCGCGGACGGCGCCAGCCCGTACCGCGCGAGCAACTTGTGCTGTTCCTCGATCGCGGCGGCCAGGTAGTCGAGGTCCTCGTCGGAGACGATCACGCCTCCGCGGAGCGGGGTCAGCATGGCTGCGCGCCGGGGGTGTCGATGGCGGGGTGTGGCGGCACCGCGGAGAACACGGTGGAGAGCGCTTCGGCGAGCGGGCCACCGTCGGCGGGGTCCCACGAGTGCGGCAGCCGCGCCACTGACCACGCCACGGCGTTGATCAGCTCGGCGACGGTGGGCCGCTCCAGCAGAACGTCCTCCACGAGCAGGACGGCGGCCTCTTGGTCTCGGCGGTGCAGCGCCAGCACCCACGCTCCGATGGCGCGGGACAGTCGCAGCGCGCTCGCGCCCTCGCGGGCCGGTGGGTTGGTCATCGTGCATCGCCTTTCGGTCGGGTGGTGCCGCGGCGGGCCTTGCGCGCCTTCGCGCGGTGGGTGGGCCACTGGTCGCCGCCGCGGGGTGTGCGCGGCTTGTGGGTGAGGACCTTGTCGGGATCGGCGGGGGCGGTGGTCATGCGGTCTCCGTGTTAGCTGTGGGTGATGGTCGGTGTCCGGTTCCGGGGGCGCGTCCGTATTCGGGTACGTGGCCGGCATGGACGACGTGTAGTGGCTTGGATGCTGGTTTGGGCGGCGGTGGAGGCGGTGCTGGTGCGCCGTCGCAGTCGTCGCAGATGGGTCGTGTCGTGGCGGCGGGAAGGCTCACGTAGCAAACTTCACAGACGGTCGGCCGAGGTGGTTTCGGGGTCGACGGAGCGGGCAGCGGCACGGGTGTCTCCTCGATCGGGTGTGGTTCGACAGGCTCCGTCGAACTGGGGGTTTTGGCGGCGGCATCGGTGGTCGTCGGTACACCTGTACCGTGAGGTACACCGGTACTGACCTGCTGTTTTGTGGGGTGTACCTCGGGTACACCTGTACCGCCGCTCTGGAGTCTGAAATGAACGCCGTTCTTGACTTGAACCTCATGGACAGTTCCGTTCGCAGCTAATTCGGCGACGGCTGCGCCGAAGTGGTCCCGCAGATCGGCCTTGAGCTTCTGCCTGAGGTCGGCACGGGAAATTTGACCGTCGCGTTCGAGCCATCGAAGGATCGCCCTCTTGGCTCGTTCGAGCTTGTGGTCGGAGATGAACTGTTCGCCGGCCGCCCGCTTCATTGCTTGGTCGTGGACCTTTGCTCGGGCCGCTTGCTTGGCGTGGTCGATCACCGAGTGCCGAGTGCGGTCAGACACGGCCATGACGACCTCGGACAGCGCCCAATCTTTCTCGGTGACGACCATCCGGCGGTCCATGATCGCCAGGACTGCGGCGACCTTGCATCGGGTGATCATCCAGTGCCCGTCGAGGGCGTCCCCTTCGCCGCGCTGCCGGGCCAGGTGCGCTGCGATGATCGTCTCCGCGATGGCCGGGTGCCCGTACTGGATTTCCACCGGCTCGGCTGACGCGAGCGCCCATCGCGGCAAGTCGATGTTCAGCGGCGCCGGGTCGTCGGCCCGATCGGCCGGCATCGTCGGATCCGTTGATGGGAACCACAGGGTGCGCTGCGGGGTGCCGCCGGTGGCGTCGTCGAGGATGACTCCGCAGTGTCCGAATTGGCCGGCCACCGATAGGCATACGCGGTAGGTGTGCGGGGCGACCATCCGCGACGTGGCCGCCGAAGCTCCCTTGCTGCCGAGCCGTTCGCCCATGATCGCGGCCTTGAGGGTGGCGCGGGTGTTGTTGCCCTGGCCGGCGTCCAGCGCTGCTAGGTGGTCGATTTCGGGGACCATGAAGAGGGCTCGGTCGATGCGATCTTCGGGGTTCTTCGTCTCCTTGAACAGCTCGGCGATGCCCTGCCCGGATCCGAGGCCTTCTTCGTGGATGTCGGCGGGCCATGCCAGGCGTGCTGTCGCGTCGGAGATGCCTTTGCCGCCACCGGATGCCGCGACGAACACGGCCATCATGTTGAGGCTGGCGCGGCCGCCGATGACTCCGGGGAGTTGGACGTGCGGGCCAGTGGAGGCGGACACGCGGAGCATCACGGCGCCGAATACCGCCCATGGCGCGGCGTACCGGGCGCGCGCCCATTGGTGGATCGTCATGAGTTCGTCTGTTGCTGACCAGAATTCGTCGTCGGTCACGATGCCTTCCGAGGGATGTATATGCCGGATTCTCGGCGGTGGATGGAGCGAGCGACAGCGGCCCAATCACCGGCGGCGGCAACTTGTTTGGCCGCGTCGGCAAGAAGCTCCTGGCCGATCTCGATGCGCAAGACATGATGTTCGCCAGCCGCGGCCAGAGCCAACAGCTTCCGCGGGTCGCCGTCAGCGAGGGTGCACCATGCCGGGGTCCCAGCTGCCGGCAACGGGCCGCAATTGGCTTGCGCGACTATGGCTTCCATGAACTCGTGCACTGGCCACCACGCGACTTGTTGGGATGCTGGGCAACCGGCCCCGAGGGGCCGGCCTCCCGTCGTCTCGTCGGTCAACTGCCGACCTCGAGTAGGTCGGCGGCCAGCTGCGACGGCAGCAACTCCAAGGTCGTGGACGTCGCGTCCATGACCGCCGCGTCCAGCAGCTTGCCTACCTCGTAGGCCTCACCAGGTCGAAGATCGATCTGTACGTCGAGCTGTTCGGGGCCGCCGTCGATGTGAACGATGACCCGCGGCGCGATGTCGCCGTCGACGGTGTTGTATCTGATGCCGACACCGATGCCCATGTGATCCTCGCCGAGGCGGGGTTCGCCGCGACCGAGTGTGACCCGCTGGTAAACCATGGAGCCGTGGTCCCCGCGACAGTCCGGCGATCCGCCGTCGCACCACGAATAGCCTTGCGTGCATCGCGGATTGCTCATGCGGTCGCCGCCCAATGGTCGGCGAGGTCGGCGAGCTGCACCAACGTGTCGGCGAGTTCCCTGGCCTGGGCGCTGGTCAGGCCAGTGCCGTCCACGCCGCCAGGACCGAGCCAGACCTTCGGCGCTTCGAGCCGCGCATCGGTGGCGATCGTGCCGTCGGGTAGCTGGACGGCCGTAGCGTAGGCCACGACGTCGATATCAGAAATCCGATGGTCGGCCGTAGACACAATGCGGAACTCGTTGTCCCAGAACGCGAAGTCGTCACCAGCCACGGCACCGGCAGGCAGTTCGATGCCGACAGTCACGCAGTCACCTCCAGGACTGCGCAGACGAACTCGCGGTTCTCAATCTCGCCGGTCTCCGGGGTCCGGCGGGTGGCCGTGATCGTGAAGCGGGAGCGGTCGACCTCAGTGACATAGCAGCTCCACCCGTTCAACGGGAATGCTGGTGAGCCGTGGGCGATACGCGCGGCCAGTGGGTAGACCAGCGGGTCGGGCTCGGCGAGGTGCTCGTCAGCTTCAATCAGAAGGGCGTCGGCGTCGAGCGGTGGTGGCGGGTCGGCGCAGAAGCTGCACATTGCGGTGACCGGGTCCAAGGTGCTGTTTGCGGCGGGCACGGTGCAGTTCGGGCACTCGGTCTGGTGCGGCTGGGGGACGGATGCCATCATGGGCGTTGAATCTCCTGTCGTCTGAGTGGTGGGTTGGTTCTCGGCCCCGGTAGCTGTTGGCGCAGCGACCGGGGCATTTTCATGGGCGATGTTCATCAGGCAGCACCGCCGCCGCGACGCGTGGCGTGCTCCTGCTCGGCCAACCAGCGCTCAATCTCGCTGCGCCGGTAGACAACTCGACCACCACGGCCGAGTGAGAACGAAGCTGGGCCTTGGTTGGTCGACCTCCAGAACCGCAGCGTTCCGGGGTTGAACGGGTACTGCTCGCACACCTGATTCGTGGTGAGCAGGTCGTCTGCTGCCATGATGCTCCTTTCACATGATGGTGTGTTGATGGCACCACTAGATTGGCACTGTTGGCGGTGCTGGTCAAGCACTATGCTGTGATTCGTGCACCAAGATGATGAAGCTGACGCCGATGCGGGTGCCTTCGCCGGCGTGAACCAGCAGTTCGGCGCGCGGATGAGGGAGTCCCGTGAGTCCCGGGGGTGGAGCCAGCGTCAACTGGCCGAAATGCTGCGCACAGTTGACCTGAAGCTCGACCCGTCCGCGATTACTCGGATCGAAAGGGGTACTCGGGACGTAAGACTCGCCGAGGCAGTCGCTATCGCGAGCGTTTTGGAATTTGGGTTCGACTCCTTCTCGTTCTCGCCTGAATCCGACTGGATGATGCGCGAGGTATCGCAGCTACAGATGACTATTCGCGCTCGGAGGGCAGTGCTCGATGCGGTGCGACAAATCGATCGGTGGGTCAACAATTCGTCTGTAGAGACGGAAGACCGCCTTCTTCAGCGCCGGGGCCTATCCAGCTATGTCGACCTTTACACGCAGGCGGTGAACGATTCACGCGCGTTTCGCCCGGGTGGCTCACTGGGCCATGAAGGCGACAATTTCGCCGTCTACTTCAATGACGACGACCGACTTATCAAGCAGGCCATTGTCGATGCAGTGATAGCCCATCTCCTCGTAAGTGAAGAGGAATTCGAGACTTTCGCGGCAGAGAATCGAAAGGCGCTGGGCCGCGGACTCGCTCGCCTGATCCCGCCGTTTGCGACGGAGGAGGGCGGCGATGACGCAGAAACGTAATCGGCGGTCGGGGGTTGAAGACCGATGGCATCGTGTCGGCGACGGCACGTCCTGTACCGACAAAGGACACGGCAAGCTCGGAACTCTGGTTCAGAGCGCCAATCATGGAGTTGGAAAGCGTTGGCGTGCAAGGTATGTCGATGGATCGGGTAAGGAACGCGCGAAGGGATTCGACCGAAAGGCCGACGCCAACCAGTGGCTCGACGACATCACGTCGACCATCGTCACCGGTACATACGTCGCGCCGGGAGCCGGTGCCGTAACCGTCGGCGAGATGCACACGCAGTGGTTGAAAACTCAAGCGCACGTGAAGGATTCAACGAAGGCGGCGCGAGCTTCGGCATGGTCAGTGCACGTCCGGGACGTATGGGAGAACACCGCGGTCGCCGAGGTGCAAACCTCCGCGGTGCGGGCATGGGTCCATGATCTGGTTCGGCCCGAAGCCGATGGTGGTAGTGGCGCGGCTGCCCCGACGATCGAGAACGCGCTCGGTGTCCTGCGCATGGTGCTCGGCCTGGCAGTCGAGGATCGGCGGATCCCGCGTAACCCGTGCGAGGGGGTAAAGGCCCCGAAGCGCCAGCACTCGGCCCGCGCATACCTGACGCACCAGCAGGTCGACGAGCTCGCCAACGCGGTGGCCCGGGATGGCCTGGTCATCAGGTTCCTGGCTTACACCGGCCTGCGGTACGGGGAGATGGCCGCGCTGAAGGTCAGCGACTTCGACATGCTGCGTCGGCGGGTGACCATCCGACAGTCGGTGACCGAGGTGAGGGGGAAACTCACGTGGTCCACGCCGAAGGGCCACGAGAAGCGCTCGGTGCCTTTCCCGAGGTTCCTGGTCAACGAGCTGGCAGCCCGGATGGAAGGCAAGCGCCGCGACGACCTGGTGTTCTCGGCGCCGGCCGGGGGAGTGTTGCGTATCGCGACGTTCCGCACACGGATTCTCAACCCCGCAGTGACAAGGCTGCGCGCGCTCGACGATGAAGGCAACCCGACTACCGACTGGCCGCGTCCCACCTTGCACGATCTGAGGCACACCGCGGCATCGCTGGCGATCAGTGCTGGGGCCAACGTGAAGGCCGTGCAGACGATGCTGGGCCACAAGTCCGCAGCTCTGACGCTGGACACCTACGCGGACCTGTTCCCGGACGATCTGGAGGCCGTGGCGGACGCATTCGACGCTGCGGTGGAGGCATTGGCGAAAACTGCTGCGGACGCACTGCGGACGGACAGCGGCCCGGCCTCGTAAACAAAGCAGGCCCCGACCAGATTTCCCTGGTCAGGGCCTTGCTCACTTGTCGGGGTGGCGGGATTCGAACCCACGACCTCTTCGTCCCGAACGAAGCGCGCTACCAAGCTGCGCCACACCCCGTGTGAAGCCACGACAGCGTATCGCACCGGGGGCCTCAGAAGCCAAACGGCAGGTAGGCGGGGTTAGCGGCGAAGATCACGTCCGCTGGAGGGATGGAATTTTGTGCATCGTGCGTTGAAACGGGTACCTGTAATCAACGACAGTTCAACGCGAGAAAGCGAGGCACGACCATGACGGGATTGGGAGCTCTGCTCTACTGCGGATTCTTCGGTCTGGCGGCGCTGTGGCTGTTCGCGACCTCTGACTACCGGGCGGCCTGGCTGGGCCGCCAGGATCAGCCCCAGCGTCCGGACCGCTCGAACTCCGCCAGTGCCGCCACGGCCTCGGTGGACTCCAGCCCGCGGCTGCTGACCCACTCGTCGTCGAAGTAGGTGTCGGCGTAGCGGTCGCCGCTGTCGGCCAGGAGCGTCACCACCGACCCGCTGCGGCCCCGCGCCACCATCTCGGCCAGCAGCCCGAACGCGCCCCAGATATTCGTCCCCGTCGACGGACCCACCCGTCGGCCCAGAACCTTGCTCACGTGCCGCGCCGCGGCCACTGAGGCGGCGTCGGGCACGCACACCATGGCATCCACCACCCCGGGGAGGAACGACGGCTCCACGCGCGGTCGGCCGATCCCCTCGATGCGCGATGACGCGCCCGTGAAGACGTCCCGGTCGCCCGTGGCCCACGACGGATAGAACGCCGAATTCTCCGGATCCACCACGCAGAGTCGGGTGGCGTGGCGCCGGTACCGCAGGAACCGCCCGATGGTGGCGCTGGTGCCGCCGGTGCCCGCGCCGACCACGATCCACTCCGGGATCGGATGGTTCTCGTCGCGTAGCTGCGAGAAGATCGACTCCGCGATGTTGTTGTTGCCCCGCCAGTCGGTGGCCCGCTCGGCATTGGTGAACTGATCGAGGTAGTGGCCGCCGGTTTCGCGCGCCAGGCGCTCCGCCTCGTCGTACACCTGGGACGACTGTTCGACGAAATGGCAACGGCCGCCTTGGGATTCGATCAACGCGATCTTTGACGGACTCGTCGACGCCGTCATCACCGCGATGAAGGGCAATCCCAGCAGCGCCGCGAAATACGCCTCCGACACCGCGGTCGAACCCGACGACGCCTCGATCACGGTGGTCTGCGGGCCGATCCAGCCGTTGCACAACCCGTACAGAAACAGCGACCGAGCCAGCCGGTGCTTGAGGCTGCCGGTGATGTGGGTGCTCTCGTCCTTCAGGTACAGCTGGACGTCGACGCTGGCGCTCCACGCGGCCGGCAACGGATAACGCAGCAGATGGGTGTCGGCGCTGCGCCGGGCGTCCGCCTCGATCAGGCGGACCGCGTTGTCCACCCAGTCGCGGCTCACCGTGCCGAGATGGCCGGCTGCGTCACGTCGGCGCCGATACCGGCGTGCCCGCCGCCGGTCGGGGCGGCCACCAGCGTCAGCAGCGTCACCTCGGGCCGGCAGCAGAACCGCACCGGCGTGTACGGCGAGGTGCCCAGTCCGGCGGATACGTGCAGCTGCGTGTGTGCGCCCCAGCGGGACGGCCCCTTCACCCGGGAGGTGTCGATGTCGCAGTTGGTGACCAGCGCGCCGTAGAACGGCACGCACAGCTGCCCGCCGTGCGTGTGGCCGGCCAGCACCAGCTGGTAGCCGTCGTCGGCGAACCGGTCCAGCACGCGGGTGTACGGGGCGTGGGTGACGCCCAGTGACAGGTTGGCCGCTGGGTTGGGCCGCCCGGCGATGGTGTCGTAGCGGTCGCGGTTCAGGTGCGGATCGTCGACACCGGCGACGGCGATGAGCTGACCGTTGACCTCGATCTCGCGCCGGGTGTGCGTCATGTCCAGCCAGCCGCGCTCGGTGAACGCCGCGCGCAGGTCCTGCCACGGCAGTGGCCGTCCGGTGATCCGCTTGTGCTTGCTGAAGAGGTAGTTGGCGGGATTCTTCGGCTTCGGCGCGAAGTAGTCGTTGCTGCCGAAAACGAACACCCCGGGCACCGCGAGCAGATCACCCATGGCCTGCACCACGGCCGGCACCGACTTGGGGTGCGAGAGGTTGTCGCCGGTGTTGACGACCAGATCGGGCTCCCAGCGGGCCAGCTCGCGCAGCCACGCCTGCTTGCGCCGCTGCGCCGGCATCATGTGCAGATCGCTCAGATGCAGCACCCGCAGCGGCGACGATCCGGGCGTCAGCACCGGCATGGTGACCTCGCGGACCACGAACGCGTTGCGCTCGATGAGCGACGCGTAGGCGAGGCCCGCAGCCAGGGTTCCGGCGACGGTGACGGCTGCGTTGCGGGCGATGGCAGACATGCAGGCAGCCTACTTGCTCAGCGCAGCAATTGGCCCGTTGTCGCTGGTCATCGTTAGAAAGCCCACAGGGTTGGCTTAGGTCGTTCTGAGGTTTCGGCCGGGCTATGGGGGCGGGGGACCGAGAACCGGCACGGTGATCGGCGGCAGGCCCGGAATCTCCACGACCGTCGACCCGATCTGCACCGGCGGCAAGCCGTCGAGGCCCGGAATCCCCACTGGCGGTGGCGGCGGAGGCGGCGGCGCGATGCCGTTGCTGACCTGGATCGTGACGATTGAGCCGGGGATGGTCTGTCCCGACGGCGAGGTTCCGACCACCTGACCCGATGGCGCGGTGCTGTTGACCCACGACGGCTGCGGCGACAACTGGAAGCCGGCTTCCTTGATGCGGTTCTGCGCCATGTCGAGGTCCATGCCCGCGACGCTCGGCACCTTCGAGCCCGGTCCACCGTCGACGTAGCGCGGTTCGGTCGGCGGCATCACCACGTTGGGCGGGGTGAACTGCTTCATCGCGGTGAACCAGGTGCGGGCCGGCTCGTGGCCGCCGTACAGGTCACCGCGGCCGCACTGGCGCAGCGGGAACGAACACAGGTCGGACGGTGTCGGCGAGTCGTCGTAGATGTAGTTGGCAGCGGCATAGGCGCTCGTGAAGCCCAGGAACGCCGACGACCGGTGGGCCTCGGTGGTACCGGTCTTGCCCGACACCGGCAAGTTCCAGCCCACCGACTGCGCGGCGGCGGCACCGGTACCGCTGGTGGCGTCCTTGTTCATCGCGTTGGCCAGGGTGTTGGCCAGGCCCTCGGGGACCGCCTGCTCACAGGTCTGGGTGGTCACCGAGACCTCGTTGCCGTGCCGGTCGAACACCTTGTCCACCGGGTTGGGCGGACACCACGTACCGCCCGACGCCAGCGTGGCCGCGACGTTCGACAGTTCCAGCGCGTTGACCTCGAACGGACCGAGGGTGAACGAGCCGATGTTCTGCCGTTTGATGAAGTCGGCCAGGCTCTCGTTGCTGTTCGGGTCGTACGGGCGGGCGGTGCCCGGCGCCGCGTAGGACCGCAGCCCCAGCTTGACCGCCATGTCGACGGTGCGCGGGACACCGATCTGCGAGATCAGCTTGGCGAAGCCGGTATTCGGCGACGACGCCAGCGCTTCGGTGACGTTCATGCTGCCCTTGTAGCGGCCGTCGTTCTCGACGCACCACTTGTCCTTGGGGCAGCCCTTGGCACCGCCGCTGCCCAGGCCCTTGGCCTCGAACCGGCCCGGCACGTCCAGCTGCGCGTTGATGCCCATGCCCATGTCCATGGCGGCGGCCGTGGTGAACAGCTTGAAGATCGACCCGGCGCCGTCACCGACCAACGAAAATGGTTGTGGCTGCATGGTTTCCCCGGCCGAGGTGTTCAGGCCGTAGGTCCGGTTGCTGGCCATCGCCACCACCTGGTGGTTGTCCTTGCCGGGGCGGATGACGCTCATGACGCTGGCGATGCCGTCGATGGAGGGCGACGCGATGCCGTCGATCGACGACTTGACCGAGTTCTGGATGTCGGGGTCGATCGTCGTGCGGATCAGATAGCCGCCCTTGGCCACCTGGTCCTTGCTGATGCCGGCCTTCGACAGATAGTCGAGCACGTAGTCGCAGAAGAAGGCGCGGTCGCCGGCGGCGATGCAGCCGCGGGGCAGCTGGTTGGGCTGCGGCAGGATGCCGAGCGGCTCGGCCTTGGCGGCGCGCAGGGCCTCGGCTTCCTGCGGGACGTTCTGAATCATGGTGTCCAGCACCAGATTTCGGCGTGCCAGGGCGCCGTCGGGGTTGACGTACGGATCCAGTCCGCTGGTCGACTGCACCATGCCGGCGAGCAGTGCGGCCTGCTGCCAGTTCAACTGCGAGGCGTTGATGCCGAAGTACGTCTGGGCGGCATCCTGGATGCCGAACGCGCCGTTACCGAACGACACCAGGTTCAGGTAGCGCGTCAGGATCTCGGACTTGGTGAACGTCTTGTCCAGCGTCAGCGCCATCCGGATTTCGCGCAGCTTGCGCGCCGGAGTGGTCTCGATGGCGGCCCGCCGTTCGGCGTCGCTCTGCGCGACCACGAGCAGCTGGTAGTTCTTCACGTACTGCTGCTCGATGGTGGATCCACCGCGGGTATCGGCCGAACCGGACATGTAGCCGGACAGGCCCGTCAGTGTGCCCTTCCAGTCAACCCCGTTGTGCTCGGCAAACCGTTTGTCCTCGATCGAGACGATGGCCAGCTTCATCGTGTTGGCGATCTGATCGCTCGGCACCTCGAAACGGCGCTGTGAATACAGCCACGCGATGGGGTTGCCCTTGGCATCCACCATGGTGGACACGGCGGGTGCGTCACCTTCGACCAGCTGTGCCGAACCGTTGGCCACGACGTCGGATGCCCGGTTGGACATCAGGCCTACACCCCCGATGAGCGGGAACATCATCGCGGCGAGCACCACGCTGGCGAGCAGAACGCACCACGTCATCTTGATGACGGTGACCGCGGTCGGCGGACGGTTCTGCGGTCGCTCGGGCATGGGGTACAGCCTAGCGACCGTGGTGGCCAGCAGCTGAGTGCTGGTCGATTACCACGTCCTTAGGGCATCTAGGGGGCTGCGACACGGGCAAAAATTAACGTTTGGACACACGTCCCAAAAAAGCGGCCCCAGACCCATTGCGCAATAGGCCCCTGACCACCTAACTTGAACACACAATGCGATCTAGGTAACACTACTAGCCGCAATGTGGCGTAGATCGCATCAGCGACCTACTCGGGAGGACTCGGCCGTCGGGAGACGGTGTGACGAAGGGATCGCTGGTGGCAGGTACACAGCCAGTAGTTCGCACGACAATCGCTCCCCAGGCCGGAAACGGCGCTATACAGGGCGTGGTCCAACCTGAAGCAGAAGCCCGCATCGCCTGGGTGTCCCAGGCCCGGTGCCGGCAGGCCGACCCGGACGAACTGTTCGTCCGTGGCGCCGCACAGCGCAAGGCCGCGGTCATCTGCCGGCATTGCCCGGTGATCGTCGAATGCGGTGCCGACGCCCTCGACAACCGCGTCGAGTTCGGCGTGTGGGGCGGCATGACCGAGCGCCAGCGCCGTGCCCTGCTCAAACAGCACCCCGAGGTGGTGTCCTGGGCCGAGTTCTTCGCGACCCAGCGCAAGCACCGCAACGCGGTCTGACAGACGTAGAAACAGCTGTGCCCGGGATTTCCTAGGAAATCCCGGGCACAAGCATTTGAAAGCCGTTGCCTGTCAGGCCTTGACGACGTCGCCCGTGATCTGATCGGCGATGGCCCGCAGCGCCTCGAGGTCGGACACCTCGAACGGTAGTGACGGCACCCCCACCAACGCCACGTGCGGGTTGGCCCCGGTGAACCGCGACAGCAGCCGAACTTCACGCTTGGAGATGATGGTGCGGTTCGCGTGGATCCGCAGCGTCGCCGCGGCCAGGGTGTCGCTGTCCTGACCGGACTGCTCCAGCTTGCCGGCAGCCACGTCGGCCTCGTCGGCGGTCAGGTCGCACAACATCGGGTGGGTGCGGTTGAGGATCAGGCCGGCCAGCGGCATCTGCTCCTGCGACAACCGGTCGACGAAGAACGACGCCTCCCGCAGCGCGTCGGGCTCGGCCGCCGAGACGACGACGAACCGGGTGCCGGGGCGCTTGAGCAATTCGTAAGTGCGGTCGGCCTTCTCCCGGAACCCGCCGAACGTCGCGTCCAGGGACTGCACGAAACCGGCCGCGTCGGAGAGCATCTGCGACCCCAGCACGGTGGACAGCGCCTTCATCGCCAGGCCCATGGCCCCGGTGACCAGCCGGCCGATGCCGCGGCCCGGCCCGAGCAGCAGGCGCCACAGGCGGCTGTCCATGAAGTTGCCCAGTCGCTTCGGTGCATCCAGGAAGTCCAGCGCGTTGCGCGACGGCGGGGTGTCGACGACGACCAGATCCCACTTGTCCTCGGCCAGCAGCTGCCCGAGCTTCTCCATCGCCATGTACTCCTGCGTGCCCGAGAGCGACGTCGCGACGGTTTGGTAGAACTGGTTCTCCAGGATCGCGTCGGCCCGGTCTTCGCCCGAATACTGGACCACCATCTCGTCGAAGGTGCGGCGCATGTCCAGCATCATCGCGTAGAGCTCACCCGGTACCTCGGGAGCCAGCGGCACCCGCTGCGGGGTGTTGCCGAGGTCCTTGATGCCGAGGGCCTGGGCCAGGCGCTTGGCCGGGTCGATGGTCAGCACCACGACGGTGCGGCCGTACTCGGCGGCCCGCAGCGCCATTGCGGCGGCGGTGGTGGTCTTGCCGACGCCGCCCGCGCCGCAGCACACCACGACGCGGTTCGCGGTGTCCGACAGGATCGCGTGCATGTCGAGCTTCAACAGTTCATGGCCTGGCTTGCCGCTCATTTGGTGCCAACCCCTTGCTGCTCGAGTGCTTCGGCGAGTTCGTACAGGCTGCCCAGGTCGACCCCGTCGGGCAGGGCGGGCAGTTCGAGGCGGGGCACTTCGAGGGCGTCGAGCTGATCGGCGCTTTCGGCGCGCGCCATCATGCGCGTCGCGTGCTGGATGGTCTCGGTGAGCAGTCCGGCGAAGTCGGTGTCGGACAACGTGATTCCGGCGTCGGCCAGCCCGGCGCGCACGGCGTCGGCGTCGACGACGCCCTCGGCGGCCTTCGCCAGATCGTCCTGCGACAGGTACGCCGGGATGTTGCGGTTGACGATGACGCTGCCGATCGGCAGGTCCAGTTCCCGCAGTTCCTCTATGGCCTCCAAGGTCTCCTGCACGGGCAGCGCCTCCAGCAGGGTGACGAGGTGGATGGCGGTGAGCTCTGAGTGCAGCAGCTTCACGACGCCGTCGGCCTGAGAGTGCACCGGCCCGCCCTTGGCGAGATCCGAGACGGCCTTGGTGACGTCGAGGAAGCGGGAGATACGGCCCGTCGGCGGGGCGTCGACCACGACGGCGTCGTAGGGGCGCTGGCCCTTGAGTTCCTTGGCGGTCTTGCCGTTGCGGACCACGACCTCTTTGATCTTGCCGGTGAGCAGGACGTCACGCAGGCCGGGCGCGATCGTGGTGGCGAACTCGACCGCGCCGATGCGCTTCATGGCGCGGCCGGCGATGCCGAGGTTGTAGAACATGTCCAGGTACTCCAGGAACGCGGCCTCGGTGTCGATGGCCAGCGCGTTCACCTGCCCGCCGCCTTCGGCGGTCGCGATCTTCTGTTCCCCGTACGGCAACGGTGGCACGTCGAAAAGCTGGGCGATGCCCTGCCGCCCCTCGACCTCGACCAGCAGGACGCTGCGGCCGCCGGCGGCCAGCGCCAGCGCCAGCGCGGCGGCGACGGTGGTTTTGCCGGTACCGCCCTTGCCGGTGACGAAATGGAGGCGCGCCTGGTCCAGGCGCGCGGGCCAACCGGTATGGGTTCGGCCCGTCGATTCGGAGGTCACCCCAGCATGTTAACCATGCGGTACCCCTCGGCCGATAAGCTCGGCGGCATGAGCGAACCGACCCGGTGGGAGTACGCCACCGTCCCGTTGCTGATCCACGCCACCAAGCAGATCCTGGACCAGTGGGGCCAGGACGGGTGGGAGCTGGTGTCGGTATTGGCCAACCCGAGCGGTGAGCAGCACGTCGCGTACCTGAAGCGGCCGAAGTGAGTGTCTCCGAGCGGTTGGCCGAGCTGGGCATCGAGCTGCCGGAAGTCGTTGCGCCCCTTGCCGCTTACGTCCCCGCCGTCCGGACCGGGAACCTCGTCTACACCTCGGGCCAGCTGCCCATGCAGGGCGGCCAGTTGCCGGCCGAGGGCAAGGTGGGCGGCGAGGTCAGTGTCGAGGACGGCAAGGCCCTGGCCCGGATCTGCGGCCTCAACGCGTTGGCCGCCGTGCACGCGCTGGTCGGTATCGACTCGGTGGTGCGGATCGTCAAGGTCGTCGGTTTCGTCGCGTCGGCACCGGGCTTCAACGGCCAGCCCGCGGTGATCAACGGCGCGTCCGAATTGTTGGGCGAGGTGTTCGGCCCGGCCGGTGCGCACGCCCGCTCGGCCGTCGGGGTCTCGGAGTTGCCGCTGAATGCACCGGTTGAGGTGGAGTTGATCGTCGAGGTTGCATGACGCATCCGGCATATGGGGTGCTGCGGCCGGTGACGGAATCGGCCTCAGTACTGCTGTGCGACAACCCGGGGATCATGACGCTCGACGGCACCAACACCTGGGTGCTGCGCGGGCGCGGTAGCGACGAGATGGTCGTCGTCGACCCGGGACCCGACGACGATGCGCACCTCGAGCGCATCGCGGCGCTCGGCAAGATCCCACTGGTGCTGATCAGTCACAAGCACGACGACCACACCGGTGGCATCGACAAGCTCGTCGGCATGACCGGTGCGGTGGTGCGCTCGGTCGGCAGCGGGTTCCTGCGGGGACTCGGCGGGCCGCTGACTGACGGCGAGGTGATCGATGCCGCGGGCCTGCGGATCACGGTCCTGGCGACGCCCGGGCATACGGCCGATTCGCTGTCGTTCGTCGTCGATGATGCCGTGCTGACGGCGGACACCGTCCTGGGCCGCGGCACGACCGTCATCGACAACGAGGACGGCAGCCTGCGTGACTACCTGGAGTCGCTGCGGCGGTTGCAGGGCCTCGGACAGCGGACCGTCCTGCCCGGCCATGGTCCCGATCTGGCCGACCTGTCGCAGGTGACGGCCGTGTACCTCGCGCACCGCGAGGAACGGCTGGACCAGGTGCGGGGTGCCCTGAAAGTGCTCGGTGAAGAGGCCTCGGCGCGGCAGGTCGTCGAGCACGTCTACACCGACGTCGACCAGAAGCTGTGGGACGCCGCCGAGAAGTCGGTGCAGGCGCAGTTGGATTACCTGCGTACTGCCTAGCCAGAAACACAGATGCCCCCGACACGCGGTGCGTGCGGGGGCATCTTGCGTTGAACTAGCGGGCGCGGCGCGCCAGCCGCTCCGAGTCGGAGATCAGCACGCTCTTGCCCTCCAGGCGGATCCAGCCGCGGTGCGCGAAGTCGGCGAGTGCCTTGTTCACGGTTTCGCGTGAGGCGCCGACCAGCTGGGCGATCTCTTCCTGCGTCAGGTCGTGGGTGACGCGCAGCGCGCCGCCCTCCTGCGTGCCGAAGCGCTGGGCCAGCTGCAGCAGCTGCTTGGCCACGCGACCGGGCACGTCGGTGAAGATCAGGTCGGCCAGGTTGTTGTTGGTGCGGCGCAACCGGCGGGCGAGCACGCGCAGCAGCTGCTCGGCGATCTCCGGGCGGTCCGCGATCCACGCCCGCAGCGCTTCACGGTCCATCGAGACCGCGCGCACCTCGGTGATGGTGATGGCGCTCGACGTCCGGGGACCCGGGTCGAAGATCGACAGCTCACCGAACATGTCCGACGGACCCATGATGGTCAGCAGGTTCTCCCGGCCGTCCGGCGACCGGCGGCCGATCTTCACCTTGCCGGAGATGATGATGTAGAGGCGGTCGCCGGGCTCGCCTTCGGCGAACACGGTGTGTCCGCGAGGAAAGTCGACAGGCTGCAGCTGTTTGGTCAGTGCGGATACCGCGGTGGGCTCGACACCCTGGAAGATTCCGGCCCTCGCCAGGATCTCGTCCACGTTGCTCCCTAAGGCTGGTGAGTGATAAAAAACGCGCGCAAGCTAGCCAGTGAACTGGTTAACAAAGTCAGTCTAGTGGTAAGCCGTTTCGCAACCAGCCACGCTACACACGATTCGCCTGGCGAGTCTCGCGAAATTGCGGATTGCTCGCATAGTGGGCATACGCGCGGCTGGGTAATTCGGGTTCACCGAAGGCGCCGAGCGGGTTGTCGCGCGTCGGCGACGGGGCCGCGAGGGCGCGTGGCTCCTCGAATCGGGGTGCCGATCGGTGCGGCAACGTACCGGCGGACGCGGTCTGTTCCGACCAGGCATTCTTGACCTTCTCGACGAAGGCTTTGACGTCTGCCGCGGTGTACGTCTCCTTGGACGTATCGAGCATCGCTTCGAGGCGGCTCAACCCGAAGGTTGCCAACATGAGCAACCCGGGAATGCACACCACGAGCAACCAGGACACACGCAGAAGTAAACACGCCGAATGTCTCAGGGTGATCACGAAACGACGCCGGTCAAAGTATCCTTACCGACTTCTCTCAGTACGCTTACCGGCGTGCCTGCGCGACGATCCACCGCAAAATACGACCGCGAAACCCACCTGGGTCTGGTGCGTCGCGCTCGGAGAATGAATCGTGAACTGGCGCAAGCATTCCCGCACGTCTATTGCGAGCTCGATTTCACTACTCCGCTGGAGCTGGCGGTGGCCACGATCCTGTCGGCGCAGTGCACGGATAAGAGGGTGAACCTCACCACGCCGGCGCTGTTCGCCAAATACCCGACGGCGCTGGACTATGCGCAGGCGCACCGGACCGAACTCGAGGAACTGATCCGGCCCACTGGCTTCTACCGGAATAAGGCCAACTCGATCATCGGGCTGGGCCAGGAACTGGTGGCCCGCTTCGACGGCGAGGTGCCGGACACCCTGGATGAGCTGGTCACGCTGCCCGGTGTCGGACGCAAGACCGCCAACGTCATCCTGGGCAACGCCTTCGACATCCCGGGCATCACGGTCGACACCCACTTCGGCCGGCTGGTCCGCCGCTGGCGCTGGACCGCCGAAGAGGACCCGGTCAAGGTGGAACACGCCGTCGGCGAACTGATCCCGCGCAAGGAATGGACCCTGCTGTCGCACCGCGTCATCTTCCACGGGCGCCGGGTCTGCCACGCCCGAACCCCGGCTTGCGGCGTCTGTGTCCTCGCGAAAGACTGCCCGTCCTACGGCCTCGGGCCGACGGACCTGGCGGCCGCCGCGGCACTGGTCAAGGGACCGGAAACCGAGCATCTACTGGCGCTGGCCGGGATCACCGAGTGAGTCGGTCTGCCCGCTGGACCGTGGTGGTGCTGGCCGTGTTCGTCGTGCTGGGCGTCGCGCTGTGGCGGCAGCTCGGTGACGACCGGACCCCGTCCGGGCCGGGTCAACAAACCGGTGCCCGGGCCCACCGCGACGCCGATACCCCCGCCGCACTTGCCGGACCCCGGGCCAAGGCGGCGCTGCCGCCCTGTCCGGCGCCGCAGGGCGGGCCGGGACCGCAAGCCCTGCAGGGCATCACGGTCGACTGTGCGGCCGACGGCGCGCCCGTCGACGTCGCCAGGGCCGTCGCCGGCCGGGCCGTCGTACTGAACCTGTGGGCCTACTGGTGCGGGCCGTGCGCCGACGAACTGCCCGCACTGGCCGAGTATCAGCGCCGGATGGGCGCGAAGGTGACGGTGCTGACCGTGCATCAGGACGAGAACGAGACCGCCGGGCTGTTGCGGCTGGCCGACCTGGGCGTCAGGCTGCCGATGCTGCAGGACGGCCGGCGGCTGATCGCGGCCGCGCTGCGCGTGCCGAACGTCATGCCTGCAACCGTGCTGCTGCGCCCGGACGGTAGCGTTGCGCAGGTCCTGCCCCGGCCGTTCACCAGTGCCGACGAGATCGCCAGTGCAGTGAACCCACAGTTAGGAGTGTCGGGGTGAATGTGCCGAACCCGCAGGCCGCCCCGGCCTGGCTGCAGCCCCTCGTCGACAACGCGGCGGACCTGCCGCAGGCTTACCGGCGCCGGGTGCCGAAGAGCGTGCTGGCGGCCATCACCGCTGCCGGTGCCACCGCGACGTTGACCGGAACCAAGCGCGACGCCGCCGTCCTGGTGTTGTTCTCGGGCGCGCCCGACGCCCCCGCCGGTGCCCTGCCGCCCGACGCCGACCTGCTGGTCACCGTCCGCGCATCGACGCTGCGCCACCACGCCGGGCAGGCGGCGTTTCCGGGCGGCGCTTCCGATCCCGGGGAGGACGGCCCCATCGGCACCGCGCTGCGCGAAGCGAACGAAGAGACCGGACTCGACGCCTCGCGGCTGCACGTGCTGACGACGCTCGACCGAATGTTCATCCCGCCCTCGGGTTTTCACGTGGTCCCGGTGCTCGCGTACTCGCCCGACCCCGGCCCCGTCCTCGCCGTCGACCCGGGGGAGACGGCCATCGTCGCGCGGGTTCCGGTGCGCGCCTTCGTCAATCCCGAGAACCGGTTGATGGTGTACCGCAAAGAGAACACGCGGCAGTTCGCCGGCCCGGCATTTCTGCTCAACCAGATGCTGGTGTGGGGCTTCACCGCTCAGGTGATCTCCGCGATGCTCGACGTCGCAGGCTGGGCCAAGCCGTGGAACACCGACGTCGTCGAGGAACTGGACGCGGCAATGGCGCTGCTGGGCGAGTCCAGCGGCTACCGTGTGGATCAACCATGACACCTTCACAATGGCTGGATCTGGCCGTTCTGTCCGTCGCCTTCGTCGCCGCCGTCTCGGGCTGGCGGTCCGGGGCGCTGGGCTCCCTGCTGTCTTTTCTCGGTGTGGTGCTCGGCGCGGTGGCCGGTGTGCTGCTGGCGCCGCATGTGGTGGCGCACGTCGACGGCGCCCGCAGCAAGCTCTTCATCGCCCTGTTCCTGATCCTCGGCCTGGTCGTGGTCGGCGAGATCGCCGGTGTGGTGCTCGGCCGCGCGGTCCGTGGCGCCATGCGCAATGAAGTGGTGCGCGGGTTCGACTCGGTCGTCGGCATGGCCCTGCAACTGGTCGCGGTCCTGGTCGCGGCCTGGTTGCTGGCCACCCCGCTGACGTCGTCCGACCAGCCGAACCTGGCGGCCGCGGTGAACGGCTCCCGGGTGCTGTCCGAAGTGAACGACCTCGCGCCGGCCTGGCTCAAGCGCGTACCCACGCGGCTGTCGGCGCTGCTGAACACGTCGGGCCTGCCGTCGGTGCTGCAGCCGTTCGGCCGCACCCCGATCGTCAGCGTCTCGGCACCGGACCCCGCGCTCGTCGGCGATCCGGCCGTGGCCGCGGCCAAGGGCAGCGTCGTGAAGATCCGCGGTGTCGCGCAGAGCTGCCAGAAGGTGCTCGAGGGCACCGGCTTCGTGGTGGCGCCCGGCCGGGTGATGTCCAACGCCCACGTGGTGGCCGGCTCCAACAGCGTCACCGTCCAGGTCGACGACAAGAGCTACGACGCCAAGGTCGTGTCGTACGACCCCGAGGCCGACATCTCGATCCTCGACGCGCCCGATCTGCCCGCGGCGCCCCTGAAGTTCGACATGCAGGAGGCCGCGACCGGGACCGGCGCCGTGGTGATGGGCTATCCGGGAGGCGGTGAGTTCGCCGCGACCCCGGCCCGCATCCGCGAGGTCATCAAGCTCAACGGCCCGGACATTTACCACTCCACGACCGTCACGCGTGAGGTCTACACCATCAGAGGCAATGTCCGCCAAGGCAATTCGGGCGGGCCGTTGATCGACGGCAGTGGCAAGGTACTCGGTGTCGTCTTCGGCGCCGCGGTCGACGACGCCGACACGGGCTTCGTCCTCACCGCCGACGAGGTGGCCAAGCAGATGGCCAAGGTCGACAACCAGGACGCGGTGCCGACCGGGAAGTGCATCTCAGCCGGGTAGCTGGTGCAGGAACGTCGACAGCTCCGAGGTGACCGTCGACGGTTGCTCCTCGTGCGCGAAATGGCCTGCGCCGGGCACGGATACGAAGCGGGTCTGCGGAGCGTAGCGCTGGGTCCGGCGGACCGGGTCGTCGAGCACGTACGGATCTGCGGTGCCGTGCAGGTGCAAAACCGGCACGGCAGTTCGCTGTTTCATCGCGCGCATGAAGCGCCGGCCTTCGCCGCGGACCTGACTGCGCGCCGCCCACCGCTGATACTCGAGCGCCGAGTGCGCGGCCGACGGAATCTGGATCGCGGTGCGCAGGTGCCCGACGGTCTGGGCGAAATCAGCCGACGCCGGCCAGGCGGCGCCGGCGCGGCTGCGGACCAGCTGCTCGACGGCAGCACCACCGCGCCGGGTCAGGACATGCTCGGGCCACCAGGGCACCTGGTTGCGCAGCATCGCCGGCAGCAGGGCCGCGCGCTGGCCCTTGTCGGTCAGCGTCGAGGACCGCAGCGCCACGGGATGCGGTGAACTGACCAGCGCGATACCCCGGACCGCCCGCGGATGCAGCATCGCCGTCGCCCAGCAGACGAGGCCGCCGTCGGCGTGTCCCACCAGCACGGCGGAGTGGTGTCCCAGCGCGCGCACCAGGCCGGCAGTGTCCCCGGCCAGCGTCCAGCCGTCGTAGCCGGTCGGTGGCTTGTCACTGCCGCCGTAGCCCCGCAGGTCGACCGCGACCACACGGGCGCCGCGCAGGTCGCGCAGCTGATGTCGCCAGGAGTACCAGAACGAGGCGAACCCGTGCAGCAGGATCACCAACGGACGCTCGGCGTTGGAGGAACCGTCCGCGTTCCGATCCTCGGGCTCCGAGCCCTCGGCCTCCACGACGTGGAAGCGGATCCCGTTCGCGTGCACCTGGAGGTGTCGCCACGGACCGTCGATCCGGACGACCGACGGATCAGGTGGCGGCACTACCAGCCTGAGGTGTCGCTAGAAGCCGTGCGGGCGGTGATCTGACTCGACGGCTTGTCGTGGCCCGGCGTCAGCGCCACCTTGGCCTCCTTGACCGTGGCGATGGTGTCGCGCGGGCCGCGGATCTTGCGGACCTTGAGGAAGCCCAGGAAGGCAAGCGCACCCGTCGTCAGCACCATCAGCGCGAAGACGATGAGGTACGACGCCCAGCTCGGCAGCCACAGCTCCAGCAGCGAGCCGAGGAAGAAGAAGAAAAAGAACGTCGAGTAGAAGAGCACGACGAGGGCGGCGATGAACAGGACGCTGCCGGTCAGGCCCTTCTTCACGTCGGCGGTGATCTCGGCGCGCGCGAGTTCGACCTCGGCCCGCACCAGCGTCGACATCTGCGCGGTGGCTTCCTTGACCAGATCGCCGATCGACGGATCGGCCTTGGGCGCATGCGGATCCACCAGTGGGATCGAGGTCACCGTGGCTGGAACGGGGCCATTCTTGCGATCGCCATTGCTCACGAACACGTCCTCCCGGCGTCGGTGTAGTCCTGGCATATGTTGCCACGTGGGGCGCCGCTTAACGATCCGGCCCAGCGATACACTGCCCCGATGCGTTTGGCGCCCCTGCTCGTGACGGCCATTACCCTCTTCGGCACGGCTGCCGGGGTTCCGGCCCACGCGGACGCACCGGTGCCGCTGGGCGGTGGTTCGGGCATCGTCGTGGACGGTGACACCTTCTGCACCCTGACCACGATCGGACATGACAACCGCGGCAAGCTGGTCGGTTTCACGTCGGCGCACTGCGGCGGGCCCGGCCACGAGGTGTCGGCCGAGGGCGCCGAGAACCGCGGCACGCTGGGCGTCATGGTGGCCGGCAGCCAGCCGCTGGACTACGCCGTCATCGAGTTCGACCCGGCCAAGGTGCAGCCCCTGAACAATGTCAACGGATTCCAGATCGACGGCATCGGCCCGGATCCGGCTTTCGGTCAGGTGGCGTGCAAGCTGGGCCGCACCACCGGCTACACCTGCGGCGTCACGTGGGGGCCCGGACAGGACCCGGGCACCATCGTGGACCAGGTGTGTGGCCAGCCCGGTGACTCGGGTGCGCCTGTCACGGTGAACAACAAGCTGGTCGGCATGATCCACGGCGCGTTCAGTGACGACCTGCCGACGTGCGTCGTCAAGTACGTGCCGTTGCACACCCCGGCCGTGACGGTGTCGATCAACGCGGTGATCGCCGATCTCGACGCCAAGGGCCGGCCCGGCGCGGGTTACGCGCCGGTCTAGCCTCCTACTTGCTGGCGCGGATGGCCTCGAAGACGCTGGGGTCGACGAGGGTTGAGGTGTCGCCGAGGTCGCGGCCTTCGGCGACGTCGCGCAGCAGGCGGCGCATGATCTTGCCGCTACGCGTCTTGGGCAGCTCGGGCACGACGTGGATTTCCCGTGGCTTGGCGATGGGGGAGATCTCGGTGGCGACCTGCGCCCGCAGTTCTTCGACGATGTTCTCCGAGCCGCCGTGCGCCGACTCCTTGAGGATGACGAAGGCGCAGATGGCCTGGCCGGTGGTGGCGTCGGTGGCGCCGACGACGGCGGCTTCGGCGACCCCGGAGTGCCCGACGAGTGCGGATTCGACCTCGGCGGTGGAGATGCGGTGGCCCGAGATGTTCATGACGTCGTCGATGCGGCCCAGGACCCAGATGTTGCCGTCGGCGTCGTAGCGGGCGCCGTCACCGGCGAAGTACCAGCCCTGCTCGGCGAAGCGGGACCAGTAGGTGTCCTTGAACCGTTCGTCGTCGCCCCAGATGCCGCGCAGCATCGACGGCCACGGCTTGTCGAGCACGAGGTAGCCGGTGACGTGTTCGGCTTCGTCGGCGCCGGGGACCAGCTCAACGCCGTCGTCGTCGACGATCTTGGCGCTGATGCCGGGCAGCGGCGTCATGGCCGAGCCGGGCTTGGCGGCGGTCACCCCCGGGAGGGGGGAGATCATGATGGCGCCGGTCTCGGTCTGCCACCAGGTGTCCACGATGGGCGTGGTGCCCGCGCCGATGTGCTCGCGGTACCAGCGCCAGGCCTCGGGGTTGATGGGCTCGCCGACCGAGCCGAGCACCCGCAGGCTCGACAGGTCATGGGCCGCGGGGATCTGGTGGCCCAGCTTCATGAAGGTGCGGATCAGCGTCGGCGCCGTGTAATAGATGGTGACGCCGTACTTTTCGATGATCTCGAAGTGCCGGTGCTCGTTGGGTGAGGTGGGGGTGCCTTCGTAGACCACCTGCGTGACGCCGTTGGACAGCGGGCCGTAGACGATGTAGGTGTGCCCGGTGACCCAGCCGATGTCGGCGGTGCACCAGTACACGTCGGTGTCGGCTTTGATGTCGAAGACGTTGTGGTGGCTGTAGGAGGCCTGGGTGAGGAAGCCGCCGGACGTGTGCACGATGCCCTTGGGCTTGCCGGTGGTGCCGGAGGTGTACAGCAGGAACAGCGGCTGCTCGGCGTCGAAGGCCTCAGGGGTGTGGTCGGGGGAGGCGGTCTCGACGGTCTCGTGCCACCACACGTCGCGGCCCTCGGTCCAGTCGACGTCGATGCCGGTGCGCCTGACCACCAGGACGTGTTCCACGCTCGGCTGGCCGGTGACGGCTTCGTCGACCGCGGACTTGAGTGAGGCCGCCTGGCCGCGGCGGTACTGCCCGTCGGTGGTGATGACCAGCTTGGCCTGGGCGTCTTCGACGCGGGCGGCCAGCGCCGTGGCCGAGAAGCCGGCGAACACCACCGAGTGCATGACGCCGAGGCGGGCGCAGGCCAGCATCGCGACGATGGCCTCGGGGACCATCGGCATGTAGACGGCGACGCGGTCCCCGGCTTGCAGACCCAGGGCGGTCAGGGCGTTGGCCGCCTTGCTGACCTCATCTTTGAGCTGGGCGTAGGTGATGTCGCGGGCGTCACCGACGGGCTCGCCCTCCCAGTGGATCGCGACACGGTCGCCGTTGCCGGCCTCGACGTGGCGGTCGACGCAGTTGTAGGCGACGTTGAGCTTGCCGTCGCCGAACCACGTGGCGAAGGGCGCATTGGACCAGTCGAGCACCTCGGTGAACGGGGTGGCCCAGGACAACCGCTCGCCCTGGCGTCGCCAGAAATCCAGGCGGTCGGCGTCGGCCTCTTGATACAGCGCGGCGGTGGCATTGGCCTGCGCGGCGAACTCGGCAGGCGGCGGGTAAGCCTGTGGCACAGCGGTGTCTTGTGTCATGGCTGTGAGCGTAGTCACTGGCACGTTGCAATGACGTTGGTGGTGGCCCGCCACCGGGACGTTGGTGGTGGCCACCTGGTGGCACTACCGTGTGCGGACGTGGCTGCACCTGACCCGCTGGCTCCTTTGGCCGAACTGCCCGGCGTGGCCGAGGCCGGAGACGAGGCGCGGGAAGCGCTCGGCCGGGCCCACCGACACAAGGTGAACCTGCGCGGTTGGCCCGCGACCGCGGCCGAGGCGTCGATGCGGGCCGCCCGGGCGTCGTCGGTGCTGGACGGCGGAGCCCTGAGTTTCAGTAAAGACGGCGAGGCACCGGCGAAAGGTGAGCGCGCCGACGCGGTGCTGGCCGGCGCGCTGCGGGTCGCCGAGGCGCTCGAAGGCGGCGCGACGGCGCTCGTCGGCGTCTGGCAGCGGGCGCCGCTACAGGCGATCGCCCGGCTGCACTCACTTGCGGCCGCGGATTTGACGGACCCGGACCAGCTCGGCCGGCCCCGCACCGATGATCCGGACGTGGGCCGACGGCTGGAGCTGCTCGGCGAGATCGTGGGCGGTGGGAGCCGGGTGCCGGCGACGGTGCTCGCGGCCGTCGCTCATGGCGAACTCCTGAGCCTGGCTCCGTTCGGCGTGGCAGACGGTGTGGTGGCGCGCGCGGTGTCCCGGCTGATCACCATGTCGAGTGGTCTCGACCCGCACGGCCTCGGCGTTCCCGAGATGTACTGGATGCGTCAGGTCGGCGAATATCGTGCCGCGGCACGGGGCTTCGCGTCGGGCACGGCTGACGGGCTGACGGCGTGGTTGATCTGCAGCAGCCGTGCGCTGCATTCCGGGGCTCGCGAGGCACTGACGATTGCGCAGGCTTCGGCCAAATAGCGCTCGGTTCGCGGTCGTCGCCAGCAAACACGCACACATAAAAGCGGGCGGCGCTCCGTCGTCAGAGGGCATCTGACTCGGCTCGCCGCCCGCTAGCACGGAACCCCGGTTACCAAGCGTGCTTGTCGGGTTGTGTGGGTGGCCTCGGCGTCCCTGCAATGCGCTGCGGCTACAACTCCACCCAAGGAATTCTCTTAGCCGTTCGCTTTTCGCAATTACGCAGGCCCACAACGCTTTTACCATTGTCGCGGTATGTGCTCCGCGTGGGTGCCGGTATTCCGTGCTGGGATGCCCTCTTCGGGAGGTCGAACCTTCTCTTCCGGTTCGGTCTTGGCCTTGGGGGGCTTCCGTGCTTCCTTTGTACTACGTGACCGCAGTCACATCAAGGGTCAATCACCGGTGATTTGTGATTGTTACTGAGGTGGTCTCAGCAACTCGCCAGTAGCGTTCAGAAACTCAGTCGACGGAGCAGCGAGTACGTCACGGCGCCGGCCGCGAGGGCGCTGGCGCCGACGGCCAGGGTGGTGGCCACCGCGGCGCCCGACGGTGCCGGCAGCCGGTCCCGCAGCGAGACGGGACGGGTGAAGGTCAGCACCGGCCAGCCGCGGGCGACGGCCTCCTTGCGTAGCGCGCGATCCGGGTTGACCACGGCGGGGTGGCCGACGGCCGCGAGCATCGGCAGATCGGTGATGGAGTCCGAGTAGGCGTAGCAGTGCTCCAGTGCGTAGCCCTCTCGCGCCGCGAGTTCCTCGATCGCCTGGACCTTGCCTTCGGCGAAGCAGTAGAAGTCGACGTCGCCCGTGTACTTGCCGTCGGCGACCACCATGCGCGTGGCCATCGAATGATTGGCGCCGAGTTCGCGGGCGATCGGCGCGACGATCTCCTCACCGGATGCCGAGACCACCACCACGTCGCGGCCGCACAGTTTGTGGTCGGCGATCAGGTTGGCGGCTTCGGCGAAGACCAGCGGGTCGACGATGTCGTGCAGCGTCTCGGCGACGATCGACTTGACCTGTTCGACGTCCCAGCCCGTGCACATGTTCGTCAGGTAGGACCGCATGCGGTCCATCTGATCGTGGTCGGCACCGGACATCAGGAACAGAAACTGGGCATAGGTGGACTTGAGGACAGCTTGCCGGTTCAGCAGTCCCTGGTTGAAAAAAGGTTTGCTAAAAGCGAGGGTGCTGGACTTGGCGATCACCGTTTTGTCGAGATCGAAGAAGGCTGCGGTGCGCACCGGACCGGTCGACTCGGCCTCCTGACGCGGCGCGGCCGCGGCCTGGGCGGCCGGATCGGATGCGGTCACGGCTCCAAGCATATGCTCCGGAACGCCGGTGCCGGGTGGGCGGCGCTGTGGCCGTGTCGGTCGCCGGTGGGTCGACCATCGTGGCGATTGACGTGCTGACACGCCCATTTCACAGACAATCAACAGTTGCGCACAGCCCTGTTGACGTGTGTATAGTGGGCATTACCCGGCCAGCGCCGGGTGTGCATCAGCCCGACCCCCCGGGGCTGATCCACGACGACCTCCGCCTCCTCCCCCCCTGGCGGGGGTCGTCCCTTTTTCGGGGGCGGTCATTTTCCTCGAGGCGTTGCCTCTTCGGCGTGATTTTCGCCAGCGCCGAATTCATCGGTTCCCGTTGTGGCGGAACCTTGGCGAGCCCGGCCCGTCGACAGTCGTGACCCATCCCTGAAAAGTTGCGGAACGACATTCTCACCAGTGCGTCAATAAAGTTGTCCACAGTTTGCGATTCATCCACATTCTGGGGGTGCGCTCTGGTGCCGTGGCCTGCCGCGGATCACGGTGGAACCCATGACGACGAACGGGGCCCTGGCGTTGATCGCCGACGCCGGCCTGCGCGAAGAGATCGAGCGCATCGCCGCGGCGGCGGGCATCAGAGTGGTGTACGCGGCGGAGCCCTCCGGCCGGAAGGCCTGGGTCGGGGCCGCCGCGGTGCTGCTCGACGTCGCGGCGGCGCGGCGCTGCCGCGAGCTCGAGATGCCGCGGCGCCCCGCCGTGCTGTTGATCGCGACCGATACGCCTGGCTCCCGCGAGTTCGAGGCCGCGATGGTGATCGGTGCACAGGAGGTCATCACCCTGCCCGGCGCGGAGTCGGCTCTGGTCGGTGTCCTGGCGGATGCCGCGGCCGGCGAATCTGACGGACGCCGTGGCGCCGTGGTCGCCGTCATGGGCGGACGTGGTGGCGGCGGCGCGTCGGTGTTCGCGATCGCCTTGGCGCAGGCTGCAGGTGAACCGGACCGCGAGTGCCTGCTCGTCGACGTCGACGCCTGGAGCGGCGGTATCGATCTCGCCCTCGGTGCCGAGTGCGACGCCGGCCTGCGCTGGCCGGACCTGGCGGCGGCAGGGGGACGGCTCAGCTATCCGGCCCTACGTGATGCGCTGCCGCGCCGGCGCGGGGTGGTGGTGCTGTCGACGGGCCGCACCGGTGCCGAGTTGACTCCGACGGCGCTCGCGGCGGTCGTCGAGGCCGGAAGCCGCGCCGGCGCGACCGTCATCTGCGACGTGCCGCGGCAGTCGTCCGCTGCCGCTGAGACCGTGCTGGCCGCAGCCGATCTGGTGGTCGTGGTGGCGCCGGCAGAGGTGCGGGCCTGTGCGGCGACGCGGGTCGTGGCCGACTGGGTGACGGCCGTCAACCCGAACGTCGGGCTGGTGGTGAGAGGTCCTGCGCCCGGCGGGCTGCGCGCGGCGGAGATGGCGACGATCCTCGGGCTGCCGCTGCTCGCGGCCATGCGGGCCGAGAGCAACCTCGACGGCGCGCTCGAGCGCGGCGGTCTCGGCCGGAGTCTGCGGAGCCGGTCACCACTGGCCGCGGCCGCCCGCCGCGTACTCGCGGTGTTGGGCCGACAGCCGGGGGAGGCGGCATGACGTCCTCATTGGTGGACCGGGTCCGGGAACGACTGGCCGCGCAGACCAGCGGTGCCCTGCACCCCAACGCGGTGGCCGCGGCCATCCGCGCCGAGTCCGGCGGCGTGCTCGCCGACAGCGACGTGCTGGCCGGCATGCGGCTGCTGCAGACCGAGCTGACCGGTGCCGGGATTCTGGAACCGCTCCTGCGCGCGCCGGGCACCACCGACGTGCTGGTCAGCGCGCCCGACGAAGTGTGGGTCGACGACGGAGACGGGCTGCGCCGCAGCACGATCCGATTTCCGGATGAGGACGCCGTGCAGCGCCTGGCGCAACGGCTCGCGCTGGCGATCGGGCGACGGCTCGACGATTCGCAACCCTGGGTCGACGGCCACCTCGGCGGCATCGGCGGCGGCTTGACCGTGCGGTTGCATGCCGTGCTGCCGCCGATCGCCGCCGCAGGTACCTGCCTGTCGCTGCGGGTGCTGCGGCCCGCCACGCAGGACCTGGCCGGCCTCGTCGGATCCGGGGCCATCGCGCCACCCGCCGTCCCGCTGATCGACGACATCGTCGCGGCGCGGCTGGCGTTCCTCGTCTCCGGCGGCACCGGTGCCGGGAAGACCACGATGTTGTCCGCGCTCCTCGGGGCCGTCGATCCCGCCGAGCGGATCGTCTGTGTCGAGGACGCCGCCGAGCTGGCGCCGCACCATCCGCACCTGGTCCGGCTGGTCGCGCGCGGCGCCAACGTCGAGGGCGTGGGCGAGGTGACGGTGCGTGACCTGGTTCGGCAGGCGCTGCGGATGCGCCCGGACCGGATCGTCGTCGGCGAGGTCCGCGGTGCGGAAGTCGTGGACCTGCTCGCCGCACTCAACACCGGTCACGAGGGCGGGGCCGGGACGGTGCATGCGAACAGTCCCGCCGAGGTGCCCGCCCGCATGGAAGCGTTGGCGGCGGTCGGCGGATTGGACCGGGCGGCGCTGCATTCGCAACTGTCGGCCGCGTGCCAGGTGGTACTGCACACCGCGCGGGCCCGGGACGGGCGTCGGCACCTGAGTGAGATCGCGGTGCTGCGCCGTGCCCCGGACGGGACCGTGGCGGTCGTGACCGCGTGGCACGTCGACCGCGGAGCGGGCCCTGGCCTGCCCGCGCTGGGCGAGCTGCTGACCGCGCGGGGCCGGTCGTGAGTCCCGCGCTGCTGCTGGCGCTGGCCGTGCTGGTCGCGCCGCCGGCGGGCGGCGCCGGGCGCCTGGCGCCGCGAAAACGGTTGGTGGGATTCGAATCTCGCCTGCTCTGGCCGGTGGCGGCAGTGGCCGCCGTGGTGGCACTCGTCGTGCTGCCGATGCCGGTGCTGCTGGCCGGCTCGGCCGTGGTCGGCACCGCGGGGCTCCGGTGGCGGCGCTCGCGGCAAGCCGGGCAGCGCGCCCGGGAAGCGCAGGCGCTGCAGGGCGCACTCGGCATCCTGGTCGGGGAACTGCGTGCCGGGGCGCATCCGGTGGCGGCGTTCGATGCCGCGGCCCATGAAGTGGACGGGCCGGTCGCCGCGGCGTTGGGGGAGGTCGCGGCACGGGCCCGCTTGGGTGCTGACGTCGCGGCCGGCCTGCGCGCCGTCGCGGGATCGTCGGCGCTGCCCGCCCACTGGCAGCGCCTCGCCGTGTACTGGCAATTGGCGCTCGACCATGGCTTGGCCATCGCCCCGCTGATGCGCGCCGCTGAACGTGATGTCGTTGCGCGCGAACGGTTCTCCTCGCGGATCAGGGCGGGGATGGCCGGCGCCCGCACGACTGCGGCCGTGCTGTCCGGGCTGCCCGTGCTCGGAATTGTCCTGGGCCAGTTGATCGGTGCGCATCCCGTGCGCTTCCTGCTGGGTGAGGGCGCGGCGGTGCTGGCGGTCGGCGTGGTGCTGTGCTGCCTCGGCCTGTTGTGGTCGGACCGCATCATCGCGCGGGCACAGCGATGAGCGGAATCTTGCTGTTGGCGTTCGCGCTCTTGTTGCTCCCCGGATCCGCAGCGCACCGAATCCGGCCCCGCCCGTCGGACCGGTCCGCGCCGCCCGCGGCGCCGGACGACCCACTGGCGGTGCCGTCGAGCCTGGACGTGCTGGCAGCGTGCCTGTCGGCAGGCATGGCGACCGGCGCGGCGGCCGCGGCGGCAGTGCCGTCGGCACCGGCCGGCTTGGCGAGCGTGCTGCATCGCGCGGCCGAACTCCTGGCCCTGGGTGCGGGACCGGCGACGGCCTGGGCGGAGCCGGGTCGCGGTACCGACCCGCACGTGATCGCGCTGCTGCGGTTGGCGCGGCGGTCGGCGTCGTCGGGCGCCGCGCTGGCTCAGGGCGTCGCCGAACTGGCCGAGCAGGCCAGGGCCGACGCCGGTGACGCGGCGGACGCGGCCGCCGAGCGGGCCAATGTGCTGATCGCCGGCCCACTGGGGCTCTGCTACCTGCCGGCATTCGTCTGTCTCGGCATCGTGCCGGTGGTCGCCGGTCTGGCCGGTGACGTGTTCGGGTCCGGGGTGTTCTGATCGCAACAAGGGGAGGAAAAACCATGAAAATGACCAGCTTTCGCGCGCTCGAAGCTCGAGCGACCATGCTGCTGGCCGATGAGAGCGGAATGTCGACGGTGGAGTACGCCATCGGCACGGTGGCTGCCGCGGCGTTCGGCGCCATCCTCTACACGGTGGTCACGGGCGATTCGATCGTCAGTGCGCTGACCAACATCATCTCGCGTGCTCTCACCACCAATCGATGACCGTGGCGGCGTCACGGTCGAGGCGGCGTTCGCGGTCGCCGCACTCGTCGTGGTCGTCGTCCTCGGCGTCGGTGGGCTGGCTGCGGTCTCGGCGCAGGTGCGCTGCATCGACGCGGCCCGGGAAGCGGCCCGGCTCGCGGCCCGCGGCGACGACGGTGCCGCCGTCGACACGGCCCGTCGCACCGGACCGGACGGGGCCTCGATCGAGGTGCGGCGCGACGGCGGGCGGATCGTCGCGCGGGTCCGCGTTCGGGCACCGCTGGTGCCTGGCCTCACGGTGGGGGCCGAGGCGGTGGCGGCACCCGAACCTGGTGCGTGACGACCGGGGCGCGGCGACGGTGTTCGCGGTCGCGCTCATCTTGGTGCTCATCGGGATCCTGACCGGCGCGGCCGCGGTCGGCGCCGCGGTGATCGGCCGGCATCGCGCGCAGTCAGCGGCCGACCTGGCCGCACTCGCCGCCGCGGCCGCATTGGCCGCCGGACCAGGCCAATCCTGTAGCCGGGCGGCTGCCGTCGCCGAGGCCATGGACAGCCGGGTTGGCCACTGCACCGTGGAGCGGCTGGATGTGGTGGTCGACGTGGAGGTGCCGGTGCGATTCGGGCGCTGGCACCTGGGCGACGCGCACGGCCGGGCCCGCGCCGGGCCAGGCTGACGGCAGTGCGGTGGTGACAACGATGAGGAGGCCGCAGAAGAACAGATCACCCCACCCGGGCCGATCGGTCGTTGTGTCGCTTGCCATGTCGCTACCGTAGAATCTCAACTATGGTTGAGATCAAGCGCATGGGTCCGACCGACCTCCTGACCATCGGGGAGATCGTGAAGCGGACGGGAGTCTCCGCGTCCGCGTTGCACTTCTATGAGCGAAAAGGGCTGATCCACCCCGAGCGCACGTCGGGCGGGACGCGGCTGTACCCACGTCACCTGGAGCGTCGCATCGCAGTCATCCAGGTCGCGAAGCGGCTCGGCATTCCGCTCAGCGAGGTGGCCGAGCACTTCCAGACGCTGCCCGACGATCGGATGCCGTCACTGCGTGACTGGACCAGGCTCAACAAACGGTGGCGGGCGCAATTGCGCGAACGCCAGCTCGAGTTGGAGCGGCTGCAGTCGGAGATGGACCAGTGCATCGGGTGCGGATGCATCTCGCTCAACCACTGTCTGGTGATCAACCCCGGCGACACGCTGGCCGCAGAAGGTCCGGGTGCGCGGCGACTGCTGCCGTTGGACGGAGCGAATCCGGCTGGCGCTGAATAAGACTCGGCGCGGTCAGGATTCCGGCGGATCGTCGTTCAGCCGGTCACCGGCCGCCACGAGCTCGCCGTAGGTCGGCAGCCGCAGCGACAGCAGGCCGGCGAAGGTGTCGTCGGTGACCTGGAGCCGGTGTGCGGTGACGTGAATCGGCACCCACCCGCCGTCGTTGGCGCGCAAGCGGAGCACCCGCGACGTCGGCCCGCTGCCGAATTCGACCGTCATGACCGCCATCTCGGCGATCTCGTTCGGGTGCACCACCGTCTCGGACGTCGCGTCGGCGCTCCAGTCGAAGAGCGGGCAGGGCTCGTCGACCCACTTGATGAGCTTCCAGGTATTCAGGTCCACCAAAGCCCGGTACACGCCCGGCACGGCCGGGCCGCCCGCGACCTGCTGCGCCCGGTCGAGCGGGTTGGGCGACGAATTGGCGCGGACGCCGCGCCAGTTCATGGCCCGGCAGATCAGCCGGTCCTGGTCGTCCTCGTCGGGCTCGTTCAGTACCCGCGCGGCGAATCCGACGCTGATGGGGCGGCCCCGGAAGTCGGTCATTTCCCAAGTGCTGGTGAAGGTTTGGCCGGGCTCGGGTTTGAGTACGGCGGAGATGACCCGCGCCTCGTTCGGGTTGAGCTTGCGGGTCTGCAGATCGTCGGCGAACGCGCGGCCGTGGGTGGCCTCGGCCGCCGGGTTGAGGCCGCTGTTGGCCAGGGACTCCATGGTGTCGGTCGCGATGCCGCCCGTCAGGTCCCACTTCAGCGGGCCGGGGATCATCCGGTCCGGCGGGTCGGCGTCGGGCGCGCCGACCCAGACGTGGACGCCGTGGATGCGGCCGTCGGTCATCTGCACCACTTCGGTCCGGATCACCCGGTCGCTCTTGGGCGTGATGCTCGTCAGCGGCAGGCCGGCGCGCACGGTTTCCCCGATGGCCGACTGGATGGCCATCAGACTCGCGTTGCGCCGCAGGAAAGTGCTGATGGGAACCATGTCCTGGGTTTGCTGCCCCACCGCGACGACGGCAGGTTCGGCGCCGAGGGTCTCGACGAGGAGCCAGTCGTCCGTCATGGCCGTAAGTTTATCCGTTTTGGCGCGCTTTGCTCTGCCCGGCGCCGGCCGGCGGGCCTACTTGCCGTGGGCCGCCAAAGTGTCGACTACCAGGCGAAGTACCTGGACAGCGCCGGCTTTGTCCAGGGGATCGTTCGCGTTGCCGCACTTGGGCGATTGCACACAGGAGGGGCAACCGTGACGGCACTCACACGCCTCGATCGCCGCGGCCGTAGCGGACCACCAGGTGGACAGCTGCCGGAACCCGCGGTCGGCGAACCCAGCGCCACCCGGATAGCCGTCGTAAACGAAAATTGTTGGCAGACCGGATAAATCGCCGGGAGCCGGGCCGGATGCGGTGGACACCCCGCCGATGTCGCCCCGGTCGCAACTGGCCACCAGCGGCAGCAGACCTATCGCGGCGTGCTCGGCGGCGTGCAGCGACCCGGGTACGCGCAGCTGGTCAATTCCCTTGTCCAGCAAAATCTCCGGGGTCATGGTGCACATGACCGCCATGGTGTCCAGCGTGCGGGTCGGCATGTCCAGGTCCACGAAATCGAGCACTGTGCCGTCCATGGCCCGGCGCAGGAAACCCACCACGGTGTTGGACACCGACACCGGGACGAGGCCGATGGCGACCGACCCGTACCGGTGGATCTCACCGGCACCCCGCACGCTGATGTCGGTGACCTCGCGGGCCGACGTCGTGTAGCCGGGATTCTCGGCGTGCACGAAGGCGACGCCGGCCTCGAAGTCGAGTGCGTCCACCAGGAATGTCTCGCCCTGGTGCAGGTGGACGGCGCCTGGATGCACCGAGGCGGGCGCCTGCCCGGCGCCGGTGCTGCCCAGCATGCGTCCGGTGCCGGACTCCAGGATGGCGATCTGTCCGCCCGAGGAGCCCCGGATGTCCACGGCGGGATGCGGATCCACGCCGGGCGCGGGGAAATAGCCGGCTGGACGCTTGCGCAGCAGGCCGTCGTCGACGAGGGCTTCGGCCACCGCTTCGGCGTCCCACATCCGCACCTCGGCCGGGGTCAGGGGGAGTTCGGTTGCCGCGCACAACAATTGCGGCGACAGCACGTACGGATTGCCGGGATCGATGACGATGCGCTCGATGGGCTTGTCGAGCAGCGCGGCGGGATGGTGCACGAGGTAGGTGTCGAGCGGGTCGTCCCGGGCGATCAGCACGATCAACGCGCTCTGCCCGCGGCGTCCGGCCCGTCCGGCCTGCTGCCAGAACGAGGCCACGGTCCCGGGGAACCCGGCCAGCACCACCGCGTCGAGTCCGGCGATGTCGACGCCGAGTTCCAGGGCGTTGGTGGTCGCCAGGCCACGCAGTTCACCTTCTGTCAGAGCATGTTCCAGCGCCCGGCGGTCCTCGGCGAGATACCCGGCGCGGTACGACGCCACCAGCGGGGCCAGGTCGGGTGCGACGTTCTCCAGTCGGGCCCGGGCACCGAGCGCCGTCAACTCGGCGCCGATCCGGGATCGGACGAACGTCAGGGTGCGGGCGCCTTCGGCGATCAGGTCGGCCATCACACGGGAGGCCTCGGTGCCGGCGGCGCGGCGGACCGGGGCACCGTTCTCGCCGATCAGATCGGTGAGCAGCGCGGGTTCCCACAACGCCACCGTGCGGCCGCCGTGCGGCGACCCGTCCTCGGTGACGGCGGTGACCGTCTGGCCGAGCAGCTCGGACGCCGTCTGCGCCGGGGCGGCCGTGGTGGCGCTGGCGAACACCACTGTGGGTGCCGACCCGTAGCGGTCGCACAGGCGCAGCAACCGACGCAGTACCATCGCCACGTTCGAGCCGAAAATACCTCGGTAGTAGTGGCATTCATCGATCACGACGAACTTCAGCTGCCGCAGGAACACCGCCCACCGTGCATGGTTGCGAAGCAGCGACAGGTGCACCATGTCGGGATTCGAGAAAATCCAGCGGGAGCGCTCCCGGGCGAATTGCCTTGCCTCGGTGGAGCTGTCGCCGTCATAGGCGGACGGCGCGGTGTTGTTGAGGCCGGGAATCGTGGCACACAGCGACTGCGCGGCCCGCAGCTGGTCGTGGCCCAGCGCCTTGGTGGGCGACAGGTACAGGGCGCGGGCATGGACGTCGGTTTGCAGCGCGTGCAGGATCGGCAGTTGGTAGGCCAGGGATTTACCGGATGCGGTGCCCGTCGCGATCACCACATGGCGCCCGGCGTGCGCCAACTCGGCCGCCGATACCTGATGCGACCACGGATGCGCCACACCACGATCCGTGAAGGCCTGCGTCACCTCGGCGCCAACCCAAGTGGGCCAGGGCATTCGGCGCGCTTGACGCGGCGCCAGGTCGGTGACGTGCCGCAGCGGCTGCTCGTCGGCCGGGGTGCCGTCCAGCGCGGCCGCGAGTAGCTCGCGCCCGAAGTTCGACTCTCCCTGCGTCACAAGATGAATTGTTAACCACAGATCGCTGTGTGACTGTTGCGGCCGCCTGGAACATGGTTGACTGATCTTGGTCGCAGCTTCTGTGTTCGTGTGTCAACACCCGGGAACGTCGTCTGCGTTCCCGGTACACCGGAAGACTCGGTGGCCCGCACCCGCAGTAACAGAAGGAAATGAAGGACAAATGCCACAGGGGACTGTGAAGTGGTTCAACCCGGAGAAGGGTTACGGCTTCATTGAGCAGGAAGGCGGCGGCGGCGACGTCTTCGTCCACTACAAGCAGATTCAGTCCAACGGGTTCCGCACCCTGGAAGAGAATCAGAAGGTCGACTTCGAGGTCGAGCAGGGCGCCAAGGGCCCGCAGGCTCTCAACGTCCGCCCTATCTGAGGCCCAGAGACTGACAAACGCCCCCGCATCGTCTGCGACGAAGTGGGGGCGTTTCGCATAGCTGGCCTCCACACCTTTCTCTGTGGGCTGGCCTACTGTCGGCAGGGTGAGTCAGCTGTCCTTCTTCTCGGCCGAGTCGGTGCCGCCTGCGGTCGCCGACCTGACCGGGTTGCTCGCCGCGCCGGGACAGGTCGTCCGGGCCGGCGATGGCGCGGACGGCCGGAAAGTCCGCCTGTCCGTCGTCGTCGACGCGTTGTGGCGGGCCGAGGCGCTGGCCGAGATGATCGCGGAGGCGGGCCTGAAGCCGGAGATCACCCACACCGACGAGAAGACGCCGCTGGTACGCACCGAAGCCGACGCGAGGCTGGCGCCGATGGCGCAGGACTGGACCCGCGGCGCGGTCAAGACCGTGCCCGACGGGTGGTTGCCGGGTCCCCGGGAGCTGCGCGCCTGGGTGCTGGCCTCCGGCACCGCGGAACCGAATGGCTACCTACTGGGTTTGGATCCCCACGCACCGGATACTCATTCGACGTTGGCGTCGGCCCTTATGCGAGTCGGGATCGCGCCGACCTTGATCGGCACCAGGGGTCATCATCCGGCCCTGCGGATCAGCGGCCGTCGGAGGCTGTTGCGCCTGGTAGAGAACGTGGGCGAGCCGCCCGGGTTCACGGAGGCGTTTCTCCAATGGCCCCGGATTTAGCGGGTGCAGCCCGTATATTTTGGCCGCATCCGGTTTGCGTAGGCTCGCGCGGAGTGTCAAATTGTGACTTGCCTTGGAACCGGATGACCGTTAGGCATTCATTCGGTGTCCTAGTGCCGACCAAGAAGTGGAGCGTATAGATACGGTGGCTGACCTCGATGGTGCCGGTAGCGGCAGCCGGGTCCGGCGACTCGTCATAGTCGAGTCGCCTACCAAGGCGCGCAAGATCGCCGGTTACCTCGGCTCCAACTATGTCGTCGAATCGTCGCGCGGACACATTCGCGACCTCCCGCGCAACGCTGCGGACGTGCCGGCCAAATATAAAGGTGAGGCCTGGGCGCGCCTCGGCGTGAACGTCGACGACAACTTCGAGCCGCTCTACATCGTCAGCCCCGACAAGAAGAGCACCGTCACCGAACTCAAGGACCTGCTCAAGGGTGTCGACGAGCTCTACCTCGCGACGGACGGTGACCGCGAGGGTGAAGCCATCGCGTGGCACCTCCTCGAGACGCTCAAGCCCAAGGTGCCGGTCCGGCGCATGGTGTTCCACGAGATCACCGAGCCCGCGATCCTGGCCGCCGCCGAGAACCCGCGTGACCTGGACATCGCCCTGGTCGACGCGCAGGAGACCCGCCGTATCCTCGACCGGCTCTACGGGTACGAGGTCAGCCCCGTGCTGTGGAAGAAGGTTGCCCCGAAGCTGTCGGCCGGCCGCGTGCAGTCGGTCGCGACCCGGATCATCGTGCAGCGCGAGCGCGAACGCATGGCGTTCCGCAGCGCCGGCTACTGGGACGTCACCGCGGAGCTGGATGCCAGCGTGTCCGACGCCGCAGCGTCCCCGCCGAAGTTCACCGCCAAGCTCAACACCGTCGACGGCCGACGCGTGGCCTCCGGCCGCGATTTCGACTCCCTCGGTGCCGTCAAGAAGCCCGACGAGGTGCTGGTCCTCGACGAGGCCGCCGCGGGCGCCCTGGCCGCCGGGCTGCGCGGCGAGTCGCTGACCGTCAGCTCGGTGGAGCAGAAGCCGTACACGCGCAAGCCCTACGCCCCGTTCATGACCTCGACGCTGCAGCAGGAAGCCGGCCGCAAGCTGCGGTTCTCCTCCGAGCGCACCATGAGCATCGCGCAGCGGCTGTACGAGAACGGCTACATCACCTACATGCGTACCGACTCGACGACGCTGTCGGAGTCGGCCATCAACGCCGCGCGCACCCAGGCCGGACAGCTGTATGGCCCCGAGTACGTCCACCCGACACCGCGGCAGTACACCCGCAAGGTCAAGAACGCCCAAGAGGCACACGAGGCCATCCGCCCTGCCGGTGACGTGTTCCAGACCCCGGGCCAGCTGCACGGCCAGCTCGAGACCGACGAGTACCGGCTCTACGAACTCATCTGGCAGCGCACCGTCGCCTCTCAGATGGCCGACGCGCGTGGCACGACACTTTCGCTACGGATCTCGGGCACCGCGCGGACCGGCGAACAGGTCGTGTTCAGCGCTTCCGGCCGCACCATCACGTTCGCTGGCTTCCTGAAGGCCTACGTGGAGAGCCTCGACGAGCAGGCCGGCGGTGAGGCCGACGACGCCGAGAGCCGCCTGCCGAACCTGACGCAGGGCCAGCGGGTGGATGCTGCCGAGCTCACCGCCGATGGCCACACCACCAACCCGCCGGCCCGCTACACCGAGGCCTCGCTGATCAAGGCGCTGGAAGACCTGGGCATCGGTCGTCCGTCGACGTACTCGTCGATCATCAAGACCATCCAGGACCGCGGCTATATCTACAAGAAGGGCAGCGCCCTGGTGCCGGCCTGGGTGGCGTTCGCCGTCGTGGGGCTGCTGGAGCAGCACTTCGGGCGCCTGGTCGACTACGACTTCACCGCCGCCATGGAGGACGAACTCGACGAGATCGCCGCCGGCAACGAGCAGCGCACCAACTGGCTGACCAACTTCTACTTCGGTGGCGACCACGGCGTCGAGGGTTCGGTGGCCCGCGAGGGGGGCCTGAAGAAGCTCGTCGGCGTCAACCTCGAGGGTATCGACGCGCGAGAAGTCAACTCCATCAAGCTGTTCGACGACGCCGAAGGCCGGGCCATCAACGTCCGCGTCGGCCGTAACGGGCCGTACCTGGAGCGGATGGTTCTTGATGAAGAGGCAGCCGATGGCACTTTGAAGCCGCAGCGCGCCAACCTCAATGACGAACTGACGCCCGACGAGCTGACCCTCGAACTGGCCGAAAAGCTCTTCGCCACACCACAAGAGGGCCGGGTGCTGGGTGTCGACCCGGCGACCGGGCACGAGATCGTCGCCAAGGACGGGCGTTACGGTCCGTACGTCACCGAGGTGCTGCCGGCGCCGCCGGAGGAGCCGGACGCCGGCGCCGGTGCGAAGAAGATCAAGAAGCCCGTCGGACCCAAGCCGCGTACCGGATCTCTGCTGCGCTCAATGGATCTCGAGACGGTGACGCTCGACGACGCGCTCAAGCTGCTGTCGTTGCCGCGCGTCGTCGGTGTTGATCCGGAGAACAACGAGGAGATCACCGCGCAGAACGGCCGTTACGGCCCATACCTCAAGCGCGGCAGCGACTCTCGCTCGCTGGCCACCGAAGAGCAGATGTTCACCGTCACGCTCGAAGAGGCGTTGAAGATCTATGCCGAGCCGAAACGCCGTGGGCGCCAAGGGGCTGCGACGCCGCCGCTGCGTGAGCTGGGCACCGACCCGGTGTCGGGCAAGCCGATGGTGATCAAGGACGGCCGCTTCGGCCCGTACGTCACCGACGGTGAGACCAACGCGAGCCTGCGCAAGGGCGACGACGTCATGTCGATCACCGACGAGCGGGCCTCGGAGTTGTTGTCCGACAGGCGCGCTCGTGGCCCGGTGAAGAAGGCCGCCAAGAAGACCGCGGCGAAGAAGACCGCCGCGAAGAAGACTGCCGCCAAGAAGGCGCCGGCGAAGAAAGCCGCGGCGAAGAAGGCCTAGGAGGCGGCTTCGGTTTCCGGCTCGGGAGCCGGCCGTGGCGAGGCCAGCGACAGCGGCCGTGCCAGCTGTGTCGGCGCGGACCGGCCGCGCAGCTCGACGGTCTCGCCGACGTCCCAGCACAGTGCCTCGGCGTCCAGCGCGCCGCTGACCGCGATGGCCGACGCCAGCACGTGGCCCTCCTCGAGCTTGGCGAGCTCGGTCAGGCGGGCCGCCTCGTTGACGGGGTCGCCGATCACGGTGTACTCGAAGCGGGCCAGCGCGCCGATGTGGCCGGCAATGGCGCGGCCGGCGGACACCCCGATGCCGAACTCGGTGGTGCCCAGCACCGTCACCAGTTCGTCATGCAGATCGCGGGATGCGGCCAGGGCCGCGCCCGAGGCGTCGGGATGTTCGATGGGGGCGCCGAAGATGGCCAGCGCCGCGTCACCCTGGAACTTGTTGACGAACCCGCCGTGCCGGTTCACGGTGTCCACGATGATCCGGAAGAACTCGTTGAGGATCGACACGACCTCAGCGGCGGGCCGCGTCGACGCCAGCTGTGTCGACCCGATCAGGTCGATGAACAGCACCGCGACATCGCGTTCCTGGCCGCCCAGCTCGGTGCCGCGCTCTAGGGCGCGGCGCGCGACGTCCTCGCCGACGTAGCGGCCGAACAGGTCTCGCAACCGTTGCCGCTCGGACAGGTCGCGCACCATGTCGTTGAAGCCGGCCTGCAGCAGGCCCAGCTCACTGGCGTCGTAGATCTGCATGTGTGCGTTGTAGTTACCGCGCTGGACCTCACCCAGGGCCCACCGCAGCTGGCGCAGCGGGTCGGCGATCGACATGGCGACCAGCACGTTGCCGGCCAGGCCGACGGCCAGCGCGGTGATCGCCAGCAACAGGATGGGGGTGTCCAACTGGTGGTTCTGGGCGATGAAGGTCGTGTACTGACCGGCCAGCCGCGCCACGATGATCGCCAGCAGCGGTACGCCCGTCGAGAGCACCCAGGTCAGCACCTGGCGCTGGATGACGCCGGGCGCCCTGAAGTTCTCGGGGACCCCGTCGCGCAACGCGGCGACCGCGACGGGCCGCAGCACGCGCTCGGACTGCAGGTAGCCGATGATCGCGGTGGCGGTGGCACCGAGCGCGCTGGCCACCGCGACGAAGGGCGCCGAGCCGCTGGCCACCGGCCAGCTGGCGATGATGAAGACCACCGAACCGATGAACCAGTTCCCGACGCTGATCAGCGTGCGGTAGTACGGCATCTTGAGGGCGCGGGTGCGGGCCAGCTCGGTGAATGCGGGGTCGTCGGCGTCGCCGTGCAGGGTGTCGCGCCGTTGCCAGCGGATCACGGGGATCAGCAGCCGCAGACTCAGCCACGCCGCCACGACGAACGAGACGAACAGGACGGTCAGGAACACCGCCAGATTCACCGCCGGCAGGTCCTGCAACTGAATGCGATCTTCGGCCGGTAGACCGAACCGCAGGAAGCCCAGAACGAACAGCGCGCCGATGATGTCGGCCTGTAGCAGGCTCAGCGTGAACACCGGCCACGGCGTGCGCGCCACCCATCGGACGAACCCCCTGATTCGCCCGATGTGCTTTACATCGGTGGCCACCCGCTAACCGTATCCGGCCGGGGCGACGGATATTGCCGCTGCGCGCAGGTTCGTGTCGCACGCGACGGCTACTGTGGGGCGCGATGAGCGGAGTTTTCTCGCGTTTGGTCGGCCAGGATGCCGTGGAAGCCGAGCTGGTGGCCGCCGCGCGGGCGGCCCGGGGTGATTCGGCTCACAGCGGGCTCACAACCGGCAGCATGACGCATGCGTGGTTGATCACGGGGCCGCCCGGTTCGGGCCGGTCCATCGCCGCGGTGTGCTTTGCTGCGGCGCTGCAATGCACCGCGGAGGCCGCTGAGGGCGGTCCGGGCTGCGGGGCCTGTCGCGCCTGCACCACGACCTTGGCGGGCACTCACGCCGATGTGCGGCGCGTCATTCCGGAGGGGCTGTCCATCGGCGTCGACGAGATGCGCGCCATCGTGCAGACCGCGTCCCGGCGGCCCGGTACCGGCCGCTGGCAGATCGTCGTCGTCGAAGACGCCGACCGGCTCACCGAGGGTGCCGCCAACGCGCTGCTGAAAGTCGTCGAGGAACCGCCGCCGTCGACGGTGTTCCTCCTCTGCGCGCCGTCGGTCGACCCCGAGGACATCGCGGTGACGCTGCGGTCGCGGTGCCGGCACGTGGCGCTGACGACGCCGCGCGCCGACGCCATCGCGCAGGTCTTGGTCGAGAACGACGGCCTGTCCGAGGCCGACGCGCGCTGGGCGGCGTCGGTCAGTGGGGGACACGTCGGCCGGGCCCGCCGGCTCGCCACCGATGAGCAGGCGCGGTCGCGCCGGGAGCGAGCCCTGGGCCTGGCACGGGACGCGGCGACGCCGGCCCGGGCGTACGCGGCCGTCGAAGAGCTCGTCGCCTCGGCCGAGGCCGAAGCGGTGGCCCTGACGGCCGGCCGCAACGAGGCCGAGACCGAGGAGCTCAAGACGGCGCTGGGTGCCGGTGGCACCGGCAAGGGCGCGGCGGGGGCGTTGCGGGGCGCCGCGGGCGCCCTGAAGGACCTGGAGAAGCGGCAGAAGTCGCGGCAGACCCGGGCCTCTCGGGACGCGCTCGACCGAGCGCTGATCGACCTGGCCACCTATTTCCGCGACGCGCTGTTGGTGTCGTCGGGTGCCTCGGGCGCTGCTTCGGCCAACCATCCGGACATGGCCGACAAGGCCGCCGCGATGGCCGCGCACGTGCCGGCCGACCAGCTGCTGCGGTGCATCGAGGCGGTGCTGGCCTGCCGCGAGGCGCTGGCCACCAACGTCAAGCCGAAGTTCGCGGTCGACGCCATGGTGGCGACCATGGGTCAGGCCCTGCGCGCCGGACAACGGAACTGACTTTGGCTGCGCCGGACGCGTCCCGTAGACTCGTCCCGCCCCGCCTCGGTGGGGCGCGCCACCCTAGCTCAGTCGGTAGAGCAATTCACTCGTAATGAATAGGTCAGGGGTTCGATTCCCCTGGGTGGCTCCACAACTTTCGCGTCGATCCTGCGGTCACGCACACCTCCAGTCGTTGTTTGGCCATAGGCAGCGCCGCGACCCACCACCACTGCGCCGCGGATTACAGCCACATACTGACAGCAATCCGCGGCGTAACGAGATGTCGGCAGACCACCCGCGTGGCTTGGCCTACCGCGCGAATCCGCCCGCGATGGCGGGGCCAACCTTTGACGCGTTTGATTCGTCGTGCCCACCCGCGGACGGGGTTTCGGCAACCGGCGCCACAACGCTCGGGTCCACGTTGAACCTCGGCTTCCGCAACGGGACCGCGATGCAGCCCTGGGCCTTGCCGTCGACGTACGAGCATTTCGTCTTGTCGCCGTTCTTGTCGGTCGTGGTGCAGGCCTCGTAGGAGTGCCCGCCCGCGACCTTGGTTTCGTAGGTCTGGTTCGAACCCATGCAATCGCTGCCGACGGTGGCGTTGGCGCCGGGTGCGGTCAGGATCGCCGGAACGGAATACAGCGCCGCAGCACTCAGCAGTGCGGCGAAGGCAGGCTTGATCATCGACCCACACCCGAACCGTCGACCTGGACCGGGACGAGGTCACCGGTCGGGATGTGGGTGCCCTTGACGACCGTCCGCGGCACGGTGATGCAGCCCTGCGGCTTGTGATCGACCTCGGTGCACTGAGTTTTGACGCCGTCTTTGTCGGTCGTCGTGCAACTCGCGACGATCGACCCGTTCGACCGCTGCCCGAGGGCGAAGGTGCCGTTGCCTTTTGTGCAGCGCTCCGACAAGGAATCTGCGCTTGCCATTGGCGTGGTCAGCGCCAGCGGGGCGACGTACAGCGCGGCGGTGCCGACGAGGGCGGCCAGTGCGATGCGCCTGCCGTTTGCGGTGCGGTCCATGGTGTCTCCTTTTCCGGTGGTCACAGGCCCGGGTGGACTTGCTGACACAGGTAGGAGTGCGCACTGCCCCTGCGGGGGACAGTTTTTTCGAAGACTTTTCGGGCGGGCGCTCAGCGCGGCGCCAGGAACCCCACCGGCCCGGAGGCGACGCACACCGACAGCGCCGCGGTGTTGGCCTTCACCTGGATCGCGGCCCCGGCGCCGGGCAACCGGACGAACACCCGGTTCAGGCCGGGGTGCACCGGCACCCGGGCCTCGCGGCCCTCGGGCAGGGACATGGTCAGGGACCCGTCGCTGTTGGCGAGGTAGTTGATCTCGGCGGTCCAGTCGGCCGGCAGCAGCGGGCCGTCGAGCGGCATGGTGACCGGCGCGTCGGTCTGCACCAGGTAGCCGCAGTTCGGCGCCGGGCCGGGGGCGATGGTGCGGGTCCACGTCACCTTGGCCGGCACCAGCTGACCGGTGGCGGTGAGCATCTGCAAAGAGGTTGTGCTGGAAGCGAATTCAGGCCGGTCGCGCAGCAGCGCGAACATGTGGCTCGCCAGATTCTGCGGCCAGGCCACACGTTGCAGGATCAGGGGATCGACTTCCTGGTCCAGCAGTGGCACGCCGCGGGGCGCGTTGGCCAGCGCGGCCTCGACGTTGACGAGGTAGCCGCGCGTCGGGTTGTCGCGCCAGCTGGGCAGGAACGTCGCCCACGAGTACAGACTGCTCGCCACGAATGCCGTTGCGGCGCAGGCCACCACGGCACTGCGTCGCCGCGACGAGTCGAACCGGCTGTTCCGGTTGGGCGCGCAGAACGCGACGGCGGCGAGCAGCGCCAGCACCACGACCAGGTCGGACAGGTAGCGCAACGTCTGTGCCAGCTCGAGGGCGGTGAACTTCGACGACCGCATGAGATAGATCGGCACCTGGCAGGCCACTACGTATCCCACGGCGGCCAGCCAGACCGGGCCCAACCGGCGCTTGCGCAGCAGCGACACCGCGACCACCGCGGCGAGCACCAGCCAGCCCAGCACCATGACCACCGGGCCGGGCGTCGCCCACGGCGAAGCGGGCGCCCAGCGCTGCCAGTCCCACGGCCCGCCGGCCAGCGTGGGCACCAGGCCGTGCGTGACGGACCGGGCCAGCAGTTCCCACGTCATCGCCAGGTCCAGGGTCCAGCGCTTCTGGTTGACGACAAGGAGGTAGACCCCGATCCAGCCGATCGTGATGGTCAGCAGCCCCAGCCACAGTCGCAGGCCCCGGCGCCACACCGAGACCCCGGGGCCCGTCACGTACATCAGCAGCCAGCACACCGCGAAGGCGGTGAACGGGATCACTGCGGACTTCTCGAAGAACAGCAGCCCGCCCAGATAGGCCAGGCAACCGGTCCACACGTACCGCGGGTTCCCCGTGCGGACCAGCAGGATCGCGTCGGCGCAGACCCAGGCCATGGCTGCCGCCATCGGCAGCGCGTTGAGCCCCGCCGACCACCACGCGAACGCCGGCACGCCCAACGGCGTGAACAGTGCGAACGTCAGCGGCACCAGCAGTACGGGCCGCCAGCCGAGGATCACCCGCAGGGCGCGCACCAGTGCCAGCGACGCCGACAGTTGCAGCAGCACCAGGCTCAGTGCCGGCCAGAACCAGTTCAGCGGTGCCAGCCGCGTCAGCACCCCGGCGAGCAGGAACCCGGCAGGCATGACGTGCCCGTCGTGGTCGTTGAAGAGGAAGTCGGGCGACAGCAGGGAATGGGTGCCGGCCTGGCCGATCAGGATCAGGTCGTCCCAGTAGAAGTAGCCGCCGAATGCCAGGACCGCCCGCAGTATCAGCTGCAGCACCACCAGTGCGGCGGTGGTTCGGGCGACCCAGTTCACTCTTGTCGACTGTACGGGGCGCTACGTAGCAACCGTCGGTATGGTTGCGCCGTGCGAACACTTGTCACTGGTGCTGCCGGGTTCATCGGGTCGACGCTCGTCGACCGGCTCCTGTCCGAAGGACACGACGTCGTCGGGCTCGACGACCTGAGCAGCGGCAAGGTCGACAACCTCGCCGACGCCGAGCAGAACGAGCGATTCGAGTTCGTCAAAGCCGACATCGTCGACGCCGACCTACACGCCATCGTGGCCGAAGAGCGGCCCGAGGTGATCTTCCACCTGGCCGCGCAGATCTCCGTCGCGCGGTCGGTGACCGACGCGCCGTTCGACGCCGGAGTCAACGTCGTCGGCACCGTGCGGCTGGCGGAGGCGGCGCGCAGCAACGGCGTCCGCAAGATCGTGCACACCTCGTCGGGCGGGTCCATCTACGGCGTCCCGCCGGGCTATCCGACCAACGAGGACATGCCGGTCGATCCGTCGTCCCCGTATGCCGCGAGCAAGGTGTGCGGCGAGGTGTACCTCAACATGTTCCGCAACCTGTACGGGCTGGACTGCTCGCACATCGCGCCGGCCAATGTCTACGGCCCGCGCCAGGATCCGCACGGCGAAGCCGGCGTGGTCGCGATCTTCAGCCAGGCGCTGCTGGCCGGCCGGCCGACCAAGATTTTCGGTGACGGCACCGACACCCGCGACTACGTCTTCGTCGACGACGTCGTCGACGCCTTCGTGCGGGCCGGCGGCGAAGCCGGGGGCGGGCAGCGGTTCAACGTCGGTACCGGGGTCGAGACGTCGGTGGCGCAACTGCACACCGCGATCGCCGCGGCGGTCGGCGTGCCGGATGCTCCTGAGTTCCACCCGCCGCGCCTCGGTGACCTGCGCCGTTCGCAGCTCGACACCACCCGTGCCCAGCAGGTGCTGGGGTGGAGCCCCAATGTCTCCCTGGCCGAGGGCGTGGCTCGGACGGTGGACTTCTTCCGTCCCTGACCTGCAACTATGCAGAAAAAGATTGTGAGTACTCACTTTCTGGGTTAGCGTCACGTCATGACCTACGACGTGATCGTCAAAGACGGCCTGTGGTTCGACGGCACCGGCCGCACGCCGCAACTGCGCAACCTGGGTATCCGCGACGGCGTCGTCGCGACGGTGTCGGCACAGCCGCTCGATGAGACGGGCTGCCCCGACGTCATCGACGCCAAGGGCAAGTGGGTGACCCCGGGCTTCATCGACGTCCACACCCACTACGACGCCGAGGTGCTCCTCGACCCGGGCCTGCGCGAGTCCGTCCGCCACGGCGTGACGACGGTGCTGCTGGGCATGTGTTCGCTGTCGACCGTCTACGCCGAGAACGACGATGCCGCCGACCTGTTCAGCCGCGTCGAAGCGGTGCCGCGCAAGTTCGTCGTCGGCGCGCTCGAGCAGAACCGGTCGTGGTCCGGACCGGCCGAGTACGTGCAGGCGCTCGAAGCGCTGCCGCTCGGCCCCAATGTCAGCTCGCTGCTGGGCCACTCGGATCTGCGGACCTCGGTGCTGGGCCTCGACCGCGCGACGACCCCGAACGTCACCCCGACCAACGCCGAGCTGGAGAAGATGGCCGAGCGCCTCGAGGCGGCACTGGACGCCGGCATGCTCGGCATGTCCGGCATGGACGCCGCCATCGACAAGCTCGACGGTGACCGCTTCCGCTCGCGCGCCCTGCCGTCGACGTTCGCCACCTGGCGGGAGCGCCGCCGCCTGATCAAGGTCCTGCGCAAGCGCGGCCGTATCCTGCAGAGCGCGCCCAACGTCGCGAAACTGCAAGAGGCACTGAACTTCTTCCTCGAGAGCAGCGGCTGGTTCGGCCGTCGTGCCGGTGTCCGGATGAGCCTGCTTGTCGCCGCCGACGCCAAGTCGTCGCCCGGTGCCGTGTACCTGCTGGGCCCGGTGACGCGCCTGGCCAACAAGGTCCTGAACTCGAAGGTCCGCTTCCAGCACCTGCCGGTGCCGTTCGAATTGTATTCGGACGGAATCGATCTCCCGGTTTTCGAGGAGTTCGGCGCGGGCACCGCGGCGCTGCATCTGCGCGACCAGCTGGAGCGCAACAAGCTGATGGCCGACCCCGAGTACCGGCGCCGGTTCCGCAAGTCGTTCGACAAGAAGGTGCTGGGCCCGACGCTGTGGCACCGCGACTTCCACGACTCAACCATCGTCGAATGCCCGGACAAGTCGTTGATCGGCAAGAGCTTTGGCCAGATCGCCGACGAGCGTGGCAGCCACCCGCTCGACGCCTTCCTCGACGTCCTGGTCGAGCACGGGGAACGCAACACCCGCTGGACCACCATCGTGGCCAACCACCGGCCCAAGCAGCTCGACAAGCTGGCGACGGAGCCGTCGGTCCACATGGGCTTCTCGGATGCCGGTGCGCACCTTCGGAATATGGCGTTCTACAACTACGCGCTGCGGATGCTGCGCCGCGTGCAGGACGCCGACAAGGCCGGCCGCCCGTTCATGACCACCGAGCACGCCGTGCACCGGCTCACCGGTGAGGTCGCCGACTGGTTCGGCCTGGAGGCCGGCACCCTGCGTCAGGGTGAGCGCGCCGACTTCGTGGTGATCGACCCGGCCGGGCTCGACGCCGAACTCGAGGCGTACCACGAGGATTCGGTCGAGTTCTATGGCGGCCTGAGCCGCATGGTCAACCGCAGCGACGCCGCCGTCGTGGCGACCGGTGTGGGTGGCCAGGTGGTGTTCCGCGACGGTGACTTCGTCGAGGGCTACGGTCAGACCGTGAAGTCCGGCCACTACCTGCCCGCGCGTGGGGCGAAACTGCCGGTGGCGCAAGCGGTCTGACATGGCCAGAACCCAACAGCAGCGCCGGGAGGAGACCCGGGCCCGGCTTCTCGACGCCGCGATCGAGACCATCGTCGAGGTCGGCTATGCCCGTGCCTCGGCGGCGGTGATCGCGCGCCGGGCCGAGGTCTCCGACGGCGCGCTGTTCAAGCATTTCGCCACCATGGGCGACTTCATGGCGGCCACGGCGCTGGAGGTCATGCGCCGGCAACTGGAGCAGTTCAGCAAGCAGGTCGCCGAAATCCCTTCGGACCGGCCGGTTCTCGAAGGCGCGTTGATCGCGCTGCGCGACATCAGCGGCAACGCCACCAACGCCGTGATGTACGAGCTGATGGTGGCGGCGCGCACCGACGAGAAGCTACGGACGACGCTGCAGGGCGCCCTCGTCGAATACGGCCGCAACATCTACGAGACCGCGCAGGAGATGCCCGGCGCCGATCAGTTGCCGCCCGAACTGCTGATGCTGATCGTCGCCGTCATGGTCAACACCTTCGACGGCGCGGCGCTGGTCCGTGCCGTGCTGCCGCAGCCGGAACTCGAGGACGGCCGCATTCAGCTGCTGGCCGCGATGCTGGGAAACCTTCAGACCTGACGGGTGTCGTCCTCGGGCACCCGGGCACCCTCCAGCGCCACCGCACGCGCCAGCTGGGCGTACCGCAATTCCAGGTCCTTGAAGCGCATGTACGCGCTGATGGTCGTGAACAGGAACGCGATGACCAGCGCGTACAACAGCAGGTCGGCGCCGCGGCCGATGCCGAGCCAGTGCGCCACCACCGTGGTGTCGTTGGGCCGCAGGATCGCGTAGATGGCGCCGACCACGAAGAACACATAGCCGACCTTCACCCAGGCCCGTGACTGCGCGTTACGCCGCGACGAGAACAGGTAGGCCAGCAGCAGGACCACCGCGCCGATGAGTAAGGCCTTGGTCCAGATCATCGGCGCAACCTCCCGCGCAGCAGTCCGTCGACGATGATGTTGACGCCGTTCACCAGCGGCTGACCCTTCGACATCGAATAGTCGGTGTAGAGGATCTGCACCGGCTGCTCGGCGATCCGCCAGTGGTTCTCGACGATCAGGGAGACGAACTCACTGGCGTGGCTCATGCCGTTCATGGTGAGGTTCAGGGCGTCGGCGACCGTCTTGTTGAACACCCGCAGTCCGTTGTGCGCGTCGGTCAGGTGCAGCTGGCGGCTGGACCGGCTGAGTTTCGCGACGATGGGCAGCAGCAGCCGCTTGAGCATCGGCATGCGGTCGGGCGGCCGGTCGGCGAACCGGGTGCCGATCACGATGTCCAGGTCCTCGCTCTGCAGCCGGTCGAGCATCCGCACGACGTCCTTGACCTGGTGCTGTCCGTCCGCGTCGAACGTGGCGAAGAACTGTGCCCCGGGGCGTGCTCGCGCGTATTCGATGCCGGTCTGGATGGCCGCGCCCTGACCGAGGTTCACCGGATGACGCACCACGTGGGCGCCGGCGGCGAAGGCGCGGTCGCCGGTGTCGTCCCGGCCGCCGTCGTCGACGCAGACGACGTTCGGGAAGACGGCGCGGACGTCGGCGACGACGTCGGCAATGACGCTCGCCTCGTTGTACGCGGGGATGACGATCCAGACGTCGCGATAAAGGGACATGTTGCTGCCGAAACTACACGCTCAGCGGCGCCTGATCGCGCCCAGCGCGGCCAGGTGAACGACGATTCCGACCAGCGGTCCGCACATCAACGCGACGATGGTGCGGGTCTGGAGGTCCAGCGGCAGCAGCAACAACAGTGCCGCGGCCACCGTGGCACTCACCCAGCCCACCGCGTAGGCCCGGTGCAGCGCGGCGGCGACCGTGGCGGCCCCCGTCAAGGTCAGGAAGGCGATGGCGACGGCGCCGGCCGTCAACCAGGCCAGCAGCGCGCCGCTCGCCGCGTACTCCGGCCCGAACAGCGTGCGCAGCAGCCACGGTCCGAGCAGTCCGGCCGCGAGTACCGCGAGCGCGCCCAGGCCGGCGAGCACCAGGGCCGGCGTGAGCAGCGCGCGCAGCCTGCGGTTGTCGACGAGATGCGCGATCAAGTTGCCCTGCATCGCGGTGAGCGGAACCAGCAGCGGGGCGCGGGTCAGCGTCACCGCCAGGATGATGACGCCGCCGGTGGCCCCCAGATCCCGCGACGTGGCCTGCAGCAGCACCGGGAAGCCCATCACCAGGACGGCGCTGGCGCCCGCCGCGGCGATCGAGTGCGCCGACCCCGTCAAGAACGTCCGCGGGGTGCCGGGCGTGTGGATACCGGCCGCCGACCGGGCCACATGGGAGGCCAGCAGCAGGATGAGCCACGACATCGAACCGGCGACGGTGGCCCACAGGTAGCCGTCCAGGCCCCAGCCCAGGACGAACGCGGCGACCGCGACAGCGACCCGGATGCCCGCGTCGGTCACCATCAGCGTGCCGTACTGGGTCCAGCCGTCCGCCCCGGCCAGCACGCCGAGGAGGGTGGCGTGCAGGCAGAAGCCGGCGAGGCCGACGCTCAGCAGCGTCACGCTCAGCGGGGTAGATTCGACGAACACGTGGGCCGCCCACAGCGGGGCGGTGCCGGCGATCAGCAGGCCCGCGGCGACGGCCACCAGCGCGGCGACGCGCAGGGGCTGCAGGTGCGGCCCGGGTTGGGGCTCGGCAATGCGCGCGATGCGGACCTCACGGGTGGCCTCCTGCAGCAGCCCGTTGGCCGCGCCGGTGAACAACCCGAACGCGCCCCAGAAGACGCTGAACACCGAGAATCCGGCGGGCGCCAGGTCGCGCGCGGCGAGGTACAGGATCGCGTAGCCGCACAGCGCGCTGAGCACCGTCGCGACCGCGACCCGCGCCACACCGCTGGGTTTCACAGTGTCGGTAGCTCCGTCGTGTAGAGCCACGCGGTCCACAGTCCGCGCAGGGACTGGTCGGTGTAGTGCGCGGCCAGGCCGGTGAAGTCGTCGGTCAGGGCGGTCGAGTGCCGGTACCGGGTGGTCCAATCCCGCAGCAGAGCAAAGAAATTCGTGTCACCGATGGTGCGTCGCAGGGCATGCAGGGTCAGTGCGCCGCGCTTGTAGACGCGGTCGTCGAACATGTCCTCGGGTCCTGGATCGGCGAGCAACAGGTTCTGCGGCAGGCCGCGGAGTTTCTGCAGATTGTGCGCGGCCAGCTGGTCGGCGGTGCGCCAGCCCGACTCCTCGGCCCACAGCCATTCGGCGTAACAGGCAAATCCCTCATGCAGCCAGATGTCGCGCCACCGTCGTACCGTCACCGAATTGCCGAACCACTGGTGGGCCATCTCGTGCGCGATCAGCCGCTCGGCGCCGCGGCGGCCGTCGCAATGGTTGGCCCCGAAGATCGAAATGCCCTGTGCCTCAAGCGGGATTTCCAGCTCATCGTCGGTGACGACGACGGTGTAGCCGGTCGACAACGGGTACGGCCCGAAGAGCCGGGTGAACAGCTGCATCATCTGGGGCTGCCGGCCGAAGTCGTATTCGAAGTTGCGGATCAGCCGCTGGGGCAGGGCCGCGGACATCGGCACCGGCGACTTGGCCAGGCGCACCGATTCGTAGCGGCCGATCTGCAGCGTGATCAGGTAGGTCGACGTCGGCTCGGCGAGCTCGTACACCCACATGGTCTGCGCTGCACGGGTTTTACGGCTCACCAGCTCGCCGTTGGCGACCACCCGGTACGGGCTGTCGGTACTGATCGCGATGCGGTAGCTCGCCTTGCTGCTCGGGTGGTCGTCACACGGGAACCAGGACGCCGCGCCGTTCGGCTGCCCCGCGACCAGAGCGCCCTCCGTCAGCTCCTCAAAACCGACTGTGCCCCAGATGGATTTGATGGGACGTGGATTGCCGCCGTAGCGCACCGTCACCTTCATCGCGGCCCCGGCGGGCAGCGCGTTGGCCAGCGTGATGTGCAGCTTGCCGCCCACGGTGCGGAACTTGGCCGGGCGCCGGCCGTTGACCTCGACCTTGGACACCGACAGCGCATCGGACAAATCGAGCGTGAACCAGTTCAGCGACGCGAGGGTGACGGCCGTGATGTTGGCGATGCCCGTCAGCCGGTTGCTCTCCACCTTGTATTCGAGGCTCAGCTCGTAGCGGGACACCCGGAAGCCGAAGTTGCCGTTGTTCGGTAGGTACGGATCGATCACCGGCGCAACGCTTTTGCGGTCCTTCTTGTTGGTCCGGGTCACGCGGCCTGCGCCTTTTGTCGGCCGCCGGACTTCCGCTTCTTGCCGATCCAGGGGGCAATCGGATTACCCTGCCAGCGGGTCGAGGCCGGCACCGCGTCGCCGCGCATCACCAGCGATGCCGGGCCGACCGTCGCGCCCGCGCCGATGCTGGCCGCGGGCAGTGCGACGCAGTGGGTCCCGAGCGTCGCACCCGCCTCCAGCACCACGGTGTCCAGTTGCATGATGCGGTCGTGGAACAGGTGGGTCTGCACGACGCAGCCGCGGTTCACCGTCGCGCCCCGGCCCAGCGTCACCAGGTCGGCCTCTGGCAGCCAATAGGTTTCGCACCACACGCCGCGGCCGATCGCGGCGCCGAGGGCCCGCAGCCACAGGTTCATCACCGGGGTGCCGCTGGCGGCCCGGGCGAACCACGGGCCGGCGACGGTCTCGACGAAGGTGTCGGACACCTCGTTGCGCCACACGAACGGCGACCACAGCGGGTGCTCGACGGCCCGGATGCGCCCGATCATCAGCCATTTCGCCGCTACCGCGATGGCGCCGGCGATGGCGCCCGCGTTCAGCAGCACCAGACCGGCACTCAATGACGCCCACACCCAACCGAGTTCGCCGGCCAGGGCCTGCAGGACGCCGAGGACCGCGACGCCGATGCCGAACGTCACCATCACCGGGACGATCCGGAGCGTCTCGACCGTCGAGCGCATCACCTTCAGACGCAGCGACGGGTGGAAGGTGCGCACCGCGTCGGCTTCGGTTGGCTGGCGGCGCAACCGGATCGGCGGGCTGCCCAGCCACGACGAACCGGCCTTGGCCTTGTGCGGGGTCGCCGACAGCACCGCGACCAGCCCGTCGTCGGGGACGCGGCGGCCGGGCTGGGTGATGCCGGAGTTGCCCAGGAACGCGCGCCGGCCGACGGTGGCCTTCGCCACGTGAATCCAGCCGCCGCCGAGTTCGTACGACGCCACCATGGTGTCGTCGGCCAGGAACGCGCCGTCGAGCACCTCGGTGAACTTGGGTGTCAGCAGGGCCGTCGAAATCTCGGTGTCCTTACCGACTTTCGCGCCCAGGATGCGCAGCCACCACGGCGTCAACAGGCTCGCGTAGATGGGGAAGAGGTAGTTGCGGGCGGCGTCCATGAGGCGCTCGGTGGCCCACAGCTGCCAGCCGACCCGGCTGCGCACGGGGTGGTAGCCCTCGGTCAGGCCGAGGGCCAGTAGGCGTACCCCGATGACGGTCAGCGCGGCGTATACCGCCATGGCCACCACGGCGGCGACGGGTGTCCACAGTGCGACGGGCAGGACCGCCTCCGGCAGTGAATGGGTATGGCGCACCGGCAGAATCAGCACCGCGAGTCCCGCCGCGAGAGCCAGGATCGGCAATCCGCCGAGCAACACCGACGTCAACCCGTACATCCCCACCCAGATCGGGGCGCGCCCCGGCCGCTCTTTCGGCCACGGGTGGTGGGCCTTACCGGACTTCACCGCCGGCGAACCCTTCCAGTACTGCCCGGCCTTGACCTTGCCGATCACGCCGGAACCCGGTGCGACGTCGGCGTTCTTGCCGACCACGGCACCCGGCAGCAGGGTGGTGCGGGCGCCGATGGTGGCGTCGTTGCCGATGCTGATGGGTCCGACATGGAACAGGTCACCGTCGATCCAGTGCCCGGTGAGGTCGACCTCCGGCTCGACCGAGCAGCGGTCCCCGAGGGTGAGCATGCCGGTGACCGGCGGCGTGGAATGCAGGTCGACGCCGTCGCCGACCCGGTTGCCCAGCGCGCGGGCGTAGTACACCAACCACGGTGCGCCGGCCTGGTTTTCGGCGCCGCTGGCCTCGCCGAGCCGTTCGGCGAGCCAGACCCGCAGGTGCTCGGAGCCACCGCGTTTGTAGGTGCCCGGTTCCAGACCGGACAGCAGGGCGCGCGCGGCGAACACGGCGATGCCCATGCGCCCGATCGGCGTGACGAACACGAGGAACCCGACCAGGACCACCCACCAGTTCACGGTGTGGGCCCAGGGCAGCAGGTGCAGCGCGGCGGCGACGTTGTTCAGCAGCGCCAGCCACACGACCCACTGCATGCCGGCCAGCGTTGCCAGCGGGATCGCGGCGACGGTCTGGATCAGCTGCGTCATCAGTGGAACCGGTGTGACGCTTCGGGTTTCGACCAGCGGTGGCGGATCGAGTTCGTCGAGATAGCCGGCCAGTGAGCCCAGCCGCGGGTGGTCGTAGAGGTCGGCGACGGTGACCTGCGGGTACTTTTCGCGCAGTAGCGAGACGAGCTGCGCGGCGGACAGTGAGCCGCCGCCGAGCGCGAAGAAGTCGGCACCGGGGCCGTCGATGGGGGAGGCCAGCACGTCGCGCCACAGTCCGGCGAGCCAGCCCATGGTGCCGTCGAGGTCGGGGGTGTCGTCGCCCGCCGAGTCCACAGGCCACGGCAGCGCGTTGCGGTCGACCTTTCCTGATGTGCGCGTGGGCAATTCGTCGACCAGCACCAGCCGTGGCACGAGCGCGGCGGGCAGGGACTCGGCCAGTGTCTTGCGGGCTTTGGCGATGTCGAACTCGGGGTCGGCGCTGGCGATGTAGCCGACCAGCAGGGGAGTGCCGGTGGCGGTCTTGCGCACCGCGGCGGCGCCGCCGCTGACACCGGGCAGATTGACGAGTGCGGCGTCGACCTCGCCCAGTTCGATGCGCCGGCCGCCGACCTTGACCTGATCGTCGGCCCGGCCCTGGAAGTACAGCCCGTCCGCCTCGAGCCGGACCAGGTCACCGCTGCGGTACGCGCGGCCCCAGCCGAGGGTCTCCATCGGCGCGTACTTCTCGGCGTCCTTCTCGGGGTCGAGGTAGCGCGCGAGCCCGACACCGCCGATCACCAGTTCGCCGACGTCGCCGTACCCGACCTGCAGGCCATCCTTGTCCACGACCGCCAGATCCCAGCCGGGGAGCGGCAGCCCGATGCTGACCGGGCCCCCGCCCAGTGGTGCCAGGCAGGCGACGACGGTGGCTTCCGTCGGCCCGTAGGTGTTCCACACCTCGCGGCCCTCGACGGCCAGGCGCTCGGCGAGTTCGGGCGGGCAGGCCTCGCCGCCGAAGATCAGCAGGCGCACGGCCTCCAGGGCCTCGGCGGGCCACAGTGAGGCCAGCGTCGGGACCGTCGAGACGACGGTGATGTCGCGGGACACCAGCCACGGGCCGAGGTCCATGCCGCTGCGGACCAGCGAGCGCGGTGCGGGCACGAGGCAGGCGCCGTGGCGCCAGGCGAGCCACATCTCTTCGCAGGACGCGTCGAAGGCCACCGACAGCCCGGCCAGCACCCGGTCGCCCGGGCCGAGCGGGCTGTCCTTGAGGAAGATTTCGGCCTCGGCGTCGACGAACGCGGCGGCGTTGCGGTGCGTCACCGCGACGCCCTTGGGGGTACCCGTGGAGCCCGAGGTGAAGATGATCCAGGCGTCGTCGCGGGTCAGCGGGCGGCCGGCCTGCCAGCCCCGGGTCGAGCCAGGGCCGCGGACCAGGCCTTCTTCCGTGATGATGCCGACCACGCCGGCCTCGCCGAAGACCAGCGCGGCGCGCTCCTCGGGATCGTCGGCGTCGACGGGGACGTAGGCGGCGCCGGTCGCGAGGGTCGCCAGAATCGACACGTACAGCGCGTAGCTGCCCGACGGCATGCGGATGCCGATGCGGTCACCACGGCCGATGCCGCGCGCGGCCAGCCAGGCCACGCTTTCCTCGACGTCTGCGATCAGCTCGGCGTAGGTGAGCTGGACGGTGCCGTCGTCAATCGCGGGCGCATCGGGATATTGGTCGGCCGTGGCGTAGAGGATGTCGATGAGCGTCCGGGCCTGCGGTGCCTTCGCTGAAAGCACGTACTGCGGGGGGATCTCCTGATGCACGGGTACAAACTACTAAGGCTTGGCGAACGCTTCTTGGCGGCGGGCACGCCGTGGCGGCTTCGTTACCAGTTGTTGTAGCCGCCCTCAGGCCCGAGCATGCGTTCCAGCCGGGTCCGGTTGATGCGGGCCAGCTCGTTACGGACCACCTTGCGCTCGGTCTCGTGGTCGTTGTGCATGCGGTCGGCCATGTGGGTCAGGACCTCGTTGGCCCTCATGGCGCCGACGAACATCACGAAATCGAAGCCGAAGTGGTCCCGATAGGTCGCGGCGTGCGCGGTCAGGGTCGCCATCAAATCGGGGTCGCGGTCGCACACCGCGCACTGCTCGAACTGCGAGCGGGCGCTGCCGGGCCGGCGTCCGAGCTGTGGGTAGGCCTGCAGGATCGCGTCCACCGAGGAGTCGCCGAGCGCGAAGAGGAGGTCGTCGGCCCGCCGGAAGAGGTGGTCGTGGTCGTCGTAGGCGCGTCCGTCGGCCAGGCTGCCGGCCAGTGGCACGCTGTAGCAGCATTCGTACAGTGCGTGCACCGCCCGCTGCTTCGGCATGGCGTTGAACGCGTCGAGACCGATTCCCTGATGCATCAACACATGGACATCATCGAATCCGCAGGGTACGGGCAGATTTTCTCCATGTTAAAGCCGCGAAAACTGGTAGCAGGCGACCCTGTTTATCCACAGATCCGGATTCATCCACAATCGGCGCCAGCCGGGAAGTTTGAAGCAGTAGTGTGATGTATCAGGACATCGGTGACAGTTCTGCATCAGGACATAGGTGACAGTTGGTGTATCAGGACATCGGTGACGTTTCGTCTGGTTTGGGGTGTGAGCCGCGGGGCTTTCCGTTGCCGACGTAG
>Ga0209051_1000308_pt1 | contig 76477 bp, 76 predicted proteins | sample AraplaCvi_mMS_r2_2_FD_184286 | JGI IMG/M metagenome (GOLD analysis project Ga0209051, IMG submission 184286) | Arabidopsis root microbial communities from North Carolina, USA - plate scrape MF_Cvi_mMS_r2 (SPAdes) (version 2) | ecosystem: Host-associated > Plants > Roots > Endosphere | place...
GGGCTCGAACCTACGACCCGCTGATTAAGAGTCAGCTGCTCTACCAACTGAGCTAATCACCCGTTCGCGCTTGGCTGCGCGGTGTGACGGGGCGTATAAACAGGATCGGCAGGCTTGTCCAGCGCATCGGCGAAAATTCTTTGGTTAATCGCGAAGATTTTTCGGCATAGGTGAAATGCGGGGCATAATCCCGGAAACTGGGATCGATTTTCGGACAGGATTAGACGCAGATTCAAAGCGATAAGGCAGCGCGCGCGCCTTCGGACGCGCGGCACGCCATAAAATTAAAGGTCGAGCGTGCCGCTCGCCAGCCGCACTGCCTGCCCGCCGATCCGCGCGTTGGAGATCGCGCCGCCGTCGACATCGATATGCAAATGGATGAAGGATGGCCGGCCCATCTCGACGCCTTGCTCAATCATGATCGGGTGATGCCCGTCCGTCAGCCGGTCGAAATGGTGGATCGCGCCGGAGAGTGCCGCCGCCGCCGAACCGGTGGCCGGGTCTTCGACGATGCCCATGCCGCTTGCGAACATGCGCGCATGGAACTTTGCCACGTGGTTGACCCCGCCGCGGCAATAGACATAGGCCGAGGCAAGCGCACCCTCGGCGAAGGGCACGATCTTTTCCCAGAGCTGCGGATCGAATTCGACCCGCTGCGCGGCTCCGACATCGTGCACCGGAATGAGCAGGAAAGGAACGCCGGCGCTCCAGACCGAGGGCACATGATTTTCAAAGCCGATTTCGGTCACCTTCAGCGACAGCGCATCAGCCATGCCGAGCTTGTCGAGCGGCATGACGGCCGGTTGCGATTTCCGCGGCAGGTCGAATTCGGCAAAGCTCGCCTCGCCCTCCCTCAGCCGCACCGCGCAGCGCACTGGCCCGACGTTTTCCTCAAGCACCGTCACGAGATCGAGCGTCGCCGCGCCATGCGCCCGTTCGGCCAGCGCCACCGCCGTGCCGACTGTGGGATGACCGGCAAACGGCAGCTCACGCCCCGGCGTGAAGATCCTGAGCTTCGCCGCATAGGCGGGATTGCTCGAAGGCTGCACGAACACTGTCTCGGAGAGATTGATCTCCCGGGTGATCGCCTGCATCGCCTCGTCGCTGAGATCGTCTCCGTCGAAGATCACCGCCAGCGGGTTGCCCGCCAGCTTTCGATCGGTGAACACGTCATAGACGCTGTAGCTTCGCGCCACATCGGCCTCCTTGAATCGGTCATCGCGCCGCCAACCTGCCCGACCAAACGGCCGAGTGCAAGGCGCTAAGTCAGATGGATGCAAGGAGCCAAGCCGGAGCGTGTGCTTCGAGGCTTCGGCCTTTGGCCTCTTATGCGCTCGCCTTGCCGAAATACCAGCTAATCACCGGCAGCATGGAGATGTTATAAGGATAGGCCTTGGGATCGGCCGAGCGGATCGCCACTGCACCGGCGATCTCCTTGTCCTCGGCGACCAGCATGTGAGCCTCGATCCGCTTCACCATCTCATCCGCCGTCATGTCGAAGCGGAAGAGCCGCATAAGCGTGACCGTGCGTCTGGAATAGCTGGCGTAGAGTCCCTGCCCTGCCACGGAATCGGAAAGGTCGAGGCCGGTCTCCTCATGGACCTCGCGGCGCATATTGGCCTCGATGTCGCAGCGCCCGTCGACGATATCCTCCTGTTCCAGCGAACCGGCGGCGAAATAGACCTGGCCGGGATTGGCGGTATGCGCGCCCATGCGGATCGCCACCAGCGCGCCGTCTGAGCTTTCCAGCACCGGATAAGCAAAGATATGCAGGCCGCCCTGGCGCTGCGGCTGCCGGCGCCACCACATGAAAGCGGAAAAGGGAGTGACGTAGCCCTCGCCCGCAATCCCGTCTTCACTGAACGACAGCCGCTGCTGGAACACCAGGCGTCCGTCGAACAGCGCCGGGTTGGCGGCGGTTTCCTTGGCCCAGTTCTCGCGGATCGCTGCTTCCTCGGCAAGCACGAAGGGATGGCTGCCGGGCAGGACGCGCAGATCGACGCCGGCGATCGGGAAGACCGTAGCCTCCGGCGGCCAGCCGGCGAAATCATCGGAAAAATCGCTGTTTGCAAAATTCATGTTCAAATTGGTTTTCATGTTCGCTTTCAGGGGAGATCCAGTGTCATGACGACGGGGCAGTGATCGGACGCCTTCGGCCGGTCCCAGCCTGTGCGCGGATAACGCTCCACCTCCTGCCCCGGCGGGAAGATGGTGCGATAGGGCTGACCGCTGCGGATGATGTCAGGCAGGCGGCCGGCATTATGGGCGGCAAGTGCTGGCGAAAGCCAGAGATAGTCGAGCTGGCAGAGCCACTGCTCCTGCGGCCCGCGGGAGTGATAGAGCGTCCAGCGGTCGAGGGCGGCACGGCGGCGCACGACGTTTTCGGCAAAGCCGTCATGGCTGAAAACGTCAAGGGCGCTTTCGGCCTCGTCCTGATGCTCGAAACGATAGCCGGCCCCGCGGCGGCCGATGACATCGACGCGCTCCTGGTAATCGTTCATGTCGCCGCAGATGGCGAAACTCTTCTTGGCCGTGTGCCCGGCGCCGAAACTATCCTCGATGATGCGACGCACGGCGCGCGCCTCGGCGCGACGGATCGGCATCGTCGATTTCCGCCCGTCGAGCTCGTCGCGCGGATTGCCCATCGATTTGAAATGCACGACATAGAGCGAGAATGGCCGACCGCCGATCAGGAGATCGAGCTCCAGGCAGTCGCGTTTGAAGATCTTGTCATCGATGCGGTTGGTGAGCGCCAGCTCCTCGTCGAAGAGATCGAGATCGCGATAGGTCGTCATCGCATGACTGCGGACTTCCTTAAGTTCGATCTTCTGGCCGTCGCGCGTTTCCTCGCGCATCAGCACGGCGACATCGATGCCGCGGCTGTCATTGCCCTCGACCAGATACTTCTGCCGGTAACCGTTTCCGACCATGCGGAAGAGATAGCCGTATTCGAAGGCCTGGAGAGCGGCCATATTGTCGATTTCCTGCAGGCAGAGGATATCGGCATCCGCATCGGCGATCGCCAGCGCCGTCATCTGTCTCGTGTCGTCGGTCGCGGCGATCACCCGCGCCTGCTCCAGTTGCTGATAGACGCCCTCGCTCGACACTTGGAAAAGCTTGATGACGCGATCCTGGCGCAACTGGTTGCGAAAACCGGTGAAATCGAAACGGGTCAGGAGATTTTCGACATTGAAGGTGGCTAGGCGAAGCGACATGGCAAAGGTCCGGTTGCGGGCAGTACCTTATCCGGCAATCGCACGGGGAAAAGATGGCGGGGCCAAGAAATATGCGGACAACCGCCCCTTTTTGAAGCCCCGGATGCAATTGCCTGCCTCCATCAAAGCCGCCAGCCGGCGCGGATGACGACGCGCACCCTTTCACCGGGCACGACAGCCACACGGCTAAAGCCGCGCAACGTCTGGCTGTTGCCGAGCGTGAGCTTGACGGCATAACGCTCGCCCTCGAAAAGCACGGCTTCGACGGTTGCGGGAGCCCCCTCGCCGCCGATCGTCACATCTTCCGGCCGCACCAGAATATCGGCGCCGTCGGTGTTGGCCGCGTGGAGCGCATCCTGCAGGTCGTCCCACTCCAGATGGCGTTCGCTGCCCATCACCGGCAGCGTCAGGATTGCCCCTCGCCCGATCAGCCCCCCGACGACACGTCCCTCCGGCCGGGCATAGATCTCGGCCGGCGGCGCCACCTGCAGCAAGCGCCCTTCCGACATGACGGCAACGTCGGTTGCAAGCACCATCGCCTCGCTCTGATCATGGGTGACGTAGATCATCGTGGCACCCGAGCGCTGGTGGAACTCGCGGAAGGTTTCCTCCATCTCCTGTTTCAGGTGCCGGTCGAGATTGGCGAGCGGCTCATCCAGCAGCACGACGTCGGGCGAGGTCACCAGGCAGCGGGCGAGCGCCACGCGCTGGCGCTGGCCGCCTGAAAGGTCGGCAGGACGCCGCCCGGCATAATCAGCAAGCCGGACGGAAGACAGCGCCTCGCCGACCTTCGCGCGGTAAGCCTCGCCGGAAATGCCGCGCACCTTCAAGGGGTATCCGACATTGTCGGCAACACTCATATGCGGCCAGAGCGCATAGGACTGAAACACCATCGCCATGTTGCGCTTCTCAGGCGGCAGCGCCTGGGCAGCATCGGCAATGACCCGCTCACCGAGATGGATCGAGCCGTCGGAGGGCGTCTCGAAACCGGCGATCATCCTGAGCACCGTCGTCTTGCCGCAGCCGGAAGGCCCGAGCAGCGCCAGGAAGCCGCCCTCCCGCACATCGAGCGAGAAATCGCTGACGGCCGGCCGCCCGGTGCCGAAATCCTTGGCCAGCCGGTTGAGGATCAGCTTCGCCATGGGACTACCCCTTTCGGCAGGCGTTTTGCCAGGAATTCGAGCAGCAGCATCATCACGACCACCATGAGGACGACGAGCACCGAGAGCGCCGAGGTGAGGTCGGAACTGCCGCTGTCGTCGAGATTGTAGATGGCGACGCCGAGCGTCTGGGTGCCGGCCGACCAGAGAAGCGCGGAGATCGTCAGCTCGTTGCAGGCAATCAGGAAGACGAGGATGACGGAAGCGCCGGCGGCCGGCGCGATCAGCGGCACGATGATATCGAAAAGCCGGCGGAAGAAGCCGGCGCCGGAAAGCCGTGCCGCTTCCTCCAGCGCTGGGTCAAGCTGGTGGAAAGCGCTGACGACAGGTTTCAGGCTGACGGCGAAGAAGGAGGAGAGGTAAGCGATCAGAATGATCCAGATCGTGCCGTAGAGCGAAATGTGCAGGAACGGGATGGGTGCCGCGAACACCAGGATGAAGGAGACCGCCATGACGATGCCGGGCAGCGAATAGGGTATCTCGATCAGGCTGGACACGATGCGGGAAGCAGCATCTCTTCGCCGCGTCAGCGCATAGGCCGCAAGCACGGTCACCGTGAGGAGACAAATGGCGGTAGCGGCGGCGAGCGACAGCGAATTGACAAAGGCGGTGCGCGTCACCGCCTGCCGGAACAGGATTTCCTCGAAGGCATGCAGCGACATGGTCTTGAAGGTGAGCGGCACGCCGTAGGCCGGCACCAGCGCGCCGGCGACGAGCGCGGAGAAGGGTGCTGCCAGCATGAAGAACAGGATCGCCCAGAGAAGCGGCGTGAAGGCGAACCGCCAGGCGCCGAGCTCGAAGGCGGCACTCGCCCCCGACAGGCCGATGATGCGATAATCGCGGCCGCGCAGCGCCCGATCCTGGATCATCAGCCCAGCGACCGAGATCATCGCGATGATCCCCGAGAGCACGGCGACATCGCCGAAGGTGCGGCTGGTGAAAGCGGAAAACTTGGTGAAGATGAGTGTGGGCAGCGTGAAGATCGAGGCCGGAATGCCGAGAATGGCGGGAATGCCGAAATTGCCGGTGCAGGAGACGAAGGAGATCGCCGCCCCGGCGATGATGCCGGGCAGCGACAGCGGCAGTATGATGTCGCGGAACACCCGCAGGCTGGAGGCGCCGGAAAGCCGTGCCGCCTCGACCCCGTCGCGCGGCAGCGTCATCAACCCGGCCCGGAGCGCGAGATAGACCAGCGGCGCATGCTGCACGCCATAAAGCAGCGCGATGCCGCCGACCGAATAGAGCGGCTGCGGCGAGCCAAGCGGCGGGGCGATGGAGAGCGCCTTCAACAGCGGGCTTGATGGCCCCGACATCTGCACCCAGGCCAGCGCCGTCACCTGCGGCGGGATCATCATCGGCAGCACGAAGAAGAAGCTGAGCAGCCCCTTGCCAGTGATATCGGTCAGCGTCAGCAGGAAAGCGAAGAGACAGCCGATGACGAGCGAGATGATCGTGCCGAAAAGCGCCGTGACGATGGTGTAATAGGTCGCCGACCAAACCGACGGGTCGCCGAGCACAGTCAGAACGCCGCCGTTGGCGAAGGCCGCGATCCCGACCATCGCAAGGCGGGCGAGCGGCAGCACGCTGAGGATCAGGACGGTGATGACGACAAAGGGAAACAGCCAGGCGGGCTGGCTGTTTCCGGTTCTGACATAGCCGTGCATGGAAGGATCAGTTCGAGCCGTAGAGACCCGAGAAGGTCTTCAGATCCTGATCGGTATTCTTGAGCGCATCTGCGGCCTTGATCGGCAGGACCTTGATGGTGTCGCGCGACGGAAAACCTTCCGGCAGCTTCATGCCGTTACGGGCCGGGATGTAGCCGAGCTTGAGAAAACCTTCCTGGCCCTTTTCTGAGAGCACGTAATCGACGAACTTCTTGGCGGCATCGGCATTTTTGGTGCTGGCGAGGATGCCGACCGGCTCGGTGACGGCCGAAACGCCTTCGCTCGGGAAGACGAACTCGACCGGAGCGCCCTTGGCCTTCTCGCGGATCGGCAGATAGTCGACGACCATGCCATAGGCCTTTTCGCCCGAAGCGACCGACTTCAAGACGGCGCCGTTGCCGCCGGCGGCAATCGCGCCGTTTTCGGCAAGCGACTTGTAGAAATCCCAGCCGAGGCCGGGAACGGCGGTGAGCGTCTGGGCGTGGATGAGGGCCGCACCCGAAGCGAGCGGGCTCGGCATGGTGACGAGGCCCTTGGCTTCCGGCTTGGTCAGATCCTTCCAACTCGCAGGCTTCATGCCGGCCGAAGTATTGTACATGATGCCGGTCGTGATCAGCTTGGTTGAATAATAATAGCCGTCGGCATCATAGAGCGTGGCGTCGTATTGCCCGGCTTCCGGCGACTTGTAGGCGAGGAGCTTGCCGTCTTCCTTGAGGCGCTCCAGGGTCACCATGTCGGCGATGAGGAGAACGTCGGCAACCGGGTTGCCGGCCTGGATCTCGGCCTGGAGCTTGGCCATGATCTTCGGCGTGCCGTCGCGCACCCAGTCGACGTTGATATCGGGATTGGCAGCCATGAAGCCATCGACCGTCGCCTGCGCGTCTTCGTTCGGCTGGCTGGTGTAGAGAACGAGGTTTGCGGCAAGGGCCGGAACGGCGAGGAAGCTCGCGGCAAGAAGTGCAGCGGCGGAAACGATCGTTTTCATGGGAGGGATCCTCATTGCGGTCACCCCTCCCTTATTGGGGGTCGTTGACAGGGATGTGACAGGCGCCGCCGCTGGACGCCGACAAGCCATCGCTGCAAACCCGGTCGATCGCGGCCTCGCATGCAGGCTCATGCTTGCCAAAAGCCGAGCCACGGCACTTCAGCGCCGTGGCCCTGATCGAATGTTACTTTGCCGCCTCTTCGATGAGGTCTGCCACCTTCTGCGGCTGCGAAACCATCACGACGTGGGAAGCGCCCTCGACCACGACGGTTCGCTTGGACCCGGCCCGTTCGGCCATGAAGGCAAGGGCTGCGGCCGGAATGTTCTTGTCGCCGGTGCCGTAGACGAACCACGACGGCAGCTTCTTCCAGGCAGGCTCGCCCGACTTTTCGTTGAGAGCCGCGTCGGTGACCGGCCGTTGCGTCGCCGCCATCAGGGCAGCCTGTTCAGCCGGCACGTCGCTGGCGAACTGGTCATGGAGCTTCGCTTGGTCGATATAAAGATCGACGCCGCCTCCGCTCAGTTTCACCGGCGCCGCAAGCGCAGTACCCAGCGTGCCGCCGGGAAACTTGCCGGCGAGATCGGCAACCGATTCCCCTGCATCAGGTGCGAAGGCCGCGACATAGACCAACGACTTGACATTGTCGTGGCCGTTTGCGGCAGCCGAGATCACCTGCCCGCCATAGGAATGGCCGACGAGGACGACCGGGCCGGCGATGCTGGCGACCACATCGGAAACATAGGCGGCGTCATTGGAAACGCTGCGCAGCGGGTTGGCAGCAGCCACGACCGGGAAGCCGTCCTTTCGCAGGATTTCGACGACGCCGTTCCAACTGGAGGAATCGGCAAAGGCGCCATGGACGAGGACGACGGTCGGCTTGACCGTCTCGGCAACGGCAGTACCGGAAAGAAGTGCGCCCGCCAGGGCGACGACAGCAGCAAACTTGAACATTGGCAATTTCCTTTCGTCGGTTGGGTTTGACTAAGATTCGTACCTGGAGGGCAATCACTCGTCTCCGCATCTCCTGACGCGGCAGGCCGCCCATATTCTCGATGACATATAATTTGTAAGCGATTTGTTTGTGCACGATCTATGTAGGCCAGAAAGCTCGAGACGTCAATAGCTTGCAAATAGATCGCGCACAAATTATATTGAGGCCTGAGGAGAAGGTGATGAAAAACGCCACACCAGATGATCTCACCGACGTGCCGAAGGTAGATGAAATGCTCTGCTTTTCAATCTATTCGGCAGGCCATGCCTTTAACCAGCTTTACCGCCCGCTGCTCGATGAGTTGGATCTCACCTATCCTCAGTTCCTGGTGATGACCGCATTGTGGGCGCATGACGACCGCACGGTGAAGGATCTGGGCGAGACCCTGTTTCTCGACTCGAGCACCCTCACCCCGCTGTTGAAGCGGCTGGAGAAATCAGGCCTCGTCACCCGCAACCGAAATCCCGCCGATGAGCGCCAGGTCCTCCTGCGCCTGACGAAGGAGGGGCACGCCTTGAAGAGCCGTGCCGCCCCAGTGTTCGACTGCATCGGAAAAGCCGTCGGTCTCGACGCCGCGACCGTCAACACGATTCGGGAAACGATCGCTTCCATCCGCGACGACATTCACAAGAAGAACGAGGAAGAGACCTGACGCGGCGCGTCATCGCTGCGCCCGAACGATTTCCGTCGACAAGCCGATGGCATATTGTACGATCAGTCTGCCGGCGCCCTGCCGCCGGAGACGCGCGTCGACGGCGCCCGCCCGAAAGATGTAGGCGCTCGAAATCTGGCCTAGCCTCACGCAGGCGTGAATACCCAGCCATTGCCATTCCGCCGCGCTGAGGTACGTCACTCGTGTTTTCGATGAAGGAGGAATTTCAATGGAATATCGTCTGCTCGGCCGTTCAGGCCTCAAAATTTCGACTTTGACCATGGGCACGATGACCTTCGGCGGCGTCGGATGGGCCAAGACCGTCGGGGACCTCGGCGTCTCCGAGGCGCGGAAGATGATCGATATCTGCATCGATGCCGGCATCAACCTCATCGACACCGCCAATGCCTATTCCAACGGCGAATGCGAAAACATCATCGGCGACGTGCTCTCTGGCAAGCGGCCGCAAGGCGTGCTGGTTGCCACCAAGGCCCGTTTCGGCATGGGTGACGGCCCGAACGACCAGGGACTGTCGCGCTACCACTTGATCCGGGAATGCGAAGCGAGCCTCAAACGCTTGAAGACCGATGTCATCGACCTGTACCAGGTGCATGAATGGGACGGCCAGACGCCGCTCGAAGAGACGATGGAAGCCCTCGACACGCTGATCAAGCAGGGCAAGGTGCGTTACGTCGGCTGCTCGAACTATTCCGGCTGGCACATCATGAAGGCGCTCGGCATCGCCAACGAGCACCGCTACCAGCGCTTCGTCAGCCAGCAGATCCACTATACGCTGGAAGCCCGCGACGCCGAATACGAGCTGCTGCCGATTTCGATCGACCAAGGCCTCGGCGTGCTGGTCTGGAGCCCGCTTGCCGGCGGCCTGCTCTCCGGCAAACACCGCCGCAACCAGGCCGCTCCTGAAGGCACGCGCCAGTTCGCCGGCTGGACCGAACCGCCGATCCGAGATGAGAACCGCCTCTGGAACATCGTCGAGACCCTGGTCGCGATCGGGCAGGAGCGCGGCGTCTCGGCCGCACAAGTGGCGCTCGCCTGGCTGATCGGCCGCAAGGCGGTCACCTCGGTCATCATCGGCGGCCGCACAGAAGCCCAGTTCCGAGACAACATCGCCGCCGCCGAGCTGAAGCTCACGAACGAGGAGCGCAAGCGCCTCGATGCCGTCAGCCTGCCGCCGGTGATCTATCCCTACTGGCACCAGCTGAACACGGTGAGCGACAGGCTTGGTGAGGCCGATCTCGAGCTTTTCGGCCCGCATCTCCAGCAATAGGCGATGATGAACCCGCCATTGCACGGCGAAAGACAGGCGTCATAAAAGATGCACTTTCGCCGTGTTAGCGTAAGAGCCCGCTACTCCTGCGAGGTTCGGCATGCTAAGGAATTACAAGGTCCTGAAGGGTACGGCCAGCGCACTCGCCCTTGACGACGACAACGATCCGCACATCGAGATCCGCATCGAGGCGAACGGTATCAGCTACCGCATCGCGCTCAACGTCCGCTCGAAGAAATCGCCGCACGACCTGCTCTACGCCAACATCGTCGATTTCAAGCACCCGGCGCTGACGGAAGCGCTCGAAGAGCTGCCGATGGGCCTGACCGACATCCGCAAGGACCGTCGGGACCTTGCGATCGATTATGTCCGCGGCGGGCTGATCGAACGCGAAGACATGAACGTCGCGCCCTTCCAGCTATCCGGCCCGAAGAACGACCTGCGTGATTTCATCGAGCCGATCGTCCAGGAAGGCATTGCCGATTCCGACGTGCATTTCTACGCCTTCGGCGAGGCCTGGGGGCCTGAAAATAACAAGCCAGACCAATATTTCGATTTCGAGCCGGGCAACGGCATCCACGACATCCACATGAACCAGGGCGACGGCGGCAGCTTCAAGGCCACCAACGGGCCGAACCAGGATGGTGCACTGCTCGTCCATTTCAACGACACCGACGAATGGGCGGCGATCTTTCTCTGCTTCCAGTCGCAGAACTGGAACACCGATGCGGCAACGGGCCATCCCGTCTCCGACGGCCGCGGCGGCCAGGGTCGCGGCGAAGGCACCCGCCGGCCGCAACCGATCGTGGCTTCGTCGCTGCGCATCATCGCCGCGCTGATCAACCCGGTAAACGGCGCAGGCGGCACGGAAGCCGAAACGGTGACGCTGATCAACCGCTCCGACATGGCGGCATCGCTCGACGGCTGGAAGCTGGAGGACGAAAACGGCAGGACCCAGACGCTGTCGGGAACGCTTGAGGCCGGCGAACTCCGCACCATAGCGCTCGATGCCGCAAGCGGCCCCCAGCTTGCCAACAGAGGCGGCGACATCATCCTGCGCAATGCCGACGGCGCCGTGGCCGACCGCGTCGGCTACGGCAAGAGCGAAACGGCGAATGAAGGGTGGACGACGATTTTCTGATTGGTGAACGTCCATTGCGAATACGAGAGCAAGCGGTTCTCTCCCTCTTCTCCCCTCGGGGAGAAGGTGGTCCGAAGCGTCGGATGAGGGGGCCGCACCGCACGCCTTTGCTTGCCTTCGCTTGCGCTCAGCGCATTCGCTCCTGACGTCGCGCCCCCTCATCTGCCTGCCGGCATCTTCTCCCCGCTGGGGAGAAGGGACTCGTGGCATCGTCGCACCCACACTCTCTCAATCGACAACAATCAGCCGCCGATCTCGGCCGAGATCAGCGCGCCCAGGCGGCCGATGCCGTCCTCGATCACCTGCTCGTTGGCGCAGGAGAAGCTGACGCGGAAAGTGTTGGCGCCGGAACCGTCGGCGAAGAAGGCCTTGCCGGGTACGAAGGCCACCTTGGCGGTTTCGAGCGATTTCGCCAAGAGCTTGGCGCCGTCCATCCCCTCAGGCAGCGTGATCCAGATGAACATGCCGCCTTCCGGCTTCGTCCAGCTCGAGCCTTCGGGCATGTATTTTTCGAGCGCTGCCAGCATGCAGTCGCGACGTTGGCTGTAGGCGGTTTTGATCTTGGCGACCTGCGCATCGAAGCCGCGCTCGGCGACATCTGATATCGCCATCTGGTTGATCGTCGAAGAATGCAGGTCGGCCGCCTGCTTCATCAGCACCAGCTTGCGGATGACGGGCGCATTGGCGACGATGAAGCCGACGCGAAGGCCGGGCGCCAGCGTCTTCGAGAAGCTGCCGCAATAGATCGTGCGCGTATCGTTGATATGGCCCTTCTCGGCGATTTCGAGCGCCAGGATCGGCGGGATCGGATCGCCGTCGTAACGCAGCGACTGATAGGCCGCATCCTCGATGACGGCGATGTCGAGATCTTCCGCCAGCGCCAGGACCTTCTTGCGGCCATCAAGATCGACGGTTTCGCCGGTCGGATTGGAGAAGTCGGCGGAGAGATAGGCGAACTTCACTTTGCCGCCGGCAGCGGAAGCGGCCGCGCGGTAGGACTCGGGCGTCCGGTTGCCGTTCGGCGTCAGTTGGTCGTAGGCCGGTTCATAGGCGTTAAAGGCCTGCAGCGCGCCGAGATAGGTCGGCCATGTCACGAGCGCGGTGTCATTTGGTGACAGGAAGAGCTTGCCGAGATAATCCAGGCCCTGCTGCGAACCGGAGACGATGAAGACATTGTCGAGTTCGCAAGGAATGCCGAGAGCAGCCATCTGCCCGACCAGCCATTCGCGCAGCGGCTTGTAGCCTTCGCTGACCGAATATTGCAGCGCCGAATTGACGGCGGCGCCGTCGAAGATATCGGCATAGGCCTGCTTGAACTCCCGATCCGGAAAGAGCGCCGGATCCGGAATGCCGCCGGCAAAGGAGATGATGTCGGGCCGGTCGAGAAGCTTCAGGAGTTCACGGATTTCGGATGCGCGCATGCGCGACGAGCGCGACGCAAACATGGTGTCCCAGTTCAGCATGGGGTTTCCTCGTATTTTCTATACCGTCGACAAACCATGCGGTGGAAATTATGTCAATAATGCTGACCTATTTTCTTGTTATGGTGACAAGTTGGAAATCTTATATTCTAAAGCTTTGGTGCGAGATTGGCGAACGTCTTTGCGACGGCGCTCGATCCCGAATTTGCTGCTCGACGTCAGCCGCATCAAGTGATTATTCCTCTAGTCAAAGCCGAAACCGGCTGATTCAGACCTTTCCAAGACCAGCTCGGCGGCAGTAGTGTCGCCGCCACTATTCAATTTACTATCAAGGTGCCAGCAATGACCGTGACGTCGGCCTCTCCTGAAATCAAAATCGAACTCCACAAGTCTCCCGTCCCGGAAGCCGATCGCATCCAGGCACTGGAGACGCCCGGCTTCGGCAAGGTCTTCACGGATCATATGGTCCTGGCACGATGGACTGCCGACAAGGGCTGGCACGATGCTAAGGTTACGCCCAGGCGGCCCCTGGAGCTCGATCCTGCGAGCGCCGTGCTGCACTACGCTCAGGAAATCTTCGAGGGCATGAAAGCTTACAAGTCAGACGATGGCCGGATCCTGCTCTTTCGGCCTGAAGAGAACGCACGCCGCTTCGCGCAGTCGGCAACGCGCATGGCGATGCCTCCCGTGCCCGAAGAACTCTTCCTGAAGGCGGTCGAAGAACTGGTCCGCGTCGACAAGGCCTGGATTCCGTCCGGCGACGCCAGCCTGTACCTTCGCCCCTTCATGTTCGCCAATGAGGCGTTTCTCGGCGTTCGTCCGGCTCTGGAATATGTCTTCTGCATCATCGCCTCTCCGGTCGGCGCCTACTTCAAGGGTGGCGCGAAGGCCGTCTCCCTTTGGGTCGAGACCGAATACACCCGTGCAGCCGCCGGCGGCACGGGTGCCGCAAAATGCGGCGGAAACTACGCAGCCAGCCTCGTGGCGCAAGCCGAGGCGACGAAGAAGGGTTGCGATCAGGTCGTCTTCCTTGATGCCGCAGAGCATCGCTGGGTCGAAGAACTCGGCGGCATGAACGTCTTCTTCGTGATGAACGATGGATCGGTGGTGACCCCACCGCTTGGCGGCACGATTCTGCCGGGCATCACCCGGGCGTCGGTGATCGTGCTCGCCGAAGAAAGGGGCTTGCGCGTCGAGCAGCGCCCCTACTCGTTCGCGGAATGGCAAGACGACGCTGCCAGCGGCAAGCTCGTGGAAGCGTTCGCTTGCGGCACTGCCGCAGTCCTGGCGGGCATCGGCCTGGTTCGACATGCCGGCGGCGAGTTTCTGGTCGGAGACGGACAGACCGGCAAGTTGACCAGCGAACTGCGCCAGCAGCTCGTCAGTCTGCAGAAGGGCGTAACGAACGATGAGCACGGCTGGACGCGCCTCATCCCGACCTGAACGTCGGACATTCCACGCGAACGGCGGCGTCAACACCGACAGGGTGCCGCTCTCCGTCGCCCGCAAAGCCGTCGGGTTAGAGATATATTCCGCCCTCGCCGGAGCGAGCATATACCGCGAAATGCATGGTGGCGCCCCTCGACACGAGACTTGCCCACCATGCCGCGGAGATATCGGCAGCGCTCAACCTTACCACCGCTGATGCCATCATTAGCGCGACGGCCGAGCACCAAGATGCGGATATTCTGACCTGCGACGCCGATTTCAAGGATTTCGAGCGGGTCGTGCATATCGATAAAAAAGACTGACCTTGATGTGACCCAAGTGTTCGACGGCGGCGCATAACGCTTCTATCATAAAGTGGGAAATGGTAATCTGGCATCGGAGACGCCGAAACCGGCATGGACGGACGGCACTGAATTCAATGGCGAAAATGACGATCTCTCTTCCGGATGATCTGGCGGGCTATGTCGCACGCCGTGTTGCAAGCGGTGGATATAGCAGTGCCGACGCCTATCTGGCGGAACTCGTCCTGAAGGATCAGAACCACCGCAAGCTCGATGACGAAGAAGTGCGCGAGATCCTGAGGCTGGCTGAGGAGAGCGGCATCAGCGACCGACGTATTGCCGACATTCTGATGGAAACCAAGGCGAAGCTGCGTGACCACCTATAGGCTGACACGAACCGCAGACGCCGTTTTGTCGGGCATCGACGAATATGCCAGCCTGCATTTCGGCGAGGCGCAGGCGGATGCCTATCTTCTCGATTGGGATAGGATTTTCGTACTGCTTTCGCGCGTGCCCTCCATGGGAGACGAGTGCGACGAACTCGGCTCCGGCCTCCGCCGCCTCCTCCACATGCGCCACGTCGCCTTCTACCGCGAAATACCGGACGGCATCCTCGTCATCGACATTATCGGCGCCGACCGGCTTCCCGAAAGACATCTTCAATCAAGACGACGCTCCCCAACGGCCGACCCGCATGCCTCGTGACAGCACCTCCGCCTTTTATGAAGAAAACGCCAAGACATACGCCAACCGGGCGCGCAGCTTGCCGAAGCGGCAGCTCGACGTCTTTCTCGCCGGTATCGCACCGGGTGGCGCAATCCTCGAACTCGGCTGCGGCGGCGGCCAGGACAGCGCCTACATGCTGTCGCAGGGTTTCCAAGTGACGGCGACCGATGGCTCGGCCGAGCTTGCCAGACAGGCGGAAGCGCTGATCGGCAGGCCGGTCAAGGTCATGCTGTTTCAGGAACTCGACGCCGACAGCGCCTTCGACGGCGTCTGGGCGCATGCGAGCCTTCTCCATGTCCCCAGGGCTGAACTGCCAGATGTCTTCACCCGCATCCGCCGCGCGCTCAGAACCGGCGGCCTTCTTCACGCCAGCTTCAAGGCGGGAGAAGCGGAAGGCCATGACGGCTTCGGGCGCTACTACAACTACCCCTCACGCGAATGGCTGTCGGCGCTTTTGACCAAAGGCGGCTGGCGCAACCTCGCCATCAAGGAAAGCGACGGCGGCGGCTATGACGGCAAACCAACCCGCTGGCTCGCCGTGAGCGCAGAACGATAGAGGCCAAAGTTTCGCCTCGGCCTTAAGCTGCAGCGGAATTACCTTTCGAAACAATGTCAGCGTGTCCTGGCCGTCAGTTGGCAACAGGCTCCCCGCGATGGGTTTGAGCGGCCATGGGCTGCCGCGCCGCGAGCAAATAGAACGCAACCATATGGGTGATCATCAGCAATGGAACATAGACGATCACGACCACATAGGCTGCGCCTAGTTGCCCAGCCAAGGCAGGCAGGCCGGACTGGGCGCCGTGATAATAGTTGATGACCAGATCACCGGCGCCTACGAGATTGAAGGCTACGACGAATAGCGAGAACAGTGGGCGGATGCGGAACGAAATCAGCGCCAGCATGGCCAGCAGCCCGGCAGCAAGATCGCCATAGGCGGCCGTGACGGCAAAGCCGGACGGCAGATCGGGACCGACGACGCCGGGAAGGATGAAGACGAGGCCGAAAAAGCGGAAGCTATGGAGCGTTGCGACGGCCCGCTGCGCCCCGGCGCGATCCATCGACTTGAGTCGGGGCAGGCCATAAACGCCGATGCAAAGCAGCCAGGCGACGTAGCCGAGCAGCAGGTGAAGCTGGAAGATGGCGGCGGGGGACATTTTGCCTCCTGTTGGGCTGCGGGTTTCCAGCGCAATATACGGCCGCTTATACCGAGCGACTATTCGGGATAATATGGACAGGGCATGAAGCAGAACTTCACAGTCAGGCAGGGCGCGCTCGACGGGGTGGAGGCGTTCCTCAGCGTTGCGCAGCACCGCAGCTTTCGCCGGGCAGCGGCGGAACTCGGCGTCACTCCCTCCGCAATCAGCCAGGCCGTGCGCACGCTGGAGGCGCGGATCGGCGCAGCCCTGTTCATCCGAACGACGCGTAGCGTAGGGCTGACGGAAGCCGGCGAGCGTTTCTTTTCGCGTGCAAAAACAGCCTTCGAAGAGCTCGTCGCCGCAAGCGCTGACGCGCATGAGCTTGGACAGCGACCGGCCGGACGGCTGCGCCTCTCGGTGCCGCGCGCCGTTGTCCCGGTCTTGATCGAGCCGCTGATTGCGTCCTTTTCCCAAGCTTACCCCGAGATCGAGGTGGAAATCGCCGTCAGCGAGAAGCTGATCGACCTCGCGATCGAAGGCTTTGATGCAGGGATGAGGATGGGCCAGTTCATCGATGCCGACATGATCGCGGTTCGGCTGACGCCGCCATTTCGGTTCATCATCGTCGGGAGCCCGATCTATTTCTACAACCGGGATCTGCCAGCGTGCCCGGACGACCTGCGTCACCATGCATGCCTCAGAATACGCCGCTCCAACGGTGCGCTCGCGCGGTGGTCGCTCGACGACAATGGCCGAGTCATCGAGATCGCCGTCGCGGGGCCGCTTATCACTCACGACTTCCCGACAATGCTCGGCGCAGCCATCGAGGGGATGGGCCTGGCCCAGGTGCCGGAGCCGATCGCCGTCGAAGAGATCAGAAAGGGAAAGCTCATCGAGGTGCTTGCATCATTCGCGCCGAAGACGCCCGGCGTATTTCTCTATTATCCCGGCCATCGGCAAATGACACCGAAACTACGCGCCTTCATCGATCACATGAAGAACCATCCGGATGCGGCTGCCAAGACTCGCATTCGGAACAACGGCGAGTAGATCCTACCTAGGCACCATGTAGCCTTTTGGGAGATGACATGCCTAAAACCAAAAAACCGAGCGCGCCGCACGAACCAATGCTCGTGCGGCGCGCTCGGTAAAACGCTTAGTTCACGCTCTTGTCGACCAGCTTGTTCTTGCCGATCCAGGGCATCATGCCGCGCAGCTTGGCGCCGACTTCTTCGATCTGGTGGCTGTCGTTGTTGCGGCGGATGCCCTTGAAGCGGGCTGCACCCGACCGGTATTCCTGCATCCACTCGGAGGTGAATTTGCCGGTCTGGATGTCCTTGAGGACGCGCTTCATCTCGGCCTTGGTCTCGGCGGTGATGATGCGCGGACCGGAAACGTACTCGCCCCACTCGGCCGTGTTGGAGATCGAGTAGTTCATGTTGGCGATGCCGCCTTCATAGATCAGGTCGACGATCAGCTTCACTTCGTGCAGGCATTCGAAATAGGCCATCTCAGGCGCATAGCCGGCTTCGGTCAGCGTTTCGAAACCGGCGCGGATGAGCTCGACCAGACCGCCGCAGAGAACGACCTGTTCGCCGAAAAGGTCGGTTTCGCACTCTTCGCGGAAGTTGGTTTCGATGATGCCGGAACGGCCGCCGCCGACGCCGCAGGCGTAGGAGAGAGCGAGTTCAAGCGCATTGCCGGAGGCGTTCTGGTGAACGGCCACGAGGCAGGGAACGCCGCCGCCCTTCTGGTATTCGCCGCGAACCGTGTGGCCCGGGCCCTTCGGCGCGATCATGACGACGTCGACCGAAGCCTTCGGCTCGATCAGGCCGAAGTGAACGTTGAGGCCGTGAGCAAAGGCGATGGCAGCGCCGTCGCGGATGTTCGGTGCGATGTCGGCCTTGTAGATGTCGGCCTGCAGCTCGTCCGGGGTTGCCATCATCATCAGATCGGCCCAGCCGGCGGCTTCGGCAACCGTCATGACCTTGAAGCCGTCGGCTTCGGCCTTCTTGACGGTGGGCGAACCGGCCTTGAGAGCGATGACCAGGTTCTGGGCACCGCTGTCCTTCAGGTTCAGCGCATGGGCGCGGCCCTGCGAGCCGTAGCCGATGACGGCGACCTTCTTGGCCTTGATGAGGTTGAGATCGGCATCACGATCGTAATAGACGCGCATTTGAAGTTCCTTCCCTTGTGCTTGTCTTGTTGACTGTCATTAAAGCGAAATCAGCCGAGAACCGGCATCTCCGCCAGAACCTTGTCCGTGCCATAAAGCCGGAGGAAGGCGGTCACCGCCCTCTCCGCCTGGCGCGCGGTATCCTTGAGGCCCGGTTCGCCGAGCAGCATGCGCACATGCAGGTCGGAAACAACAAGGCCGTAAAGCGTGTGATAAGCCTCATCGGCATCGGAAAAACGCAAGAGCCCTGCCCTCTTTCCCGCATCGATCAGCGCCATTGCGCGGCGGTCGATCTGCCGGCGGCCGCGCTCAAGCAGCAGCTTGCCGAGCTTCGAGCCGTCGCGGTTCGACTGGCCGATGGCGAGCCGGTTCAGCGCCAGCGAGACATCACCGGCCAGCACCTCCAGCAGGTCACGCGCGAAAATGACGACATGGTCATGAAGGCTCGCCGCCGTCAACCGCTCACCATTGCGCTCGAAGGTGCGCACCTTGCTCGCTTGATAGGCAATCATCGCCGACAGCAGACCATCGCGGTCGCCGAACCACTTGTAGAGGCTTTCCTTGGAGCAATTGGCGGCGCGCGCAACCCCCGAGGTCGTCAGCGCCTTCTCGCCGCCATCGACGAGCAACCGCAGCGCCTGCTCCAGAACGGCGTTCTGGCGCGGCGAAAACTCGCTCGGCTCTGCAGTATCGACGGACACGGTCACGGCTCCCATATACGTACCGTACGGTACGGTTCGTGAGCTTTATGCGGCAAACCCATCGGGCCGTCAAGCAGCTCCGGCAGATTTTTATACGGGAAAGACCGGCACGGCACCAGAATTGGATAGGCGGAGACGCCGTGGTGACTGCATAATGCTGCGGAACCCTATTTGCCGGAGCCTCCATGTCGCGCCTTTCTGCTGCCCTTCTCCTGGCCGGAGCGATGCTCCTCGCCGCGACGCCCTTCACCGGTCGCGCCGCCGCGCAGTCGGACAACGAGGTCTATAATCGCATCGAAGAGCTGCATGGCAATGCCCGGGCCATCGATCAGCCGCTGCGCCAGCTCGTTCTGGCGATGCGCTCCGGCGATGCCGAGACCGTCGCCGGCCTTGCCGAATATCCGCTGACCGTCAAGGCCAATGGTGAGACCTATGATGTCGAGAACGCCGAAGATTTCGTCGAGAATTTCGACGATCTGGTGACGCCGGAGACCCGCCGCGCCGTCGGCCATCAGCAATATCAAGACCTCTTCGTCAACAGCGACGGCGTCATGCTCGCCAACGGCGCCGTCTGGATAGGCGCGGTCTGCGACGACAACGCCTGCGAGGAGAGCCATTGGGCGATCATCGCCATCAATAATTAGCCCCGAAGCGTTTGTCGTGCAGCGATGTCAGGCATCGCTGCGAAGCTTGCGCGCGAGCGTCTGAAGCTCCTTGAAGGCTTCGTAACGCTTGCCGTGGAGATCCGAAATCTCACCCTCAGACGGCTGAAAGCGTGTTTCCACCTTCGTAAGCCTGCTCATCGCTTCGCCGACATCGACAAATAACCGGCCGGCGACGGCGCCGAGGATGGCCGCCCCGAGCAATACCGGCTCCTCGGCCTTCGTGGCGACCACCGGCTTGCCGCTCGCATCGGCAAGCACCTGGCGGACGAAATCGTGCTGGCCGGCTCCGCCGCTGATGACGATGTTTTCGACGGCGACCCCCGCCTCGGCCTGCGTTTCGATGATCTGTCTCAGGCCGTAGCCGATGCCGCAGAGCCCTGCGATGTAGAGAGAGACCAGGCTGTCGACATCCCGCTCCATGCCGAGACCGGCAATGATCGCTCGGGCATGCGGATCGGCAAAGGGCGCACGGTTGCCGAGGAATTCGGGAACGACGTGCAGGCCGGCCGCCAGCGTGACGGCATCGGAAGAACGGCCCGCCTTGCCGGCAGCCATGTCTGCAAGGAGCACCGGCAGCGGAACGCCCGCGCTCTTCGCAAGCTCCCTCGCCTCGCCGGCCGCCGGATGGAAGGAAAGAAGCTGATCAATGGCAGCGCCGGCAGCGCTCTGGCCGCCCTCGTTCAGCCATAAGCCTGGCACCATCGCTGAATAATAGGGTCCCCAGACGCCGGGAACGAAAGACGGTTCTGCCGTCGAGGTCATCGTGCAGGAAGAGGTCCCGAAAACATACGCAAGATTGGCCTGCGGATCGGCGCCGACAGTTCCGACACCGCCGGCATGAGCGTCGATCAACCCGGCTGCAACCGCCGTTCCGGGCGTCAGGCCAAGCTCCTCTGCCGCAGCAGCAGTCAGTCCCTCGCCGAGCGCTGAACCGGGCTCGACGATAGTTTTGCCGATGCGGACAAAACCTTCGTCTGCCAGCACGCCGAGGCCGATCTGGTGGAAATAACTGTCGTCCCAACGCTTTTCATGGGCGACATAGGTCCACTTGCAGGTGACCGTGCAGGTCGAGCGTGACAGATCGCCGGTCGCCCGCCAGGTCAGAAAATCCGCAAGATCGAAGAATTGCCAGGCGGCATCGAACACCTGACGCCGGTTTTCCCAGAGCCAGAGAAGCTTGGGCGTTTCCATCTCTGGCGAGATGCGGCCGCCGACGTAACGCAGCACGTCATGACCCAACGCATTGATGCGCTCCGCCTGCGGGACGGCGCGGTGGTCCATCCACACGATGATATCCCGGTCCGGATCTTCTGAGGGTCCGACGGCGAGCGGCTTGCCGCCTTCGCCGAGGACGACGAGCGAGCAGGTTGCGTCGAATCCCAGACCGACCACGGAAGCCGGATCGACGCCGGCGGTGAAAACCGCCTCTCGCACGGCCGCGCACACGGCGCGCCAGATTTCGCTGCTCGATTGCTCGACGATGGAACCGGCTTCATGAAACAGGCTGATATTCCGCTTGGCGGAGGCAAGCATGGTGCCGGCCATATCGAACAGGCCGGCCCGGGCGCTGCCGGTGCCGACATCGACGCCGATGACATATTTGGCGCCGGCTTCCGGGGTATGAGATGTGTCGCTCATGGTCTCTCGTTTCAGATCGCCAGGGATCGGGTTGATGGGCAGTTTCAGCCGGATTTCAAACTCTGTGCCTGGAAAGATCGCCTCCAGGGAGGCTGACATTACCCAGTCGCGACGCCATGACAAGGATGCCAACACGCTGGGCAGATGCAGTCACAGCCTTCCTCCGACATTTTCCAGAATGGCAGTGAGCTCCCCTGCCCCTGTCGCGACGGCGGCCGCTCCGGCGGCGTCGAGCACCGCGCGGCGGCCGGGCCTCGGATCGGCCGGATCGACAAATCCGATGGCCGTCATGCCTGCGGCGATTGCCGCCGCCACGCCATGGACGCTGTCGTCGATCATGACGCATTTGCCCGGACGGGCCCGGAAATGCTCGGCGCAATGCAGCAGCAGATCCGGCGCCGGCTTCGGCCGCGAGACAGCTTCGGCGCTGAACACGTCCTCACCGAAGGCGCTCCACAGATCGAGTTTGCCCAGGCTGTTGCGCAGCCGCTGCATCGTGCTGTTCGATGCGACGCATTTCGGCCGGTTGAGGCTGTTGACAACCTCGGCAATGCCGGCAATCGGCGTCAGCGAACGGGCAAATTCGTCGAACAGATGACGATGCCACCTCTCGAACAGCCCGGTGACATCACTGATCCCGTATTCGCGCCGGCACATCTCGGCAATGATGCTTTCCGAATTGCCGGTGAATTTGACATGAGCCTCCGCCGCGCTGATCGCTATGCCGGCGCCCTGCAGCGTTTCCGCCAAAGTGCGGCTGGCAATCGGCTCGCTGTCGATCAGCACCCCGTCGCAATCGAAGATCACGAGGTCGACGTTATCCATGCGCCCCGGCATACCGGGATAATCGATGCGGCTATCGAGCATGCCTCACCCCCGCGTCTGCAAGGCGAGATCCGGCCGGTCGGTGGTGATCTGCCGGATCGGTTTGGCAAGCCAGTATTCGAGATCGCTCGTTTCGTTCGGAACCCAGACCCCAAGTTGGTCGAGCGGCACAAGTTGGGTAATCTCGTCCCACTTTGCCCGCAGGAGCGATTTCTCGACGGCAATGACATCCGAGTATTGCCTCATCAGGCTGAGGCCGCTCGTCAGACCGAGACGCTCCGCCGATTTGGCGTCGAAGGACGACAAGGTGCGAATCCCGGGAGCGGCCTTGCGAATATCGGCAAGCACATCGGGTTGAAAGCTCGTCAGGATCGAGCGCTCCGCAAGACCAAGCCGCTCGACGGCGGCAAATGCCTTGGCCGCCAGATCCTCGTAAGGCGTCCCATCGGCATGGTTCTTCAGTTCGATATGAAGCTCGAGCGGCGTGTCCCTGAAGACCGCAAGGACCTCTTCCAGCGTCGGGATCGTCTCCCCGTCGCTGTCCTTGAGGCAGATTTCACGATGTTTTCCGGGGCCGAGGTCGGCAACCGGCCCGCGCCCATCCGTGGTGCGCTCCAGCGTCGGGTCATGAATGACGAGCATTTCGCCAGACTGCGTCAGGTGGATGTCGAACTCGACGCCATCGACCGCCATTTGCGCAAGTTTTCGGAAGCCCGAAAGACTGTTTTCAGGCCAGAGATTGCGGCCACCGCGGTGGCCGATGATATGCACCATCGTCTGAATATCCTTGAGATTCGGCGTGTTACTTTCCAGAGTCCACCAGCCCCTTGGTGAACCAGCGTTGCATGAAGAGAATGACGGCGGCAGGCGGAAGCATGACGAGCAGCGCAGCGCTCATCGCGATGTTCCAGGCAGGTGCCGAGTCCGAGACCGGAACGAGTTGCTTCAGCCCGAGGACCGCCGTTCCCATCTCCTTGTCGGTGGTGAACAGCAGCGGCCACAAATACTGGTTCCAGCCGTAGAGAAACAGAATGATCGATAACGCCGCAATATTGGCGCTCGACAGCGGCAGAAGGATATCCTTGAAGAATTTCAGCGGACCGGCGCCATCGAGCTTGGCCGCCTCGCAAAGCTCGTCGGGAACGGAGAGGAAGAACTGCCGGAACAGGAAGGTTGCCGAGGCCGAGGCGATCAGCGGCAGGATCAGGCCGCTATAGCTGTTGACCATGTTCCACTTCAGCGACGCTTCGATGCTGTATCCCGTCAGCCGCTCGACGATACCGGAAAGGCCGATCGTCCCGGCCAGCCAGCGAAGCGGCCCGGCGGCATCGGCGACCGCTTCGTAGGTCGGGATGATGCGGACCTCGACAGGAAGCATCAGCGACACGAAGATCAGCCAGAACGCCGTCATGCGAAATGGGAAGCGGAAATAGGTGACGCCGAATGCGGCGATTAGCGAGATCGCCAGCTTGCCGAGGACGATGCCGGCGGTGACGATGATCGAATTCAGGAATAGTCGGGAGAACTCGCCCTGCTGCCAGGCAGCGGCGAGGTTTTCGAGAAATTGCGAGCCCGGCAAGACCGGGAATGGCGCCTGCTGTACCTCCTGCAAGGTGAGCGAGCCGGCGACGAAGGCGAAGTAGAGCGGCAGGCAGACGAAAATCGCGCCGATGAGCAGCACCGCGTGGCAGAAGATCGATAGACCGAGATGGCGTTCGGGCATGGCTACACCTGGTAATTGACCTTGCGCTCGAGGGCGCGGAATTGAACGATGGTGAACAGGATGGCGATCAGCATCAAAAGCACCGACTGGGCGGCCGACGAGCCGAGATCGAGCTGCACGAAACCATCTTGATAGACCTTGTAAACCAGGCTGTTCGTCGCCCCCGCCGGACCGCCGCGGGTGACCGCGTCGATGATGCCGAAGGTTTCAAACAGTCCGTAGACGAAGTTCATCACCACGAGGAAGAAGATCGTCGGTGAGATTAGGGGAAGCGAAATGGTGAAGAAGCGCCGCACGGGTCTTGCGCCGTCGAGCTTTGCCGCCTCCAGAAGCGAGACGGGCACAGCCAGCAATGCGGCGACGAGGAAGATGTAGTCGTAGCAGACATTCTTCCAGACCGAGGCGATGGTGACCAGCAACTGCGCATCGAACGGACGCCGGTTCGGATCCCATTCGAGACCGAGCTCATGCAAGAATTGCGCAATAGGCCCAACCGCAGGATTGAACAGGAAGGCCCAGATCACCCCTGAGATCACGGGGGCGATCGCATAAGGCAGCAGGATGATGCTTTTATAGATCCCCCTTCCCCTGATCACGAAATCGGTCGCGAAGGCAAACAGGCCGGCAAGCAGAAGCGTTGCGGCATTCTGGGCAACGGCGAACCACAGCGTGAACAGCGCGCTTCCGCGATATTCCGGACTGGCGAACAGATTGTAGAAATTCTCCAACCCGACGAAAATCTGCGTGCCGCCGAAGGGATCGACCTGAACGAAGGCCAGCGACAGCGCCTTGTAGGATGGGATGAAAAAGAAGAACAGGAGGATCAGCAGCTGCGGTGCGACCAGGCCGAAGGCGAGCCAGGGCTTGTTGAAATGAGCCGACTTCAACCCGGGCTCCGAGGGCTGCGCACTCCTCCGGCCTGTCGACAGAATATCCGGGATGCGAAGGCGCCTGGCGGCGCCCCCCATCTTTCCGAAGGTTCTACTTTGCTGCATGAAGCTGCTCATACTGGCGAAGGATCTGGTTTCCGCGGGCCGCCGCTGCATCCAGCGCCTGCTGCGGTGTCTTCTGGCCGGTCCACACACCCTGGATCTCTTCCACCAGAAGCGCCATCGACTGGTTATGATTGCCGAAGCGGAAGCCGCGCGAATTGTCGGTCGGCGTGCCGCGGGTGAGCTGAAGAATGGCGATCTCGCGGGTCGGGTGATCCTTGAAATAGCCTTCGGACTTGGCCTGCTCATAGGCGGCGTTGGTGACCGGCACATAGCCGGTCTGCTTGCTCCACCAGACCTGCGTCTTCGGCGAAGCGAGGAAGTTCAAGAAGGCGGCAGCACCCGCATATTCTTCCTCGGACTTGCCTTTCAGCACCCAGAGCGCGCCGCCGCCGATGGTGCTGTTCTTCGGCTCGATGCCTTCTTCATGTGGCAGGAACGTTGCGCTCCAATTGAATTTTGCACCGCTCTCGACGGCGGCATGCGCCGCTGTGGAGGCCACATAGGTCGAGCAGGTTCCAGACGTGAACAACTGGTCGGGCGAGAGGCCCTGGCCGGCGATCTGCAGGATGCCGGCGTCGAGCCACGTCTTCAGGCGAGTCACCTGACCGACGACCAGCGGGCTCTTGTTGAAGATGAACTCGGTATCGAGACCGCCGAAACCATTCGCCTTGGTGCCGTAAGGCTGGTCCTGGATCGCCGCGTAGTTTTCGATCAGGCTCCAGTAGAAATCGTTTGCGAGCGCCATCTGGCATTTTGAGACGCCCTTCTCCTTGATGGCGCCAAGCTGCTTGTCGAGTTCCTGCCAGGTCTCGCCCGGCTTGTCGAAGCCGGCCGCCTTGAAGTGATCGGCATTGTACCAGAAAATCGGCGTCGAGCTGTTGAAGGGCATCGCCGCCGGTTTGCCGTCGACGAGATAGAAGCCGGCCACGGGAGCGAGGAAGTCGTTCCAGTCGATCTTGTAACCTTCCTTCTCCATGAGTTCCGGCACCGGAATGACAGCGCCGGAATTGTACATGGTGAGGAAACCTCGCTCGGCGGCCTGGATCAGAACCGGCTGCTGGTGGACACGGTAGGCGGCCACCATCGCCGCCATGGTCTCCTCGTAATTGCCTTTGCCGATGCCGACGACCTCGTATTTGTCCTGCGAGGCGTTGAAGTCGGCAATGAGCTTGTTGGTGATCTCGGCGAGCCGACCGCCGGCCGCATTCCACCATTCGATCTTGATGCGATCGGCCGCGCCGGCGTCGCCAGCATTGGCCAATCCGAGCGTCACCAGTGCAGCACCCGCCGCGAACGACCGGATCGTCCGCCCCATGCGGGCGCCTATCGAAGACTTTGCCGTCATTTCGTTTTCCTCTCCATTGCCGTTATTCGCCGACCGGCGCGCCCAGCGCCGATCAACCCCTCCCAGAGTGGCGATAAACAAGGTTGGGGTTACTTGTTACAAATGTCAATAGCATGTTACAAATGTATGACGACACCTGAGGAGGATGCCATGGCAGCTATCGAACTGATCGATTTGAAGAAGAATTACGGCGCGGTTCCCGCGGTAAAAGGGATCAATCTCAGCGTCGCCGACGGCGAAATGATCGTGCTGGTCGGGCCTTCGGGATGCGGGAAATCGACCCTGCTGCGGATGATTGCCGGCCTTGAGGCCATCAGCTCCGGCCATCTCAGGATCGCTGGCAGCGATGTCGGCCATGTCGATCCGGCCGACCGCAACATCGCCATGGTCTTCCAGAACTACGCGCTCTATCCGCACATGACTGTCCGTCAGAATCTCGAATACGGGCTCAAGAACCGCCGCGTGCCGCGTGACGAGATCGACCGGCGGATCGCCAGCGCCGCCGGCATCCTGGAAATCGGCGACTTCCTCGAGCGGCGCCCCCGCCAGCTGTCGGGCGGGCAGCGCCAGCGCGTTGCCATGGGCCGCGCCATCGTCCGCGATCCCGCCGCCTTTCTGTTCGACGAACCTTTGTCCAATCTCGATGCGAAGCTGCGCGTACAAATGCGCGTCGAAATCCGCAGGCTGCAGCGGCAGCTCAAGACCACGAGCCTCTATGTGACGCACGACCAGCTCGAGGCCATGACGCTCGCCGACAGGCTGGTCGTCATGAATGGCGGCCGGATCGAGCAGATCGGGACACCGATCGAGGTCTATCGCCGTCCCGAGACCGTCTTCGTTGCCGGCTTCATCGGTTCTCCGCCGATGAACCTTGTCGATCTCGACGAGCTGGGACCCTGTAACCTGGCACTTCCCAGAGACACGGATCTTTTAGGTATCAGGCCGAGTGCGATCAACCTCGGTGATGGGGCAGCACATGACCTCCGGTTCGACGCCAATGTCGAATTGATCGAAACCGTCGGTGACGAGAACAATGTCCACCTGCGCATCGATGGCAGCGACAAGCGCATCGTGGCGAGCGTTTCCACCGATCGACGCCTGCAGGAAGGCGATCGTACTTCGTGCCATGTAAGAAGGGACGGTTTGCATCCGTTCAACAGGACGACTGGGCGGCGAACCGATTGAGGGGAGTGAAGCAGATGACGATTGCCCCTTGCGATTGACAAGCGTCAGGGATTTGAGATCCATGGCCATCGAACTGGAGGCGCAGATTATTGCATGTCACAGAACAGAGGTGCTTCTTTCCAACCGATGGCGCTCCCCGACGAGCAGATGCAGGTGCGCGTGGTCTGGCTCTATTACATGGAGGGACGCACCCAGGGTGAGATTGCAGAAGCGCTTTCGACCAACCGGCTTCGCGTCAACAAGATCATCGCCGAGGCGCGCCGGTCGGGCCTGGTGACGATCACCCTCAATTCCCGGCTGACCTCCTGTGTCGCCCTGGAACAGCAGCTGGCCATGGAATTCTCTCTCAATCGCGCGATCATTGTACCGACACCTGAAGATGCGGAGCTTATCCCAGTTCTGCTCGGCCAGGCGGCAGCCGATTATCTCGTGCAATTGCTGAACGGCGGCAACATCCGCGGCGTCGGCGTCGGTTGGGGAGCGACGCTCCGCGAAATGGTGCGTCATATGCCGTCGCTGAGACGCCCTGATATTTGTGTCAATTCGGTCATGGGCGGGCTGACCCACGGCATCGAAATCAATACTTTCGACATTGCGAGCGATCTTGCTCGGCAGCTTAACGCCGAATGCTCCTATCTTGCTGCGCCGATCTATGCCGGCACGCCGGAGTCGCGCACGGCGATTATCAGGCAGGATGTCTTCGAGACGGCCTTTCGGCAGATCGAGGCCAATGACGTCATCGTGCTCAGCATCGGCGACATGACCGAACGCTCGCTGCTGATGCGCTACGGCCTGCCGAGCAGCATCAATATCGAGGAGCTCGTCGCAGCCGGCGCCTGTGGAGATGTGCTCGGCCAGTTCGTCGACAAAACCGGGCGCCCGATCGAACATGCGATAAACAGATGCGCGATCGCTCCCGAGCTCGAAGCCCTGCGCGCCATTCCGAACGTCATCTTCGCGTCTGGCGGCCTGAACAAGGCGCAGGCTATTGCCGCTGTGCTGCTGTCGGGTCTGGGCAACGTGCTGATCTGCGATGAAGAGACGGCCCGGCAAGCACGACAGCTTGCGCTCAATCTCCGGGCGCGCAGCGGTTCATAGAGCCGTGGGGCAACCGGCGGGAACAGAGAGAGGCTCTGCCGGTGCCGCCTTGTCGATTGCGTAGAGCTTGGCGAAGCCGGCATCCTCGATCAGCGTCAGGCCGGCCGGCATCGCTGTGCCGACATACCGGTCGGGCATATCCGCATTGGCGACGAGGATGAAATCGAAACGCCTGCGCCAGTCCGAGAGATAAGGCGCATAGTCTCTATATTCCTGCATCATGTCAGGGCATGAAAGCACGCCGATCGACACGAGATCGCCCTCGGGAACCGCGATCTCCGACCAAGGCGGCAGAACAGTGAGCGGCTGCTTGCCTTTGGCCGTGAATAACGTCGGCACGAAGGCATGCGAGAAGGGTACGGCGAGTGTCGGCAGATGCCGGAAGGTGTCCAGCTCCCACGCAAAATGCCGGTTGGAATGGGCGTTGTCGCCGACCATCTCGCCTTCGTGCCCTAGGGGCAGAACAGCCGCGCCGGCCGGCACCTTTTTCAACACGGTCTCGACGGCAGTGGCGTCCCTCTGCGCCAGCCACCAGTTCCAACCGATCCAGCCGGTCCGGCCGAAAACCGCGAGATTGACGACAAGCGCCAGCAACAGCGCCTGCCGGCGCGTGAGATTGGCGAAGGGGCACACCATCGCCATGGCGACAAGCGCCGTCATGATCGGAAAGCGCCAGCTGATCCATCCGGTGCCGAGCATGTGGAGCGGTGCGACACAGGAAAGAAGCAGCAACCCGCAGGCCGCGACGGCAAGGCCCGCATGCATACGGATGTCGCCTGCGCGAACGGCGCGCGTGCAGATGAGGATCAGCGGCAGAATCAGCAGGACATCCACCGCCGGGACATAGGTGGTGATGGCGGAAAACAGGTTCATGACGATCAGGACGACGCCATCGTTCCAGACAAGGCCAAGGCCATCGCCGCCGGCGTTCGGCAAAGCGGTCGTGCGAAGATAGAGCGCGAGCGGCGGGAGGACGCAGGCGCCGATCGCCAGCGCCAAACGGCCGGCGAGCCTCATCAGCCCCGCTTTCGATCGCACGATCTCGAAACGCCAGGAAAATTCGAGACCGCAGACGATCGCAATATAGAAGCCGAGTGAGAAGATGTGCATCACCGTCAGCAGCAGCGCGGCGGCAAGTCGCCAGGCAAAAAGCAGAGCCGGATTTCGGCGCTGCAGCCGCAGGTCGGCGCAGGCGAAGAACAAGGCCATGCCGAGGCCGATCTGGAAGTTGACGAAGCCGCCGATCATGGTGGCGCCCCAGCCAAGCGACAGCATGGCGATCTGCCAGTAGTGCCGGCCGCCGAAAAGCGCCCGGTGCAGGCTGATCGCGCCAAGCGGCGGCAGCACGATCGCCAGGAAAAGCAAAGTCCGCGCCAGCCTATCGGCGCCGACCAGCGGTCCTACCGAGATCGCCAGAAGATCGATCCCGACATTGGTGAAGGTGCGGTTCCAATCGATCGCATAGATCTCAGGAAACGGCCTTTCGCCGATCCCACCCGAAAGAAGCCAGATACGGGCATAGTGATTTGCGTAGTCGAGAACCGGCGGAAAGCGGAACAGTGCCACCAGAACTGCGGTGAGGACCACGAAAGCAATGATCGCAACCGTGGAATCCTGCCGGGCGGTCAAATCCTCAGGCCCGGCAGCCGCATGAACAGGTGCAGCAATCCCGTCCATCATCTGGTCCGGCTGTTCTTTTTCGAGCGCGCTTCGCCTGGTGCAAAGGCCGCATCCAATGCTGCGCGTTTGTCGCCGGCGCCCATTTCGGAAAAAGCGGTCGGCAGCTCGGCATGTTCGTTGCCACGAATGATCGTCTCGATCATGAACATCGGCCGCCTCTTGCTCTCCTGCACGAGACGGCCGAGATATTCACCGATGATGCCGATGCAGATCAGCTGGATGGCGCTGAAGGCGCTGACGGCGGCCATGATGGACGACCAGCCGCTGACCGTCTCGCCCTGCAGCCAGCGAATAAAGGTATAGACGAGCAGCGCCATCGCGACGCTGGCGCTGATCATGCCGAGCCATGTGGCGATGCGCAGCGGCGTCGTCGAAAAGCTGGTGATCGCATCGAGCGCGAAATTGACCATCTTGCGCAGCGGATACTTCGTCGTGCCGGCAAAACGCGCGTCGCGCTCATAGGGCAGCGCCACCTGCCTGCCGCCGATCCAGCTGACCATGCCGCGGATGAAACGGTCGCGCTCCGGCATTGCCAGCAGTATATCGACGACGCGCCGGCGCATCAGCCGGAAATCTCCGGTATCGCGCGGGATGGTCACGGAAGCGAGCCTGGAGAGCGTGCGATAGAACAGCGAAGCGGTGGCGAGTTTGAACCAGCTTTCGCCCTCGCGGCGCGTGCGCTGGCCGTAAACGACATCGGCGCCGCGCTCCATGATCGGCATCATCATCAAAAGCAGCTCGGGCGGGTCCTGCAGGTCGGCGTCGATCAAAAGTACGCGCTCGCCCCGCGACGCGGAAAGGCCGGCCGTCGAGGCCAGTTGGTGGCCGTGATTCCGCAGGAGACGAACGCCGAGCACCTGCGGCAGCTTCGCCGCCAGATCCGAGATGATCTCCCAGGTGCCGTCGGACGAGCCGTCATCGACGAGGATGAGCTCAAAGCTGTCGCCGGCAACGCTCTGCGCCGCGGCGGCAGCGCGGCGGCAGAACTCGCGCAGCCCCTCCTCCTCGTTGTGACAAGGCGCGACGATGGAAAGAGACGGTGCTTGCGTCATGCGGACGGCGGTGCCTGCTTGATTGATCGCGCCAGCCTAGCCCGGAAACGTCAAACATCCTTTAATGACCGGATGGCGGCCGCCGAAGGTCCTTGAATACTATTCCGCCGCCATGATCTCGCGCCCGCCATCGACATCGCGGGCGGGCGAGGCTCCATAAAGGCGGCTGTATTCGCGGCTGAACTGCGACGGGCTCTGATAGCCGACGCGGTGGCCGGCGGTGCCGGCGTCGAGCCGCTCGACGAACATCAGCCGGCGTGCTTCATGCAGGCGAAGCTGCTTTTGATACTGCACCGGCGTCATCGCCGTGACCGATTTGAAGTGATGATGGAAGGACGAGACGCTCATGTTGACGCGGTCGGCAAGGTCTTCGATGCGCAGCGGCCGCGCGAAATTCTCCTTCAGCCAGGCGACGGCGCGCGCGATCCTGTTGCTGTGGCTGTCTGACGTGGCGATGTTGATCAGCCGGGCGCCATGCGGCCCGGTCAGCACCCGGTAGAGGATTTCCTGCTCGATCAGTGGCGCCATGGCGGGAATGTCGCCTGGACGATCGAGCAAGCGCAGCAGGCGGACGGCGGCATCCATCAGTTCCGGCGGCGCCACGTTCACCACCATGCCGCGCTGCCCGTCGGTATGGGCGGCCGGACGCGGAATATCGATGCGGCTGAGCAGCTCCAAAAGCTTTTCGGAATCGATTGCCAGCCCCAGGCAGAGATGCGGAACCTCGGGGCTTGCCTCCGTGACCCGCCAGGCGACGGGCAGGTCGAGCGAGGTCAGCAGATAATCCCCCGTCCCGTAGCTGATCTGTTCCGTGCCGAGCTGAAGGCTCTTGGCTCCCTGTAGCACGAAGGCAAAACAGGGCCGGTAGCTGCTGTGCAAGGGATCGCTGGGCTTGGACCGGCGGCTGACATGAAGATTGCCGATTGAAGTGGAGAACTCACCGTCGTGAGGCGCAAAGCGCATCGCGATATCGACGATCTCCTGATAGGGGCTGAAGGGCAAAGTCATGCTGCAACTCTCTCTGTCAGCTGTCTGACTGTCAGCTGTCTGGCGCGGGCGATACCGCCCTTATCTAGAGTGTCTTTGCCATTTCGCAAACAGGCGGGTGCCCGACTTTTGCAGGATCGTGCAAGAAGCTGAGAGGATCGCTCTAACGCCCTCGCTAACATCCGGGCAATAGTCTGCCATCCCGCTCAACCCCTCCCAACCCCAAAAGGAAGCTTCAGATGGCTATCGCAAAAGGCTATGCCGCAACCGACGCGTCGCAACCGCTGACCCCCTTCACCTTCGAGCGCCGCGAACCCAATGATGGCGACGTCGTTATCGCAGTTCAATATTGCGGCGTCTGCCACTCCGACATTCACCAAGCCCGCAACGAGTGGGGCAATTCCATTTTCCCGATGGTACCGGGCCACGAGGTCGCCGGCGTCGTTTCCGCCGTCGGCTCCAAGGTCACGAAATTCAAGGTCGGCGACCGCGTCGGCGTCGGCTGCTTCGTCGATTCCTGCGTGGGCTGCGCCACGCGTGACCTGGATTACGAGCACTACATGCCGGGCCTCGTCCCGACCTATAACGGCTATGAAGCCGACGGCGCGACCCCGACCTTCGGCGGCTACTCCGACACGATCGTCGTCAAGGAAGGTTATGTGCTGCGCTTCCCCGACAATATTCCGCTCGATACCGGCGCCCCGCTGCTTTGCGCCGGTATCACGCTTTATTCGCCGCTCGCGCATTGGAAAGCCGGTCCCGGCAAGAAGATCGCGATCGTCGGCATGGGCGGTCTCGGCCATATGGGTGTGAAGATCGGTGCTGCCATGGGCGCCGACATCACCGTGCTCTCCCAATCTCTGTCGAAGAAGGAAGACGGCCTCAAGCTCGGCGCCAAGGACTATTATGCAACGAGCGACGCAGAGACTTTCACCAAGCTCGCCGGCACCTTCGACCTGATCATCAACACGGTCGGCACCACAATCGACTGGAACGCCTATCTCAACCTGCTGAAGTCTGACGGCACGATGGTTCTGGTCGGCGTTCCCGAACACCCGGTACCGGTGCACGCCTTCTCGGTCATCGGCGGGCGCAAGAGCCTGGCGGGCTCGATGATCGGCTCGATCAAAGAAACCCAGGAAATGCTCGACTTCTGCGGCAAGCACAACATCGTCTCCGAGATCGAGAAGATCGACATCCAGAATATCAACGAAGCCTATGAGCGGGTCGTCAAGAGCGACGTCCGCTACCGCTTCGTCATCGATATTGCCTCGCTGTCGGCTTGAGGAATGAAAGGCGGCTCCTTCGGGGGCCGCCTTTTTATTGATGGGCCGGCATCCTCCTAGCCGCCATATCGGAGTGACCGCCCCGTGCTTCCAGGCTCCGGCCTTCGGCCTGCGCATCTCAGCAGGAGGCTCTCGCGGACTGCAGCTGCAGCAGATATTCGACCGGGTTGAACGGATCGGGCCCCGAACGCCGGCGCAGGCGCGGTGGCCCGGCCATCGGGGCGTAGTGATCGAAAGCGGTTTCCATCGTCCCTGCCCCGCTCGTCAGGCCCGGCAATTGCTGCTGGACGCTTTGAACCATCTGAGACGCGAGAATGCCTTCGAGCCGCGCCACGCCATCGGCGATCACGGAATGCGACGTCGCCGCAGCGGACTTCGCCAGCAGAGTCAGCACGCTGCTCAAGCTCTCGACAGGCGCTTCCAGGTGAAAGCGGTCGAAAGGCTCGCAGACGGCCGTTTGCGCAGCCGAGAGCGCCGTTGCCAGCACCCAGGGCGTCAATTGCCGGAAATCGGCGGCAGTGCTTGCGGGCGAACTGTGCCGGGCCGCCGTCATCGCCACATGGCAATCGATGACCTGCCAGCCGAAAATGCCCTGCTTCAGCGTCTCGAACACGGTTTCCTCGACCGCCCGGTAAAAGGCGACGGGCATCTGGCCGACCTCCACCTCGAGCGCGAAGCTGTTGCCTGCGCCGGCAGGACGCGGCTCGACGCGCAGGCCGATGGTGGCGAGAAACGGATTTGGCTCCTTGAAGAGTATCTGCAGGCCGGCCCCGCTGCCGACGGGTCTTTCGACCAGGATGACCGTGCTTTCCTCGAAACCCGCCTCGAGGCCGAAATCCGTCAGCAGCGTCGATTGGATCACTTCCTTCTGCACCTCGCCATAAAGCGACACGAAGACTTCATTCGTCTCCTCGGCCCTGCGCAAATTGATCAGCGGATCCTGCTCGGCCATCTGGTTCAGCGCCAGCCAAATCGCCGCGCTGTCCGAGGGCCGCCGGGCAAGCACGCGCGTTTCGAGCGTCGGCGGGGCAAAGTAAGCCCGCCCGCCCGAGGCCGGATTGCGGCCCACCGCATCACCGATCTGGGCACCGGCAAGGCCGCTGACGCGGGCGATCTGGCCGGCGCAGAAGCTCGCGGCGCCATGGCTGCGGCCGGCCTCGAACACATGGATTGCAGTCACCCGTTCCTCTCCCCCCGGCAGATCCAGATATTGCCGCAGCCGCAGGGTCCCCGAAGTCAGGTAGAGATAGGCGAGCTTTTCGCCGCCCCAGCCGCGCTCGATCTTGAAGATCTTGCCAGCGACCGGCCCGTCCGGATCAAGCCGCCGCTCGGGCAACAGCGTCGCGATGGCCGAGCTTAGCGCCGGCACGCCGGCGCCGGTCATGGCCGCTCCTGCGAAAACGGGATGCACCAAGCCCATTGCCACCTGATCGGCCAGACTGCGCCCGAGCCTTTCCGTGGTCAGTCGTTCTGGGACGAGCACATAGTCATCGAGCAGCGCCTGGTCGTTCTCACCGAGCGCCTCGCAGAGCGCTGAAAAAAGCGGCTCGTCTCCCGGCGCCAGAGCCTCCACCCGGGCAAGCTTGCTGCCGGCATCGATGACGGAGGACATGGCGATGGGACGCACCGCCAGTTGCGCGGCAAGGGCCTCCGTCACATCCCCGTACCGCGCGCCGAGACGATCGACCTTGTTGATGAAGAAGACGAAGGGAACGCCGAGCCGCCGCAGCGCCCGCACCAGCACACGCGTCTGCGCCTGTACGCCTTCGACCGCCGAAACGACGACGACCGCCGCATCCAGCAATCCAAGCACCCGCTCGACCTCGGCGATGAAATCGGGGTGGCCGGGCGTGTCGATCAGATTGACGACCCTGTCGCCGATCGCAAACGACACCACCGCGGCCCTGATCGTGATGCCGCGCTGTCGCTCGAGTTCGAGGGTATCAGTCTGTGTATTACCGGTATCGACGCTGCCAAGCTTGTCGATGACGCCGGCGTCAAAAAGCAGTCTTTCGGTAAGACTAGTCTTGCCTGCATCCACATGGGCGAGGATGCCCAGATTCAAAGTGCGCATGAACCACCAACTTCTCAGAAATTCGGACGTGATTTTCGTGAGAAGTGACTCGGCGCATTGGAACCTCTATCCGTTGATACGGCTGGATGCGACACCCCAGGTGGTGGTTGGGGGACGCGGGCGGGATGCTAAGGCGGTGTGGGGAGATGAGTCAAGCGTGGGAGTATTGCCTCAGCCACCGTTCGGTAGAAATCCGGTGCGGGCCTTCGCCACCCACCCTTTCCTGTGACGAGCACAGGAATGACGGAGGAGAGGGTTTACCGTGTGGCACCCCCTTGCTGTCCACCGGCTCGACTCGAAGCTAGAGGCTACCCCTCCTCCCGCATCGTCTCCCGCTGGGTGATCAGCCGGGCGCTGTGCTGGCCGCTGAGATAGATCCACAGCCAACTCCAGGCGACGGAGAAGCGCGAGCGGGTGCCGATCAGGAAGTAGATGTGGGCAAGGCCCCAGATCCACCAGGCGATCCATCCCTTCAGCTTGATACGGCCGAAATCGATAATCGCCGCACTCTGGCCGATCGTCGCAAGGCTGCCCTGATGCCGGTAGCGAAAAGGCGCTGGCGCCGATTTTCCCGACAGGCGGGCGCGGATGACCTTGGCGACATAGCCGCCCTGCTGCTTGGCCGCCGGCGCGATGCCCGGCACCGGTTTGCCGTCCCCGCGCATGACGGAAGCGGTGTCGCCGATGACGAAGACATCGGGCAGGCCAGGCGCGCTCAGATCCTTCTCGACGACGACGCGCCCCGCCCGGTCGGCCGGCACACCGAGCCAGCGGGCCGCCGGCGAGGCGGTGACGCCAGCCGCCCAGACGATCGTCCGGCTGGCAACGAAGGTCTCGCCGATCTTCACGCCGTCGGCGTTGCAGTCGGTCACCGGCCTACCGAGATGAATCTCGACGCCGAGTTTTTCCAGCGCCGTCTGAGCATAAGCCGAAAGCTCCTCGGCGAAGGTCGGCAGCACCCGCGGGCCCGCCTCGACCAGCACGACGCGGGTCTTGCGCGTATCGATGTTGCGGAATTCCTTCGGCAGCGTGAAATGCGCGAGCTCGGCGATAATGCCGGCAAGCTCGACGCCGGTCGGCCCGGCACCGACGATGGTGAAGGTAAGAAGCGCGTCGCGCGCGGCGGGATCGCGCTCCATCTCCGCCTTCTCAAAGGCAAGCAGCACGCGCCGGCGGATCGTCGTCGCATCCTCCAGCGTCTTCAGGCCGGGCGCCACCGGTTCCCATTCGTCACGACCGAAATAGGCATGCGTCGCCCCGGTCGCCAGCACCAGCGTATCGTAACCCAGAGTTATGCCGTTGCGCAGCGACACCGTCCTGGCGCCGCTGTCGACGCCGGTGACCTCGCCGAGGAGCACAGTCACATCGGGCCGGTCGGCATAGAGGCGGCGGATCGGCCAGGCGATCTCCGAGGTGGAAAGGATGGTGGTCGCCACCTGATAGAGCAGCGGCTGGAAAAGATGATGATTGCGCCGGTCAACGAGCGTGACCTTCACACCCGCCCCCTTCAACCCGTTGACGAGTTGCAGCCCGCCGAAACCGCCGCCGACAACGACGACATGATGATCGCTCATGACCTGCCCCTTTTGCGCCATTTCGCTCGAAACCAATGTGGCTTTTGCCGCGAATGTTGCAACTGCCGTTTCGGCATGCCTGCCCTGCGCCGCCGGCAGTGGAGAGGGTTCGATGATTATCGGCTTTTCCTGTGGGAAAGCTCATGGGAGCCGAACTCGGGCCGAGTCGTAACCACCCAGCCCGAGCGTCAGCCGCGGTTCAATACAGGCATGCCGTGTCGCCGGGTCGCAATACGGGGGTCGCCTCGAAGCAGTTCACGGCGCAGATGCGTAACGCGCCGATCAATAGGGACCGACGCACTGGCGACGGGGTCCGTGATAGGGCTGGAACGTATTGTCGAACGCCCTGTACGAACGATAGCGCGAATAGCACCAAGCCTCGTGGCTTCCGCCTCCTCCATAATAGGCAGAAGATGCATAGGCGCGGTACGGCCGGCCATAATAGCGGTAAGGCGAGCCATAGTAGCGATAGGGCGAACCATAATAGCGGTAAGGCGTACCGTAATAGCCGCCGTAGGGTGAGCCATAATACGAGCCGTAATAGGGCTGGGACAATGCGCCGCCTATGATCGTACCGACGGCCAGACCGCCCAAGGCCCAGCCCCAACCCGATCCATGACTGTGATGGTAACCACCGTGATGGCCGCCACCCCCGTGGCCATGGCCGCCATGCCATTGCACATACTCTGTCGGCTGCTGAGGTTCGATCCTGGGTGCGGTGATAGCCGGAAACGCCTGCGCCGGTACGCCGGGCATACCTATGATCAAGCATAACGCTGAAATGGTTAGCTTTCTCATGACTGTTCTCCTCTACTCCTCCAAGAGGAGGCATAGCTTCCCCTCCTCCTGAACCAAAGGTGAACGCAATATGTCGAAAAACGTTCCGTATCGAGGCAGATTAATCGCCATCGATGGCGCGGAGAACTATCGGCTTTTCATGCAATCGAGCCGTGCTTTTTCCAGAAGATTAAAAACTTGCCGCACGCTGTCGATTCCCAGAAGCTGAGGGTCTCTTGACAGGCTGGGCGTCCAGACGCCTGCCGTTTTGTATCGCTGAAAAGAAGACGTGCCGAATGTGATCGTCCCCCTACCGAAACTGCCCTCTTCGAGATTGATCGACGGCAGCAGGTCGAGTTGGGTGGCAGAGAAATTCGGAAGGAGACCGCTTCTGCGAATGATGACGCGCCGGTCGGTCAGGGCGTATTCGGTACGCGCCCGCACGGCCGCATCGACGACAAAGCGTGCCGCGATCAGGTAAAGGCCTATCAGAACGAACGGGATACCCCATAGGCGCATGAAAACCGGCGTTCCCGGCGTGGTCAATACGCTGGTCTCCCAAAAGAGAGCGAAGCCGCCCCAAAAAAGAGAGAAGGGAACGAGGGCGAAATCCCACATTGTCAGACGAAATCCCTGTGCTGGACGCCCCGACCAAAGAAGTTTTTCGCCTGGCAGAAAATAGCTATGAATATCGCTGTTGCTCATATTATCGCAGCCTCTCAAAATGCCGTTTTATCGGGCATAGCCCACGGGTATCGCCATTCCCTGTTTCAACTCCTCCATCGAGATCGACGCCGAGACGTCGAAGAGTTCCAGCTTGCGCACGATCTGCTTATAAATGACATCGTAATGCTCGACGCGCGGCAGCACGATCTTCAGGATGTAATCGTGGTTGCCGGTCAGCCGGTGCGCTTCGACGATCTCGGGGATGTCGCTGATGATCCTGCGGAAGGTTTCCGTCCATTCGTCGGAATGGTGTGCCGTCTTGACGAGCGCGAAGACCGTCGTCGGCACGCCCATCCTTTCCCGGTCGAGCACGATGATGCGCCGAAGGATATGGCCGCTTTCCTCCAGCCGCTGAATGCGGCGCGAGCAGGCCGAGACCGATAGCGCCACGTATTCGGCCAGATCGGTCACGGATATGCCTGCATCTTTCTGCAGCGTGTCGAGAATGCGTCTGTCACGATCATCAAGCATGTGCCTTAAGGAAATCCTCCGCCCGATTTTTGCACGGTTTTTAAAAACTGCGCAAAACCATAGCAGATATTTGATATGGAAGACAAACAACGCAAACACACCGCGCGAGCATTGCGGCATCATTTTCAAAACTCGCAGCATGGGAGCATGAAGAGATGAAAACGATCGGCCTGATCGGCGGCATGAGTTTCGAAAGTTCGGCGGTCTATTATCGGCTCGTCAACGAGATGGTGCGCGCCCGCAAAGGCGGCCTTGCCTCGGCCGAGCTCATTCTGCATTCGGTCAATTTCGAGGAGATCGTCGCACTCCAGAAGGCAGGCGACTGGGCTGGCGCAGCTCGCCGCCTCGGCGAGGTGGCAGCGCGTCTTGAGGCCGCGGGCGCCGGCTGTATCCTCATCTGCACCAACACCATGCACCTGATTGCCGATGAGGTCGCCGGCAAGATCTCCGCGCCGCTGATCCACATCATCGACGAGACGGCGAAATCGCTGCATGCGGCCGGCCGTAAGCGTCCGCTGCTGCTTGCCACCCGCTACACGATGGAGCACGGATTCTATACCGACCGGATGAAGAGCCTCGGTCTCGATATCATGGTGCCCGACGCCGCCGACCGCACCACTGTGCACGACATCATTTTCAACGAGCTTTGCGCCGGCAGGGTGCACGACAGTTCGCGCGAAAAACTGATCGATATCATCGACCGCGCCGCAGAGCACGGCGCCGACAGCATCATCCTCGGCTGCACCGAGATCTGCCTGATCCTTGATCCCACCCGCCTGCCGCTCCCGGGCTTCGACACCACGTCGATCCATGCCCATGCGGCGGTGGATTTCGCTCTCGGCGACGACGAAGCGGAAACGGAAGAAGCTGCGTGAGTACGCTACAGTTTAGTTGACTCAGTCCACTAAATATATAACGAATGTCTTCGTTTGAAGGCCTCGGTCTCATCGACGAGCCTAGCTTACTTACGCGCCGTCATCCTCGACCTTGTGCAGAGGATCTGCTACCCATCGACCGGAAGCAGATGCTTGGAACAAGCCCGAGCATGACGAATGGTGAGTGGCCGGCCTTGTCGGCAAGTCCGAGGTCTCCATTGGGAGGCCTTTGCCATGTCCGATACCGCTCTCATCGAAACCGCCCGCGATTTCAACCGCTTCTACACGAACTTCCTCGGCCTCTTGAACAAGGCCTATCTCGACTCCCCCTTCACGCTGACGGATGCCCGCATTCTCTTCGAGATCGGATCGCATGACGGCATCAGCGCCGCAGCCCTTGTCCGCGACCTGCATCTCGACCCTGCCTATCTCAGCCGCATTCTCAAGCGCTTTCGCGCCGAAGGGCTAATCGAGACCAGTCCAGATCCGGCCGACCTGCGCAGCCAGATCATCGATGTCACCGATCGGGGACGCGCGCAGTTCGAGGAACTCGGCCGGCGCGCCAATGCCCAGATCGCCGCCCGATTCGACAATCTGGCGATCGGCGAACCGCAAGCCATCGTCTCGGCCATGGACACGATCCGCGCCCTGCTCGACCCGGCAGCCAAGCCCGCCCCCGCTGTCATCCGCGCCCACCGCGCCGGCGATATCGGTTGGATCGTTCAGAGCCAGAGCCGCTTCTACGCCGAGGAATATGGCTGGGACCTACGCTTCGAGGCGCTGGTCGCCGAGGTCGCCGGCAAATTCCTCGCCAATTTCGATCCCGCCAACGAATATTGCTGGATTGCCGAACGCGGCGGCGTCAATGTCGGCTCGGTCCTCGTCACCAATGGCGGCGATGGCATCGCCAAGCTGCGGCTGCTCTATGTCGACAAGTCGGCCCGCGGCCTCGGGCTCGGCAAGCTGCTGGTCGACGAATGCATCCGCTTTTGCAGGCAGAAAGGCTACCGCGAACTTCAGCTCTGGACCAATGACATGCTGGAGACCGCCCGCGCCATCTACGTCAAATCAGGCTTCCGCCTTGTCTCCGAAGAGAGACATCGCATGTTCGGCCCCGAAGCGAATGGCCAAAACTGGGTTCTCACCCTCTGAATCACTGCGTCGCAAAATTTCGCTTGATTTGGAAACGTTCATTTCCTAATTAGGCGTACATGAATGCAACGACACTCCAACTGAAAACCCGCAGTCGCGGCCGTCCGCGGGAATTCGACGCCGAGGCGGCACTCGACGCGGCGCTGCGTGTCTTTTCCGAGCGCGGCTACCATGCCGCCTCGATCAGCGAACTGACCGAAGCCATGGGGCTTGCCGCCGGCAGTGTCTACAAGGCCTTCGGCGATAAGCGCGGCATCTTCCTCGCCGCCTTCGACCGCTACCGTGCCGTGCGTCGCGGCCTGCTCGATGCCAAGCTGGCACGTGCAGAGACCGGCCGCGACAAGCTCCATGCGCTCATCACCTTCTTTGCCGGCTCTTCCCACGGTGAAATCGGCAGGCAGGGCTGCCTCGTCGTCGGCAGCGCCGGCGATCTCGCCCTCTTCGACGAAGAGGCGGCTGAGCGCGTCGCCACCGCCTTCATCACCGACGAAACGCTTCTCGCCGACCTCATTCGCCTCGGCCAGTCCGACGGCTCGATTTCGGCGGATATCGATGTATCGGCTGTGGCACTTGCGCTTCTCTGCCTCACCAAGGGCATGCGCGTCATCGGCAAGACGGAACGCAGTGGCGAAGAAATGGCCGCGGCTGCCGAAGCCGCGATGAAGCTGGTGACCTGACTTCCGCGCAGGGGAATGCCTGCATTCCCCTGCGCGCCCGGAAACGGGTGGCCGCCGGCAGACCGATTTGCGATTAATCCATTCAATCATACCGGAGTTTCTGATGAGCATTTCAGCCACCGCGCCGGATAAGGCCATTCCACGGGCGCTATCCCCCTGGCTCACCTTTCTTTTTGCCGCCGCCTGCGGTCTGGTGGCCGCCAATCTCTACTACGGCCAGCCGCTTGCCGGTCCGATCAGCGCCGAGCTCGGTTTCACGCCTGCCGCAACCGGCCTGATCGTCACGCTGACGCAGATCGGCTACGGCCTCGGCCTGCTGCTGATCGTGCCACTCGGTGACCTCACGGAGAACCGCCGACTTGTGCTGCTGCTGGTTGCCGTCTCCGCTGTTGCGCTGATCGGTGCGGCCCTGGCTTCGACACCCACAGCCTTCCTCGTCGCCTCGCTCTGCATCGGCCTTTCATCGGTCGCCGTTCAGGTCCTGGTTCCCTTTGCCGCCAACATGGCGCCCGACGCGACACGCGGACAGGTCGTCGGCAACGTCATGAGTGGCCTGCTCTGCGGCATCATGCTGGCCCGCCCCTTCGCAAGCTTCGTCGCCGAGGCCTCGTCCTGGCATGTGGTCTATTATGTCACCGCAGCGCTGATGATCGTGCTCGCAGTCATCCTGCGCGCCAACCTGCCGGTGCGCGTGCCGAAGACGAAGCTGCGCTACGGCGAGTTGCTGGCTTCCATGGGCCACTTGGCGCTGACCTCACGCGTGCTGCAGCGCCGGGCGCTTTATCAGGCCGGCATGTTCGGCGCCTTCAGCCTGTTCTGGACGACGACACCGCTGCTGCTCGCAAGCCCGGCCTTCGGCCTGACGCAAAACGGCATCGCCCTCTTTGCGCTTGCCGGCGCTGCCGGCGCCGTTGCCTCGCCGATTGCCGGCCGGCTTGCCGATCGCGGCATGACGAAAATTGCCTCGACGCTTGCCATGCTGCTCGGCATGGCTTCCTTCCTGATCAGCCATTTCGCCGCGGACGGCTCGCTGACCGCCCTGATCCTACTGACTGTGGCGGCGATCATGCTCGATTTCGGGGTGACGACCAATCTCGTCTGCGGCCAGCGTGCCATCTATGGCTTGAACCCGGAACATCGCAGCCGGCTGAACGGCCTGTTCATGGCCACCTTCTTCGCCGGCGGCGCGCTCGGCTCGGCGCTCGGCGGCTGGGCCTATGCGACCGGCGGCTGGACGATGACCGCCTGGATCGGCTTCGCCTTCCCGGCGCTTGCTTTCCTGCTGTTCCTCACGGAACGGCGCGACAGGTAAGCTGACCTGACGCATAATCCCGAAAATCGGAGTCGATCTCAGGATGATACGTGAGTTAAAGTACGAGGACGACAGGGTTTTCTCGTTCTTACAGGGATGCTTCCGGCATGCAAATGGATGAAGAAAAGATCGACGATGCCGTTCTCGCTTTGCTCTGGCTGACGCTGCATGACGGCGATCGGGCCTGGAAAGGGTTCGACTGGGACGCGATGGATCGTTTGTACAAGAAGGGTCTGATTGCCAATCCCGCGGGCAAGGCCAAATCAGTTGTTCTGAGCGACGAAGGGTTGCAGCGGTCGGAGGAATTGTTCCGCGCTCTGTTTACGCGATCGACGTAAAAGAGGCCCTCACCCCTTAACCATCGGCGGAATCGAAATGTGAGCGGGCGGCTCGCACCGCATCATGGTTGGCTTCCGCCCAGTTCAACAGCTGCGACAGCGGCTGGTAGAGCGAGCGGCCCAGTTCGGTCATCGAATATTCGACGCTCGGCGGTTTGGTCGGGAAGACCTCACGAGCGATATAACCGTCCCTTTGCAGATCACGCAGCGTCTGTGTCAGCATGCGCTGCGAAATATCGGGCAGCATCCGCCGCAACTCACCGAACCGACGGGGCTCCGCCGCCAGCACTTCGAGCAGCAGCGTCGACCATTTTCCGCCGATCTGCTGCATCATGTCCCTGACCGGGCAGTTGGAAAAATCAAGGCTGGCAAGATCGATCTTGCGCCGCGCCCCCGGCATCCTGTTTTTCAGACTGACGACCGCGCCGCTCATGAGCTGGTTCCCTTTTGGTAACGTAGAGCCGAAAAACTGCCTCCTTTACACCGCCAAGTCAATTCCTATTCTAGTGCTGCTCTCTTTTTGAGACTACCTATCGAGCATAGAAGGAACCGACTTATGAGCGAAACCATCCTGGTCACCGGCGCCGCCGGACAGCTCGGCCAGCGCATCATCCATCACCTCATCGAGACCTATAAGGTCGCCCCCGGCCAGATCATCGCGGCGACGCGCAACCCGGAAAAGCTCGCCGAACTCGCAAACAGGGGCGTTATCACCCGCAAGGCCGATTTCGATGACGCGGCAGGCCTCGAGAAGGCGTTCGCCGGCGTCGACCGCCTGCTGATCATCAGCACCGATGCGCTGGATACCCCCGGCAAACGCCTCGCCCAGCACAAGGCGGCCGTTGCCGCTGCCGCCAAGGCTGGCGTCAAGCACATCGCCTATACCTCGATGCCGGCGCCGGACGATTCGCTCGTCACCTTCGCGCCTGATCATCTCGGCAGCGAAAACGCCATCAAGGCGAGCGGCCTCGCCTACACGATCATCCGCGACGCCTGGTATCACGACAATTACCTGCACAGCATGCCGCACAACCTGCAGGGCGGCAAATGGTACAGCGCCACGGGCGACGGCAAGGTCTCGACGATCTCGCGTGACGACTGCGCCCTGGCGATCGCCGCCGTCCTTGCCTCCGGCACATCGGACAGCGCCACCTACACGCTGACCGGTGCGGTATCTCTCGACAACCGCCAGATCGCCGGCATCGCCGCCGAAGCCGCCGGCAAGCCACTCGAAGTGGTCGACGTCAATGACGAACAGCTCGGTCAGGGCATGCGCGGTGCCGGCCTCCCCGGCTTCGTCGCCGACATGCTGGTGTCGGCCGACGCCAACATCCGCGCCGGTAAGTTCGACATCGTCACCGAGGATTTCACCAAGCTGACGGGCAAACGGCCGCAATCGCTGAAGGATTTCTTCGTGGCGCATAAGGCTGCTTTGACGGCTTGAGACCGAGGCTTGCCCCCTTCCTCGGATTTCACCTGAGGACGGGGGCACGGCATGCTTGATCCTTGAGTGGAAGAAGCTCCTCATTGCAGAGGAGTCATTCACGGCGGGACGTGCCGTGGCTGGATTCCTGTGACAAGCACAGGAATCCAGCGCGCCCAAGTCCTTGGGCGCAGGGCACTCTTCCCTCGCGGCAAATTGAGTGAGTCGCGATCAAACCTTCTGCCCACACGCCCTGCAGAACCGCCTGACCGTCTCGGCCATGCCATATTCCAGCGCATCGGCGGTCAGCCCATGGCCGATCGACACCTCGGCAAGCGCCGGAATGCGCTTCACCAGATCGGGCAGGTTTGCGACCGTCAGGTCGTGGCCGGCATTAACGGCAAGGCCGATCGCCAGCGCCGCATCCGCCGTCCGTCCGAGCGCTTCGAGAATCGGGGCCGCCCGTTCCGGCGCATCGTAACAGCCGCCATAGGGACCGGTATAAAGTTCGATCCGGTCGGCGGCGACGGCCTTGGCGATCTCGACGGCTTCAGCATCCCCGTCTCCGTCGGCAAACAGCGACACCCGGCATCCCATCGTCTTCAGCCGTGCGACGGCATCGGTCAGAAATGCCCGGTGCTTGCGGAAATCCCAGCCGTGATCCGAGGTCGCCTGCGCGGGATCGTCAGGCACCAGCGTCACCTGCTCGGGCGCGGCTCCGGCGCAGAGGTCAAAAAATTCCTCCGTGGGATAACCTTCGATGTTGAACTCGGCGTTCGGGAATTCGTCATCGATCAGATTGCGGATCACGGGCAGGTCGGAAAAGCGAATGTGGCGCTGGTCGGGGCGCGGATGCACCGTCAGGCCGCTCGCTCCTGACGCAAGGGCGATTCGCCCCAGCGCTTCGACGCTCGGCCAGGGCAGGTCGCGCCGGTTGCGCAGCATGGCGACGGCGTTGAGGTTCACGGAGAGCTTGGCGGGCATGGCTGGCATCCATCGGTCACGGAAACGGGATGCCCTGCTTTAAGCCAAGTGCTCTGCAATGGCCAACGAGATTCGCAGATGGATGCGATGCCGGACGTTGATGAAACCCAAGCATTTCAATCGAACATCGACGGCAAGCGTAGCGCAAACAGTAATTCCCGCTACCTTCCGAAGATGGCCGGATCATGCGGCAGCGCAGCACATGTTTTGCTGCAGCACAGAAGGCGTGCCGGCAAAATATGCCCTTACGTTGCTATCCCATTTAAAAGAGATTATTTTTAGCACTTATAAAAGAGATCGTTCACGCATAACGTGGACATTGTATCGCGTAAACGTAGGCCGCGTACTGCTTCTTTCCCAATGACAAGAACGCCCAGAGGAAAACCCCACTCGCCGCGCCTGGGAAGCAACTGGCAAATCCGCATGAGGTGCAACACGATGCCCTAGGAGGGTTCATGCCAGACGGTTCCAAACGCCTGTTTGCTGCCGCCGGTATCGCTTCGGAGGTCCGGTCGAAATACCGGTTTCTGCCTTCGGCCGCGCTGCCGCCGGATCTACCGGACGGTCCGGTGCCAATCGCCGATATGGCCAACGCATTCGGCGTTACGCACAGGACACTGCATTTCTACGAAGAAAAGGGGTTGATTTCTGCCAATCGAATCGGGCTGATGCGGGTCTACGGCCAGGACGACGTGATGCGCATGGCTGTGATCACCGTCTGCCGCGAGACCGGCATGCCGATCGCCGTCATCCAGGAATTGATGGACGAGCTTCGCAAGGCCGATTCGCAGGAAAGGGCCGAAGCGATGTTCCGCGAGGCGCTGCAGGTGCGCAAGCGCGAGCTGACTGCAGAGATGTCGACGCTGCACCGCCAGCTCCAGCAGGTGGGCGACCTTCTGGATTACGACAACAGTGTCGAAGAGCCGCCGCTCAACGACAACCAGGACAGCGCAAGCCTGACCCCGCAGGAGCGGCGTTGCCTGGAACTGATGGCGGAGGGCTATTCCACCCAGCGAATCGCCCGGGCGCTCGATCTGAAGCATGATGAGACGAGGGATCTCGAAGCCGCAATCATCCTGAAATTCCGCGCCAACAACCGCTTTCAGGCGATCGCCAAGGCCGTTCTGCTCGGCATCGTGCAGGCATAACCTTGAACGCCTGACTGCACCGCGGGCAAGCCTGGCCCACGCTCTCGACGGCCGCCACCGTCGCCTCCCGCCAATCCTATCAGCGCACGATCGTCAGCGTCTCCGCCGCGCGTGTGATGGCCGTATAAAGCCAGCGTTCCCGCGTATCGCGAAACGCCCAGCTCTCGTCGAAGAGCACGACGTCGTTCCATTGCGAACCCTGCGCCTTGTGAACGGTCAGTGCATAGCCGTAGTCGAACTCGTCGTAGCGCTTGCGGGTGTTCCAGGGGATTTCGCCTTCGACATCCTCGAAGGCCTGTTTCAGGAGCTTGATCTTGGCGGCGCCCCGATCCATGTCGTCGTCTTCGGGCCGGACCAGCAGATTGATGCCGGGCTTCGTCGTTTCCTTGGACGAGGTCATCACCTGCCAGAGCGAGCCGTTGAGCAGGCCTTTGGCCGGATCGTTGCGGAGGCAGACGAGTTTGTCGCCGGTCTGCGGATACTCGGCATTAAAGCCTTTCAACTCGCGCAGGCGCTGATTATAGCGCCGCCGCGTCCTGTTGGTGCCGACGAGCACCTGGTCGGCTTTCATCACGAGATCCTGCGTAACCTCGTTCTTCGAGATCACCTTGGCCGTGCCGTAATCGCCATACATCACCTCATTGCCCTCACGCACCTGCATGGCGAGCTTGATGATCGGATTGTCGCGCGCCTGCCGGTGGATATCGGTCAGCAGGTAATCCGGATCTTGATTGGTGAAGTATCCGCCGCCGCTGACCGGCGGCAACTGGCCGGGATCGCCGAGCACCAGGATCGGCGTGCCGAAGCTCATCAGATCCTTGCCGAGCGCCTCGTCCACCATCGAGCATTCGTCGACGATGATCAGCGCCGCCTTGGCGACCGGGCTTTGCCGGTTGATCGAAAACATCGGCGCGATCGAGGTCTTGCCGGTCTCTTCGTCCTCCACTGCCTCCTCGCCGCGTGGCCGGTAGATCAGCGAATGGATCGTCTTGGCGTTGGAGGCGCCGCGCGAGCGCAGCACTTGTGCCGCCTTGCCGGTGAAGGCGGCAAACAGCACGTCGCCGTCGACATTCTCGGCGAAATGCTTGGCAAGCGTCGTCTTTCCCGTCCCGGCATAGCCGAACAGGCGGAAGAGTGGCGAGCGCCCTTCATTCAGCCATTTCGAAACAGCCTTGAGGGCTTCATCTTGTTGCGGCGCAAATTGCATGATCGGAGGACTTGGCAGGATTCGCGGACGTTAGGCAAGGCGGAAAACCGCAAATCGCCCAGCGGGATGATCATCCCTCCCAGCGCCGGTCCATGCCGCTCGCGCACATCGACGGGTCCCGCCCGATGGCATCGGTCAGAAAATCCAGAACCGTCTTGACGCGCAGCGGCATGTTCCGTCTCGAGGGATAGACGACGGTGATCGGCAGCCGGCTTGGCTGAAAATCCTCCATCACGGGGATCAGCCGGCCGGCGGCGATATCGGGCCCGGCGATGATATGGGAGAGCACCGCCAGTCCCGCACCGGCAAGGGCTGCTCTGTGAATGGCGACGGCACTGCAGGCGGTCAGCCGCGGCGAGATCCGAATCGAAAGGTCTTCGGAGCCGTTGGAGAACGACCATGTCGCGGCATCGCCCGCCCTGTTGTAGCACAGGCATTCATGGTCCTTGATGTCCTTCGGCGTCCGCGGCGGCGCCTTGCGCGCGAGATAGGCGGGCGAGGCGACGAGGAAGGCCGTCGTCCAGCCGATCCGGCGGCAGACGAGGCTGCTGTCGGCGACCGAACCGAGGCGCACTTCGAGGTCGAGGCGCTCCTCGATCATATCGGAGCTCTGCTCCCTGAAGAGCAGTTCGACTGAAAGTTTCGGATGGGCGGCGAGAAGATAGCCCAGCCGCTCGCTCAGATAGAGGCCGAGCGGTGCCGGAACACTGAGCCTGACCTTCCCGGAAGCCATGACGCCGTCCGATCCGGTGGCATCGCCGAGTTCCTCCACCGCTTCGAGAATTCTGAGCGCCATCGGCAGCATCCGCTCCCCCTCCGCCGTCAGCGACAGGCCGCTCGTCGTGCGGTGCAGGAGGCGCGTGTTGAAATGCCCCTCAAGGGCCGCGACCTGCCGCGAGACCGCCGGCTGAGTCACGTCGAGATCGTGTGCCGCCGCCGAAAACGAGCCCGTCTCCACGACGCGCTGGAAGGTCCGCAATGCCGAAACGATATCCATCTCTGCCCCCTCATACTTTTGTGCATAGGCTTTATGCAGACAGACTAGGCTGGAATGGCTTTACAGTCCAGCAATTAAGGATATCCTTCATCCATAAGGATATCAAATATCCTTAATTAACGGAGAGACGACATGACCCAGCGATTGAACTACGCCCAGCAGTCCCCCGAGCTTTTCAAGAAGTTCATGGAATTCAGCATGGCATTGCGCAGCAGCGTGATCGACGAGAAGCTTCAGGCCCTCATCGAGATCCGCGCTTCCCAGATCAATGGATGCGGCTTTTGCCTCGACATGCATGTGAAGCAGGCAAAGATCCACGGCGAGACGGAACTGCGGCTCCATCACGTCGCCATCTGGCGGGAATCGAACCTCTTCGTCCCGCGCGAGCGGGCAGCCCTTGCCTGGACCGAAGCGCTGACGAAACTTCCAGAAGGCGGCATTCCCGACGAGATTTACGAACGGGTTCGCGGCCAGCTTTCCGAAAAGGAAATCTCCGATCTGACCTTCGTCGTCATGGCGATCAATGCCTGGAACCGCGTCAATGTCGGCTTCAAGACCGTCCCCGGTTCCGCCGACAAGGCGTACGGCCTCGACAAGGCCGGCTTGAACTAACCCTCACAATTCATTGAGAAGATTCACCTTTGACGCTGCCGCACCTCCGGCAGCGAACGGAGATCTGTTATGAAAATCGTCGTCATCGGCGGAACCGGCCTCATCGGTTCGAAGACTGTCGAACGCCTGCGCCTAAAGGGGCATGAGGTGATTGCCGCCTCGCCGAATTCCGGCGTCAATACGATCACGGGAGAAGGATTGGCAGCGGCGCTTGAGGGCGCGGAAGTCGTCCTCGATCTTGCCAATTCGCCGTCCTTCGAAGACAAAGCCGTCCTCGAATTCTTCGAGACCTCGGGGCGCAATCTTCTCGCCGCCGAGAAGACTGCCGGCGTGAAGCACCATATCGCGCTCTCCGTCGTCGGCACCGAGCGGCTACAGGACAGCGGCTATTTCCGCGGCAAGCTCGCCCAGGAAAAGCTGATCAAGGCGTCGGGCATTCCCTATACCATCGTGCATTCGACGCAGTTCATGGAATTCCTGGGCGGCATCGCCCAGTCGGGCACGGTCGGCCAGACGGTTCGCCTGTCGCAGGCCTATGTGCAGCCGATCGCCTCCGACGATGTCGCCGATGCCATGGCTGACGTGGCGCTGTCGGCCCCCGCCAACGCCACGATCGAAATATCAGGTCCGGAACGGGCCCGCTTGAGCGAACTCGTCGCCCGATATCTGAAGGCGATGAAAGACCCGCGCACCGTCGAGGCCGATCCGGAAGCAAAATATTTCGGCGTCCGGCTCAACGACCAGTCGCTTGTTTCCGACAACAACCCGCGGCTCGGTTCGATCAGCTTCGAAGAATGGTTCGCAAAATCCGCCCAGTCGAAGTGATCTTGCCCCGGGGCGCGACCACTGGGGCGCGTCCTCCCACACCAGCAAAGATGGAGATTCCAATGATCAGAGCATCGATCCTTGCCGCCGCCCTCACCTGCCTGGCGGCCACCGGCGCCGGCGCTAACGACAACAGCAAATCTGCCAAGGTCACCCTCGTCTACGAGCACGAACTTCCGAACGTGCCGGGCAAGAGCATCAAAGGCGTGCTGGTCGAATACGGCCCGGGCGGCTTCTCCGACGGCCATACTCATCCGGACTCCGCCTTCATCTACGCCACCGTGCTCGAAGGCGCGATCCGCAGCCAGGTCAATGACGGCCCGGTCAAGGTCTATCATGCCGGCGAGAGTTTCTCCGAAATGCCGGGCGACCGCCACGGCGTCAGCGCCAACGGCAGCGAGACGAAACCCGCCCGCCTGCTCGCCGTCTTCGTCGTCGACACCGACCAGAAAGAGCTGACTTATCCCCTCAAGAAGTAAGGGCCGCCAAACCCGTCCGCGCGGGGCCGATGCTTGCGCGGACGGCCGACATGCTCGATCATGGGCCGCCCGCTCACCCCGGAGAACCGAGACAGATGATCTATGACGCGCTCTTCGGCAAGCCTCTGATATCACTGATAACAGTCGGCTTCGCCGGAATCGTCGTCTGGCACCTGCTGTCCCGCCAGCGGCCGACGACGCGTCTGGTGGTGCAGATCGTCTTTTTTGGCGTGATGACGCTGATCCTCGTCGGCAGCGGCATCGAACCCCACCGGTTTCAAGGTTATGGGTCCGAGGATCCGCAGGCTTTGCTCGTCATTGTCGCGAAGACGCTCTGGTGGATTCACCTGGCATGGGCTGTCATCGGTTTCATCAGGCTGTATCTGGTGCTGGAAGGCAGCCCCCGAGAGGCTCGCCTGCTGCAGGATCTCGTCATCGGCGTCGTCTATATCGGCATGGCCCTGTCGGTTCTGGCCTTCGTCTTCGGCGTGCCAATCGGGACCCTCGTTGCGACCTCGGGCGTAGTCGCTATCATTCTTGGCCTTGCTCTCCAGAACACGCTCGCCGACGTTTTCTCCGGCATCGCGCTGACACTCGGCCGGCCTTATGTCATCGGCGACTGGATTCTTTTGAGCGATGGCACGGAAGGGCGCGTCGTCGAGAGCAACTGGCGCGCGACGCATATCCTAACCAGCGCCAACAATATCGTCGTTCTGCCGAACAGTTTTCTCGCCAAGCTCGGCCTGACGAATGTCAGCCGGCCGGACGAGAGCCATCTCCTTGTCCTCACCATCCGCATCGCCCCGACACGGATGCCGGCATCGGTCCGCCAAGTCATGTTATCGGCGCTGACGAGCTGCAATTCGATCGTGCGCGACCCGCCGCCGGTCGTCGCACTAAAGGGGCTGGACGCCACCGCGCTCGAAGTCGAGCTGCAGTTCCGGGTGACGAGCCCGAGCCGGCGTGTCCAGGCGCGAAACGAGGTGCTCGATCTCGTCTATCGCCACTGCAAATCGGCCGGCCTGCTTCTCGCCGTTCCGGCGGCGGCCTCGGTGCTGACGGGCGATCTGCCGACCGAAGAGAGCGCTCGACCGCCGCGGGTGACGCCGCTCGAACTCATCGAGGCCATTCCGATCTTTGCGACGCTGACGGCAGATGAAAAGCAGAAGCTTGCCGAGACCACTGCCGCGCGTGAATTCCGCAAGGGCGACGTGATTGTGCGGGAGGGGGAAATGCTGCCGTCGCTAATGATGGTGCGGGCCGGCATTATTGCAGCGCGGCACGGCGATGGGGAACGCGGGCGGCTCGCACCAGGTGATTTTTTCGGTGAGACCGGGCTGCTCGCGGGCATGCAGGAAGTCTGCACGCTCGCGGCTCTGACCCCGGTGACGGTCTATGAAATCGATCAACAGGCATTCGCTCCGTTGCTGAACCAGCGTCCGGCGCTGGCGGAAGAAATCGCCGAAGAGCTCGCCAGCCGCGCGGAGCGCTTTCGCGACGCAGCACTCCCCCCGGAACCCGCCCACAGCGCGCACGCCATTCTGAAAACCATCAGGACAATCTTCAGGGGCTAGCACGATAATAAGACGCGCGGCCCTGTAATCAGCCGGCGCGCTTGAGCACCCATTCGAAGGTACTCTGCCAAAGCTCGGCCGGCACTTCCTCGGACAAGGTGCCGACCAGATCGGAAAGCCGGACGCGCCGCAGCGTATTGCGCCATGCCTCGTCGGCTTCCCACATGACGCGGGCGACTGCGCAGGGCTTGCTGTCGCAATAGCCTGCCGGACGGCAAGGATTGTTGTCGCGGATGTTCGTGCAGGTGAAGCTGCGCGCCTTGCCCTCGACCGCTTCGACGATGTCGAGAAAATTGATCTCGGAGGACGGTTTGGCAAGCCGGTAACCGCCGCTCGGGCCGAGCGTGGTATCGACCAGCGATGCCTGCGAAAGGCTCTGCAGCGCCTTGGAGAGATATTCCTTCGGCAGGCCATGAAGCTCGGCGAGCGCCTTGGTGGAGAGATACCTGCCCTCGGGCAGGCCCGCGAGAATGGCGCAACAGTGGAGCGCCCACTCGACCTGGCTTTTCAGGATCATTCAGCAACTCGCGTGATGGCTGATTCTGCGAATAGGAATTAAGGATACATCATATCCGCAAATTGAAATGATGTAAACGACCCGTAAAAGCAGCGTGTTGCGTGAGTTGAAATTTCTTTACATTCGTGCCGGCGGCACAATCCCTCACAGCGAATGATCACCCGCCCAAGATAAAACTTTGCCTGCATGCGGAATAATACCGCCTCGTCTCGTGTCTCATGTCAGGTACCGCAAAATTGCGTGCCCAACCTGAGGAGAGACATCATGAAATCCGTGAAATTCCTGTCCGTCGTGGCCGCAGCAGCCCTCGCAGCGACCGCTGCTTTCGCAGCCGCTCCCGTCAAGGAAGTCGAATCCGCCAAGGGCAAGGTTCTTGCCGGCGACAACGGCATGACCCTCTACACCTTCAAGAAGGACGCCAAGGGCGTTTCCAACTGCAATGACGATTGCGCCAAAAACTGGCCGCCGCTGATGGCCGCTTCCGATGCCAAGGCCGATGGTGCATATTCGATCATCGACCGCAAGGATGGCAAGAAGCAATGGGCCAAGGACGGCATGCCGCTGTATTACTGGGTCAAGGACAAGAAGGCGGGCGACATTACTGGCGATGGAGTCGGCGGCAACTGGGAGCTTGCCAAGCCTTGATCGCCTTGCTCATCAGAAAGCGGCTGGCGTGAAAACACCCGCACCTGAAAGTTTCGAGGGCCAGATCCTGGCCCTCCTTCCCTCGCTCAGGCGCTATTCGCGCAGCCTGACGCGCTCGGATGCCGATGGCGAGGATCTGCTCCAGGACTGTGTCGAAAAGGTGCTGGCGCGCCGTGGCCAATGGCGCGGCCTCAACCTGCGCGGCTGGGTCCTGACCATTATGACCAATCTCTACCGCAACGGCCGGCGCGGCAAGGCGCGCGACGGCCTGGTCGAGCTTGACGCCGCCGGGGACATGGCCGCTCCCGAACCGCCGGCCGATCCGCTGGAGCGTGCGCGGCTCGATAACGCGCTGAACAGCCTTTCGGAGGAGCACCGAGCCGTGCTGATGCTCGTCGTCATCGAAGGATACACGTACAGCGAGGTCGCCGCTTCCCTCGACATTCCCATCGGCACCGTCATGTCCCGGCTGTCGCGCGCCCGCCTGCGCGTCGCCGAGAGGCTGAAGGCCGATAACGTCATTACGCTTCGGAGACCGAAATGAACGAAACCAATCCGATCGTCACCGAAGCCGACCTCCACGCCTTTGCCGACGGTCAGCTGCCCGAAATGGCACGCGCTCGCATCGAGGCTTATCTTGCCGACAATCCCGACGAAGCGGCGCTGGTGGCCGAATGGCAGGCGCAGAACACGGGCATCCGATCGCTGTTTGCCGGTTACGAGAAGGCAAAGGACACCGACCCACTGCTCGTCGCCCCCACACGTGCCGTCTCCTCTACGCCGAAACGCTGGGCGATTGCCGCCGCGGCCCTCGTCGTCTTTGCGCTCGGCACCGTCAGTGGCCATTATGGCCCGGCACTGCTGGAAAGGCCGGCGTTGCAGCTTACCGGTTCAGAAACCTTGCCGAAACAGGCCGAGACCGCATTCATGGTCTACGCCGCCGAGGTTCGCCACCCGGTCGAGGTCTTCGCCGACGAGGAGGCCCATCTCGCCACCTGGCTCGGCAAGCGCCTCGCCATCCAGAACCTGAAGATCCCGAACCTGCAATCGCTCGGCTTTAAGCTGGTTGGCGGCCGCCTGCTGCCGGTCGATGACAGGCCGGGCGCCATGTTCATGTATGAGAACCAGGCGGGCGAACGCCTGACCGTCATTGTCGGCCGCAACACGGAAAACCGCACGACGAGCTTTCGCTTCGCCTCCTCGGGCAATCTCGAAACCTTCTACTGGATCGACGGCGAACTCGGCTATGCCGTCACCGGCGAAATCTCGCGTGAAACCCTGCGGGGTGTGGCCGAGGAATGCTACAGACAGTTTCCGTCCTAGAGCAACGCCAGGAAAAGTGCGAAGCGGTTTTCCGTCCGGAATTGCGTAAAACAAAAGACTAGAGCGGTTCTGCGCTTCCGTTGAACCGCTCCACAGATCAGCGCAGCGGATCGTTGGCAAGTTCGATCGGCTGCCCGTGTGGCGTGGCTTCGGCGGCCCGCTGCCAGCTCTGCTGCAGGTCGAGGATGACGGATGCATCCGCTACGCCGCGGCTGACAAGCAGTTCGGAAAGAGCCGCCACCCAGCAGTCGAAATAATCGCTGCCATCCCTAGCGCGGCCGGGCTTATGCAACTCCTTGGACAGGGCCTCGGCCCATTCGCTCCACGCGAACAGCCCCTTCTCATGCAGATGCACCGTCATGGCGAACGCGTCCGCCGTCCAAGGCTCGGGAAAAACCGGATCACCTTCGGGCGACTTCGGCAACCCAAGCGATTGCGCCAGCTGAGACGGCGTCTCACAAACGCTCAAGATAGCTCTCCCACGCATCGATGGAGACCGTTAGCGACGGATCCGCTCCCTCGCCCCAGATCTCACCGCCGCCGAAGACGACGGTATAGAGCCATTGCGGATTTTCGCCTCGGCCATGCGCATTGTCGTCGGGAAAGACGAAAGCCCCTTGCACCGCCTCGACGACACCCGTCTTGGCGCGCGCATATCGCGGCAGCCGCGTATGGGTGGCCAGATTGAAATTCTTCGTCCTCACCGCCTCGCCCACAGCAAAGAGCGGTGCGGTTTCGACAGGACGATCGCAAGGCCCGCCTTTCGCCAGCGCGCCCGGCACCATCTCCGCCTTCAGCACCCGTTTCGGCGCGGCGCCCTCCTGCAGCTTGCGGCCGGACAACAGCTCCTCGCGCGTCGCAAAACCGTGCCGCGCGAGCAACGTCTCGACGCCGCGGATCCAGATCTCGTAATAGCTGGCGGCGAGATAATCGGCCGGCGGAATGTTTTCGCGTGCATGCCGGCTTTCATCGATCGTCCATGCGCCGAAAGCGCCGCAGGAAAGCGTGATGCCGAGTGCCCGCTTTTCCCATTCGGCATGGAAATAAGGTTCGTTTTTCTCAGGCGCGACAGGCCCGAAGCCCATCTGCCCGCCGAGATCGTGCGGTCCGTTCATGGAAGAGCCTCCGGGCTGCCGGCAGCTGAAATCTTCGCGCTGCCTGCGATTGCCGTGCCGATCATCGCATCGCGGCTGACGAGGCCGGCAAGTGCTGCCTCGTTCATTCCGTCCGTGCCGTCCGGCCGCTCGGGAATAACGAGATAACGCAGTTCCGCCGTCGAATCCCAGACGCGGATCTTCTTTTCCTCGGGCAGCGTCAGCCCAAATTCGGCAAGCACGCCGCGCGGATCGATGACGGCGCGCGAGCGATAGGCCGGCGCCTTGTACCACACCGGCGGCAGCCCGAGCACCGACCAGGGATAACAGGAGCAGAGCGTGCAGACGATGAGATTATGGGTCTCTGCCGTGTTGAAGACGGCGCGCATGTGCTCGCCCTGCCGGCCGGTGTAACCGAGGCTCGCAATCGCCGCCGTCGCATCGCGCTTCAGCCACTCGGCGAAATCGGCATCGCTCCAGGCCTTGGCGACGACATGCGCCCCATTCCTCGGCCCCACCTTCGTCTCATAAGTCTCGACGATCGCATCGATCGCCGCCGGATCGATCAGCCCCTTCTCCGTCAGCAGCGTTTCCAGGGCTTTGACGCGGGCCTGCATGTCGGAGTAGTGGTTGTCGTGGGCATGATCGTGGTGGTCGTGGTCGTGATCGTCGTTCAAGGCAATGTCCTCCAAACGGCAATCGGCCGTCCTGTTTCCTCAATGCGCGCGGACTCGCTCCTCCTCTTCTCCCCAGCGGGGAGAAGGTGTCCCGAAGGGTCGGATGGGGGGCCGCACGGCATGCCCGTCATTGTTGCCCTTTGCTTGCGCTCCGTGCATTCGCGGCAGTGCCGCTCACCCCCTCATCTGCCTGCCGGCATCTTCTCCCCGCTGGGGAGAAGGGGAATCGTGGGCAACGTCTCGCCATCCAGTATCCTCCGCTTCCTCCTTCTACCACACACCACAAGCCCGCCAAGCCCTCCTATCCCACTCAAACTTTTCCGCTAATCTCCCGCCATGAACATTCTGATTCTCGGTGCAACCGGCTTCATAGGCTCCGTCGTCGCGGCCCGGCTCGTCGCTGATGGGCATGCCGTGACCGGGCTCGGCCGCAACCCCATGCGTGCCCGCCCAAAGCAGCCGGCGATCGACTGGCGCCGGGCCGATCTCTCACATATGACGAAAGCGGACGACTGGGACGAGATCCTCAACGGCCAGCATGCCGTCGTCAATTGCGCCGGCGCCCTGCAGGACGGCCTCTCGGACAATCTGGCGGCCACGCAAGCCGAAGCTATGCTGGCGCTCTATGCCGCAGCCAAACGCGGGTCGCAGCCGCTAATCGTGCAGATATCGGCGAGGACGGCCGGCGCGGCGGGCGACCTGCCCTTCCTCGCCACCAAGCGCCGGGCCGACGAGGCGCTGGCGGCAAGCGGCCTGCCTTGCCTCATCCTGCGCCCTGCCCTCGTTCTCGGCCGCAATGCCCATGGCGGTTCGTCGCTGCTCAGGGCGCTTGCCGCCCTCCCCCTGGCGCTGCCGCTCGTCCATGCCGAAAGCCCGGTCGAAACGTTGTCGGTGGACGATGTGGCGGAAGCCGTGTCGCGGGCGGTTGCAGTCGGCCTCTGCGGTGATATCAATCTCGCAGCCGACGAGATCCTTACGCTTGCCGATCTCGTCAGCCTTCACCGGCAATGGCTGGGCCTCCCGCCCGCCCGCGTCTTTTCCCTTGCGCCGTGGCTTGCAAAGCCCGTCATGTGGCTTGCCGATGTCGCAGGGCTGCTCGGCTGGCGCTCGCCGCTGCGCTCGACGGCGATGACAGTCATGTCGGAGGGCATACGAAGCGTAAAGGGAGAAAGCGGCCTCGTCGCGACATCCGCTGCGGCAACCCTATCAGCCAATCCATCCGGCGTGCAGGATCTCTGGTTTGCCCGGCTCTACCTGCTGAAACCACTCGTCATATCGGGGCTCTCCGCCTTCTGGCTGCTCTCCGGCCTGATCCCGCTGCTGGCGTTGCAGAAGACATCCGCCCATTTCCTGCCGTTCATGCCGGAGTCCACGGCCACGGCGCTGACGCTTGCGACCTGCCTCATCGACGTGGCGCTGGGCGCTGCCGTGCTTGTCCGTCCGCTCGCCAAACGCGCTCTTCTCGGCATGCTCGCCGTCTCTTTCGCCTATCTCGCCGGCGCCAGCCTGCTCGAACCGACGCTCTGGCTCGACCCGCTCGGTCCCCTCGTAAAGGTGCTGCCGTCGATCTTACTGACGCTGACGGCCCTTGCCACCCTGGATGAACGCTGATGCTCGAGGAGTGGCTGCTGCTTGCCCACGTCATCGGCGCGACCGTGCTCTTCGGCACCGGCGCCGGCATCGCCTTCTTCATGGTGATGGCGCATCGCACGCGTAATCCCGTCCTAGTCGCCCATGTCGCCGGAACCGTCGTCATTGCCGATACGATTTTCACCGCAACTGCCGCCATTTTCCAGCCCGTAACCGGATATCTGCTGGCGCGGGCAATCGGCTGGGAGTTGTCGGAAGGCTGGATCGCGCTGTCGCTGCTGCTTTATATCGTCACCGGCCTGTTCTGGCTGCCGGTCGTCTGGATCCAGATCCGGCTGCGCGATCTCGCCCGTGTCGCAGCAAAGTCCGGAAGCGCATTGCCGCCGGCCTATTTCAGCCTCTACCGCATCTGGTTCGCCTGCGGCTTTCCGGCCTTCTTTGCCGTCATCGGCATTTTGTGGCTGATGCTGACGAAACCGTCGATCACCCTATTTTAACATCGGCCAGAGGCTCGCCACAAGAAGTACAGCCATGCTGATATTGAACCATTTCAGCCGCACCGGATCGGAAAGCCATTCCCTGAGCGCCGAGCCGAAGCCTGCCCAGGTCGAAACGCTCGGCACATTGACCGCCGCAAAGGCGAGGCCGACGAGAAGCACGCTGCCGAGATAGAGCTCGGGATTGGTATAGGTCGCCATCGCGGTGACCGCCATCACCCAGGCTTTCGGATTGACCCACTGAAAGGCCGCCGCCGAAAAGAAAGACATCGGCCTGACAGCGCTCTTGCCTTCACTGATCGATCGCGATGAGGCGATCTTCCAGGCGATCCAGACGAGATAGGCGCCGCCGGCAAATTTCAACGCCGAATAGACGACAGGAACGGTATGCAGCAAGGCGCCGAGCCCGAGGCCGACGCCGATCAGCAGCGAGAAGAAGCCGACACCGATGCCGAACATATGCGGTATCGTTCTGCGGAAGCCGAAATTCACGCCCGATGCGAAGAGCATCATATTGTTCGGCCCCGGCGTGATCGACGTCGTGAAGGCAAAGAGTACAAGGGCGAGAAACGTATCCAGCGGCATGCGACCTCCCGGGGCCGGCTTTCCCGCAGGCCGTTTATTTAGGTCAGCATAACTGCCCTAAATCGGCGATGCCATTACATCATTGTCATGGTGACAGGATTACTTGAAAGATGGCGGCGCGGCCCAATCTCTTTCCCAGGAAAAGACCCATGCAGGACGACCCAATTCCCTTCGTCAGATTTCCGAACGGCGCGGAAGTGCCGGCGCTCGGCCAGGGAACCTGGGCGATGGGCGAGGATGCCGGCCATGCCAGGGCCGAGATCGAAAGCCTCAAGGCCGGCATCGATCTGGGGATGACACTGATCGACACCGCCGAAATGTATGGCGACGGCGGCGCCGAGGAGATCGTCGCTCAGGCGATCAAGGGACGGCGCGACGAGGTTTTCATCGTCAGCAAGGTCTATCCCTGGAATGCCAGCCTGAAAGGCACAATCGAAGCCTGCGAGCACAGCCTGGAGCGGCTCGGCACCGACCGCATCGATCTTTATCTCCTGCACTGGCGCGGGAGCCATCCGCTGGCCGAGACCGTCGCGGCCTTCGGAATGCTGAAGGCCGCCGGAAAGATCGGCGCCTGGGGCGTCTCCAACTTCGACACCGGCGACATGGAGGAACTGCTAGCCGTGCCCGACGGTGCCAATGTCGCCGCCAATCAGGTGCTCTACAACCTCTCCCGCCGCGGCATCGAATTCGACCTCCTGCCCTGGTGCCAGAACCGCGGCATTCCGGTCATGGCCTATTCGCCGATCGAGCAGGGGCACATCCTGCATCATCCCGAGCTGATCCGCATCGCCAAGGCCTATCAGGCAACACCCGCCCAGTTGGCGCTCGCCTTCCTGCTGGAACGCGACGGCGTCATCGTCATCCCGAAAACGTCGAATGCCGCCCGCGCGGCTGAGAATCGCGACTGCGTCTCGCTTGAGATCACCGACGTGGATTGGCAGGCGCTCGACGCCGCCTTCCCGCCGCCGGCAAAGAAAAAGCCGCTGGAGATGCTCTGACCTCCAGCGGCTTTCAGCACTGTTGTGGTGCGTGCCCGGCTCACATGCCCTGCGCGCCGCGGTTCATCGCGGCGATGCCGGTGCGGCAGACCTCGATCAGGCCGAGCGGCTTCATGATCGCCACGAACTGGTCGATCTTGGACGACTTGCCGGTGATCTCAAGGATGAAGTGACCGACGGTCGCATCCACCACCTTGGCGTGGAAGGCATCGGCAAGGCGCAGCGTCTCCGCGCGCATCTCGCCCTCGCCGATCACTTTGACCAGCGCCACCTCGCGCTCGATCGGCCGGTCCTGGCCGAGTTCGCGGGCGCGCACAGTCAGATCGACGACGCGGTGCACCGGCACGATACGCTCGAGCTGCGCCTTGATCTGTTCCAGCACGTGCGGTGTGCCGCGTGTGACGATGGTGATGCGGGAAAGATGCGCCTGATGCTCGGTCTCGGAGACCGTCAGGCTCTCGATATTGTAGCCGCGACCGGAAAACAGGCCGATGACCCGGGCAAGAACGCCCGGTTCGTTGTCGACGAGAATGGAAAGCGTATGGCTTTCGATCGCCGCCGTTTCCGGCGAGATGAAGTAAGCGGAGCCCGTGGGCTGTAGGTGTGCGTTCATGGTCTTGAGTTTCCTCTTCCCTGCCGCATAACCCCGAAATCGGAAAGGATTATGCGCAATTAAAAATGTCAGACGAGCGCGCGGCCCTTGGCGTCGATCGCATTGGCGACCGCTTCGTCGGTGGCTTCATCAGGCAGCAGCATTTCATTATGCGCCTTGCCCGAGGGGATCATCGGGAAGCAGTTGGCGAGATTGGCAACTCGGCAATCGAAGATGACCGGTTTCCTGACCTCGATCATCTCGACAATGGCGTCGTCCAGCTCATCTGGCTTTTCGCAGCGCAGGCCGACGGCGCCGTAGGCTTCCGCCAGCTTGACGAAATCGGGCATCGCCTCCGTATAGGAGTTCGACAGCCGGTTGCCGTGCAACAACTGCTGCCACTGGCGCACCATGCCCATATACTGGTTGTTCATGATGAAGATCTTGATCGGTGCATCGTGCTGGATCGCCGCCGACATTTCCTGGATGCACATCTGGATCGAGGCATCGCCGGCAATGTCGATGACGAGGCTGTCGGGATGGGCGATCTGCACGCCGAGCGCGGCCGGCAGGCCGTAGCCCATCGTACCGAGGCCGCCCGAAGTCATCCAGCGGTTAGGCTGCTCGAAGCCGAAGAACTGCGCCGCCCACATCTGATGCTGACCGACTTCCGTGGTGATGTAGGTATCGCGGTCCTTGGTATGCGCATAGAGCCGCTCCAGCGCATATTGCGGCATGATGACATCGTTGCTCCTTGTGTAGGCGAAGGAGTTGCGCGCCCGCCAGCGGGCGATATCGGTCCACCAGTCTTCGAGACGGTTCTTCTCCGGCTTCTTCGGCAGCGCCCGCCACAAGCGGACCATATCTTCGAGGACATGACCGACATCACCGCGGATGCCGATATCGACCCGGACATTCTTGTTGATCGAAGAGGGATCGACATCGATATGGATCTTCTTCGAGTTCGGCGAAAAGGCGTTGAGGCGGCCAGTGATGCGGTCGTCGAAGCGAGCGCCGATGCAGACCATGACGTCGCAGTCGTGCATCGCCATGTTGGCCTCGTAGGAGCCGTGCATGCCGAGCATCTTCAGCCAGTTTTTGCCCGAAGCCGGATAGGCGCCGAGGCCCATCAGCGTCGAGGTGATCGGGAAATCGGTGAGCTCGACCAGTTCGCGCAGCAGCTTGGAAGCCTCGGGGCCGGAATTGATGACGCCGCCGCCGGAATAGATGATCGGACGACGCGCTGTCGCCATCAGCTCGATCGCCGCATGGATCTGGTTGAGGTCGCCCTGGATCTTCGGCTGATAGCTCTTCTGGATCGCGTAATCGGCGGGCGGCGTGTAGGTGCCGGTGGCAAACTGCACGTCTTTCGGAATATCGACGACGACCGGACCCGGACGGCCGGACTGGGCGATGCGGAAGGCCTCGTGAATAACAGCAGCGAGCTGGTTGACGTCCTTGACCAGCCAGTTGTGCTTGGTGCAGGGCCTGGTGATGCCGACCGTGTCGCATTCTTGGAAGGCGTCGGAGCCGATCAGCGGCGTCGGAACCTGACCGGTCAGGCAGACGAGCGGGATCGAATCCATCAGCGCGTCCTGCAGCGGCGTGACTGCATTGGTGGCGCCTGGACCCGAGGTGACCAGCATGACGCCGACCTTGCCGGTGGAGCGGGCATAACCCTCGGCCGCATGACCTGCCCCCTGCTCGTGGCGGACGAGGATGTGCTTGACCTCTTCCTGCTGGAAGATCTCGTCATAGATCGGCAGGACCGCGCCGCCGGGATAGCCGAAGATATGTTCGACGCCGTTGTCCTTCAGCGCCTTGAGAACGATCTCCGCTCCCGTCATCCGATTGCCTGCCGCCTGATTGTCCGTGCTCATCTGTCTGTTCCGTTTATGCTGGGATTTGCGTTTGTGGCCGGAAGCCCGAATTTCGGGCATAAAAAAAGGCCCCGGAGGAGCCTGTCATCTAGCGCATGGGTGGCTACCGCCGGATGGTTACACCATCCTGCCCATGCGCTTTCCCACCACGATAAGAGCCGTTGCGATTTTCATGGTCGGAAGTGATAGACAGAAAATTTCGCAGCGTCAACGCATGCCGCAATAAAAATCCATGCGCGCTCCTTTACCCTCTAAAAACCATGGTTTGAAGGATTTGTTAAAGGATGGACTTTATTATCAAGCCCCATTGCAGGGAGTAGCCCTTTGCTCAACAACGACTTGCGCGTGTCTGGCAAGGCAGGCGAGCACGATCGACGCGACGGCCATGCGCCGGGAAATCGCTTTCTCGGCCGCGTCGTTGCCTGCAGCGGCTCGCGGGCGACGATTGCCGCCGTCGCCGAAGAAGGCGGCACCGATCTGACCGAACTCTGGTCCGTCGGGCGGCTGATTTCGATCAGCGTCGGCCGCAACCGCGTCGTTGCCCTCGTCTATCAGATGAACACCGGCAGCCATGCCTGGGGCGAAGGCGAGGACAACAATTTCAAGATCGAAACCGAACTGCTCGGCGAAGTCCGTGTCGATGAGGACGGCCGCGAGGAATTCTCGACCGGCATTTCGCGTTATCCCTATCTCGGCGCTATCGCCCACCGTATCCGCGCCGCCGATTTGATGCGCATCTATGATGCCGGAGAAGGCACGACCGCCGTCATCGGCAAGCTGACCCAGGACGAAAGCATTGATGCGGCGATCCACATCCCATCGATGCTCTCCAAGCATTTCGCCGTTGTCGGCTCCACCGGCGTCGGCAAGTCGACCGCCGTGTCGCTGCTGCTGCATAAGGCGATCGCGGCGGATCCGAAACTGCGTGTTCTGATCCTCGATCCGCATAACGAATTCGCCGCCGCCTTTCCCAAGCACGCCGTCACAATCGATACCGATACGCTCGACCTGCCCTTCTGGCTGATGCGGCTGGAAGAATTTGCCGAAGTCGTCTTTCGCGGCCGCCCGCCGGTGCCGGAAGAGCTCGACATGCTGCGCGATATCCTGCCCGAGGCCAAGCGCGCCTTCCGCGGCAGCGACAACTCGTTGGTACGCCGCACGACGGAAAAGAGCTCGATCACCGCCGATACGCCGGTTCCCTACCGCATGGCCGACCTGCTGGCGCTGATCGACGAGCGCATCGGCCGCCTGGAAGGTCGCACCGAAAAGCCCTCCCTGCGTTCGCTGAAGATGCGCCTGATCGCTGCGATCAACGATCCGCGTTATCACTTCATGTTCTCCAACAACACGATCAGCGACACGATCACCGAGACCATTGCGCAGATCTTCCGCATTCCTGGCGAAAACCGGCCGATCTGTACCTTCCAGCTGGCCGGCATTCCCTCCGAGGTGGTCAATTCCGTCGCCTCAGTGCTCTGCCGCATGGCCTTCGAGGTGGCGCTCTGGAGCGACGGCGCCATCCACATGCTCGTCGTCTGCGAGGAAGCCCACCGTTACATCCCTTCCGATCCGACGCTCGGCTTCGTGCCAACGCGCCAGGCGATCGCCCGCATCGCCAAGGAAGGCCGCAAATATGGCGTCTCGCTGGGGATCATCACGCAGCGGCCGGGCGAACTCGATCAGACGATCCTGTCGCAGTGCTCGACGCTCTTTGCCATGCGCCTCGCCAACGACCGCGACCAGGAAATCATCCGCTCGGCGATCCCGAATTCGTCGATCTCGACGACGAGCTTCATCTCTTCGATCGGCAACGGCGAGGCGATTGCTTTCGGCGAGGCGATCAGCGTGCCGATGCGCATGCGCTTTTCCCGCGTCGACGAAAAACTGTTACCGAAGGCTGCCAGCGCCAACAGCAAGCACAGCGAGGAAGATCCGGATACGGTCGATCTGCGCAAGATCGTCACCCGCATGCGCGCAGTCACCGTTGGACCCGACATTTCGAATTTCCAACAGAGCTATGCGGCCTCAGCGGCAGCCCTCGACGAGGTTGATGCGGCCGACGAGGAAATCGACGCAAAGCCGAATACTCCGCCTGCCCCCTCGTCCGCGCCGCTCGAATCCTACCGGCGCGAACTGCTGCCGCAGACCCCACGGCTCGACCCCGCCGCGCCGCCGGCGACCGATCCCCGGCTGGACGCGCTCCGCCGCGAGATGCGCCGCGAGGAACCGGTCTTTCCGCGGCCGGCGCCTCCGGCCGATCAGCCCGCGGTCACCCGCCGGGAGCCTGGCCCGTCGCTGCGCGAAAGCATTCTGAAAAAGCCGCTGAGCAGCCTTTACAACAAGGATTGATGCTCCAAAGCCGTGAGCGGCTCGGTAACGTCGAGCACACGCTGCCGCTCCGTCGGAGCGAGCGGCAAGAGCGGCCGCGGCAGCTCTGATTGGGCCGACAAAACATGCTCGACCAGCGTATAGACCACACGGATGCTTCCGAATTCCTTGAACATCTTCCAAAGCGGCTCAAGCAGCCCATCGAGCCTGCGCGCCTCATTGCGGTCGCCTGCCATCGCAGCCTTGGTCAGGGCAAGGGCCGTGCGAGGCAGCAAGCCGCCGACGACGCTGTACCAGGCATCGGCGCCTGAGAGCAGCGCTTCGGCCCCGCCCCAATCGCCGCTATAGCCGATCGCAAGATCGGTCTTCCCGCGCAATGCCGCAAGTTCCCCCCGCACATCGCCGTCGGCCGGCAGAGGCATCTTCACCGCCCGGATCGCCTCGATGTCGGAAAGGCGCTGCAGAAGCTCACGGCTGAAGGTGAAGTGGGTGGTGCCAGGATTATTGTAGATGCAGAGCGGCAGCGGCGCCGCTTTGGTGACCGCGAGGAAGTGCTGGTAGGCTTCTTCCTGGGTCAGCGGCGTATAGGATACGGGCGCCAGCAGAAGCGCATCCGCGCCGGCCGCCTCGGCATTCCTGGCCAGATCCTGGGCGTGGTCCGTCCGGAGAGCCCCGACCCCGACGACGATGGGAACACGTCCTTTAACGCATTCGACCGCCGCCTTGACGGCACGCAGCCGCTCCTCGCGCGTGAGGTAGGCATAGATGCCGGTGCTGCCGAGAAGGCCGATGGAGGTGACGCCGGCGTCACACAGAGGCTCGAGAAGGCGGCAGAGGGCTTCCGTGTCCACCCGGCCATTGATGTCGGCGGGCGTTAGCGGAAAGGCCGAAAGGCCATGAAACGGAGACACTGAAGACATGATGCGATCCTGAAAAAGCGGTCAGTGGGAGAACAGCAGGCGCGATCCGGCACCCGCAAAGAACACGGCGAGGCTTCCCTCGATCCAGCGGCGCGCCCGCGCATAGCCGCGCACCATCGGCGCCGTCGAGAACAGCAGCGCATAACCGGAAAATATCGCGATCCCGAGAAGCACGCAGCCGCCGAACGCGGTGACGGCCATCTCGGGCGAAGCGCCAGGCTTGAGGCCGAGCGACATGATCGCCACCCAGGCCAGAACCGCCTTCGGGTTTCCGAGATGCATCAGAATACCGCGGCGATACAGTGCTCCGAGTTGCGCGGCGGGCCGGACGACCACGCTTGCCGATCTATCCGGGGCAGCCGCCGAGCGAGCCGCCCTCCAGGCGAGCCAAAGGAGGTAAAGCCCACCTATGACCTTGAGGATGAGCAGAGCATGAGCATAGCGGACAAGGAGCGTCGAAATGCCCGTGACCGCGATCAGTCCCCAGCACGTGGACATCGTAATGACCCCGGCGGCAAGCGCCAAAGCCGGTCGCCGCCCTTGGCTCATCGCCACGTTCATGATCGCCATATTGCTGGGGCCGGGACTGCCGGCCGCGATGACATAGGCGATATAGACGACGAGGAGATCCTGCATTTCCATTTTCCGGAAGCATCCAATTCGCTTCCTTCTCCACGAAAATTGGTCCATCTTGAAGCGCCATTTTCAAAAATATTTCATGGACCACTTTACAATGCCCAAACGGCGCAGCACCATCGAAATCCCGTCGCTCAACGCGATCGACCGAACGGTCAATGTCGGCCGCCACCTGGCCCAAGCTCTGCGGAGCGCAATCTCGCGCGGCGAACTGAGGCCCGGTGAGCGCCTCCCTTCGACGCGTTCCCTCGCGGTTTCCTTGAAGATCGCCCGCGGCACCGTCGTCGACGTATTCGATCAGCTGACCGCTGAGGGCTATCTCGAAGCGAAGATCGGCGCCGGAACCCGGGTCGCCGCCGCTCTGACAGATACGACAACAACACCCCTGCCCGCACCGGCGATGCCGTCGGGAGCGGATGCCATCGACCTGCCTTCCCCGGCGGTGCGGCTCATCGCCATAGCCCGCGCGCTCACCCCTCACCCGCCCATTCCCTTTGCCATCGCCGTCCCTGCTGCCGGCATCGCGCCCGACGACAACTGGCGCCGCCTCGGCAATCGCGTACGCACGTCGAAACAGGCAGCTCCCGCGAGCTATCAAGATCCGATGGGCCTGTTCGAGCTGCGGGTCGCCATTGCCGAACACGTCCGACGCGCGCGGGCCGTTCGCTGCGAGCCGGAACAGGTCATCATCACGTCGGGCACCCAGCAAGGCCTCTATATGGCGGGCCGGGTCCTGCTGTCGCGCGACGATCCGGTCTGGGCCGAGGACCCGGCCTATCCGGGGCTGACGGCGGTGCTCGACGATCTCGGCGTCAAGACGCACCGCATCCCGGTCGACGCACAGGGAATGAACGTCGAACGCGGCTTCGAACTCTGCCCGCAAGCGCGCGCCGCCTTCGTCACCCCCTCACATCAATATCCGGTCGGCATGCCGCTCAGCATGGCGCGGCGCAATGCCTTGATTGCCTGGGCCGATCGGAACCGCGCCTGGATCGTCGAGGACGATTATGACAGCGAGCTGCGTTATGCCGGACATCCGTTCCCCTCGATGCAGGGCTTGCGTCCCTCCCGCGTCGTCTATCTCGGCACCTTCAGCAAGGTGCTCTTTCCATCACTGCGCCTCGGCTACGTCATCGCACCTCCTCCGCTCGCAGAAGCCTTTGCCGGCGCCCGCGCCATTCTCGACCGGCACGCGCCGACCGCAGAACAGCACGTTCTGGCCGCCTACATGAGGGAAGGTTATTTTGAAGCGCATATCCGCCGCATTCGCGGCCTCTATGCCGAACGCCGCGCAGTCCTGCTCGCAACGCTCGAGCGGGCCTTGCCGGACGGCTGCCGCATTCAGCCGAGTGATCAGGGAATGCACATTCTTCTATGGCTGCCCGAGGGGACCGACGACGTAAAGCTCGCAGCCCGTGCCCTGTCGGCCGGCCTCGCGGTGCGCGCGATCTCCCCGATGTATGCCGCGCAGGCGGCGCCCCCCGGCCTGATGCTGGGCTTCGGCGGATTTCTGCCGGAGCAATTGCAGGCGGCGGTTGGCAAACTCGTCAAATTGCTGGAGCTGCAGATCTTCGGAGTGGAAGGCTAACGCTGAGCCTAAGCCGTCAGCCGTTCCCAGCTGTCGTCCATCTGGTTGCGGAACCATGTCATTTGCCGCTTGGCATATTGCCGCGTCGCCGCAGCACCCTTCTCCAGCACCTCGTCACGGCTCATCCCGCCGTTGAGCATCGCCGCGATCTGCGAGACTCCGATCGCCTTCATCACAGGCGCCTCGGCCGGCAGGTCGAGCGCAAGCAGTGCCCTCACTTCCTCTTCCGCGCCTTGGTCCAGCATCTTTTCGAAACGCCCGTTGATGCGCTGATGCAGCACCGCTCGGTCCGGCAGCACGACGATCTTGCAGGCCTGGGCGGCGTCGATCACCACCGGTCCCGAACGGCCCTGGAAATCGGCGATCGACCGTCCCGTCGCCTTGAACACTTCAAGCGCCCGGACGATGCGCTGCCCGTCCTGGCGGTTGAAACTGGCCGCCATGGCGGGATCAGCCTCGGCGAGCTCGGCATGAAGTCCTTCCGGCCCCTCCTCCAGCAGCCGCGCCCGCAACTTCTCCCGTAACGCCTCCGGTATCTCGGGCATATCGGAGAGCCCACCGGTCAGCGCCTTGAAATAAAGCCCGGTACCGCCGACGAAGACCGGCAGCCGGCCGGCGGCCTTGAGCGCCGGCAGCAGCGCCGAGACATCGCGCAGCCAGGTGCCGGTGGAATAGCCGGCGCCTGCCGGAACATGGCCGTAGAGATGATGCGGCACACCCTGCATTTCCTCTTTCGACGGGCGCGCGGTCAGCACCCGCAGCGTGTCGTAGACCTGCATGCTGTCGGCGTTGACGACCGCGCCGTCATGGCGCTTTGCCAGTTCGACGGCGAGCGCGGACTTGCCGCTGGCGGTCGGCCCGGTTATCAGGATCGCGTTCACTGTGCTCAGAAGGTTTTCCATCATGGCTCTCGTTGCCACGCTTGTTGCCAATCCGTCAAATCCCGTGCTGACACCCAAGATCGCCGAACGGGCGGCCGAAGCGGTGAACGCTTCCGGCCTCTACTGGCTGGCAGACGGCATCGCTTGCGACATCGCACTGCGTGACGGCACGGATGCGCCCGCGGCCGAGGCCGATATTCTTGCCGTCATATCCGGCGCGCCGATCGACCTCGTCATCCAGGAGCAGGAGAGCCGCCGCAAGAAACTGCTGATCGCCGACATGGATTCGACGATGATCGGCCAGGAATGCATCGACGAACTTGCCGCCGAAGTCGGCCTGAAGGAGAAGGTCGCCGCGATCACCGCCCGCGCCATGAACGGCGAGATCGCTTTCGAGCCCGCTTTGCGTGAACGCGTCGCCCTCTTGAAGGGCCTGCCGATATCGGTGGTCGACGAAGTGATCGCCAAGCGCATTACGCTGACGCCGGGCGGGCCGGAACTGATCGCCACCATGAAATCGAAAGGCCATTACACCGCCCTCGTCTCCGGCGGCTTCACCGTCTTCACCAGCCGCATCGCCGCCACCCTCGGCTTCGATGAGAACCGCGCCAACATGCTGCTCGAAGACGGCGGCATCCTCTCCGGCTTCGTCGCCGAACCGATCCTCGGCAAGCAGGCGAAGGTCGATGCGCTGAACGAAATTTCGGCTCAGCTCGGCATTTCGCCTGACGATGCGATCGCCGTCGGCGACGGCGCCAACGACCTCGGCATGCTGCACGTCGCCGGTGCCGGCGTCGCCCTCCACGCCAAGCCTGCCGTCGCCGCCGAGGCGCAGATGCGCATCAACCACGGTGACCTGACGGCGCTGCTCTACATCCAGGGGTATCGGAAGACGGATTTTGTAACGGGTTGAATGTTTAACTCACCATCTCCGAACGGTTGCTAAACCAAACACGGTCACAATCCGACGCGTCGGCATAAAAATTGTCGCGACGCTTACCCCAATCTCCTCATCCCTGTGCTCGTCACAGGGATGCAGCGCGCCCAAGTCCTTGGGCGCGGGACACCCCTTGCCTTCAAGAGCCTCATTCACCGCGCAGACGCGCGATGGCTGGATTCCTGTGACAAGCACAGGAATGACGGAGGAGAGGTTGAGCGAGAACAGAAAATGCGGCCGCTGACCGCGCCTTTCGCCTACTCCATCGGCACCGCCACAAACCGCAGATCGCCATTCGCCGATGCGATCATCAGCTGGGCGTTGCGGCGGCCTTCCTGCTTCAGCGACTTCACCTTGGCGGCGACCGCGTCCGGCGACTTCATGAACTCCTGCGCCACTTCGACGATCACATCGCCGGGCTTCAGCCCTTTTTCGGCCGAGGCGGAGCCGGGCGTCACCTCGGTCACGACGACACCGTCGACGCTCTCGGCAATGCCGAAAGCCTTGCGCGTCTCGGCGCTCAAAAGCGACAGCGACAGGCCAAGCACGTTCTTCGGCGTTGATGCATCCGGTGACACCTGGCCCTGGTGTTGGTCCGGCGTGGGCGCGCCTGGTGTCGGCTGGGCCTGATCGCCGGAATCCGGCTCGTCCATATCGTTGTTCTCGCCGGGATCCGGGGTGATAACGCCGTCATCCTGCGAACCGTCCGGCGCCGCGTCGCCGGATGCTGCCGCCTGATCGCTGTCTTCGAGCCGGCCGAGCTTCACCTTCACGGTCTGCTCCTTGCCGTCGCGCAGCACCACCACGTCGACTTCCTTGCCGACCGAGCTTTCCGCCACGACGCGCGGCAGATCGCGCATTTCGCCGACGGTCTTGCCGTCGAATTTCAAAATAACGTCGCCCGCCTTGATCGAACCGTCGTCGACAGGCCCACCCTTGATGACGCCGGCGACCAGCGCGCCCTTGGCGGTGTCAAGCCCGAGGCTGTCGGCGATATCGTCGGTCACCGGCTGGATGCGCACGCCGAGCCAGCCGCGCCGCGTCTCACCATATTCGCGCAATTGGTCGACGACGCCGGAGGCAAGCTCGGAGGGTACCGAGAAGCCGATGCCGATCGAGCCGCCGCTCGGCGAAATGATCGCCGTGTTGATACCGATCACCTCACCCTTCATGTTGAAGAGCGGCCCGCCGGAATTGCCCTTGTTGATCGCGGCATCCGTTTGGATGAAATTGTCGTAAGGGCCGGCATTGATGTTGCGGCCGCGCCCGGAAATGATGCCGACCGTCACCGAACCGCCGAAGCCGAACGGATTGCCGATCGCCATCACCCAGTCGCCGATGCGCATCGTGCTGGAATCGCCGAATTTCACCGATTTCAGCGGCGCCTTCGGCTCGACTTTCAGCACCGAAAGATCGGTCTTCGTATCCGTGCCGATCAGCTTTGCCTTGAGCTTCGAACCATTGGCGAAATTGATCTCGATATCGTCGGCGCCCTCGATTACATGGTTGTTGGTGACGATATAGCCGGCCGGATCGATGACGAAGCCGGAGCCGAGCGAGCTGACATTGTGGTTCGGGCCATTGTTGCCCTGCTTCTTGTCGAAGAAGTCGTTGAAGAACTCCTGGAACGGCGAGCCGTCGGGCGCACGCGGCGCCGGGCCGACGCCCTCATCGTCCTTGACGTTCTGCGAGGTCGAGATGTTGACCACGGCGTCAAGCAGTCCCTCGGCCAGATCGGCGACCGAAGCCGGACCGTTGTTCGGGGCTGCGGCCTGAATTTGCGGCGCCTGCTGCGGTGCAACCGTTGCGGGCGGCGTGGGTGCAGGAGCAGCCGTTTCCGGGGTAGCCGGAGCGGGTGTAACAACTCCGGGCGCCGTTGTCTGCGGCGCGGTTTGCGCATAGGCGACCCCGTTGATGCCAGCATGCGCAAGAATTGCAGCGCTGGCCATAAGCGCGAGCGTTCGTCTGAAGGGCGAGCGATTCGTGGGGGCCATCAAGCTTCCTCATAAGGGGTAAATGCGCACATTGAGCACCAGCATAAGGCGGAATGATGGAGGGCGAAATCACCTTTTCGCGAAATCCCCGTGCAATATGACGGGCCCTCGCAAAAGCCTGATTATCTCGACCTTTCCACGAAAAAAGGGCCGGCACCCGGGCCGGCCCTTTCAGGATTGTAAGGATGCGAATGGCGTCCCTCGGTATCAGTTCGCCGGCTGGGCGGGTGCCGCCGGAGCAGCCGCGCCGGGAATTGCCGGAGCGGGGTTTGTCGGCGCTTTCAGGGTGCCGGCGGCGTTGTCGAAATAGCGGAAGAATTCCGTATTCGGCGACAACACCAGCGTCGTGTCCTGCGATGAAAGCGCTGAAGAGTAGGCGGCCATCGAGCGATAGAACTCGAAGAAAGCCGGATCCTTGCTGAAAGCGTCGGCGAAGACACGGTTGCGTTCCGCATCGCCCTGACCGCGCAGGATTTCCGCATCGCGTTGGGCGCCCGCGGTGAACTCGACGACCTGGCGATCGGCGACGGCCCGGCGGCGCTGACCTTCTTCATTGCCCTCCGCGCGGATGCGCTCGGCTTCGGCCAGGCGTTCCGAACGCATGGCGTTGTAGGTGTTGGGCGCAACCTCGGGAGAAAGGTCGGTGCGGCGGATGCGAACGTCGTCGATATGCAGACCGAGATTTTCGGCATCCGTGCGCAGGTCGTCTCGGATCTCCAGCATCATCGCGACACGCTCTTCCGAGAGCGCGGCATTGTAGTCGCGCAGGCCGTAGACGCGGCGAAGCGATGAATCGAGCTGCGCCCTCAGCCGCGCTTCCGCAGCCTCGCGGTCACCCGAAACCGTTTCGCGGAAGCGGCGAACATCCGAGATGTTATAGATCACGAAGGCATCGACGTCGAAAGTCTGGCCGTCCTGAACCTGAACGCGGATATTGTCGAGATCGAGCCTCAGCGCCTGCTTTTCCACAAGCTGGACGCGGTCGGCATCCATGAAGCCGAAGGGCAGCTTGAAATAGATGCCGGGTTCGGTCTTGACCGACTGGATCTGGCCGAAGCGGACGACGATCGCCTGCTCGCGGGCATTCACCACGAAAATCGACGAATAGAGGCCGACCAGCACAATGGCGAGGATGAGGAGAATGATGGGAAGTCTGTTCGATGTCATGGTTCAACCTCCCTGCTGCGCCGGCTTGCCGAGCTCATTGAGCGGCAGATAGGGCAGCACGCCCTGCTTCTCGTCGATGATGACCTTCTTCGAGTTCTTCAGCACCTGCTCCATCGTTTCGATGAACAGCCGTTTGCGGGTTACTTCGGGCGCCTTCGAATATTCGTCGTTGATCGCGGTGAAGCGCTGCGCCTCGCCTTCGGCCTCCTTAACGACACGGTTCTTGTAGGCGGCTGCATCTTCACGGATTCGTGCCGCATCGCCTCGCGCCTGACCGAGCTTCTGGTTCGTGTAGCGGTTGGCATCTTCGATCGTGCTGTCGCGGTCTCGGCCGGCACGCTGCACTTCTTCGAAGGCATCGGCGACTTCGCGCGGCGGCGCCACGTTCTGGATCGTCACACCGGTCACGGTCACGCCGGCGCCATACCGGTTCATCGTATCCTGCACGATATTGAGCACATCCACTTCGATCGGCTGGCGATTGCTGCGGAAGGCGTCCTGCGCCGGACGACGCCCGACGATTTCGCGCATGGCGCTGTCGGAAACCTGCTGCAGGGTCTCTGCCGGATTTTCGACGTTGAACAGATAGGCCTTCGGATCGCTGACCGTGTAGAAGACGGCGAACTGCACGTTGATGACGCTCTTGTCGCTCGACAGCATCAGCCCGTTCGACGACGATGCAGAGGTCGCTCCGATATTCAGCTGTTGCACGGTCACCTTGACGGTCTCGACGGATTCCAGCGGCCAGAGATGGAAATGCAGGCCGGGCATCGAAATCTCGTCCTTCGGCTTGCCGAACCGCAGCTCGACGCCGCGTTCGTCCGGCTGCACCACGTAGACGCACTGGATCAGCCAGAAAATGGCGACGACCGCCGCGACGATCACCGCCACGCCGCCGTTGAAACCGCCGGGAACGATGTTGCGCAGCTGGTCCTGGCCGCGCCGGATGATATCTTCCAGATCGGGCGGTCCGCCCTTGCCGCTGCCACCGCCCCGCGGGCGGTTCGGCCCCTGGCCCCATGGTCCCTGATTATTACCGCCGCCGCCCCAAGGGCCGCCGCCGCCATTCTGATTGCTCCAGGGCATCAAAACCTCGTTGTTCGTTAAGTCTTCCACGCATCCGGAACCGTGGGGGCTGACCGGCGGATGCGTTGGGACCGTTATAAGTATCGCCGCATCGGCTTTCAACGCAACGTGAGAAACTTGGTCAATTTAATTGGAAAATAGTTCATTTTCAGGCGTGTCGGCGCTCGTAGACGACGAAGCGCGTGGGGTGACTGTCCTTGTCGCCTGCCGGAACCGCTATAGACTCCCCTGCCCGCCAGATGTCGGGATCGATCGCGGGGAACGAGGCGTCTCCGTCGAGATCGGCTTCGACATGGGTGATGCACATCCGGTCGGCAAGGCCGATCGCCTGCGCATAGATCTGCCCGCCGCCGATGATGCAGATCTCGTCGATGCTCTTTTCGCGCGCCAGCCTTTCGGCCGCCGTCATCGCCTCCGTCAGCGAATGCGCCATGGAAACATCGGGATGGTCTATCGCCGCCTGCCTGGAGATGACGACGTTCGGCCGCCCCGGCAGCGGCTTGCCGATGGAATCATATGTCTTGCGGCCCATCACGACAGGCTTGCCCAATGTCAGCCCCTTGAAGCGCTTGAGATCGCTCGACAGCCGCCAGGGCATGTCGCCGTCGCGCCCGATGATGCCGTTGCGGGCAACGGCGGCAATAATGGTCCTGCGGATATCGGCCATGGAATGTCTCGGATCAGACGGCGATCGGCGCCTTGATGCTGGCATCGGCCTCGTAGCCGATCAGCTCGAAATCGTCGAAGGTAAAGCTGAAGATGTCTTTCACATCGGGATTGATGCGCATGAAGGGAAGCGGCTTCGGCTGGCGCGCCAGCTGCAGCTTCCCCTGGTCGAAATGGTTGTGGTAGAGATGGGCGTCGCCGAGGGTGTGCACGAAATCGCCAGGCTTCAGCCCGGTGACCTCCGCCACCATCATCGTCAAAAGCGCATAGGAGGCGATGTTGAACGGCACGCCGAGGAAGATGTCGGCCGAGCGCTGATAGAGCTGGCAGGAGAGCTTGCCATCGGCCACGTAGAACTGGAACAGGCAATGGCAGGGCGGCAGCGCCATCTGGTCGACCTCGGCCGGATTCCAGGCAGAGACGATATGGCGGCGCGAATTCGGATTGTCGGCGATGCCTTTGACGAGATTGGCGATCTGATCGATATGGCCGCCGTCCGGTGCCGGCCAGGAGCGCCACTGGGCGCCGTAGACCGGCCCGAGATCGCCGTTTTCGTCGGCCCACTCATCCCAGATCGAAACGCCGTTCTCCTTGAGATAGCCGATATTTGTCTCGCCCTTCAGGAACCATAAAAGCTCGTGGATGATCGAGCGCAGATGCAGCTTCTTTGTCGTCGTGACGGGAAAGCCTTCCTGCAGGTCGAAGCGCATCTGGTAGCCGAAGACCGAGCGCGTGCCGGTGCCGGTGCGGTCGCCCCGGTCGGAGCCCTTTTCCATCACATGGTTGAGGAGATCGAGATATTGCTTCATGGCGCGGTGATTCCGTTTCGCCTAATTTAAGCTCCCGTCAGCAGGAAACCAATCGCCGGCGGGCATTTTCCCAATGTTTCTGATGGGTCGCATAACGCTTTTATGACGTTGGCCCTTTCCTTGGGCAGCGGAAACCCCTATATCACCCATGCCGGCTTTCGGGCCGGCTATGGCGATAAACGAGCGGTGTAATAAACCTATTGGACCCGGGGGCGGTACCCGGCGCCTCCACCAAAAACCGGCGGGCTTGAAGGCCGGCTTTTGATGGGGGCGAAACAGGATCGACAAGGGTGTAAAGATCGTCTTTTTGCTCGGCATTGTACCGCCGTTATCGGGCTAAAATTGTAGTTGCAAACGACAACTATGCGGAAGCTCG